>Ga0208492_1000547_pt1 | contig 30863 bp, 32 predicted proteins | sample Subbioar_CSW14AB_FD_184820 | JGI IMG/M metagenome (GOLD analysis project Ga0208492, IMG submission 184820) | Serpentinite rock and fluid subsurface biosphere microbial communities from McLaughlin Reserve, California, USA - CR12Mar_CSW14AB (SPAdes) | ecosystem: Environmental > Terrestrial > Deep... | reverse complement strand
TGGGCACATGTTTGGTATGTCGTGGGGCGGTGGACACGGACCGGCACCGGCCGGCGCGTCCCGCCACAGCTAGGCGACCGGTTGCGGAGGATACCCGAAAGTTATCGATCTACGGGGAGCGGGTCAATCGCCGCAGGCTCAAGGGCTGGGGCCCCCCGGGGAGAATTACGGCCGCCGACCGCCAGCCACTGCCCATCCCGTCGTAGAATTCGCCATCCAGCCGGAAAAAGCAGACGAATGTACGCGTGGGTGAAGGCCTTTCATGTAATTTTCATGGTGACGTGGTTCGCCGGCCTGTTCTATCTGCCGCGCCTGTACGTCTACCACGCCATGACCGAGGACGCGCCCGGCATTGCGCGCTTCAAGATCATGGAACGCAAACTCTATCGCGGCATCATGACACCCGGCGGGCTGCTGACCCTGGCCTCAGGTGTCTGGCTGGTGTTGATGCGCGGCACCGAGTGGTTCGCCCAAGCCGGCTGGCTGCAGCTCAAACTGGCCCTGGTCGTAAGTCTGGTGGCTTACCACCTCTACCTCGGGCGCATCCTCGCGCGCTTCGCCACCGATACCAATCAGCGCGGGCACGTGTTCTATCGCTGGTTGAACGAAGCGCCGGTGCTGGTGCTGGCCGGTGCCGTCCTGCTCGCCATCCTGCAGCCGTTTTGAACGCCCGAACCCCGCCCAATCCGCCGGTGGTGCTATGCATCGGCGGCCACGATCCGAGTACGGCCGGCATCCAAGCCGATATCGAGACCTGCGCCGCCTTCGAATGCCTGGCCCTGACCGTGGTCAGCGCCTGGACCACCCAGAACACCGCCACCCTCGCGCGCGTGGTGCCAAGCCCGGTCGAAGATGTCATCGCGCAGTTGGAACTTCTCCTGGCGGAATTTCCCGTCCATGCGTGCAAATTGGGATTGCTGCCCACCGTCGCCCTGTGCGAGAACCTGGCCGAATGGTTCGAGAGCCGTCTGGCCGGTTGTCCCCTGGTGGTCGACCCGCTGCTGCGCGCGGGTTCCGGCGGCGACCTCGTCCAGGAACAGATCGAAGGCGCTTTTCTACGCCACCTTCTGCCGCGCGCGACAGTGGTAACGCCCAATCGCCTCGAAGCCCTGCATTTCGGTGCCAGCGCAGACCTGACCGAGGCGGTTGCGCGCATGCTCGCGAGCGGCTGTCAAAGCGTGTTGTTGACCGACGCGCTGGCCGATGGCGAGGCCATCGTCAATCAACTGCACCGCCGCGACGGCGCGACGGAGTCCTTCACCATGGCGCGGTATGCCGGCGACTATCACGGCACCGGCTGTACGCTCGCGACCGGCATCGCCTGCGGGCTCGCGCGCGGCCGCCCGCTCCGGGACGCGGTCGTCGATGCGCAGCAGTTCGTGCATGCGGCGGTGGAAAGGGCGTGGCGACCAGGCAGCCGCCAATATATTCCGCGACGCTCACCGGGCTTCAGACCATGACATCCATCCCCCGCCTGCCGCGTCGCGGGCTTTATGGGCTGACGCCCGACCAGTTCGGCGATACGGAACAACTCGTCGCGCGGGTGCTAGCCGCCATCAAAGGCGGCGCGGCACTGATGCAGTATCGCGACAAGCCCGCCTCGATGGCCGCGCGCGAAAGCCGCGCCCGCGCCCTGATTGCTGCCTGCCATCCGCGGGGGATACCGCTGATCGTCAACGATGCCGTGCAACTTGCCGCGGAAGTGGGTGCGGCGGGCGTGCACATCGGCCGGGACGATGGTGATCTGGCCGCAGCCCGCGCTCTGCTCGGCCCCGCCCGCATTATCGGAGTGTCCTGCTATGACTCGCTGGAGCGGGCCCGCGATGCGGTTGCCGGGGGCGCGGACTATGTCGCCTTCGGCAGCGTTTACGCATCCAGCACCAAACCCCGCGCAGTGCGCTGCCCGCTCGAAACACTACGTCAGGCGGCCTCGGACTTGCCGGTGCCCATCGTTGCGATAGGCGGCATTACGGCCGAGAATGCCGGGCCGCTGCTGGCTGCCGGCGTCGGCTTGCTGGCAGTCATCGGCGCCTTGTTCGATAGCGCCGACGTTGAGGCCGGCGCGCGCGCGTTCGCGGCGCCGTTTTCGTCCGTACATCATTCCTGAAATCTGGAACACGCCATGACCACACGCTCGCAAGAATGGTTCGCGCAGGCGCAGAAAGTACTCCCCGGCGGCGTCAATTCACCGGTGCGCGCCTTCAATGGCGTGGGCGGCACGCCGCTCTACTTCGTCAGCGGCGAGGGCGCGTGGTTGACCGATGCCGACGGCAAACGCTACGTGGATTACATCGGTAGCTGGGGGCCGGCGATCGTCGGGCATGCGCATCCGCAGGTACTGGCGGCCGTGGCTGCCCAACTCGCCAAGGGCCTGGGCTTCGGCGCGCCCAACGAGCTCGAAACCGAATTGGCCGAACGCATCATCGCGCTCATTCCCAGCGCCGAGAAAGTGCGCATGGTCAGCTCCGGGACTGAAGCGGCAATGACTGCCATCCGCCTCGCGCGCGGCATCACCGGACGCGATCGCATCGTCAAATTCGAAGGCTGTTATCACGGCCACGCGGACTCGCTGCTGGTCAAAGCCGGTTCCGGCGCCTTGACCCTGGGCGTGCCGACTTCACCCGGCGTACCGGCGGCGCTCGCCGAGCTGACCACCACGCTCACTTATAATGACAGCGCCCAGGTCGAACAGGCCTTCGCGGAATTTGGCGATAGCATCGCGGCGGTGATCGTGGAACCTGTGGCCGGCAACATGAACTGCATACCGCCCGCGGCAGGCTTCCTGCAAACCCTGCGGAAAGTCACCGCGCAGCATGGCGCGATTCTCATCTTTGACGAAGTGATGACCGGCTTTCGCGTACACGCCGGCGGCGCGCAATCCTTGTACGACATTCGCCCCGATCTGACCGTGCTCGGCAAGGTGATCGGGGGCGGTCTGCCGGTTGGCGCAGTGGCCGGTCCGGCAGCGAACATGGACAAGCTCGCCCCGCTCGGCCCGGTCTATCAGGCCGGCACCTTGTCCGGCAATCCGCTTGCCATGGCCTGCGGTCTCGCTACGCTGGAACTCATTTCCCAGCCGGGCTTTCACCAGCGCCTTGCCGAGCAGACCAAAAAGCTGTGCGATGGTATTGAGGCCCGCGCCCGCGCCGCCGGCGTGCCGCTGGTCACCAATCAGGTGTGCGGAATGTTCGGGCTTTTCTTCAGCGAACAACCGGTCGACAGTTTCGCGCGGGTGATGGCCTGCGACGTCGCGCGTTTCAAACGCTTCTTCCACGCCATGCTTGCGCAGGGGGTGAATCTCGCGCCGTCGGCCTTTGAGGCGGGCTTCGTCTCCTCAGCGCATGGCGATGCGGAAATTGCCCACACACTGGACGCGGTGAGCGCCGCCCTCGCGGCGTCGCATCAGGCGTAGCAAGCAGGTATGGGCTGCGCGTTGGCTGGGACACGTGCAGCCCGGATGAAGATCCGGTAGGCGATGCTCAGAGCTGATCGGCGGTGAACAATCCCACGCGCAGATTGGAACCTGTGTAAATGAGTTTGCCGTCGACCTCCATGGTCGCATCGGCAATCCCCATCACCAGCCCGCGCGCGATGATGCGGCGGACGTCGACGGTGTAACGCACCAGCTTCTTGTCGGGCGTCACCTGTCCCGTGAACTGGATATCGGCGCCGCCCAATGCGCGACCGCGACCCAAGCCGCCCTTCCACGCCAGGAAGAAACCCACCAGTTGCCACATCGCATCCAGACCGAGGCATCCCGGCATCACCGGATCATTGTCGAAATGGCATTGGAAGAACCACAGGTCCGGCCGGATATCGAGCTCGGCGATCATGAGGCCGCGCTCGTATTTTCCGCTGGTCTCGTCGATGTGCGTGATGCGATCGAACATCAGCATCGGCGGCAGCGGCAGCTGCGCATTGCCTGGGCCGAACAACTCGCCATGACCACAGCCGATCAATTCGTCGTAGCTGTAGCTCGATTGCTGACGGCCGGCGACGATGATGGGCGCGTCGGCATTGATGGGCGTGCTGCTCTTGGCCATAGGAATGTGATGCGAGGAGGACGCGGCAGTATAGCCAATGCACGCGGCGCTCGCGAGCGCGCAACCCTCAACCGAACTCGATCTCGACGTGGGCATGCGTGCCCTCCGGTGAGGATTCAAATGACAATCGACCGTGGTAGATGTCTTCGACCATGTCGCGCACGATGGCCAGACCAATACCATGACCTTCCACCGATTGATCCAGCCGTGTACCGCGTTCCACCAGCAGCTCGAGCTGGTTCTCGGGGATGCCCGGCCCGTCATCGACGATTTCGAGTTCCAGTCGTGGCGCGCCATTGGCCGACTTGCCGCGGCTGGCCTTCACCGTTACTCGCTTGCGCGCCCACTTGCAGGCGTTGTCGGCCAGATTGCCGATGATTTCCATGAGGTCACCCTCATCGCCGAAGAACACCGCCTGGCCATCCAGTTCAGCCAAGAGTTCGAGGTTGCGATGCGCATGGACCTTGCGCAGGGTTTCGAGGAGTCGCAGAGCGACCGGCTCGACCATGAGTGGCGGCGCCAACAAGGAACGTCCCGCGGCCGCGGCGCGATGCAGGTGGTATTCGACGGTCCTGTCGATGCGCCCGAGCTGTTCCAGCGCCGCGTCACGCGCCACCACTTCGCGGTCCATTGCCAATTCATTGCGCAGGACCGCGAGCGGCGTCTTGATCGAGTGCGCGAGATCACCCAGGGCATTGCGGTAGCGACGCAGGCTGTCGCGGTTGTGCCGCAGCAGGCGATTCAAATTACGCGTCAAGGACTGCAATTCCTTGGGATACTTGCCCGTGATGGCCTCGCGACTACCTGCCTCGATTTCACGCACCTCGTCATCGACGCTGCGCAATGGACGCAGGCCCCAGTTGAGGTTCAAGGTCTGCACCACCAGCAAGCCGACACTCAGTCCCGCGAACCACATCCATAGACTGCGACGAAACCGCGTGACCGTGCTCAGGTACAGATTCTCGTTCTCGCAGGCCTGGATGACGAACTGGCGCGGCTTACGTTTACCGGCGCCCTCCCAGAGGATGGCGTAACCGAGCGAGAACAGACCTTCGTTGGCCGAAGTCGTGGTGCGCTCCAGACGCCAGGTGCCGGTTTGAATTCGCCGTGGCAAGGGCAGACTGAGTCCAAGCAGTGAGCGACTCTGCCAACGGGTCTTGCCGTTGTCGGAGAGGATGCGCACATAGTTGCCGGAGCCCGGCATGGAGAGCGTCGAGTCCGGCAGTTCGCCGACCAGCGGCCGCGTCGACGGAGCATCGAAATCGGCGGCGCCGATCAACATATAGATGCGCCCGCGCAATCGATCCTCGACCGCGTTCAAGGCGCTTTCGCGAAATGCCCGGTCCAGCAGCACACTAGCGCAACCGAGGGCGGTGACGAGTACCACGCTGGCACTCAGCAAGACCCGCGTACGCAGTGAAGTCATCGCGGCGCGCGCTGCGTCAGCGGCTCAGCTGGGCTGATCGCGAGCCGCCAGGCGCAGGCGATAGCCCTGGCCGCGTATGGTCTCGATCGGATTCAGGACACGGTCCGGATCAATCTTCTTGCGCAAACGACCGATGATCACCTCGAGCACGTTGCTGTCGCGCTCGGAATCATCTTCATAGAGGTGCTCAGTCAATTCCGATTTCGACAGCACATCGTCGGCGCGCAACATCAGGAACTCGAGCACCTTGAACTCGAGCGCCGTCAGCTCAATCTCGCGTTCATTGACGGTGACACGTTTGGTGCCGAGGTCCATGACCAGCGGCCCGACTTCGATGCGCGACTGGCTCCAGCCCGCCGCGCGGCGCAGCAGCGCGCGCAGTCGGGCCAGCAGTTCCTCGTGATAGAAAGGCTTGACCAGATAGTCGTCGGCACCGAGTTCGAGGCCTGCCACCTTGTCTTCCCAACGCCCACGCGCCGTCAGGATCAAGACCGGGAACTTGCGTTTCTGCTTGCGCCAGGATTCGATGATCGCCGAGCCCGCGAGATCGGGCAGACCGAGGTCAACGATGGCCGCGTCGATGGGATATTCGAGGCCGAAGAACTCGCCCTCTTTGCCGGAGCCGGTCTCGTCGACCGCATAGCCTTCGCGGCGCAAGCGGTCCACCAGTTGGGCACGCAGCGTGTCTTCGTCTTCAATCACAAGAATGCGCATTAGCGTTCCATGAAATCCGGGCCCGAAGTGGGATTGGCCTCAAGCTCGACGACCTTGACCCGACCGTCGTGCAACAACACTTTGACGACATACATCGCACGCTCGCCGAAGAAGCGCTTCTGCACATCCAGTACCCGACCGCCCGTCATGTCGACCGCCTGGCGCGCTGCGGCGCCGGCATCCTCGACCACGTTGGCGGCGACAGGCATTGCGTCAAGATCTTCGGCGCCATGGGCGACGCTCGCGAGCAGTAACAGCGAGACGACCATCAAAGGGCGAAGGACTAGCCGCATGTAAGAATCATAGCGCAGGCCCCAGGCTCGGGATATGTGCCTGGGTCTCGTCGGAATCATTGCTTGCGTGTGCGCTATGCATGAAGGGCAAGCTAGCCTTCAGGCCGTGAACTTGTCCTGAACTTTTTTCCTCGCGCGCGGCCGATTGCGACGCTTCAGATCTCGGGGCCGGTGATGCTGCGGTCGTGTGTGAGAGAAGGAATCATGCGCCGCACTTCCGCGACACGTGCGGGATCGACCTCGGCCACGATGACGCCTTCATCGTCGCCGGCATCCGCCAGCACCGTGCCCCAGGGATCGACGATCAGCGAATGACCGAAGGTCGCACGCCCCCACGGCCGTGTGCCGCACTGGCCGGGCGCGAAAACATAGCAGCCCGTTTCGATCGCACGGGCACGCACCAGCGTATGCCAGTGGGCGGCGCCAGTCTTGGCGGTAAACGCGGCGGGAATGCTCAGGAAACTCGCGCCATGCTGGGCGAGCTGTCGATAAAGATGCGGAAAGCGCACGTCGTAGCAGATGGTGAGTCCGAGGCCACCCCACGGCAAGGCGGCAATGACCGCCTCGCTGCCAGCCGCCACGCCATTCGATTCCTTGTAGGTCTGACCGTCCCTGATAGCGACATCGAACAGATGAATCTTGTTGTAGGTCGCGACGATCGCACCTTGGGGATCCAGCACGATGGAGCGGTTATGCACTTTACGATCGGCGGCCTTGACCGGAATCGAACCGAGCAGCAACCACAGCCGGAGTTCACTTCCCAGCGCGCGCAGTGCCGCCAGCGCCGGATGCTGATCGGCCTCAAAGCCATTGTCGTAATAGCTGCCGTCGGCAGGTTCCAGATTGCAGAAGAACTCCGGCAGACAGACCAACGACGCCCCCTGCGTGTGGGCCGAACGCACCAACCGCTCGACGGTCGCGAGATTGGCCTCGAGATCGTTGGTCGCGCAGTTCTGTACGCAGGCGACCTTGAAGGGGCTGGTCATCGACGCATCCTCATTCGTGTTTACGGGCTTCCTGCGGGTACGAATTCACTCGTGCCCGCAGGCCGGAAGCAGTCTCGGCGGCTTCCATTGAATACGCGAACAAACTCGCACCAAAGAAGAGACTCAGTGCAGTTTCCTATCCGCCACCACCACGCCATCGATGTCGGCGTAGAGGTAATCACCGGGCGCGATCACGACTTCGGCGAAACGCAGAACGACGCCGCTTTCGCCCTCGCCTTTCTTCACGCTCTTGCGAGGGTTGGTGGCAATCGCCTTTACGCCTATCGCGATGGCGCCGATCGGGGCCGCGTCGCGGATACAACCGTAGATCACGATGCCGGCCCAGCCATTCTTATGGCCAAGTGCGGCGAGGTTGTCACCGACCAGCGCACAGCGCAGCGAACCGCCTCCATCGACCACCAGCACACGTCCCTCGCCCGGCTCTTCCAACGCGGCGCGCACCAGGCTGTTGTCTTCATGGACCTTGAGCGTCGCGACCGGGCCGGCGAAGGTCCGCAGTCCGCCGAAGTCGCGAAAAATGGGTGCCAGCACGCGCAGGTCTTCGCCATGCGCATCGTAAAGGTCAGCCGTGGCCGGTAAGGTGGACATACCCTCTCCTTCGAAAGTTTCCTGATTCACACGCTTCGCGCCCCGCGTCACGGGCGACGATTCATTTCTTCGGTTTGCGCGGACGCTGCCAGCCGCTTATGGTCTTCTGGCGAACACGGCTTATGACCAGCTTGTCTGCCTCCACGTCATCGGTGACCGTGGTGCCGGCACCGATGGTCACACCCTTGCCGATACGTACCGGCGCCACCAGCTGGGTATCTGAGCCGACGAAGACGTCGTCTTCAATGATGGTCTTGTGCTTGAAGGCCCCGTCGTAATTGCAGGTGATGGTCCCTGCGCCGACGTTCACTGCGCGCCCGATCTCCGCATCGCCCACATAGGCCAGGTGATTGACCTTGCTGCCTTCGCCGATGTCGGACTTCTTGATCTCGACGAAATTGCCGATGTGCGTATCGCGGCCGAGATGGGTCTCGGGTCGTACACGCGAGAACGGACCGATGCGCGATACATCGCCTATCGTCGCGGAATCGATCACACAGTTCGGCAGAATCTCGACACCATCGCCTATGGTCGCGTTGGCGATGAAATTGTTGGCGCCGACCCGCACGTTGTCGCCCAGCACCACGCGCCCTTCGAATATCGTATTGATGTCGATAATGACATCGCGGCCGCAAATCAATTCGCCTCGAATGTCGATGCGCGCCGGGTCGAGCAGGGTCACGCCGGCGTCCAGCAGCGCATTCGCGGCGCGTCGTTGGTAAATGCGCTCGACTTCGGCCAGTTGACGGCGGTTGTTCACCCCCATTGCCTCGTCGGCGTCGGCTATCAGCACGCCCTTGACCGCGACCCCTTCGGCGACCGCCATCTCAACGCAGTCCGTGAGGTAGTACTCGCCTTGCGCGTTACTGTTACCGAGCTTGGGGATCCAGCGCTTGAGCCGCGCCACATCGATGGCCATGATGCCGGTGTTGATTTCATCGATTGCGAGTTCGGCTGCGTTCGCATCCTTGTGTTCGACGATGCGCGCGACGTTGCCGGCCGGGTCTCGCACGATACGTCCATAGCCACTCGGGTCGGCCATGGTCACGGTCAGCACCGCAAAGCCGCTGTCTTTCGCAGCACCGAGCAGGCTGGCAAGGGAGCTTGCGCGCAACAACGGTACATCGCCATAGAGAATCAGGACCAGCCCCGCGTCGGGCAGTGCGCCCAGGGTCTGCGCCACTGCGTGGCCGGTGCCGAGCTGCTCGGCCTGCTCAGCCCACCGTACTTCGCGATGCGCGAGTCCGTCGCGCAGCCGCTCGCCACCATGCCCGTACACCACCACCGGCGTGGCGCTGGCGACCTCCAAGGCGGTATCGAGTACGTGTTCCACCATGGGTTTGCCCGCCACGCAATGCATGACTTTAGGCAGATTGGAATGCATGCGTTTGCCCTGCCCTGCGGCAAGAACGACGATCGCGGCAGACATGGAATCCCCTTCAGCGCTTGACCAGTTGGAGTCTAGAGTATGCACGGCGGACTTTTAACGAAAATCGCGGCCCTTGGGCCGCGATGATGCGCTCGCCGCGACCACTGCGTTAGCGGCCGCATCGGAGGGATTTGCAGTCGGACTCAGCGTCCGCCGCGGCGTCGCAGACGCTGGATGGTCTGCAACTGGGCAATGGTCTCGGCCAGTTCGGCACGGGCCTTGGCGTAGTCCATGGCACCCGAGTGGTCGGTCAGCACACGTTCCGCCGATTCCTTGGCTTTCAGCACCGCCGCTTCGTCGAGATCTTCAGCGCGCTCGGCGGTGTCCGACAGCACGGTCACCACACGCGGCTGCACCTCGAGCATCCCCCCCGAAACGTAGAATGCCAGTTCCTTGCCGTCCTCGAGCTTGAGCCGCACTTCACCCGGCCCCAGCCGCGTCAGAAGCGGGGTATGGCCGGGCGCGATGCCGACTTCACCGAGGATGGCAGGCGCGAACACCATCTCGGCGAGACCCGAGAAGATTTCGCGTTCCGCGCTCACGATATCGACGTGTACGGTCATGGCCATGTCCTAATCTCGCTTTTCGCTCGCCTGATCAGATCTTCTTGGCCTTCTCGACCGCTTCTTCGATCGAGCCGACCATGTAGAAAGCCTGTTCCGGCAGATGATCGTACTCGCCGGCCACGATCGCCTTGAATCCGGCGATGGTGTCCTTGAGCGGGACGTACTTGCCCGGCGTGCCGGTGAACACTTCCGCGACCGAAAACGGCTGCGACAGGAAGCGCTGAATCTTGCGCGCGCGGTAAACGGTGAGCTTGTCGGTTTCCGACAGTTCGTCCATACCGAGAATCGCGATGATGTCGCGCAGTTCCTTGTAGCGCTGCAGCGTGTTCTGCACGGCGCGCGCGGTATCGTAATGATCGGCACCGACGACCAGCGGGTCGAGCTGGCGGCTGGTGGAGTCGAGCGGATCCACGGCCGGGTAGATACCAAGCTCGGCAATCTGACGGGACAACACCACGGTCGCGTCCAGGTGGGCGAAGGTGGTGGCCGGCGACGGGTCGGTCAAGTCGTCAGCCGGCACGTAGACCGCCTGAATCGAAGTGATGGAACCGGTCTTGGTCGAGGTGATGCGCTCCTGCAGCTTGCCCATTTCTTCAGCAAGAGTCGGCTGGTAACCCACCGCCGACGGCATACGGCCGAGCAGCGCGGACACTTCCACGCCGGCGAGGGTGAAGCGGTAGATGTTGTCGACGAACAGCAGCACGTCGCGGCCTTCGTCGCGGAACTTCTCGGCGATGGTGAGACCCGTCAAGGCGACACGCAGACGATTGCCGGGCGGCTCGTTCATCTGGCCGTAGACCATGGCCACCTTGGACTTCTGGAAGTCTTTGACGTCGACGACGCCCGCTTCCTGCATTTCATGATAGAAATCGTTACCTTCGCGGGTACGCTCACCGACACCGGTGAACACCGACAGACCGGAGTGCTCGGTCGCGATGTTGTTGATGAGCTCCATCATGTTGACGGTCTTGCCCACGCCGGCACCGCCGAACAGACCGACCTTGCCGCCCTTGGCGAACGGGCAGACCAGGTCGATGACCTTGATGCCGGTTTCCAGCAGCTCGGTGGTCGGCGACAGTTCGACGAACTTCGGCGCTTCGCGATGGATGACCATGCGCTCGTCTTCGCCGATTGGACCGAGCTCATCGATGGGCTCGCCCAGCACGTTCATGATGCGACCGAGGGTCTTGATGCCGACCGGCACCTTGATGCCTTCGCCGGTGTTGACCGCGACCATGCCGCGACGCAGACCGTCGGTGGAGCCCAGCGCGATGGTTCTGACCACGCCATCACCCAGCTGCTGCTGCACTTCCAGCGTGATCGAGGTGTTCTCGATTTTAAGCGCGTCGTAAATGTGCGGCACGCTTGCGGTCGGGAACTTGACGTCCACGACGGCGCCAATGACCTGTACTACGTCTCCAGAACTCATCGCTAAAGTTCCTCTCAGTCGGATTCTTTGATTCAGTTGTTCGTATGTGCGCGGCGGGCGGTCAGACCGCGGCGGCGCCGGCCACGATCTCGGACAGCTCTTGCGTAATCGCTGCCTGACGCGCCTTGTTGTAAATGAGCTGCAGCTCGTCGATGAGCTTGCCGGCGTTGTCCGACGCCGACTTCATCGCCACCATGCGCGCAGCCTGCTCGCAAGCAATGTTCTCGACCACACCCTGATAGACCAGCGACTCGATATAACGGGTCAGCAACTGATCCATCACTTCGCGCGCTTCGGGCTCATAGATGTAATCCCAGTGATGCGTGAGCTCGGTGCTTTCGCTGGGCGGCAGCGGCAGCAGCTGCTCGAAATCGGGCTTCTGGGTCATGCGATTGACGAACTGGTTGTAGATCAGGAAAACCTGATCCACGCGTCCTTCGTCATAGGCATCGAGCATGATCTTGATGGTGCCGATCAGTTGTTCGAGCTGCGGCGCATCGCCGAGCGCGCTGACCTGACCGACCAGGCGTCCGCCGATACGCGAAAAGAAGCTCACACCCTTGGTGCCGATCACGCACAGGTCGAGTTCCTTGCCCTCGCCGTCCCATTTCTGGAACTGGCGTAGCGCCTGACGGAACAGATTGCCGTTCAAGCCGCCGCACAGGCCGCGGTCCGACGTCACGACGATCGCGCCGACGCGTTTGACTTCGCGCTGGATCAGGAAAGGATGCTTGTATTCGCTGTTCGCATGGGCGATATGCGCAACCACCTGACGCATCTTGTTGGCGTAGGGGCGCGCCGAAGCCATGCGATCCTGCGCCCGACGCATCTTGCTCGCCGCGACCATTTCCATGGCCTTGGTGATCTTCTGCGTATTCTTGACGCTCGCAATCTTGGTGCGAATCTCTTTGGCTGCGGCCATGCTCGACTACCTTAAGGTTGCGCTTACCAGCTCTGGGTCGACTTGAAGCTTTCGAGTGCGGACTTAAGACCGCTCTCGATGGCGTCGTCGAAATCGCCGGACTCGTTGATCTTGTCGACCAGGGCCTTGTGCGAGGATGCCATGTAGCTGTGCAGGGCAGCTTCGAAATCACCGACCTTGGCCAGTTCGACTTCGTCGATGTAGCCGCGGTCGACAGCGAACAAGCTGATGGCCATCTGCGCGACGGACAGCGGCGAGTATTGCTTCTGCTTCATGAGTTCCATGACGCGCTGGCCACGTTCGAGCTGCTTGCGGGTCGCTTCGTCAAGGTCGGAAGCGAACTGCGAGAAGGCCGCCAGTTCGCGATACTGGGCGAGCGCCAGACGCACACCGCCACCGAGTTTCTTGATGATCTTGGTCTGGGCCGCACCACCGACGCGGGACACCGACAGACCGGCGTTGATGGCCGGACGGAAACCCGAGTTGAAGAGGTTGGTTTCCAGATAGATCTGGCCGTCGGTGATGGAAATCACGTTGGTCGGAACGAAGGCCGACACGTCACCCGCCTGGGTTTCAATGATCGGCAGCGCCGTCAGCGAACCGGTCTTGCCCTTCACTTCGCCGTTGGTCAGACGCTCCACTTCCTCGGCATTGATGCGCGAGGCGCGCTCGAGCAGACGGGAGTGCAGGTAGAACACGTCACCCGGATAGGCTTCACGACCCGGCGGGCGGCGCAGCAGCAGCGACACCTGGCGATAGGCCCAGGCCTGCTTGGTCAAATCGTCATAGATGATCAGGGCGTCTTCGCCGCGATCACGGAAGTATTCGCCCATCGCGCAACCGGCATAGGGGGCGATGTACTGCATGGCGGCGGAATCCGACGCGGTCGCCGCGACGATGATGGTGTGATCCATCGCGCCATGCTCTTCGAGCTTGCGGATCACGGTGTTGATCGACGACGCCTTCTGGCCAATGGCGACGTAGATGCACTTAATACCGGTGCCCTTCTGATTGATGATGGCGTCGATCGCGACCGCGGTCTTGCCGGTCTGACGGTCGCCGATGATCAATTCGCGCTGTCCGCGACCGACCGGCACCATGGCGTCGATCGATTTCAGACCGGTCTGCACCGGCTGGCTGACCGACTGGCGCTGAATGACGCCGGGCGCGATCTTTTCGATCGGCTGGGTCATGCCGGTGTTGATGTCGCCCTTGCCGTCGATCGGCTTGCCGAGCGAATCGACCACGCGGCCGAGCAATTCCACGCCGACCGGCACTTCCAGAATGCGACCGGTGCAACGCACGGTATCGCCTTCGGAGATGTGTTCGAACTGGCCGAGGATAACCGCGCCCACCGAATCCTGCTCGAGGTTCAAGGCGAGGCCGAACACGCCGCCCGCGAACTCGATCATTTCACCCTGCATGACGTCCGACAGGCCGTGGATACGGGCGATGCCGTCAGACAGGCTGACCACGGTACCTTCGGTCCGTGCTTCGGCCTTCAGATTGAGGCCTTCGATCTTCTTCTTGATCAGTTCGCTGATTTCAGTTGCGCTGATGCTCATGGCAATCCTCTGCGGCAAAGACTAATGAGTTTCGTGTGGGGCTGGCCTTCAGCCCGCCTGCTGGGCAAGCGCCGTCAGGCGGCCGCGCAGCGAGAGGTCGATCACGGAGTCGCCAACCTTGATCACCGCGCCACCAATGAGGGCGGAATCAACGGACGCCTCGATCTTGCAATCCTTGCCAAGTCGGCCGCGCATCGCGGCATCGATCCTGGCGCGTTCGGCCTCGCTCAAGGGGAAGGCCGAAATCACTTCGACTTTCACCTGGCCTTCGGCCTGGGCGCGGCTACGCTCATAGAGCGTGGCGATTTCCGGCGCGAGTTCCAGACGTTCGGTCTCGATCAGGGTGGCGATGAAGTTGCGACCCGCAGTCGACAGCTGCGTACCGAACAAGTCGCTGACCAGGTCCAGAAGCTGCGCGCCACTGACCTTCGGGTGGCCGATGAAACCGGCCAGCGCCGGGTCGGACACCGCGGTGGCCAGGGTCTGCAACGTGGCCGACCAGGCTGGGACCTCGCCATGCTCGACAGCGTAGGCGAAAGCCGCGGCGGCATAAGGACGGGCGATGGTGAGTTTCTCTTGCATGACCGCTGTTACAGGTTGGCTGCGAGCTTGTCGAGCACGTCGCGATGCGCTTTCTCGTCGACTTCTCGCATCAGGATCTGCTCGGCGCCGACCAGAGCCAGGCGCGCCACCTGGCTGCGCAGTTCGTCGCGTGCCCGGTTGCGGTTCTGCTCGATTTCGGCAGTCGCCGACTGCTTGATCCGATCGGCTTCTTCGCGCGCGACGGACTTGGCGGCTTCCACGATCTCATCGTGACGCTTCTGCGCCTGCACGATGAGTTCCTGGGCCTTGTCCTTGCCCTCACGCAGTAGATCGGTCGCACGCTTCTCGGCAAGCTCGAGGTCGTGCTTGCCACGCTCACCGGCGGCCAGGCCGTCGGCAATACGCGTCTCACGCTCTTCCAAAGCCTTGATGATCGGCGGCCACACGTATTTGACGCAGAACCAGACGAATATCCCGAAAGATATCATCTGGCCCAGCAGTGTCAGATTCATGTTCATGACGATTGGCCTACCTTAGTTCTGGACCGCGGCTTAGTGAGCGATCTGGCCGAGGAAGGGGTTGGCGAACATCAACAGCGCCGCGAAGGCGATAGCGATAATCGGCACCGCGTCAGTCAGACCGAGCATGAGGAACATGCGCGCCTGCAGCATCGGCACCAGTTCAGGCTGACGAGCCGCGCCTTCCAGGAACTTGCTGCCGAGGATACCGATACCCACACCAGCACCCAACGCACCCAGACCGACCATGACACCGGCAGCCAGGGCCGAAAAGGCAACTATAGATTCCATAGTTATACTCCTCTGATGAATTTCGTTGAAAAAGAAACTGAATGATTAATGCGAGTCGTCATGACTCTCGTGTGCCTGGCCCAGATACACGATGGTCAACATCATGAAAATGTAGGCCTGCAGCGTGATGACCAGAATATGGAATATCGCCCACGGCACCGACACCACCCACTGCAACCAGAACGGAATCAGCGCAGTGATCAGCACGAAAACCAGCTCGCCAGCGAACATGTTGCCGAACAGTCGCAGAGACAGCGACAGCGGCTTGGCGATGAAGGACACGAGTTCGAGCGGCAGGTTGGCGACGACCATCCACTTGCCAAAGGGATGGAACAGGAATTCGCCGGCGAAACCGCCGATGCCCTTGACCTTGATGCCGTAGTAAATCATCAACAGGAAGACCGAGATCGACATGCCGAAAGTGGCATTGACATCGGTGGTCGGCACCATCTTCATGTGGCCCAGGCCCGCCGCGGAAGCCAGCATCGGCACCACATCGACCGGCACCAGATCCATGAGGTTCATCATGAAGATCCACACGAAGATGGTCAGCGCCAGCGGCGCGATGAGGGCATTGCGGCCGTGGAAAGCGTCTTTGACGCTGCCGGCCACCATTTCCACCACCATCTCGATCAGAAGCTGAAGACGGGACGGCTTGTCAACCGAGACATTGGCCGCGACCTTGCGAAAGTAGTAACAGAAGATGAAACCGCACAGCAGCGCCCAGCCCATGGTGTCGGCATTGATCGCCATGAAGCCCATCGCCTTGGCGTCGGCCGCGGTATGCGCAAAGCCCAGCGAGCCATCAGGCAGCCGCCCGTAGGTCAGGTTCTGAATGTGATGGCCGATATATTCGGCGGGTGATCCCGATGACATTGACGTTATCCGAATTTCTTCCAATCGCCTTACAGAGAGGAACTCGTGCCCTTGGTCGGTGACTGCGGTGCTTCACCGACATCGATGAACAGCAGCGCCAGCCAATTGATCGCCACCATCGCGAGATAACTTGCGACGACGATCAGAAATACGACGTTCAGGATCCGAATCGCAATCACGAACAATGCAATCGTGAATGCGATCTTGAGGAGTTCCCCCGTATAAATTCCACGCAACGACTCGCTCGGCGTTGCGCCTGGTCCCCGCCGCAGGAGTCGTCTGGCCAGATAGAAATTGGGCACGATCGCGATGATCGAACCGACCAGGGCCGAATAGGCCGCTGTCTTTCCCAGCCATACCGCAAGAACCAGAATCAGCGCCGTCGCAGCCAGGGACTGCCCGACGAGAAGCTTGTTCATGGCGTGCTGCGCTCGCTCGCGCAGTGGACCACGAGTTACGCCTTGAGGGCGCTGACTTGTGAGCACGCTATCTTCTGCTGTCGTTAACTAGGCGAGTTTAGCCGGTCATGCCGCAGCGCGGCAAGCCTTCGCAGTGAAAAGTTTACTATTTGATGTGCGCGAGGATGCCATCGAGTTCATCCAGGGATCCGTAATGGATGACCAAGGTGCCCTTGCCCCCTGTCGCCTGCCGAATGGCGACGTCTGCACCGAGCCGTTCCGACAACGATTGTTCGAGTTGGCGCACATTCGGATCGACCTCGCGCTTGGGCGCGACCGGCTTGTCGCTCTGCTCGCCTTTCAAGCGCCGCACCAGCGCTTCAGCCTCGCGTACCGACAGGCCGGCGGTCGCAATCTTGCGACCGGCCTCGACTTGCACCGCGCCGGCCAGACCGAGCAGCGCACGGGCGTGGCCCATTTCCAGATCGCCGCGTTCCAGCATTTCGCGGCACGGCGGTTCCAGCTCCAGGAGGCGCAAGAGATTGCTGACCGCCGCACGCGAACGGCCGACCGCTTCGGCCACTTCCTGGTGGGTCATGCTGAATTCGCGAATCAGGCGCTCGAGGGCCAAGGCCTCCTCGATAGGATTGAGTTGTTCGCGCTGAATGTTCTCGATGAGGGCGATGCTCATCGCCTGCGCGTCCGGCACACGTTTGATGATCGCGGGTATGGTGGCCAGTCCGGCCAATTGCGTGGCTCGCCAGCGCCGCTCGCCGGCAATCAATTCATAGCGTCCGCCGTCGCCGATGGGGCGGATCACGACCGGCTGCACCACACCCTGGGCTTTGATCGAATCGGCCAGCTCCTGCAGGGTGTCGGTCTTCATGTCCAGGCGCGGTTGGTATTGACCGCGCTGAATGAGATCGACCGGCACCATTTTCAACTGATCGCCATTGGCTTCCTCGATGGCGACCTGGTCGGCGCCCAAGCCCAGCAAAGCGTCGAGTCCGCGTCCGAGTCCGCGTTTCCTGATGGTCATGGCCGCTCTGTACCCCTGTTCTGCGCGGCCTTCATGCCGCGCTCGCCTCTTCGCGACGCAGCATCTCGCCGGCCAGGGCCAGGTAGGCCGTCGCGCCACTCGAGGATTTGTCGTAGATCAACGCCGGCAGACCGTGGCTGGGGGCCTCGGCCAGGCGCACGTTGCGTGGAATGATGGTGCGATAGACCTGATCGCCGAAGTGTTCGAGCAGCTGCCGGGAAACGTCGTTGGCGAGGTTGTTGCGCGGGTCGAACATGGTGCGCAACAGGCCTTCGACCTTGAGTCCAGGATTCAGAAAGCGGCGGATCTTATCGATGGTCTCAAGCAGGGCCGACAAGCCTTCGAGGGCGAAATACTCGCACTGGGTCGGGATGACGACCGCGTCGGCCGCGACCAGCGCGTTGACCGTCAGCATGTTCAATGACGGCGGGCAATCGATGACGATGTAGTCATAGCGCGCGCGCAAGGGCTCGAGTGCGTGGCGCAGGCGCATTTCGCGCCCGAGTTCTTCCAGGAGTCCGACTTCCGCGCCGGTCAGATCGGCATTGCCCGGCAGCAGGTGGTAGCCCGCCGTGGCATTGGTGACCAGCGCGTCCTCGACGCTGCTGTCGCCCATCAGGACATCGTAGCTGGATCGGAACAACTGGCGCTTGTCGATGCCGCTGCCCATGGTGGCATTGCCCTGGGGATCGAGGTCGATGAGCAGGGTCGGACGCTTGAAGGCCGCCAGCGAGGCCGCCAGGTTGACACTGGTGGTGGTCTTGCCGACACCGCCTTTCTGGTTGGCTATGGCGAGAACGCGTGACATCGCTACGGCATACCGTTGGCAGTGGATGGAAGATGCATGAAAGAAGTCTGGGCGAGACCGGCTCGGATTATGGCACAAAGGCCGGGGACGCCGAAGCCGCGGCATCGGCATCGACCACCACCAGATGACGCTCGGCATAGCCCGGCACATCCAGAGCGATGACCTCGAGCGCCGCGGTCGGCAAGCCGCAGGCCGCGAGTTCGGCCCGGTCGAGCTGCCCCTTCATGGCCAGCAGGCGCGTCCCCGGCCCGCGCAGGCCGCGGCTGGCGGTGACAAATTCCGGCAAGGCGGCAAAGGCGCGGGCAATCAGGGTGTCATAGGCGAGGAGCGGCCGATGGTCCTCGACCCGCGCGCAAACCACCTCGACATTGGCCAGGGCGAGTTCGATGCGCACCTGGGTCAGAAAGCGCGCGCGTTTGGCGCGCGGTTCGAGCAATGTGACGGCGAGTTCCGGCAGCGCGATGGCGAGCACCACGCCCGGCAGGCCGTTGCCACTGCCGACATCCAATAGCCGCCCCGTGCCGGCATGGGGCACCACCGCCATGCTGTCGACCACTTGCTCGCGGGCAAAGGCCAGGACACTGGCGGCGCCGGTCAGATTGGCGACGCGCCCCCAGCTCATCACCATCGCGCTGTAGCGATCGAGCTGGTCGAGTTGCGCGTCCGACAGTCCGAAGCCGTAGCTGGCCGCCGCTTGCGCCAGCAGAACTCGCACCGGGTTGGCTTCGAGCACGCGCTCAGGCCGAGCGCGACTGGCGCGCTCCACTCTTCTTCAGATGCACCAGCAACAGCGAAATCGCCGCCGGTGTGACGCCGGCGATGCGCGCGGCCTGACCGACCGTCACGGGCCGGTGACTTGCGAGTTTCTGGCGCACCTCGCTGGACAGCCCCCGCACCAGCGCGTAATCGAGCGTGACCGGAATCAGCGCATCCTCCTGCTCGCGATGGCGCACGACCTCGGCCTGCTGGCGGTCGATATAGCCGCGATAACGGGCACTGATCTCAATCTGGGTGACGACTTCCTGGTCTTCGACGCCGGGCCCGACACCCGGTAATTGCATGAGCGTGGCGTAATCGAGCTCGGGGCGACGCAAGAGGTCCGACAGGCGCTGATCCTTGCGCAGCGGCTGCCCGAGCACCGCAGTGGCAATCTCGGCCGGCAACCGGTCGGGCGACAGCCAGGTGCTGTCGAGACGCGCCTGTTCCCGCTCCACTGCTTCGCGCTTGGCCTCGAAGCGCGCCCAGCGCGCGTCGTCGATGAGGCCGAGTTCACGGCCGATGGGGGTCAAACGCAGATCGGCGTTGTCCTCGCGCAGCATGAGCCGGTATTCGGCGCGACTGGTGAACATGCGATAAGGCTCGGCGGTGCCGCGCGTCACGAGATCATCGACCATCACCCCGAGATAGGCCTCGTCGCGGCGCGGATACCAGGGTTCGAGTTCGGCCGCGCGGCGCGCCGCATTGATGCCGGCCAGAAGGCCCTGAGCGGCGGCTTCCTCGTAGCCCGTCGTGCCGTTGATCTGGCCGGCGAAGAACAAGCCCGCAATCTGCTTGGTTTCCAGCCACGGCGCGATATCGCGCGGGTCGAAGAAGTCGTACTCGATGGCGTAACCGGGGCGCGTGATGACGGCCTGCTCAAAGCCCTTGATGGAGCGGATGAAGGCGAGCTGGATGTCGAAGGGCAGACTGGTGGAAAGGCCGTTCGGATAGATTTCGTTACTGGTCAGGCCTTCCGGCTCAACAAAAATCTGATGCGCGTCCTTGTCCGCGAAACGCACCACCTTGTCCTCGATGGACGGGCAGTAACGCGGTCCCACGCCCTCGATCGCACCATTGAACAATGGTGAACGCGAGAGGCCGGCGCGAATGACCTCGTGGGTGCGGGCGCTGGTGTAGGTGATATGGCAAGGCACCTGGCGCGGATGCTCCTCGCCGCGGCCCATGAAGGAAAACACCGGGCAGGGGTCATCGCCGGGCTGCGTGTCGAGCACACTGAAATCGATGCTGCGCTTGTCGATGCGCGGCGGGGTGCCGGTCTTCAGTCGCCCGACACGCAGTGGCAATTCGCGCAGGCGCGCCGCGAGTCGCATGGCCGGCGGGTCGCCGGCACGGCCGGCGTTGTAGTTGGCGTCGCCGATATGTACGAGACCGGCGAGGAAGGTGCCGACCGTCAGCACCACCACCGGCGCACGAAAGGCGAGGCCCATCTGCGTCACCACGCCCGTGACCCGTTCGCCTTCGACCAGCACATCGTCGACGGCCTGCTGGAACAAGGTGAGATTGGGCTGGTTCTCGAGCGCGATGCGCGCGCTGACCTTATACAAAGCGCGGTCGATCTGGGCGCGGGTGGCGCGCACTGCCGGGCCTTTGCTGGCATTCAATATGCGAAAGTGGATACCGCAGGCGTCGGCGCCATGGGCCATGAAGCCGCCCATGGCGTCGATTTCCTTGACCAGATGGCCCTTGCCTATGCCGCCGATGGCCGGATTGCAGGACATCTGCCCGAGCGTTTCGATGCTCTGGGTCAGGAGCAGCGTGCGCGCGCCCATGCGTGCCGCGGCCAATGCCGCTTCGGTGCCGGCGTGACCGCCGCCCACCACGATGACGTCGTAGGACTCGGGATATTGCATGGCGCGCGGCTCGCGAGGGAATTTGAAGGGCGGTGAGGATACTGCCGCGCCGGGTGCATTTGAAGCGCGCCGAGCGCGCGTCATGCCATCGGGCCGGCCACAGCGCTCAAGTCCAACATGATGAAACTTCAACGAGGCGCGTCGGTCTGGCCCTTTTGTTGACGCATTTGAGGGGGGTGTGGAACACTCTCGCGCCCACCGAAGGGGCGCATAGGCGATCGCGACGAGGATGCTTCCCGCATCCGCGCAGCCGAACGCACCCCGCAGAAGTCCGGATGAGGACAGCAAAGTGACCGGCCGATGGGGCCCGTCAAAGCTCTCCGCCAAGATCCGGCCGCCCGTACACACAAGAGGCCATGGCATGGAAACCTTGATTGAAGTCAAAGGTTTGAGCAAGAACTTCGGCGCCCTTCAGGCGGTGAGCGACATCTCGCTGTCCGTCACGCGCGGCGAAGTACTGGGGTTTCTGGGCCCCAACGGCGCCGGTAAATCGACCACCATGAAAATGATCACCGGCTTTCTCTCGCCAAGCGCCGGTCAGGTCTCGGTCGCCGGCTTCGACATCGAACAATCCCCGCTGGCCGCCAAGGCGCGGCTCGGCTACGTACCCGAAGGTGCGCCGGCCTATGGCGAGATGACCCCCGCCACCTTCCTGGATTTCATCGCGGACATCCGCGCCATCCCGACCAGTCGACGGCGCGAACGCATCCAGGAAGTGATCGGCAAGATACATCTCGAGAAGGTCATGCATCAGCGCATCGAAACGCTCTCCAAGGGTTTCAAGCGTCGCGTCGGTCTCGCCCAGGCCATCCTGCATGATCCGGAGATTCTGGTGATGGACGAGCCCACCGATGGGCTCGACCCGAATCAGAAGCACGAGGTGCGCGAACTCATCAAGGAAATGGCGCCGCACAAGGCCATCGTGATTTCCACCCACATCCTCGAGGAAGTGGATGCGGTGTGCACGCGCGCCATCATCATCAATCAGGGCCGCCTGATTTTCAGCGGCACCCCGCTCGAACTCGCGCAGCGTTCGCGCTATCACAACGCCGTGACCATCATCGTCGCGGCCGCGGCAAGCGCGCAGGCGCGAGGCGTCGTCATGAGTCTCGCCAGCGGCCATCACATCGAAGAGCATCTGCAGGGCGGCGACGCACGCATCACCGTCAGCGGTGGCGACACGCCACTGCCGATTGAAGATCTGCAGCGCCGGCTCAGCGATGCCGGTTGCCGGATCAACGGTTTCTTCGTCGAACACGGCCACCTCGACGAGGTGTTCCGCACATTGACTACCGCGGCCAGCGCGACCGGTGAGGTGCATCGCACATGAACGGCTTGACCACCATCTTCAAGCGCGAACTGCGCGCCTACTTCGCGACGCCGGTCGCCTATGTGTTCATCGTCATTTTCCTGGTCCTGGCCGGGGTCGCCACCTTCTACATGGGTGGCTTCTACGAGCGCGGCCAGGCCGATCTCGAACCCTTCTTCCAGTTTCATCCGTGGCTCTACATGTTCCTGATACCGGCCATTTCGATGCGCCTGTGGTCGGAGGAACGCAAGGCCGGCACGCTGGAATTGCTGCTGACCCTGCCGGTGCCGCTCAGCGCCGCGGTGGTCGGCAAGTTCCTCGCCGCCTGGGCTTTCACCGCCGTCGCGCTGCTCGGCACGCTGCCGCTGTGGGTGACGGTCAACTATCTCGGTGACCCGGACAACACCGTCATCTTCGCCGGCTATCTCGGCAGTCTGTTGATGGCGGGCGGCTTCCTCGCCATCGGCGCCTGCATCTCGGCACTGACCAAGAATCAGGTCATCGCCTTCGTCGTCAGCTTCGTCATCTGCTTCGCCTTCAACCTGAGCGGCTTTCCTATGGTGATAGACATGTTCAGCGCCTGGGCGCCGCAGGCGATCATCGACGTGGTCAGTTCCTTCAGCTTCCTGACCCACTTCAATTCGATCGTCAAAGGCGTGATCGACGTGCGCGACCTGGTGTTCTTCGCCACGCTGATCGCGTTCTGGCTGTATGCCAACGTGCTTGCCATCGAAATCAACAAGAGCAACTGACGCCATGAACAGAAAGCTGGTGACTGGAACGGGTCTCATCATCGCGCTGGCCTTGTTCCTGACCGTCAACATCATCGCCAACCAGGGCCTCACCTCGCTGCGCCTCGACTTGACCGAGAACAAGCTCTACACGCTGTCCTCCGGCAGCAGGAACATTCTCGGCCAGCTCGCCGAGCCGGTGACCGTGCGGCTGTATTACTCGGCCAATGAGTTCGCCAACATTCCGCAGCTGCTGAACTACGGCAAGCGCGTGCGCGACATGCTGGAGGAGTACGCCGCGGCCGGTGACGGCAAGCTCAAACTGCAGGTCATCGACCCCGAGCCATTCTCCGAAGCGGAAGACGAGGCGGTGTCCTATGGCGTGCGTCCGGTGCCGGTGTCGGCCAGCGGCGAACAGGGCTATCTCGGCGTGGTCGCGACCAATGCCACCGACGACGTGCAGTTGCTGCCGCTCTTGAGTCCCGAGCGCGAAGACGCGCTCGAATACGAATTGACCAAGATGATCTACGCGCTGGCCCACCCCAAGAAGCGCGTCATCGGTGTGATCTCGACGCTGCCGGTGCTGGCCGCGCCGCCCGATCCGATGACCGGTCGCCAGCGCGGCGAGGACTGGACGAGCTTCGTGTTGTTGAAGGAACTCTACGACATCAAGCAGATGACGCCCGAGACCACCACCATCGACAAGGACATCGACACGCTGGTCGTGGTCCATCCCAAGAGCCTGCCGGCGTCGACCCTCTATGCCATCGATCAGTTCGTGCTGAAAGGCGGCAAGGCGATGATCTTCGTCGACCCCCTGGCCGAGCAGGATCAGGCGCAGCCCGATCCGGAACGCCCAGGTGTGCCGCCCAAACTCGATTCCAATCTCGAACCGCTGTTCGCGAAGTGGGGCATCAAGCTGACCGACGACAAAGTGGTGGGCGATCCGACCGCGGCGGTGCGTGTGACCTTCCGCACGCCGCGCGGTCCGCAGGAAGTGGAGTACCTGCCGTGGCTGCAATTGCAGGGCGCAACCTTGAACCACGATGACTTCATCACCAACGAGTTGAACTCGGTCAACATCGGCACCGCCGGCTCGCTTGAAACCCTGCCGGATTCCAAAATGAAGGTCGTACCGCTGCTGCAGACCGAGATCAGTTCGGGTCTGGTCGATCGCGACTCGATCATCTTCGTGCGCAATCCGGCCGGCCTGCTCGAGAACTTCAAGTCCGACGGCAAGCGCCATGTGATCGCGATGCGGGTCTCGGGCGCCGCCCAGACCGCCTTTCCCGACGGCCGTCCGCTCGGCGAAGATCAGAAGAATGCGTCGCCCGATCCTGATTTCGTTGCCAGTTCCAAGACCGATATCCATGTCATCGTCGTCGCTGACACCGATCTGCTGGCTGATCGGTTCTGGGTGCGCTTCAACAGCTTTGGCGACATGCGCATGCCCGAACCCTTCGGCAACAATGGCGACTTCCTGATCAACTCCATCGACAACCTCGGTGGCAACGATGACCTGATCAGCCTGCGCAGCCGTGGCCAGTACACCCGCCCGTTCAAGGTCGTGCAGAGCATCCAGCGCGAAGCCGAAGCGCAGTTCCGCGATCGCCAGAGGGCGCTGCAGGACAAGCTCACCGAGACCGAGAAGAAGCTCGCCGAGCTGCAGGGCGAACACAGCGGCAAGGAATTGATCCTGACGCCGGAACAGAAAACCGAACTCGAGACCTTCCGTCAGGAGCAGGTCAAGACCCGTAAGGAACTGCGCGCCGTCCAGCATGAACTCGATGCCAACATCGAAGGCCTGGGCACGCGTCTCAAATTCTTGAACACCGCACTGGTGCCGCTCGTGATCGCAGTGCTGGCCATCGCCGTCAGTCTGGTCGGCGGGCGTCGCCGTCGCAGCGCGTGAGCGGGCAAAGGGAACGCAGATAATGAACAACAAACTACTCGGTGCACTGGTGCTGGCCGTGGTGCTGGTCGCTCTGGCCTGGAAGATCAGCTCCGACAAGGCGCCGCAGACCGAAGTGACACGCACAGCCCTGTACGTGGGGCTGATCGACAAGTTGAACGACGTCACGCGCGTCGAGCTGCGGTCAGCCAAGGCGCAGACCACGCTGAAACGCGACGGTGACCAATGGACCGTCGCCAATCGCGACAACTTCCCTGCCGACCCGGCCGCCGTCAAACGGCTGTTGCTGGGCCTCGCCGATTTGCAGATTGTGGAAGCCAAGACCAGCTTGCCGGACAGCTATTCGCGCATCGGCGTGGCCGACCCCGGCGATGGCTCCGACAGCCTGCAGGTCGAGGTTTATGGCGCCGGCGACGACAAGCTGCTGGCAGTCATCGTCGGCCACAGCCGCGAGGCCGGCCAGCAGAGTCAGCGCTATGTGCGCCGCGCCGGCGAAGCGCAGTCGTGGCTGGTGAATGGCAAGCTCGAAGGCGGTTCCGATCCCATCACCTGGCTGGACGCGCGCATCGTCGATATCGATACGGCGCGCGTGCGGCGTGTTGAATCGACGCCGAGCGAAGGGCCGCCGGTTGCGATTGCGAAGAGCAAACCCACCGACAATTTCTTCGACCTCGAGAACGTGCCCGCCGGCAAGGCGCCGCGCTCAAAGGCATTGGTTTCGAGTCTCGGCGCGCTGCTGCTCGATCTGCGCTTCAACAGCGTGGCGGCAGCCAGCCGTTTCGCCGAGGCCAGACCTGTGCGGCGCTCCAAGGTGCAGACCTTTGACGGCCTGGTCGCGCGCATCGAGGAATTCGAGGCGGACGGCAAGACCTACGCGCATTTCGATTTCAGCTACGACGCGAGTCTGGTGCACGCCGAGGCGGCGAAAGACACGGCGGCAGACGCGCAAGCGAACGAGCCCGCGCCGCTGCCCGACACCCCGGCTGACAAGCCCGCCGCCGAGGCGGCGCCCAAGGAAACCGTCGAACAGGAAGCCGCGCGGCTCAAGGCGCGCACCGCCGACTGGGTCTATGAATTACCGGATTACAAGATGCGCATGCTGACCAAGCGCCTCGACGACCTGGTGCAGGTGCCCGGCAAGGAAGCGCCGAAAGCGGAAGCGGAGATGCCCGGGGCGCAGCCCTAGGCGCAGAGATCACGAGGCGGGCGCAAAGCCCCGCCCGTCAGTGCACGTGCTGGCTGGTGCCGCAGGAAGCCGGCAGGGCACTGGTCATGGAGCGCAGCATGCGCCAGCCATGGGCGCTGCCCAGTTCATGCCACAGGTTGTAGGCATTGAAGCCATCGATGCAGGGCTCGCCGCTCTGTAACACCCGCAAGGTCTGCAAGGTGTCCATCGTACGCACGAATTCATCGGCCAATGCGGCGTGAATCTCGGACTTGTGTTTGGAGGCATATTCCCGATAGGCATGGCGTCCGACTTCGACGAAGTAGGACACCGGCACGCCCTTGGCTATCGCGTGCTCCGGAAACAGGCCGGCAAGCAGCAGGCACTGGTCGCCGACCACCGCAGGGTCGGAGGTGTCGGCATGCAGGATGCGGTCGATGCGGTCGATGAAGCCATTTTCGAGGTCATGGGTGGATAGCGCGGTGCCGACGTGGCGGAACAACAGGCTGACCAGATGCTCTTCCACCGACGGACTCAGGCGTACGCCCGCTGCGAGTTGAGCGTGGGTGAGCAAGGCGCGCCAACCGGCGGTCTCGGCGATATGCAGTTCAGCGTGGGCCATGACATTGTTCCTCGATTGGGAAAAATGTCGGCCTGCGGGCGGGAAGCTTTAGCTCGACGCGGGCCGCGTCTCGACCGGCCGCGCCGTACTCAAGGGCGCACCCAGCGGCTATACTGCCGCCCCCTATGGCTACCCGCGAACGCGCCCATCGCCCATGACCCAGGCAAGCTCTCCGCCGCCCAGTTTCCAAGCCCTGATCTTTGAACTGCAGCGCTATTGGAGCGGCCATGGCTGCGTGATCGCCCAACCCTACGACATGGAAATGGGTGCCGGCACCTTCCACCCGGCAACCTTCCTGCGCTCCATTGGCCCGGAGCCCTGGCGCGCCGCCTATGTCCAGCCGTCCCGTCGCCCGACCGACGGTCGCTACGGCGACAATCCCAATCGCCTGCAGCACTACTTCCAGTTCCAGGTGCTGATGAAACCCTCGCCCGACAATATCCAGGAGCTTTACCTGGAGTCGCTGCGCACGCTCGGCATCGATCTGAAAGTTCACGACGTGCGTTTCGTCGAGGACAATTGGGAATCACCGACCCTCGGCGCCTGGGGCCTCGGTTGGGAAGTGTGGCTGAACGGCATGGAGATCACCCAGTTCACCTACTTCCAGCAGGTCGGCGGCCTGGACTGCCGGCCGGTTTCGGGCGAGATCACCTATGGTCTCGAGCGCATCGCCATGTATCTGCAGGGCGTCAACTCGGTGTACGACCTGCTGTGGACCGAGTCCGCCGGTGGCCGCGTGACCTACGGCGACGTCTACCATCAGAACGAAGTGGAGATGTCGGCCTATAACTTCGAACACGCCGACACCGGCGCCCTGTTCGCCTGGTTCGATCAGTGCGAAGCCGCCGCGACCCGCATGATTGAAGTCAACCTGCCCCTGCCGGCCTACGAACAGATGCTCAAGGCGTCCCACACCTTCAATCTGCTCGACGCGCGGCGGGCGTTGTCCGTCACCGAGCGCCAACGCTATATCCTGCGCGTGCGCACCCTGGCCCGGGCCGTCGCCGAGACCTATTACGCCGCCCGCGAAGCGCTGGGCTTTCCGCTGCTGGCCGGCAGCGCGCGCGCGGGGCTGCCCGCATGAGCCGCCAGGATAATCTGCTGGTCGAACTCGGCACCGAGGAACTGCCGCCCAAGGCTTTGCTGAATCTGTCCGCCGCTTTCAGCGCCGGCCTGGAAAAGCAGTTGCGCGGCGCCGGCTTTGAATTCACGGCGCTGACCAGTTATGCGACGCCGCGTCGCCTGGCCGTGCGAATTGAACAGATTGCCGCTGAACAGCCGGAGCGCGTCGAAACCCGCCGTGGGCCGGCCGTCGCTGCCGCCTTTGACGCGAGTGGCGCAGCGACCAAGGCCGCACAAGGCTTTGCCCGTTCCTGCGGCGTGGATGTCGCCGCGCTCGGTCGCCTGAAAAGCGACGAAGGCGAGTGGCTCTGCTTTGAACAGCGCGTCGCCGGACGGCGCCTGTTCGACGTGCTGGCCGAGATGGTGAATGTGGCGCTGGCCGGGCTTCCGATCCCCAAGCGCATGCGCTGGGGCGCCCACACCGCGGAATTCGTGCGTCCCGCCCATTGGGTGGTGATGCTGTATGGCGCCGATGTGATTGCCGGCGAAGTGCTGGGCCTCTCCTCGGGCCGGGTGACCCAGGGCCATCGCTTCATGCACGGCGCGCCCATCACCCTCGCCCATGCCGACGACTACGAAGCCAGTCTGGCCGAGCCGGGCCACGTGATCGCTTCGTTTGCCGCGCGCCGCGCGCGCGTGCTTGCGCTGATTGAAGCAACCGCGGCGGCCGAAGGCGGCCGTGCGGTCATCGACGAAGCGCTGCTTGACGAAGTCACCGCTCTGGTCGAATGGCCGGTGCCAATCTGCGGCAGCTTCGACGCCCACTTCCTGGAACTGCCGGGCGAAGTATTGATCGCCTCCATGCAGGGCCACCAGAAATACTTCCCGATCCGTGACGCCCAAGGTGGCCTGCGTAACCGCTTCATCACCCTCGCCAACATTGAAAGCACGGCACCGGACGCCATCCGCGCCGGCAACGAACGGGTGATACGGCCGCGTCTGGCCGACGCCGATTTCTTCTTTCGCGCCGACCGCGCCAAGCGCCTCGACAGCCGCCTGCCCGCGCTCGACAGCATGATGTACGAGAAGCGCCTCGGCTCGCTCGGCGACAAGACCCGTCGCATCGTGAGCTTGGCCGCGACCCTCGCCACGGTGTGTGGCGCCGACTCGGCGCTGGCTGGCCGCGCGGCGGAATTGTCGCATTGCGATCTGCTGTCGGACCTGGTCGGTGAATTCCCCGAACTGCAAGGCACCATGGGACGCTACTACGCCGCCGCCGATGGCGAAGTGGCGCAGGTCAGCACGGCGGTCGGTGAGTTCTATCAGCCGCGTTTTTCCGGTGATGCGATTCCTGATTCGTCGGTCGGCCGCTGCGTGGCAGTCGCCGACAAGCTCGATTCCCTGGTCGGCATCTTCGGCATCGGCTCGGCGCCGACCGGTGACCGCGATCCGTTCGCGCTGCGGCGCGCCGCCATCGGCCTGCTGCGTATCGTTATCGAGGCCGACATCGCCTTGGACCTGCGCGAAGCGATCGACTTCGCGCTTGCCGCCTATGCCGGCGTCAAACTCGCGCCCGATACCGCCGAGCAGGTCTATGCCTTCGTACGCGAACGACTGCGTGGCTACTATCTTGAACGCGGCACGCCCAACGACGTCTGCGCGGCGGTATTCGCCAACGATCCGAGCGCACCCGCCGAAGTGGCGCGGCGCCTGGTGGCGGTCAGCAGCTTCCGCGCGCTGCCTGCGGCACAGGCCCTGGCCGCCGCCAACAAGCGCATCGCCAACATCCTCAAGAAGCTCGATACCCCGCCGGCCATGGACATTGACGACGCACTGCTGGCCGACGCCGCGGAACGCGAACTCGCCACGCGCTACACGGCGCTCGCACCGCAGGCCGAACAGCTCTTCAAGGCGCGCGAGTACACGCGCTACATGGAATTGCTGGCCGCCCTGCGCGAACCGGTCGATGCCTTCTTCGACGGCGTGATGGTGATGTGCGATGACGCCGCGCTGCGCGCCAATCGTCTCGCCCTTCTGGCGAGACTGCATGCCTTGTTCACGCGGGTCGCCGATATCGCCCGCCTGCACGAAGCCTGAGGTCATGCGCACGCTGCTGCTCGATCGTGACGGCGTCATCAATCAGGATTCGCGCGACTACATCCGCTCGCCGAACCACTGGCGCGCCCTGCCGGGGGCGCTGGAAGCAATGGCACGGGCCCAGCGCGCCGGCTTTCGTCTGGTCGTAATCAGCAATCAATCGGGCCTGGCGCGCGGACTGTTCGGCATCCGCGAATTGAATGCCATCCATCAGCGCCTGTGCGATGAACTGGCGCGCTTTGGCGGTCGCGTCGAGGCTTTCTTCTTCTGCCCCCACACGCCGCAGGACGAGTGCAATTGCCGCAAACCGCGCGCTGGACTGTTGATCTCGCTCGGCGAACGGCTGGGCATCGATCTCACGCGCACGGCTTTCGTCGGCGACCGGGTCAGCGACGTGCGCGCCGCGCTGACCGTCGGTGCACGACCGATTCTGGTCCGCACCGGTATCGATCCCATCAACCCCGATGAGCTGGCGGCGTGCGGCGACGTCGAAATCTACGACGCGTTGCCGGCCGCCATCGCCGCGCTGGTTGCACAAGCCCGGCCAGCAACGCCATGACCCGCCGCATCCTGCACGTCATTGCGACTTACGATCTGCCGCATTATGTGGACGCTCTCGTCCATTCGCTACGCAGCCTGTGGCCGGAAAGTGATGTCCTGATCGTCGACAACGGTAGCCAGCGTCGGGAAATGCTTGCGCTCCTGCAGCGGTTGCCGCAGCGCGACCCGCGGATAACCGTGCATCGCCGTGATACGAATAACCATACGCGAAAGACCGGCTCGCTGTACGATGCTTACAATGCCGGGATCGAGCATGCCCTCGCGAATGATTACGACGCTATAAATTTTCTCAATGATGATTTCGAACTGCTGTGGCAGG
>Ga0208492_1000546_pt1 | contig 30909 bp, 32 predicted proteins | sample Subbioar_CSW14AB_FD_184820 | JGI IMG/M metagenome (GOLD analysis project Ga0208492, IMG submission 184820) | Serpentinite rock and fluid subsurface biosphere microbial communities from McLaughlin Reserve, California, USA - CR12Mar_CSW14AB (SPAdes) | ecosystem: Environmental > Terrestrial > Deep... | reverse complement strand
GAGATCGCCTCCGTCGTCACCACCGCGCACCGCGGCGCGATGGGCTATGCGCCCGAGAACACGCTCGCCGCGTTCCAGGTGGGCATCGAGCAGGGGTCCACCTGGATCGAGTCGGACGTCCAGCTCAGCAAGGACGGGGTTCCGGTGCTCATGCACGACACCACGCTCTCGCGCACCACGAACGTCGAGGAGGTCTTCCCCGACCGCGCGCCGTGGCACGTCGCGGACCTCACCGTGGCCGAGATGAAGCAGCTCGACGCGGGCTCGTGGTTCGGCCCGGAGTTCGCCGGCGAGACCGTGCCGACCCTCGCCGAGATGGTCGAGCAGGTCCGCACGAGCCGCTCGGGCATCCTGATGGAGCTCAAGGCGCCGGAGCTGTACCCCGGCGTCGAGCAGAAGGTCATCGACGTGTTCGAGTCCTACCCCGCGTACGTCGACTCGGCGCTCGCGAGCGGCCGCCTCGCGGTGCAGAGCTTCAACTGGGTGTCGATGAAGACGTACTCCGACCTGGCGCCGGAGATGCCGGTCGGACTGCTCGGCGCCCCCGCGGTCGCGACGCTGCCGGCGTACGCCGAGTGGGCCGACCAGATCAACCCGAACTGGGCCCAGGCCACGCCGGAGTACATCGACGCCGTCCACGCGCAGGGCATGGACGTGCACGTGTGGACCGTCAACGACACGGCCACCATGACGCGTCTGCTGGACTCGGACGTCGACGGCATCATCACGAACTTCCCCGACCGCCTCGAGAACCTGCTCCTCGAGCGCGCGAACGACTGATCGCACCTGGCCTGGATCCCCGTCGGCGTCGCGCCGGCGGGGATCCGGCGTCAGCGGCGGCGCTGCGCGTCGCGCGGGTCGATCGCCACCCGCACGGCCTTGCCCGCGGCCGCGGCCGCGAGCGCCTGGTCGACCTGGGCGAGCGGGTAGCGGGCGCTCACCAGCTCGACGAACGGGTGCTCCGCCGCGTGGTGGCGGAGGTAGCCGAGGGCGCCGTCGAGGTCCCGCGGGGTGTAGTTGTGCACGCCCCGGATGGTGGCCAGCCCGCGGACGAGCCGCTCCGGGTCCAGCGGCACCGGGTCGGACGGGAAGACGCTGTCGACCAGCACGACCACTCCCCCGACGCCCACGGCGTCGATCGCGGCCTGCACGGCGCGCGGCGAGCCGGAGGCCTCGAGCACGACGTCGAACTCCGCGGCCCCGGTGGCGGCGAGCGCGGAGTCCAGCGCCCGGCGTCCCATCGGGTCCACGGCCTGGGCCGCGCCGAACCGGGTGGCGAGCGCGCGGCGGGCCGGATCCGGATCCGCGACGACGACGGTCGCGCCGCGGTCGCTCGCCATCGCGCACGCGGTCAGGCCGATGAGCCCGGCGCCCATGATCAGCACCGTGGCGTCGTCGACGTCGACCACCTCGTCGGCCCGCGCGAGCGCCGCCCATGCGGTGGCGGAGCCGCATGCCGCGGGTGCCAGGACCTCGGCGGGCAGCGCCTCGCCGACGCGCACGATGGTCGTGCCGGCGCGCAGGTGAGCGTGGGTGGCGAAGCCGCCCGTCAGCTCCCACCGCGGCTGGATGCGCTCGTGCCCGTACTTGACGAGCGAGCGGCACTTCTGCGGCACGCCGTGCCGGCAGCGGTCGCAGTCGCGGCAGCTGGCCATGATCGACCACACCACACGGTCGCCGACCTGGACCACGGCGCCGTCGACGGCCCGCACGCCCTCCGCCACGTCGACCACGCGGCCGACGTACTCGTGGCCGAGGACGAGCGGCGTCGGCGCGGCGCGGCGTCCTTCGACCGTGTGGATGTCCGATCCGCAGACCGTGGCCAGCTCGATCTGCACGAGCGTCTCGCTCGCGCCGAGCCCGACGCCCGGCACGGCGACGGTCTCGTGCGGGCGACCGACGCCGGTCCACACCATCGCGAGGGCGGGCGGCGTGAGGCAGACGCTCCGCGTCGTGGGGGCGGGCGTCTGGGCGAGGGCGGGCGAGGCCACGTCAGCCCCGGTGGCGCTCGGGCAGGCCGAGGAGCGCGCGCAGCCCCGTGATGTCGTCGATCACGGCGTGCGCGCCCGCGGCCTCGAGCGCCGCGCGGTCGTGCGCCCCGGTGAGCACTCCGACCACCAGGCCGGCGCCCGCGGACAGCCCCGAGGCCACGTCGCTCGCGGTGTCCCCCGCGACGACGATCGCGTCGACGCCGGAGACCTGCGCGACGAGCGCGGCTCCGAGCACGAGGTCCGGCGCGGGGCGGCCGCGCCCCACGTCGACCGGCGAGAGCGCCTCGTCGACGAGGTCGCGCCACCCGAGTCCGTCGAGGATGGCGTCGCGCGTCACGGGCGCGAAGCCCGTGGTCAGGACCACGCTCACGCCCGCGTCGCGCAGGTCCTCCAGAAGCTCCCGGGCACCGGGGATCGGCTGCACGCCGTCCTCCGTGATGAGCTCGGCGTAGGCCCGCTCGAACGCCGAGGTGGCCTCCTCGGCGCGGGCGCGGTCTCCCCCGGCGAGATGCGTGAAGACGTCGATCTTCGACTGGCCCATCGTGTCGCGCACGTACTGCAGCGCCTCGTCCCAGGGCATCCGGTCGGCGACCCCGGTGCGCTCGTTGGCGCGCTGGAAGGCGCGCTCGACCACGCCGTCGTCGCGGACCGTCGTGCCGGCCATGTCGAGCACGACCAGCTCGACGGTCGACACCGGCTGCGCGACGGGGATGGGAGACTCGGCTACCTGGGACATGCGGTGGATCCTCTCTCGGGGCCCGCTCCGCTCGGCAGCGGATGCCAGCCGATCCGATGTCGATCCGAGAGCCGTGCCGAGAGTGGTGCGAGCGCAGTGCGCCGCCCGTCGCCTGCGCTGCCGGGACCGCCCGGGGGCGGGTCCCGGCCCGCTTCCGCCGACGGGCCTTCTCCAGCGTCGCACCCCGTACGGACCGGAATATTCCGCTCGCGGCGTTGTTCAGCCGCCGTTCACCGAGCCTTCCGCGGAGGGCTCGGCGGGCGTCACGCGCCGGCCGCGGCCGCGCCGGTCAGCGGGATCGCGCGACCGTCAGGACCCGGCGGAGCCGGCGTCCGTCACGGAGACGTCCGTGCGGTGGAAGCGCTGGAACGAGCGCGACGCCGTCGGACCGCGCTGGCCCTGATAGCGGTTGCCGTACGCGCCCGAGCCGTAGGGGCTCTCGGCCGGCGACGTCAGGCGGAAGAAGCACAGCTGGCCGATCTTCATCCCCGGCCAGAGCTTGATCGGCAGGGTCGCGACGTTCGAGAGCTCGAGGGTCACGTGGCCCGAGAAGCCGGGGTCGATGAAGCCGGCGGTGGAGTGCGTGAGCAGCCCGAGGCGGCCGAGGGACGACTTGCCCTCCAGGCGCGCGGCGACGTCGTCGGGGAGGGTGACCGCCTCGAACGTCGAGCCCAGCACGAACTCGCCGGGGTGCAGGATGAACGGCTCGTCGGGCTCGACCTCGACCAGGTGCGTCAGGTCGGGCTGGTCCTCGGCCGGGTCGATGAACGGGTACTTGTGGTTGTCGAACAGCCGGAAGTACCGGTCGAGCCGCACGTCGATGCTCGACGGCTGCACCATCGCCGGGTCGTAGGGGTCCAGGCCGATGCGGCCCGAGTCGAGCTCAGCCTTGATGTCGCGATCCGAGAGCAGCACGGCACCAGCCTATTGGGCGGCGCCGGCTCGAGCCGTCGCGGCGACCCCGGTCGAACCCCGTGGCACACGCCGGGCTCTCTCGTCAAGTGGGAGGCGCACGGCGGCCGGTTCGCGTTACATCGGTGATCAAGCCACGTCGGAAGGAGAAGCGCATGTCGCAGGACCAAGGCCAGACGCACACCGGAGGCGCCGACACGACGGCCCCGACCACGGCCGAGGAGGCGAAGCAGGCGGCCGCCGAGACCACCGGCACCGCCCGCGCGGAGGCGGAGGCCTCGGGCGCGAGCGCCCGCGAGGAGGCCGCCGCCACGGTCGAGGAGGCGAAGGAGCGCGCCGCGGAGGCCGCCGCCAAGGCCGAGGACGAGCTGACGGATCAGGCGGCGACGGGGCAGCACAAGGTCGCCGAGGGGCTGCGCACGGCCGGCGACAAGGTCGGGTCGCTGTCGCAGAAGGAGGGCGTGGTCGGCGATCTCGCCGGCAAGGCCTCCGAGGGCCTCAAGCAGGCGTCGGACTGGGTGTCGCAGCGCGACCCCGAGACGATGATGACCGAGGCGAAGTCCTTCGCGAAGCGCAAGCCCTGGGTCGTCGCAGCCATCGGAGCCGTCGCGCTCATGGTGCTCAACCGCCTCACCCGCGCCGCGACCGGCGGCCGGAAGAAGCGCTGAGCCCGGCACCCCGGCGCCGAGCCCGCGTCCCATCGCCGAACCCGCGTCCCATCGGATGCGGGTTCGGCGATCGACCGCGGGTTGGACGAGCCTCGGATGAGCGCTGTTATGCTGGCTGACACGCGCTCCGGCGCGTACGGGGCTGTAGTTCAATGGCAGAACTTCTGCTTCCCAAGCAGACAGCGCGGGTTCGATTCCCGTCAGCCCCTCCATATGACATCCATGGATCCGCGGATGTCGTCTCGTCGTCGAAGGCGGGTTCTCAGATGAGCACAGAGCCGAGCGGCGGGCGTTCGCGGGACTGGGCGACGATCCCGAACGCGATCACGCTCCTGCGACTGGCGCTCGTCGTCCCCATCGTCATCCTGCTCGTGGGGCACGGCGACCCCGTCCTGACCGTCGTCCTCCTGGTGCTGTTCGGGGGGTCCGACTGGGTCGACGGGCATCTCGCCCGCCGGCTCGGACAGACCAGCAGGACCGGCGCCATGTTCGATCCGATCTCGGACCGCATCGGCGTCGTCGCGATCGTGGTGGCGCTGGTCATCGCCGGCCATCTGCAGATGTGGGTGGCCCTGGCCGTGGGCGTGATCGACATCGCGCTCACCGCGCTGTACCTGAGCGTGCGCCCCGCGCAGCCTCCGCAGGTGACGCGACTCGGCAAGATCCGCACCGCGGTGATGATGTCGGGCATCGCGCTCGTCGGCTTCGGGCTGCTTCCCGGCGCGGGGGCCGTCGCCACCGCGGGCCAGGTCATCTGCGCGGTCGGGGCGGTCATCCACGTGGTGGTCGGCGTCGGCTACATGCGCACGATCCTGCGATCGCCGCGGCGCTGAGCCGGAGCGGATGCCCGCACTGCGGCAAGGTCGGCACCGCGCGGTAGGGTCGGCGCCGTGATCTTCGAGTTCGAGTCGGTCGTGTTCCGGTGGCAGGCGCGAGACGACTCGCCCTGGTACTTCACCGCGGTTCCGCCCGAGCTGAGCGAGGACATCCGCGAGATCCCCCGGCCGCGCCGCGGCTTCGGGTCCGTGCGCGTGCGGGTGCGGGTCGGCGAGACGGAGTGGGCGACGTCGTTCTTCCCCGACTCGAAGAGCGGCTCATATGTGCTTCCGCTCAAGAAGGCCATGCGCGAGGCGGAGGGCCTCCACGACGGCGGGAGCGTGACCGTGCGGCTGCACGTGCTCGACGCGTGAGCGCGCGCGGGCCCCGCCCCGATGGCGCGCCCGCTACCGTGGATCCATGCCCGCCGATGCCCGCGATGACGAGGTCGATCTGCTCATCGACGCGTGGTCGCGGCGCCTGCCGGATCTCGACCTGACGCCGCTCGACGTGATGTCGCGGCTGCGCCGCGCCGCAAACCGGCTGGCGAAGCTGCGCGCCGAGGTGTTCCGCGGCGCGGGGCTCGCCGCATGGGAGTTCGACGTCCTCGCGGCGCTGCGGCGCGAGGAGCCGCCGCACGAGCTCACGCCCATGCAGCTGGTCGGAGCGACGATGATCGGCAGCGCCGCCATGACTCACCGGATCGACAAGCTCGTCGAGCGCGGGCTGGTCGAGCGCCGCCCGAACCCGCGCGACGGTCGCGGCGTGCTCGTGCGGCTCTGCCCGGAGGGGTCGGCGCGCGCGGACGCCGCGATGACCGCACTGGCCCTCCGCGAGGCCGAGGAGCTTCGGGGTCTCAGCCGCGAGGACCAGGCGACGCTCGCGCGTCTGCTGCGCGTGCTCGCCTGACTCAGCCCGCCAGCACGGGCTCCAGGCGGTGCCACTCGGCGTCGAGCCACTCCGCGACGATCCGCGCGCGGTCGTCCGTCTCCGCGGCGGGGAACGCGATGCCGCGCGTGGGCACGCTGGCGCCGAGCTCCACCAGGAGGGGCCGCAGCGTGTGCTCCACCGCCAGCGTGTGCGCGGGCGAGCCGATGGTGAGGATCGGCACCGCGGCCACGCGCGACAGGCCGTTCGTGCCGTACCGGTCGAGGAACGCCTTGAGCAGTCCCGTGTACGCGCCCTTGTAGGTGGGGCTCGCCACGACGACCAGGTCCGCGGTCGCGACGTCGTCGCGGAGCACGTCGACCTCGGGCTCGGGGAAGCGGAAGATGCGGTCGGCCAGGTCCGCGAGGTCGATGGTCGGGCGCACGGTCGCGCCGGAGCGCTCGGCGACCTGTGCTGCCACCTCCTCGGCGACGAGGCGCGTGCGCGACGACGGCTGCGGGTTGCCCACCAGGACGGCGATCTCGGTCATGCCCCGATCCCACCGCGTCGCGCCGCCGCGCGGCAAGGGATCCGACTCACTCGGTAACGGGGGCGGCCGCCCGGCGTCGGCCCCGCGCATCCGCCACGCTCAGGATCACGACGAGCGCGACCGCGAGAGCGCTCACGCCCGCCAGGACGAACGGCACGGGCTGATGGCTGCCGCCCCCGATCAGGAACGCGTCGGCGACCGCCATGCCCATCGGGAAGCCCGCCCAGAAGTGCGCGATGGGTCCGAGCGCGACGATGCCCAGGATCCAGACCGTGGCCGTGAGCGGCCGCATGCGCCCCGCGATCGCGAGCGCGGCGAGCGCGACCGCGGCGATCGCTCCCGGTGCGAGGCACACGACGGCGGCGGTCGCGCCCGCACTATGGCTCTCGCCGCCCGCCGCGATCCCCGCGACGATCTCGTCGTGGCTCAGCCCCGGCATCGCGGCCATCGGCTCCCACACCGTGATCGACAGGATGCCGACCGCCGCGTACGCCACGGCGGCGAGCGCGGCGAGGAGCACCACGGGCTTGGTCATGGCGCCGGTCGTCACCCCCCGTGCGGCCGCAGCCACGACACGACGATGTCGCCGATCATGGCGCGCAGATGCTCGCTGAGCGGCGGGGCGTGGAGGTCGCGGTCGAACAGGAACCCGAACGTGTACTGGTTCGCCACCTGGAAGACGCAGTACGAGCTGATCAGCATGTGCACGTCGAATGCGTCGACGTCGTCGCGGAACTCACCCGTCGCGCGACCGCGCTGCAGGATCTCGTCCAGGAGCCCGACCGCCGGCTGCCCGAGCTCGCGGATCGCATCGATCTGTCGGATGAACGCACCCCGATGGATGTTCTCGATCATCACGAGGCGGATGAAGTCGCTGTGGCGCACGTGGTGGTCGTACGTCAGCTCGGCGAGACGACGGAGGGCCTCGGTCGGTGCGAGGTCCCCGACGTGGATGACCCGCTCGGCCTCCCGGATGCCCCGGTACGCGTTCTCGAGCACCGCCAGGTAAAGCTGCTCCTTGCCGCCGAAGTAGTAGTAGATCATCCGCTTCGTGGTGCGCGTGCGATCGGCGATCTCGTCCACTCTCGCGCCCGAGTACCCCTGCTCGGCGAACACCTCGGTCGCGACGTCCAGGAGCTCGGCGCGCGTCCGCTCGGCGTCGCGCTGTCGCACTACGGCGTCTGTCACTTCCCCATCCCCCACTCGGTTGCGTCGATCCTCTCACCCGCGAGGACGCGACGCGGGTTGTGCACGAGCAGCGTCTCGATCGTGGCCTCGGTCACCCCCTCGGCGCGCAGGCGCGGCAGCACGCGGGTGTGCAGGTTCTCCATGTGCCAGTGGGGCGTGGCGCGCGACCTCCACGACGGCGGGGTGATCCGGCTGAACACCGCGGCGTCGTGCGACAGCACGACCCGCTCGGCGTAGCCGCGTCGGAGCAGCTCGAGGAGCGTCCGGATGCGCTGCTCATCGGGCGCAATATGCTCCATGCCGAACCGGTCGAAGCCGACGAACGAGCCCGCGTCCACCAGCTCCATCATGTAGTCGAGGTCATCCGAGTCGCCGGCATGGCCGATGACGACCCGCTCCAGCGGGACCCCGAGTCGCCGCAGCAGCGCCTGCTGGGCCAGACCGCCGCGTGAGGGCGAATGCGAGTGGGTCGTGATCGGCACGTCCGTGGCGAGATGCGCGCGCGCCGCCGCCGCGAACACCCGCTCGTCATCGGGCGTGATGCCCGGCTCGTCGGAGAAGACCTTGATCATGCCCGCGCGCACGTCAGTGCCCGCGATCCCCTCGCGGATATCGCGGAGGAAGAGCTCGTCGAGCGGATCCGGCACGTCGACGAGGCCGCCCGGGCGGTGGGTGCGGAAGAAGTGCGGCAGGCCGTCGGCCGTGTAGTAGCCGGTCGCGGCGACGATGCGCACCGGGCTCGCGCGCGCCACGCGCCGCACGCGCGAGATGTCGCGGCCGAGTCCGGGCACCGTGAGGTCGACGATGGTGCGCACGCCCAGCGCGTGCAGCCGCTCCAGCTGGGCCACCGCCTTCGCCACGGACGCCTCCTCGTCCCACTCGGGATGCGGGAGGTTCACCTCGAGCTCGGGATGCCCGACGAAGAGGTGCTCGTGGATGAGGGTGGGGCCCAGCTGCGCCGGCGGCACCGGCCCGGTGACGGTCGGGACCGCCGTCACCGGGTCCGGGCGCACCATCGTCGAGGTCACCGGATCAGGGGGCGGTCGCGCGGATCGCCTCGAAGACCGCGAGGGAGTCGCCCGTGTAGGCGCCCGCGAGGTGATCGAGCGCCATCTCGCGGAAGGCGTCGACGTCGACGTCCTCGACGATCTCCCACTCGCCTGCCGACTTCCACTCCTCGAGCGTCGCCGCCTCGTCCTCGGCGACGCAGTCCGTCACCTGGCCGACCGCGCTCTCGACCGCCGCGGTGAGCGCATCCTGCTGCTCGGCGGACAGCTCGTTCCACACCGGGCCGGCGATGATCAGGTTGGTGTTGAGCTGGTGGGCGCTCAGGCTCAGGTAGTCCTGCACCTCGGCGAGGTTCTGCGCCTTGATGTTGGTGATCGGGTTCTCCTGGCCGTCCACCGTGCCCTGCTGCAGCGCGAGGTAGAGCTCCTCGTACGCGACCTCGGTCGCCGAGGCGCCCAGGGCCTCGGCGTTCATCAGGAACTGCGGCGAGCCGGGGAACCGGATGCGCAGCCCCTCGAGGTCCGCGGGCTCGGTGATCGGCACGTTCGCCGTGAAGTGACGGGCACCGGCCGACCACGCGCCCAGCGTCTGCACGCCCGCGGCCTCGGCGAAGCCGTCGATCACGGTCTGCGACTCCTCGCTCGCCATGAACGCGGCGAGGTGCTCGGGCCCCTCGAACACGTACGCGGCGTCGAGGACGCTGATCGGCTCGTACACCGCGCCGAGCGCCGAGGCGCCCTGGATGTCGAGGTCGATGTCGCCCGACGCGACCGACGCGATGCGGTCGGCGTCGCCGCCGAGCTGGCTCGCCGGGAAGATCTCGATCGAGAGCCCCACGTCGGCGGCGGCCACCTCGTCGGCGATGACCTGTGCGCCGCAGCGGTGCTGCGGCTGGTCCTCGTTGTAGCTGTGCGCGAGCGTGAGCTCGATCGGCTCGCCGCCCCCTCCGGCGGGCGTCTCGCCGCCGCCCTCTCCCGCGCTTCCGCCGGCGCATCCGGCCAGCATCATCGCGGGCGCGGCGGCCAGGAGCACCCAGCCTGCGCTCCGGACTCGTGTTGCGTTCATCGGTTCGTTCCTCTCATCTGCGGCATTGACGTGGCGTCATCACCACGCGGCCCCTCTGGTGCAGGGGGTGTGGCCGCGGCCTCCGCCGCGACCAGGTCTGTGAGGTCAGCGAGCATCGCCCGCCGGTCCGCCGGCTCGCCCGTGAAGATCTCGAACGCGTCGGCGGCCTGGCCCATCGCCATGCTGAGCCCCGACATCACGCGGCATCCGCGCGCGCGGGCGGCGAGCAGCAGCTCGGTCTCGGCCGGCCGGTAGACGATGTCAGCCACCCACGTGCGCGCGTCGAGCAGCGCGGGATCGAAGGCCGTGCCGGGATGCGCGGCCATCCCGAACGGGGTGGCGTTCACGACGCCCGCGGCCTCGCGCAGCAGGCCTGGCAGCTCGGCGGGCGTCGCCGACGTGACCTCGCTCCAGGCGTCGGACGCGACCACGTCGGCGAGCGCGGCCGCGCGGTCGCCGTCGACGTCGACGACCACCAGCTCGGCGATGCGGCGCGCAGCGAGCGCGGTGGCGACCGCGGCACCGGCTCCCCCCGCGCCGACCAGGATGACCCGCCCCTGCGGCTCGGTGCCGAACGCCTCGTCGAACGCCGTGCCGAACCCGGTCACGTCGGTGTTGTGGCCGGTCATCCGGCCGTCGCGGAACACGACCGTGTTGACGGCGCCGACCATGTCGGCGCTCGGGGCGAGTTCGTCCAGCAGCGGGACGATCGTCTGCTTCACGGGGTGGGTGATGTTCAGGCCGTCGAAGCCGAGCCGCCGCGCCGCCCACAGCAGGTCCGCAAGGTGGTCCTCGGTGGCCTCATCGGGCGTGATGTCGATCGTCCGGTACACGTAGTGCATCCCGTGACGCGCGCCCTCGAGCTGATGCATGGCGGGCGACAGCGAGGGCCCGACTCCCTGGCCGACGAGGCCGATCAGGATCGCGCGCGGCATGTCCGGAGCGCTCGCGGCCGCGTCATCCATCACAGCCCCAGAACCTTCGGCAGGGTGAGCACCGCGTCGGGGAAGAACGCGACGAACAGGACGATCACGATCGACGGGATCATGAACGGCAGGCACCCGCGGAACACCTCGCCGATCCGGGTCTTCGAGACGGCGGATGTGACGAACAGGACGGTTCCGACGGGAGGGGTGAGCAGCCCGATCATGAGCGAGACGATCAGCAGCACCCCGAGCGAGATCGGATCGACGCCGTACTGGAGGGCGATCGGCATGAGGATCGGCACCACCAGCACCAGGATCGCCGTCGCGTCGATGACGGTGCCAAGGATCAGCGACAGCACGACGACGAGCAGCAGGAACACCGTCGGGTCGTCGCTGATCGAGAACATCGCCTGGGTGAGCAGCTGCGGCAGCCGCTCGCGGGCCAGGATGTAGCCGAGCAGCGACGCGCTGGCGACGATGAGCATGATGCCCGCTGTCGTGAGCACGGTCTCCTTGATCGCCGCGACGAGGCCCTTGAGCGAGAGGGTGCGCTGCCCGAGGCCCAGCAGCAGCATGTATGCGGCGCCGACCGCGGCGGCCTCGGTCGGCGTGAAGACGCCACCCAGGATCCCGCCCAGGATGATCACGGGGGCGAGCAGCGGCAGGGCGACGCCCCGCAGGGAGGCGACGAACTCCGCGCGGTCGAACCGCCCGCGCAGGATGTTCGGCTGGCGGCGGACCAGGACGAACACGACCACGCACAGGCCCAGCGTCATGGCCAGCGCGGGCACGACGGAGGCCGCGAAGAGCGCACCGGTCGAGACGGCCGCGAGACCCGAGAAGATCACGGCGGGGATGCTCGGCGGCATCACGGGGGCGATCAGCGACGACGACGCGACGACTCCGGTGGCGAACCGGCGGCTGTACCCGTTGCGCAGCATCGCGGGGATCTCGACCTTGCCGAGCGCGGCCGCATCGGCGACGGCCGATCCGCTCATCCACGAGAAGCCGAGGCTGACGCCCACGCTGACGTAGCCGAGGTTGCCCCGCACCGATGCGAAGGCGGCCATCGCGAACCGGAAGAGACGGTCCGCGATCCCGGCGTGGTTCGCCAGGCTGCCGAGCAGGATGAACAGGGGGACGGCCAGCAGAGGGAAGCTGTCGGCGGCGTTGGCGACCTCGCGCAGCGCGCTGCCGGACGAGTGGCCGTTGATCGCCATGTAGGCGAGCGAGGGGCCGAGGAACGCGAACGCCACCGGCACCCGCAGGACGAGGAGCACCGCGATCGCGATGCCGAGGAGCGCGAGCATCATGCCGCCACCTCCGGCAGCTCGTCGGCGTCGTAGTCCGGCAGCATCGGCCCGTTCTTCGCGACGAGGAACGCCGTGACGAGGGCCCGGATCGTCGTGCTCAGCACGCCGATCAGCACGGGGATGTAGACGATCGACATCGGCACGCGCAGCACGGGCGACTTGATGATGCCCTGCGAATCGATCAGGGCGAACGCCTCCACAGCGAGGCCGGCGCCGGTCGCGGCGACGACCAGGAGCGCGAACACCTGGACCCAGCGGACGACGTCGCGGTTCGGCGCCGAGTCGATGAGCTCCAGCGCGATGTGCCCGTTGGTGGTGACCAGCACGCCGGCGGCGGCGAACGTCAGCCAGATCAGCGAGAAGCGCGCGAGCTCCCCCGTCCAGGCGATGCCATCGCCGGGCAGGTACCGCTGCAGCGCCTGCAGGAACACCATCGTGAGGATGGCGATCAGCGCGACCGCGCCGATTCCGATCTCGATCCGGGTGATGATCCGCGCGAAGCGCTGCCATCCCGCAGGCGCGCTCCGCGGTCGGTGCGTCTCGCTCACAGGACTCCTTCGTCGTGGCGTGCGAGGCGGTCTGGGGTCCCGCCTCGCAGGTAACGTACTAGTTATTACATTAGTTCCGCAAGACCGCCTGGCGCGGACTCGCGGAAGTCACCGGTCCACGCCCGCGTGACGCTGGGCGGCGAGCCGGACGGGTGCACTCGCGGCTCCGTACCCCTCGTATCCGGCGCGCCGCTCGACGACCTCGAGGAAGACGCCGCCGAACGAGCGCGTGTAGAAGTGGATGAACTCACCCTCCCCCGATCGGTCGTAGAGCAGGTCGAGCGACCGCAGCGTCGCCAGGAAGGCGTCGTCGAGGTCGAAGCGCGCGGCGAGATCGTCGTAGTAGTTCGCGGGGATCGACAGCAGGGTCAGCCCGCGCTCACGGGCGGCCCGCGCGACCTCGACCACGTCGTCGACCCGGATGGCCACGTGACGCGTGGGCAGCGGGGCGGTGGGCGGCGCGAGGTTGATGGGGAGCCGGACGACGCCGTCCGGGGTCCGCATCACCTGGCTCCGGACGAGCCCGAAGGGCCCCGGGACCTCGGCCGACGACTCGGTCTCGAGCGACACCACGCTCGACATGAACAGCACGGCCTCGTCGAAGTCCTGCCACGCGTACGCCACGTTGATGTGGTCGATGGACGCCTCGAGCTCGCCGCCGGACTCCCCGCCGCGGAACTCGCCGACCCACGAGCGCTCCGCCGGCTCGTCGTTCCAGAAGACCTGCGTCCCGTCCGGCGCCGCGACGGCGCGCAGCTCGCGCTCCCCCGCGTAGGTGCGGCGGAACACCTTCGGAGCCCCGAGCGCATCGGCTCGCCGCAAGGCAGCCGGCGCGTCGTCGAACTCGAGCCCGAACGCCGCCAGCCGCGGCGACGCCTCGCGGACCTGCTCATTGAGGACGATGCGGGCCTCCCCCGCCGACCACAGGCGCACCGGCTTGCTGCGATGCCGCCCCCGGAACGCGAAGCCCAACTGGTCGAGCAGCTCGTCGAGCTCCTGCAGGTCCGCGCCGGCGATCTCCACGAAGTCTATGCCCTGAGCCGGATGCGCCGGACCGACGGAACCGTCGGTGGAGCCGTTGCGCGCTGCCGTGCGGTCGGCGAGCCAGCGAAGCGATCGCCGCGCGTGCTCAGCCGTGCGTCGGACGTCCGTCTGCCGGAACGTGTCGTTGAACACCTCGAGCGACACCGGGCCGGCGTAGCCCGCGCGCATCACGTGGGTGAGGAAGGCGGGCAGGTCGAACGAGCCCTCGCCGGGGAACAGCCGGTGGTGACGGCTCCACGACAGCACGTCCATGTCGAGCGCGGGGGCGTCGGCGAGCTGCAGGAAGAAGATCTTCTCGCCCGGGATGTCCTCGATGCCGGCCGGATCGTGCCCGCGCGAGAGGATGTGGAAGCTGTCGAGGCACGTGCCGAGGTTGGGGCGATCGGCGAGCTCCACGATCCGCCAGGCGTGCCGGTAGTCGTCGACGAACCGGCCCCACGCGAGGGCCTCGTACGCGATCCGGATGCCGTGCGGCGCCGCCGCGTCGGCCAGCGCCGCGAGCTGGCGCGCCGCGACCGCGTCGTCGTCGATGGTCGCCGTGGCGACATTGCTGCAGACGAGGATCAGGTCGGCCCCGAGGCGCGCCATGACCTCGAACTTCGCCTCGGCACGGCGGAGGTTGTCGCGGAAGGTCTCGTCGTCGACGCCCTCGAAGTCGCGGAAGGGCTGGAACAGATCGATCGAGAGCCCCAGGCGGCGGCACAGTGCGCGGACCTCCTCCGGCGACTCGTACGCGGCCACCAGATCGGCGTCCATGATCTCGACGCCGTCGAATCCCGCGGCGGCGCATGCATGGAGTTTGTCGACGAGGCCGCCCGAGAGGCAGACGGAGGCGATGGAGGTGCGCATGGCAGCCAATGTACCGGAAGGTACATTGTGCGCGACAGGCCCGCGCCGACGCCGACACCCTGCGGCGGACGTCGGCCGGCGGCGCCTACGCCCGGGTCGCGGACCGCGTGGCCACGACGCTCGCGGAGACGTCCGGGCCGGATGCGCGGACCTCGGATCCCGCCGTCATCGCGCCCGCCTACCGTGGGAAGCCCGGATGAAGGAGGCGACCGTGAACAGCGTGGGACCCTCGAGACACGGCGATCCGAACCTCGTGCGCAATCAGCCGGCGCTGCACACGCCGAAGCGGTGGATCTGGCTGGTGCCGGGGCTGCTGCTCGCCGTCGCGGCGATCTTCGCATTCGCCGTGTCCATGCCGATCAACATCGCGCTCGCGTGGATCGGGATCGCATTCGTGACTGCCGCCGCGGTCGCCCTGGTCGTCACCGCGCTCAGCGTCAGGGACGACCGGCAGCGCAACCTCGTCATGGCCGGGCTGATGGCGATCATGGCGGCCATGTCGCTGGTGCTGCTGGTCGCGATCCTGTGGGCGAACGCGCTCCCGCGCGCGTGACCCCGATCAGGCGGTCGGCTCGGCGACGGGCTCGTGGCCGGGGCGGTGACGCGAGGTCCACACCGCGCCCGCGCTCGCGATCATGACCAGCGCGACGCCGGCGACCTCCAGCCAGGTCAGATGCTGGCCGAGCAGGAGGAACCCGGCGAGCGCGGCCGTGGCCGGCGCCAGGCTCATCAGGATGCCGAACGCGGCCTCCGTGAGGCGCCGCAGCGCGATCAGCTCGAAGGCATACGGGATGGTCGACGACAGCACGGCCACGGCCAGGCCCATCGCGAGGAGCTCGGGGCGCAGCAGCACCGGCCCCGCAGTGAGGATGCCGGACGGCAGCGAGATCAGTGCCCCGATCGACATCGCGAGCGCGAGCCCTTCCAGCCTCGGGAAGTCCCGGCCCACGCGCGCTTGCCCGCGGATGTAGAAGGCCCAGCTGGCGGCCGCGCCCAGCGCGCACCCGACGCCCGCGGGATCGAGCCGGTCCCATCCCCCGCCACCCAGCGCGAGCACGCCGAGGAGCGCGATCGCGGCCCACAGCCAGCGGGATCGCGTGCGCCCGACCAGGATCGACAGCGCGAGCGGTCCGAGCACCTCGATCGTGACCGTGACCCCCAGCGCGAGCCGCTCCAGCGCCACGTAGAAGAACCCGTTCATGACGGCGAGCGCGATGCCGAGCCGGGCGACCGACCACCACGCCTCGCGCGTGCGGCCGCGCAGCGCGGGCCGCGCGATGGCCATCAGGATGACCGCGGAGAAGACGAGCCGCAGCATCACCATGCCGAGCGGGCCGGTGTGCGGGAACAGCAGGACGGCGATCGCGGCCCCGACCTCCTGGCACGCGAGGCCCAGCGCGACCAGGCCGACGGCAGGGCCCGAGCCCGGGCCGCGGCCGCTCACTCGATCGGGCACACGGCGCGGTCGGCGATGCGCTGGTGGTAGTCCTCGGCGGTCCAGGGCAGCCCGAACTCGGGGGCCGTCTCCCCCTCGCGCGCGGGCACCTTCGACACGATCGCCGCGAGCTCCTTGGCGAGGTAGCCCACGAGCGACTCGGGGGCGGCGGAGTTGTTCAGCACGACGGCGACCGTCAGGCCGTTGTCGGTGTCGGCGTAAGCGCTGGTCATGTAGCCGGGCACGGCGCCCTGCTGCCCGATCATCGACCCGGCGATGAACGTGCCGCCGGCGTACTGGTACCAGGAGTCGGACTTCGTGCTGACGGGCTTCGCGTCGGCCCAGCGGGGCGCGAGGGAGTCGCCGTCCTTCGCACGCGCGGCCAGTGAGGCCGTGTACGCGCCCAGCTCGTCGATCGTCGACACGGCGCCCGAGTCGGTGTAGCCGAAGCTCGCGGACATCTCGGTGTACTCGCGGGGCGCCACGCAGCCGGCGTCCCGGTCCTCCCGATCGGAGAAGTAGCCGGGCAGCGCCGGCTCGCCGGGCGCCTCGGCGCGCGGCCCGGGCAGTCGCGTGCTCTCGAGGCCGAGCGGCCCCGTGACGTACTCGCGCACGAGCGCGGCCGGGGTCTCGCTCGCGGCGTTCTGCAGCGCCACGCCGAGCAGCAGGTAGCCCGTGTCGGAGTCGGTGAACGCGACGCCCGCCTCGGTGCGGTCCTTGCCGAGGCCCGCGGCCGCGACCTCGCGGGCGTTCCATTCCCGCTCCGGCGTGCGCAGGTAGTTGTCGAGCAGCGTGTCGCCCGAGCGGGCCAGTCCCGACGTGTTGTCGCACAGCTGCTTGAGGGTGACGTCGTCGAGATCCGGCGTGCTGGGGACGTACTCGGACACGGGGTCGTCGAGCTCGACCAGCCCGTCCTCGACCATCCCGTACAGCACGTCGCACGTCATCGGCCGCGTCATCGACGCGATCCGGAACGCCATGTCGGTGGTCACATCGGATCCGCCCTCGTGGGCCGTCGAGCCCAGGCCCGTGACCCACGCGCCCGCCCACGGCACCCACACGCCGACGATGGCGCCCGAGGATCCGGTCGCCGCCATGGCGTGCTCGACCGCGCCCTGCAGCTGCTCGACGGTGTCGCCCGGGAGCTCGCCGGTCACCAGGTCGGGCGTGGTCGCGTCGCGCGGATCGCCGCCCGTGCAGCCGCTGATCGCCACGGCGATCGCCGCCGCCCCCGCGAGCGCCGCCATCGCGCGACGCCACCGACTCGTGATCCGCATGAAACCCCCGTTATCCGGACTTCTCCCGAGTCTAGGCGGTGACCGCCGCGAACCCGCGCGGCGGGATGTCCTCCCTCCGGGGGACGCGGGTCAGGTCCTCGCGGCGGCGCCGGCCTGCTCGCGCGCGGCCGCCTGGCGCTGCTCCCACACGTCCTTCATGAACCGGCGCACGTCCTGGTCGACGCGGATGTCGCTCGGCCGCAGCGGCCGGGACAGGTACAGCCCGTCGAGCGACGTCAGCCGGCTGAGCGCCACGTACGTCTGCCCGGGCGCGAACGCGCCGGCGCCGAGGTCGACGATCGCGCGGTCGTAGGTCTTGCCCTGCGACTTGTGGATCGTGACGGCCCACGCCAGCCGCAGCGGGAACTGCGTGAACTCCGCCACGACCTCGCGGGTGAGCTTGCGCGCGATCGGGTCGTACGCGTACCGGTACTTCTCCCACACGGCCGGCTCGACGTCGAACTCCTCGCCGTCGACCTCGACCCGCACGGTCTCCCCCACGATGCGGGTGACGGTGCCGATCGTGCCGTTGACCCAGCGCGGCGGCTCGCCCGGCGATCCCGTGTCGTTGCGCAGGAACATCACCTGCGCGCCGACCTTGAGCTTCAGCTCCTCGTCGGCCGGGTACACGTCGCCGCGCCCGAAGTCGCCGTTCACCTCGGCCTTGGCCGTCTGCTCCCGGCCGGCCAGCTGCGCGAGGTGCTTGGCGTTGATCGCGTTGACGCGGTCGTTGCGGGTCGCGAGCGTGATGATCGGGTGATCCGGGTCGTCCGGGGGCGTGCGGGCGCCGGTCGCGTTCAGGACGTCCGCGATCTCCTTCGTGACGCGCCCGTACCGGACCGCGTTGAGCATCGCCTTGAATCCGTCGTCGGCCTGACGGTGGATCTGCGTCAGCTCGCGGATGTGCAGGTGCGCGCCGTGCCGTCCGAGCTCGATCAGGCCGTCGCCCTCGGGCTCCCGGCCCGCCCACACGTGCGCGTCGAAGAACCAGAACGAGCGGTAGTGGTCCGCGATGTAGCGGGCCTCGTCGCCGCGCGGCGGCACGGGCGCCAGCTGGTACGGGTCGCCGAACATCACGACCTGCACGCCGCCGAACGGCTCGCCGCGACGGCCGCGCGCCTGGCGGAGCGACCGGTCGATCGCGTCCATGAGGTCGGCGTTCACCATCGAGATCTCGTCGATCACGAGCGTGTCGATCGCGTTGAGGAGCTTGCGGGTGTTGTCGTTCTGCTCGATGTCGCTGTCGGCGATCAGGCCGATCGGCAGTTTGAACAGCGAGTGGATCGTCTGGCCCTCGACGTTCAGGGCCGCGACCCCCGTCGGCGCGCACACCGCGATCTGCTTGCGGGTGTTCCACGCGAGGTGGTTCAGCAGGGTCGACTTGCCCGTGCCGGCCCGTCCCGTGACGAACACGTGCTCGCGCGTGTCCTCGATGAGGCGGAAGAGCTCCTCCTGCTCGGAGGACAGTGCGGGCATGGGATCCATCCTCCCATCCCGGCATTCGAGGACGCCGCATCACCCTCCGAGACGGGCGCCGGCCCCGGTCGCGCACGACCGGGGCCGGGTGATCCGATCCGCCCTGGATCAGCTGCCGTAGGGGGCGACCACGCCGGCGCGGTCCTCGCTCGTCATCGACAGGTCGTCGGACGTGCCGTTGCACTGCGGGTAGTGCATGATCGACGCCCACAGCGCGGCCCCGCTGGCCATCGCGCTGACGACGTCGGCGTGACGGGCCCCGAACTTCGTGCTGACGCAGTACGTCAGGTTCCCGACCTGCGAGGTCGACCACTTGTCGTCCACGCCGCCCACCGTGTTGACGATGAGGCCGTCGGTCGGGGTCTGCGGGCCGACGAGCAGGTCGTAGAACTCCTTCAGCTCGCCCTGGTTGGCGACGACCTCGTCGCCGTTGACGATGTAGGCGCCGTCGACGTCCCGGTAGGTCGAGGCGGCGAACTCCTGGTAGGAGGGGATGTCGGAATCGTCGGCGACGGGGGCCGCTCCGGCGGCGGGGACGACCGCGCCGAAGCTGAGTGCGGCTGCCGCGGTGGCGGCGAGGGCGAGGGTTCTCGTGAATCGCATACAGGATCCTTCTCGATCTGCGGATTCCGCTCGCCCGGTGGGCGAGCTCAGGGTGAGCCGGGCGGCCCTTTCGTAGACTGGCGCAATGGATCAGGCCACGGCGAGCGCGGCGCCCGCGGCGATCCCGCAGGACGGGGCCGGATCCGCGGCGCCCCCGCGGCGCACACCGCGCCAGCAGCTCACGCGCGACCTGATCCTGCTCGGCGTGATCTTCGTGCTGCTGGCCGCGGCGATCTGGGCGGGGTTCTCGGCCCTGTACCGCCAGTACTGGGGACCGAGCGCGTTCGTGGAGCGCTACCTCGAGCTGATCGCGGAGGGACGCGCCGCCGACGCCCTCACGGTGCCGGGCGTGGCGATCGACAGCGCCGACCTCGAGGCGGCCGGCCTTCCGGTCTCGGCGAGCGAGGCGCTCCTGCGCAGCGCCGCGCTGACGTTCGACCTGCGCGACGTCGAGATCACGCAGGAGCGCCCGGTGGCGGGCGGCTACGAGGTGACGGCCGCCTACGCGATCGACGGCACCCGCGGGCAGACCGTCTTCACCGTGCGCCGGTCGGGCACCGAGGGGATCGTCCCGCGCTGGAGCTTCGAGACGAGCCCGCTCGGAATGCTGGAGGTCGGCGTGCGCGGCTCGATGCAGTTCGAGGTGAACGACTTCGAGATGGACAAGCGGCAGGTCTCGCCGGACGGCGTGGACGCCGATCCGCTCGCCCCGGTCTCGCTGCTGGTGTTCTCCCCCGGTCTCTACACGGTGGAGGTCGACACCCCGACGGCCGAGGCCGAGCCCGTGCACGTGCTCGCGGACGCCGCGCTGCGCAAGGTGCCGCTCGACATCCAGGCCCAGCCCACCGAGGCGCTCGCGGACGTCGTGCAGCAGCAGGTGGGCTCGTTCCTCGCGGAGTGCGCCACGCAGAAGGTGCTGCAGCCCACCGGATGCCCGTTCGGCATCCAGATCGACGACCGGGTGTTCCCCGAGACGCTCGCGTGGTCGATCCTCGCGACGCCCGGCGTCGAGATCGTGCCCGACGGCGCCCACTGGGCCATCTCGCCCGCGACCGGCACCGCGCACATCGAGGTCGACGTGCAGGCGATCTCGACCGGCGCCGTCTACCACCTGAGCGAGGACGTGCCCTTCGTCATCGACGGCACGGTCGAGATCCTGCCCGACGGCACCGCCTCGATCCTCGTCGGCAGCCCCGCGCTGAGGTAGGTCAGCGCCCGGCGGCGGCGTCCCGCTCCGCGATGCGGGCCAGGCGCGCGTTGTAGGCGTCGAGCTCCGCGTCGTCCGTGCGATCGGCGTGACGGTCAGCCCGGCGCTGCTGGCGCTCGTCGCTGCGGCTCCACTGGATCGCCACCACGATCGCCGTGATGAGGGTCGGGATCTCGCCGATCGACCACGCGACGCCGCCGCCGATGTACTGGTCCTCCAGCGGCGTCGGGCCCCACGTGCGGCCCATCGCCCCGAACCACTCCGGCACCATCAGGCCGGTCTGCATCATCATCGCGACGCCGAAGAACGCGTGCATGGCCATCACCACGATCAGCGTCACCAGGCGGCCCGCATACGGCATCCGGTACGGCAGCGGATCGATCCCGGTGAGCGTCATCACGAACAGGAACCCGGAGATCAGGAAGTGGGCGACCATCCACTCGTGGCCGAGGTGGTCGTACAGCGTCCAGCGGAACAGGTCGGTGTAGTAGAAGATCCACAGCGACCCGATGAAGATGCCCGCCGCGACGAGCGGATGCGTCACGACCCGGGCGAACGGGCTGTGCACGGCCCACATGATCCACTCGCGGCCCCCGCGCGTGCCGTCGTCGCGCTTCTCGACCGCGCGCAGGGCGAGCGTGATCGGCGCGCCCGGGACCAGCATGAGCGGGATCGCCATGGTCAGCAGCATGTGCCCCAGCATGTGCATGCTGAACAGGTAGTCCTGGTACGCGTTGACGGGCCCCGAGGTGACCCAGAACAGCATCAGCAGGCCGAGGATCCACAGCACCGTGCGGTACAGGGGCCAGCGGTCGCCGCGGCGGCGCAGACGGATGACGCCGGCGACGTAGAAGAAGATGCCGAAGCCCGCCGCGAACGCCCACAGCAGGTCGACGTCCCACGCGGTGAACCAGCGCTCGACCGTGAGCGCCGGCGGCAGCGGCTCGTCGGTGAGGATCTCGGCGGGCGTCGAGCTGTACGGCGTCTCGGTGAGGGGCGGCGAGGTGCGCGCCAGCGCGGCGGCCGCGCCCGACGCGACGCCCATGAACGCGAGCTCGACCGCGATGAGGGTCCAGAACACGCGCGCGGGCTCGCCGCCGGTCCGGCCGATCAGGCGGCCGCGGTACCAGGAGGCGAGCACGCCCATGAAGACCAGCGCGGCCACCTTGAGGCACACGATCGCCCCGTAGGGGGTCGCGAGCTGATCCCACGCGCCGATCGACGAGAGCGTGCGCGCGAAGCCCGACAGTGCGACGACCACGAAGGCGACCAGGGCGAGGGTCGAGTACCGCGCCAGGACCGCGCCGATGCGGCCGGCGGGCAGAACCGGGCGCAGGGCGGCCAGCGTCACGAGACCGCCGAGCCACACCCCGGCGGCGATCACGTGCAGGCTGAGCGCCATCACGGTCGCATCGTGGCTGGCGAGGTCGCCCGAATGCCCCTGCGTCGCCATCGGGACGAGCGACGCGATCGCGAGGAGGGTGGTGAGCAGGGCCGCGGTCCACGACCGGATGGCGAAGGCCAGGACGGTGACGACGGCCGCCGCGATCGTCGTGATCAGCCAGGTGCGACCGAGCTCGACCTCGGTGAGGAACGCGCCCAGCTGCGAGCCGAACTCGGGTCCGGCCGACAGCTTCGGATTGAAGGACTCGAGGAACGTGAGGAACCCGACGGTGCCCGAGGCGACCGTGAACACGGCCGCGCCGATCGAGGCGACGTCCAGCGCGCCGTCGAACTCCCGCTCCCCCGCACGCAGGGCGTACAGCGCGAGCACGAGAGCACCGACCATGACGGCGGCCGACAGGTTCACGAGCAGCTTCGCGAGCGGCAGCCCCCAGCGCACGAACGGACCGGGATCTCCCGTGGCGAGCGGCTCGGCGGCACCGCCGTACGCGAGTGCCGCGAGGGCCGTGAGCACCGCCGCGACGAGCAGGATGACGGGCCCTGCGGCCCGCAGCGCGCGCGGATTCACCCGTCCAGCCTAGGTCGTCCGAGCGTGGCGTCGGCTGGGAGCGATCCGGCTCCGACAGCGCTTGTCAACCCCATTCACCGGGAATAGCGGCGCCCGTAACGTGACGGGCATGAGTATCGGAACCGGAGTAGTGCTGTTCGTCATCGGCGCCATCCTCGCGTTCGGCCTGGAGCTCGACATCCCGGCCGTCAACGACGACTTCATCGGCTACCTGCTGATGGGGGCAGGGGTGGTCGTCTTCATCGTCGGCATCGTGCTGCTGACCCGCCGCCGCTCCGCCGTGGAGCGCACCCGCACCGTGGGTGACGCAGGGACCTCGCAGCAGGTGACCGAGCGACGCACCGACGTCGACCCGCTGTGATCCGTTCGCGCCCGGCCGCGCGCCGGGCGCCCAGAGACACGAGAAGGGGATGCCTCCGTAGCGGGAGGCATCCCCTTCTCGATGCGGCTGCTTACTTGCCGGCGGCCTTCAGCTTCGAACCGGCGGTCACCTTGACGCGCTTGCCGGCCGGGATCTTGATCTCCTCGCCGGTCTGCGGGTTGCGGCCCGTGCGCGCGGCGGTCTCGACCTGCTCGAAGGCGATCCAGCCGGGGATCGAGACCTTCGCGCCCTTGGCGACGGCCTCGGAAACCGTGGTGAACAGGGCGTCGAGAACGCCCGAGACGGCGGCCTGGCTCTGACCGGTGGCGCTGGCGATGCTCGCGACGAGCTCGGTCTTGGTGATGGACTTGTCGGCCATGTCATCCTCCAGCGGCGCCACCAGGACGCCGCATTGTGATCAATGGACCGGCGACGGATGCCGCCGGGCGGTCGTTCGACCGCGGCTCGACAGTACCAACGCGGCCCGGAATTCCGCGGATTCCCGCGGTTCTTCGGGCGATTCGGACGGCGTGTCGCCCCCGAATGTGACGGATGTGACAGAAGTGAACGATCTCGGCCGCGATCCGCGTGATTCCGCGGCTCGCGGCCGGTCGCAGCCGCGAGACCTCACATCCGCGTCGAGACCGGCGTCGCCGACGGCGGTCTCGACCGCGATCTGCGGTGTCGGCGGCGATCTGCGGTCTCGCCACCGCGCTCAGGCGCGCGGCACCGCCAGCTCGCCCGTCAGGTACTGCGCGCGGCCGAAGCCGAAGCTCCAATCCTGCGGGCCGTTCTCGACGTAGCCGATGAAGACATCCTGCGATTCCACGCCGACACCGCCCAGAGACTCGGCGATCGCCGCGTACAGCTTCTGCTTCTGCTCGTCGCTGCGACCCCGCTGCGTGAAGATCTGGATGACCACCGGGTCCGTGCGCTCGAAGCCGAGTCCCGCGTCCTCGGCCACGATGGTCGCGGCCGGGCGGGCGGTGATCACCTGGAAGCGGTCCCGCTCGGGGATGCCGTAGACCGACACGATGGCCTCGTGCACGGCCGCGGCGATCTCGGTCGAGTTTGCGCGGGAGTCACTGTGGTCGATGCGGACGAGGGGCATGGGCGGGCTCCAATGTCGGAATGTACTTTGTCCGGACATTCTGTCATATGGATGCATCGACCACAACGCGCCGGCCGGACGCCGCTCACACCCGCTCGAAGTGCAGCAGGACCGCCTGCTCGGGGCGCAGCACCGGCATCGGCAGACCGACCTCCGCGAGGAAGCGTCCCGTCGAGGTCAGGCCCTCGTCGAACCACCGCGGACCGGCGATCTGCACGAACGGGCTGATCGCATCGCCCTCGGTCGTCCGCGGGAAGTCCGCGACCGTGGGCATCAGCGGCGCGACGCGGTAGGTGTGATCCGCGTTGAGCCCGGGCACGCGAAGCCGCCCGGTCACCTCGGCGACCGGGGTCGCCTGCATCACGACGGCGAACAGCGCCTCATCCGCACCGACGACTCCGTGCACGCTCAGGGCCGGCTCCACGACGTCCGCGTTCACGCGGCGCCCGGTGTGGATCAGACCGCGGAATCTTTTGTACGTCTCGATGCCGCGCCGCAGCACGTCCCGCTCTCGCTCAGATGCCTGCCGGATGTCCCACTCGATGCCGAAGTGACCGAACAGGGCGGTCACGACGCGGAACATGATGTCGTGCACGCGCCCGGTGGTGTGCGAGTGCGTGGGCCCCACGTGCGCTCCGACTAGCTCGGGGGGCAGCACGGCCTGCGTCCACCGCTGGATCGTCTGCCGCTCGAGCGCGTCGTTGCAGTCCGACGCCCACACCCGATCGGTGTGCTCCAGGATGCCGAGGTCGACCCGCGCCCCGCCCGACGAGCACGACTCGATCTCGACGCCCGGGTGTGCCTGCTTCAGCGCCGCGAACAGACGGTAGGCCGCCAGCGTCTGGGCATGGACGGAGGGCCGGCCATCGCGCCCATGCTCGGGCAGGTCGCGGTTCTGGTCCCACTTCAGGTAGGAGATGTCGTTCTCGCGCAGCAGGTGATCGAGGCGCTCGAACACGTACTGCCAGGCCTCGGGGTTCACGAGGTCGATCACGTGCTGGTGCCGCCACTCGAGCGGCAGACGGCCACCCTCGGCGAGCGACCGGGCATCCGGACCCACGATCCACTCCGGATGGCTGCGCACGACGTCCGAGTCCAGGTTCACCATCTCGGGCTCCACCCAGAGCCCGAACTCCATGCCGCGCGAGGTCACGGCCTCGATGAGCGGCGTGAGACCCTCGGGCCAGAGCGCCTCGTCGACGTACCAGTCGCCGAGACCGGCCGTGTCGTCGCGGCGCCCGCGGAACCAGCCGTCGTCGAGCACGAAGCGCTCCACCCCGATCGCCGCGGCCGCGTCGGCCAGCTCGATGAGCGGCTCGATGCGGTGGTCGAAGTAGACCGCCTCCCAGGTGTTGAGGACGACCGGCCGCGGGCGCACGCCATCCACGTCCACGTGCTGGGGGCGCGCGCGGAACCAGTCGTGGAAGCGCGCACTCACGCCGTCGATCCCTTCGGCTGAGAACGACGCGTACAGCGCCGGAGTGGCGTACTCCTCCCCCGGCGCCAGCACGACCTCTCCGGATCCGAGCAGCTCGGCCGCTCCGATCGTGTGGCGGCCGTCGGCGAGCGCGTCGAAGAACAGCTCATGGTCGCCCGACCACGCGAGGTGGGTGCCCCACACGCTGCCGTGGCGGTTGCCGAAGCCGCGGGAGCCGGCGGCGAACAGCAGCGACGAGTCGTGCCCGGTGCGGCCGTGCCGCCCGGTGCGCACCCATGTGCCGCGCCGGATGTCCTGGCGCTGCGGGTGGTTCTCGCGGCACCAGCGGCCCGTGAGGTCGAGGAGTTCGGCGGCGTGCGCGGGGACGGGCAGGACGACCGCGAGCTGGTCGAGCTGGTAATCGCCCCGGCCGGTGTTGCGCAGCGTGTTGCGCGCCTCGAGCAGCCCGGACGGATGCAGCACCAGCCGCGACGTCACCTGGAGTCCGGCATCCGCGTCCTGCTGCACGATCTCGGCCAGGCCGTCCGCGGCGGTCGCCGAGACCACGCGCATCGCGGGCGAGAAGTCCCGCCCGGGGCCGTCGATCACGCGGCTGCCGCGCAGACCGGGGCGACCGAGCCAGCCGGACGACGCCTGCGGCAGCAGGCCGGCGACCACCGGGACGTCGAACGCGGAGTGCGGGATCGGATCGGTGAGCAGCTCCAGGTCCGGCACGTCGGCGCCGAGGTCGGCGCCCCAGTGGACGATCGCCGCCTCCCCCGATCGGAAGGCGATGAGCACGCTCACGCCGGCGGCGCGGAGGTGAAGGGGTGACATGGACGTTCGCTTTCGTCTCTGGGGGGCGGATGTCGCAGCGCGGGGCCCGGCACAGGCCGGGCCCCGCGGGGGTGCCCGCGACTACTGGAACAGCGCGTTGACCTGCTCGTTCGCCTGATCGAAGGAGCTCACGGGCGCGGTGCCGGCCAGCACCGCGTCGGACGCGGGCTTCATGATGCCGACGACCTTCGCGGCGTTCTCGGCGATCGGGAACAGAAACGTGGTGCCCTCCAGGACGTGGACCGTGAAGGCGGAGACGTCGACGCCCTTGGCTGCGAAGGCCTCCGCGGCACGCTCGCTCGACGAGGTGATCGCGGGGAACACCACGGCGTGGTCGGCGACGACGTCCTGGCAGTCGGTCGACGCGAGGTACTCGACCCAGGCGAGCGAGCCCTCCGGGTTGTCTGTGCCGGCCCAGATGGAGTCGGCGAGGCCGTTGAACATCGAGGCCCGCTCACCCGACGGGCCGACCGGCGTCGGCGCGATGCCCACCTCGATGCCGTCGTAGCCGGTGTACTGCCCGATCATCCAGGAGCCGTGCACATTGATCGCGGCCTTGCCGGCGCCGAAGTTGTCGGAGACGGATGCGCCCACGGTCGTCTCGAGCGGCGGGACGTAGCCCTTCTCGATGAGCGACGCCCACCACGCCATGGTGTCCTGGAACTCGGGCTGGTCGTAGTTGTAGTGCGTGCCCCATGGGTTCTTATCCGTGTGCGTCCATCCGAGTGTCGCGGTCAGGAACGACCACTCCGTCTGCCCCATGCCCTCGCCGGAGCCGTTCAGGCCGAGGCCGTAGACCGCCACGTTGTCCTTGTCGAACCCGGGCTCGTCGCCGCGCACGCCGTTCTCGTCGACCGTGAGGTGCGCGATGACGTCCTCGTAGGTGCCGCCATCCTCGGGGTTCCACTCGAGCGACGCCATCTGCTCCGCCGTGATGCCCGCTTCGTCGGTCATCGCCGTGTTGTAGAACAGCGCGACCGTGTCCCAGTCCTTCGGCAGGCCGTAGCGCTTGCCGTCCTGGCCGACCCACAGGTCCGCGAGGCCCTCGTTGTAGATGGAGGTGTCGGCGTCGAGATCGTCGAGCGAGAGCAGCTGGTCCGTCTTGACGAAGTCCGGGTACTTGCTCAGGTGGTCCGTGAAGACATCCGGGGCGGTGCCGGACGCCATCCCGTTCGTGAGCTTGCTCCAGTAGTCGTCCCAGCCCGTCTGGGTCACCTTGACCTGGACGTCGTCCTGCGACGCGTTGAAGTCCTCCGCGCACTGCTGGTACGCGGGAAGCTGGTTGGCGTCCCACAGCCAGTAGTCGATGGTGCCGCTGCCGCCGCCGGAGCCGGCCGCGCCGCTGCAGGCCGTGAGCGCGAGAGCGGATGCGCCGAGGAGCGCCGTCGCTCCGAGTGCCTTCTTCTTCATGGGTTGTTCTCCTTCCGAGAGATCACTTGGTGCCGGTGAAGCCGATGGAATTCACGATCCGCTTGCCGAAGATCGCGAACAGGATGAGGACGGGCAGGGCGGACACGAGCGTGGCGGCCATGAGTCCCGACCAGTCGGGTGCGCCCTGCGGCGCCTGCGATTTGAAGACGCCGAGCCCGACCGTCAGCACGCGCGTGCTGTCGTCCGACGCGACCAGCAGCGGCCAGAAGTACTCGTTCCACTGCGTCATGAAGGTGAGCAGGGCCAGCGTCGCCAGCGGGGCGGCCGCGTTGGGGAGCACGACCTGGAAGAAGATGCGCCAGTGCTTCGCGCCGTCGAGCATCGCCGCCTCCTCGACCTCGCGCGACATGTTCAGGAAGAACTGCCGCATGAAGAAGATCGCGAACGGCGTCATGAAGAGGTAAGGCAGCACCATGCCGAGCATCGTGTTGAGCAGGCCGAGATTGCGCACGAGCAGGAAGTTCGGCAGCGCCGTGAAGATCGGAGGGATGAGGACGGTGGCCAGGAACAGGCCGAACACCTTGTCGCGCCCCTTCCAACGCAGCCGCGCGAATGCGTAGGCCGCCATCGAGCTGAAGAACACCGCGCACACGGTGGTGGCCGTCGCGAACACGGCCGAGTTGAGCAGGTAGGTCCAGAAGCTGATCGAGGCACCCGAGCCGCCCTGGGCGATGGCCTCGGCGGGCGACTGCAGGCCGAACACCCGGGCGAACGCCCCGAGGTTGAAGCCGGCGGGCAGCAGGCTCCCCGAGTGGGACGCGAGCATGCTGTTGGTGGACAGCGCGGTGCGCAGCACCCAGTAGAACGGCAGGACGCTCACGGCGACGGCGAGCGTCACCAGGATCCACGGGAACACGAGGCGCCACTGGAACCGGCGGGGCCGGCGGCGGGCGGCGGTGAGGAGGGCTCGGGTCTCGGACATCTCGGGCTCCTTACGCCAGATCCGACTCGTTGCCGCGCAGCACCCTCATCTGGATGAAGGCGACGATCGCGAGGATGAGGAACAGCACGACGGCGATCGCGGAGCCGTAGCCGAACTCCTGCTCGGCGAACGCCTTCTGCCAGATGTAGAACTGCAGCACCCGGCTGGCGTTCACGGGCCCGCCCTGCGTGGTCACCGCGACCGTGTCGAAGACCTGGAACGACCCCGTCACGGTGAGGATCAGCACGAGCGCGAGCACGGGGCGCAGCAGCGGCAGGGTGATGCGGGTGAACTGCTGGAACGGGTTCGCGCCATCGAGGTTCGCGGCCTCGTACACGGTCTCGGGGATCGCCTGGAGGCCTGCGAAGATCAGCAGAGCGACGTAGCCCATGTGCCGCCAGGTGTTGATGAGCGCCTGGGTCGGGATGGCCCACTCCTGCGAGCCGAAGAACGCGACCCGCGGGAGCCCGAGGCCGTCGATCAGCTGGTTGACGACCCCGATGTTGTAGTCGAGCATCCAGAACCACAGCAGCGCCGCGATGACGTTCGCCATGAGGTAGGGCATCAGCAGCATTCCGCGGATGACCGTGGAGTGCGCCACCCGGTGCATCAGGAGGGCGAGTCCGAGCGCGACCGCCGTCTGCAGCACGATGTTGATGAGCACGTACTGGATCGTCACCACGAGGGCGTTCCAGAAGAGGGGGTCCGCGAGCAGTCGCTGGTAGTTGTCCGCCCCGACCCACTCGGGGCTGCCGAGGATGCTGTACTCGGTGAAGCTCAGGTACAGACCGCGCACGGTCGGCACGATGTAGAACGCGATGAGGCCGAGCAGCACGGGCGCCACGAACAGCAGCGCGATCCGCACGTCGCTGCGCCCGGTGCGCAGTCGCGCGCCACCGTCGCGCAGCGCGCCTCTGCGGCCGAGGACGATCGTCGTCGTTGCCATCTTCCTACTCCGTCGTGGTGGGATGGGCGGGGTTTCGGATGAAGTTACACGAGTCACCAGATCCCGGCAAGAGTCGATTCAGATGGATTATTTCGCCAGACATTGGCACCTCACGGTTCGTTGACTCGAGTAACCAAAACTGGGACACTGCCCGCATGACCTCTCAGACCTTCACCCTCGGCATCGTCGGCGCGGGACAGTTCTCCGGGCAGTTCGCGAAGCTCTTCCGCGCCCATCCGCTCGTCTCGGAGGTGTGGGTGACCGATGTCCTGCCCGAGCGCGCGGCTGCGCTCGCAGAGCGCGAGCGCCTCACCGGGACCATGCCCGACTTCGCGGCGATGCTCGCGTCACCGCTCGATGCGATCGCGATCTTCACCCAGCGCTGGACCCACGGGCCGCTCGTGGTGCAGGCGCTGCGCGCCGGCAAGCACGTCTACTCGGCCGTGCCCATGGCGGTCAGCGAGGAGGAGATCGCCGCGATCATCCAGGCGGTCTCGGAGACGGGGCTGACCTACATGATGGGCGAGACGAGCTACTACAACCCCGCGACCGTCTACGCGCGCGGGCGTCGCGCCGAAGGCGCGTTCGGGCGGATCTTCTACGCCGAGGGCGACTACGTGCACGACATGGACCTCGGCTTCTACGCCGCGTATCAGTTCAGCGGCGGCACCGAGTGGAAGCGCACCGCGAGCTACCCGCCCATGCTCTACCCGACCCACTCAGTCGGCGGCGTGCTGGGCGCCATCGGCGGCCACGCGGTGAGCGTGAGCTGTATCGGCGTGCGCGACGACCGCCGCGACGGGGTGTTCGACCGCGAGGTCAGCATGTTCGACAACGACTTCTCGAACGCCAGCGCCCTGTTCGAGCTCGCGGGCGGCGGCAGCATGCGGATCAACGAGTTCCGCCGCGTCGGCTATCCGTCTCACCTGCGCGAGTCGCGCTTCCGCTACTTCGGCACCGAGGCGAGCTTCGAGCAGCTGGTGCGGACCGCGGTGTGGCAGGACAAGCAGGGCTTCACCGATGTCACGGCGCTTCTCGAGACCCGGCCCAGCATGTCGCCCGACGACCCCTCGCTCGCCGGCGTGGATCCCGCGCTGCGCGACGCATTCATCTCGGGACTCGCCCCGGTGCACGACGCCTCGCGGCTGCCAGAGGCGCTGCGTCGCCTGCCGAGCGGGCACGAGGGAAGCCACCACTACCTGGTCGACGACTTCGCGGTCGCGGTCTCGACGCGCTCCCTGCCGCCGGTGAACGCGTGGGAGGCCGCGCGCTACACGCTGCCCGGGATCGTCGCCCACCGCTCCGCCCTCCGCGGGGGAGAACGCCTGACGATCCCCGATTTCGGGGACGCCCCGGCCGTGCCCGGCGGCGGCCTCGCGCCGGACGCCCGCGGCTAGGATGTTCGCCGTGCCCCGTTCCTCGTCGCCCGCCCC
>Ga0208492_1000543_pt1 | contig 31019 bp, 19 predicted proteins | sample Subbioar_CSW14AB_FD_184820 | JGI IMG/M metagenome (GOLD analysis project Ga0208492, IMG submission 184820) | Serpentinite rock and fluid subsurface biosphere microbial communities from McLaughlin Reserve, California, USA - CR12Mar_CSW14AB (SPAdes) | ecosystem: Environmental > Terrestrial > Deep... | reverse complement strand
ACCGGAAACGAAGCCCGGCCCCAAGGTCTCGCCCGACGAAGTCAAAACCTACCCCGATGCGCCCCTCTACGACACTTCCGTCCTGCGTACCCTTTTCTTCACCTTCGAAAACAAGGACTGGGAACAGGAACTGGAAGATTTTCATGGGACCGATGTCGATGTGCCGGCGACCTTGACCGTCGACGGCAAAACCTACCCCAACGTGGGCGTCCATTTTCGGGGCATGTCGTCGTACATGATGGTGCGTGCCGGACAAAAAAGATCGATGAATGTCGCTCTGGACCTGGCGAACGACAAGCAGAAAATCGGCGGCTACAAGACCCTCAATCTGCTCAACGCTCATGAGGACCCGACGTTCCTCAGCACCGTGCTTTATTCGCAAATTGCCCGCACCTACATCCCCGCGCCCAAGGCCAACCTGGTCAAGGTGGTGGTCAACGGTGAAAGCTGGGGCATTTACACCAGCGTGCAGCAATTCAACAAAGATTTCCTGTCGGAGAATTTTAAGACCACCAAGGGCACCCGCTGGAAAGTACGGGGAAGCCCGGGCGGTGGCGGCGGACTGGAATATGTCGGCGATAATGTCGAGGACTACAAGCGCCGATTTGAGATCAAATCCAACGACGAAGAAAAAGCCTGGAAAGCACTGGTTCATTTTTGCAAGGTTCTCAATACCACTCCTCCCGACAAGTTGGAAGCCGCACTCAAACCGATCCTCGATATCGATGGTCTCCTTTGGTTCCTGGCGCTGGACATGGCTTTGATTAACTGCGATGGCTACTGGATTCGGGCCAGCGATTATTCCCTCTACCTGGACGACAAGGGGAAATTTCACCTGGTTCCCCATGATATGAACGAGGCATTTCGCACGCCTCAAGGTCCTGGCTTTGGGGGCCCCGGCGGGCCGCGAGGGTTCGCCATGAACCTGATGCCATCGCGCCCTGGTGAGTTGCTGGCGGCGCCGCAAATCGATGAGTTGAAACTGACCGATGCCCAGAAGAAAGGCCTGGCGGAACTTCAAAAGGATGCCAACGCCAAGCTCGAACGGCTGCTTACCGAAGAGCAGCGCAAGCAGTTGAAAACAATGCGCGAGCGCAATGTCGTCATGGGCGGCTTCGGAGGCGGCTTTGGCGGTGGCCCGGGTGGTCCTGGTGGCTTTCCTGGCGGTGGATTTGGCGGCGGCCCCGGTGGCCCTGGCGGATTCGGTCCCCCGGGCGGCGGCTTTGGCGGCGGCCCCGGTGGCCCCCCTGGAGGTGGTTTCCCCGGCGGTGGATTTGGCGGCGGCCCCGGTGGCCCCGGTGGCCCTCCTGGAGGCGGCTTCCCCGGTGGAGGCTTTGGTGGCGGCCCAGGTGGCGGCTTCGGCGGTGGCGGTCAGGGAAGCGGTGGGCTGGAACTCGATCCACTCACCGGTTTGACCGATGCGCGCAAACCGCTTCGCAGCAAGGTTCTTGCCGTGCCGAGCCTGCGTGCCAAGTACCTGGAATACGTGCGCACGATTGCCGAAAAATCGCTCGATTGGAAAACTCTTGGCCCCATCGTGGCCCAGTATCGCGACCTCATTGCAAAAGAAGTCGAACTCGACACCCGCAAACTCGAATCAACCGAAGCGTTTTTGAAAACGACCGCGGACGAGGCTCCGAAAAGCGCCGCCGGCCGGGAAACCCCCTTGCGTGTTTTTGCCGACCAACGGCAGAAATACCTGCTCAACTACAAGGAAAAAAAGGCTAGCCCATGAATCCTCGTCCTGACTCGAGTTGGATCTCCCCGTCGCTGGCCGCCACGGCCGACGGGGGACTTCCGGCTTATGAGCACAAGTTCCTGGCGACTCCGGAAACGGCTGAGGCAGTCCTGCGCTGGGCTGCCGAGCGCTTGATTCCCGACCCGCATTCCAACGGGGGAACTTACCGGATCACCTCGGTCTATTTCGACACCGCCAATCGCGATGTCTTTTACCGAAGCGAGGGCTATACGACCCACAAATACCGGGTGCGCCGTTATGGCCAGGAAAAAGTCGCTCACCTGGAACGCAAATCGAAAAGCCAGGGACGTATCTGGAAGTGCCGAACTTCGGTTCCACTTCCCGACCTTTCCACGCCGGCCACCCAGTGGTTCAACGAAGAAACCGCGGCCTTGAATTTGCGGCCCTTCTGCTGCATTTCCTACGAGCGAACGGCCTTCGTCGGAACCTCCGACTTCGGGCCCATTCGCCTCACCGCCGATCGCGGCCCTACCGGCCAACTCAGCGATTCTCCGCTCCCCGGACTTACGGTGGAAGGCCCTCCGCTGTTGCCCGAACAGGTTGTGCTGGAGATGAAATTCCTCAGCGCCATGCCCCCGGTGTTCAAGGAGCTCGTCGCCCAGTTCCAACTGGATAAGACCGGCTTCTCGAAATACCGCCATTGCGTCAAGGCGATGGAAATTCCGAAGGAAAAAGCCGTACTTGGCGTGCCGGCGCCTCAAGCTCCGGCGGCCTGATTTCTTGAGGGAGCGCATTTTCGGGATGGGGCCAACATTTCCGAAGAGCGTTGCCTATCGTGTAGAGGGGCGCTGCGCGGCTTTCGTGAGCGGCGCTCCCGCAGTGGAAGAAGTCGCGCAGGGCCGCGTGACTTGAACCCAATCGGCTGACGAGGTTGAGCGTGGCTGTATGTCGCGTCTCATACGATTGCGCCAGGTCGCGCGCGCACTTGAGGGCGAGGTTGGCTCTCGCGTAACATTTTTGTTGGCCGCTCGGTGAAGGTAGGTAGGCGCGCCGCGACATTGCGATGCGGAAAGCGAAAGATTCCCTCGAAGGAGGGAGAGAGAGCGGAAACACGAAATGCAGTCAACCAGTGAGGGACAAGCTTTGCAATTGCCGGAATGGTTCACTCATGCGGTCGCGGCGGGCGACCCATTCCCCCCTTTACCTGTCGTTTTGGTACGAGTGGTCCTGGCCTTTGTTCTGGGACTGTGTGTGGCGGCCATCTATCGCAACACCCTGGGACGCGGTCAGAGTTTGGGAACGCTACCCACAACCTTTGTCCTCTTGTCTGTGCTCATTGCGGTGGTCGCCATGGTCATTGGCGACAATGTCGCCCGGGCCTTCGGCCTGGTGGGCGCCCTTTCGATCGTGCGTTTTCGCACCGTCGTCGAAGACACGAGAGACACCGCGTTTGTCATCTTCTCCGTGGCGGTCGGCATGGCGGCCGGCGCGGGGTATTTGCTTCTTGCATTGGTGGCCGTTCCCGCCGTCGGCCTTTCGACGGCGTTCATGTGCTGGTGGGATCAATCGGCTGGCTTGTCGCGCTATGGAACGCCAGCGATCCTGCGTCTGCGGCTGGCGCTGGGCAAGGATCCCGAGGAGATCCTCAAGGATGTCTTTGAACGCTATGTCTTGAAGTCGACTCTTACCGAAGTGTCCACCGCCAAGCAGGGAACCGCCCTGGACCTCAACTACCGGATCCTTCTCAAATCGCCCGGCTCTCCCTTCACGTTTCTCGCCGAAGTCAACCGGGTGGAGGGGGTCGATTCCGCGGAAGTGAAGTGCACGGAATAAATGCAGGAAGGCGAGCGTGGAACGTAAGTTTCACGATTCTAAAAAGTGACCAGTGAAAGCGTCGTTCACTTTGAGCGGAATGGTGACGGTTCTGTATGAGGCATGATCAGATAGTCAGTTGACGGAATAGAACCGGTGGACTTACATCCACCGCTCGCCAGATTCCGAATAAAGTGAAGTCCAAACCCAGGCGAGCGTGGAACGTAAGTTTCACGATTCTAAAAAGTCACCAGTGAAAGCGTCGTTCCGTTTGAGCGGAATGGTGACGGTTCTGCCAGGGGCTTGATCTAATATTCAGTTGACGGAATAGAATCAGTGGACTTACATCCACCGCTCGCCAGATTCCGTGTGAAGTGCAGGAAAAAACAAGGCGAGCGTGGAACGTAAGTTTCACGATTCTAAAAAGTCACCATTGAAAGCGTCGTTCACTTTGAGCGGAATGGTGGCGGTGTTGTCAGAGGCTTGAATTTGTAGTCAGTTGACGGAATAGAATCAGTGGGCTAACACCCACCGCTCGCCAGATTCCTTGTGAAGTTCGAGGAAAATATAGAGTTGTAGTTGCTCTTGTTTTAAAACACCGTGCGGCAATTGCGCTGTTTGTTCGAAGAATATCTGATAGATGTTTCGACTGAAATCCCATCCGTTCACGCTGATTCTTTTGGCCTCGTTGCGATCAAGGCCTCCACCAGGGGTTCGATCTGCTCGTCAAAAACCGTTCGAGTGTCGATCAGAATCCGGTCCCGCTCGATGCGCGCGAGCACCGCGGGTGTTCCGATTCGCAACCGTTTCGCCCATTCGCCGGCAGCGCCATCTTGAGGCAGCCGGACAATCCAGGTGGGAAGTTTTTCTTCTGGCAGCGTGCCGCCTCCCACGAATGCATGATCTTCCACCAGATCATGCTGCAGTCCACGAGCCATTAATTTCTCGCTAAGGCCAGCCGCCTTTTGGCGAAGTTCCTCCTTGGTCTTGGACAACATCGAGATGACGGGAATCTCGCGCCGTGCGACCTCGGGATCGAGGTGAAGTTGCAAGGTTCGTTCCAGCGCCGCCAGTGTCATCTTGTCGCAGCGCACCGCCCTCATGAAAGGATCCTTTTCGATCCTTTGAATCAGCTCTTTTTTCCCCGCGATCATCCCCGCCTGCGGTCCCCCAAGCAACTTGTCGCCGCTGAACAGCGTCACCGCCGCTCCTTGGCGAATCGCCTCTTGCGGGATCGGTTCGCCGGCCAAGCCATAAGAGGTTGGGTCATGAATCGCGCCGCTGCCGGCATCGTCGATCACCGGCAACTGCAGCCTGTTCCCCAGTTCCACCAGCTCTTCCATCGAGGTTTCCTGGGTGAACCCCTTGATGCGGAAATTGCTCGTATGCACCCGCATGAGCGCGGCCGTCTGGGGGCCGACGGCTTTTTCGTAGTCGCCGATCCGCGTGATGTTCGTGGCGCCGACTTCTTTCAAAATTGCACCGGAAGTCGCCATGATCTCGGGCATGCGAAAGCTGCCGCCGATTTCGATCAGTTGGCCACGGCTCACAACGACCTCTCGGCCAAGCGCCAGGGCGCGCAAGGTTAAAATCGTGGCGGCGGCGCAATTGTTGACGACGGTGGCCGATTCTGCCCCCGTCAACTGGCAAAGGAGTTTGCGCAACGGGTTTTGGCGCGAGGAGCGTTCGCCGGTGTCCAGATCGAGTTCAAGATTGAGATAATGGCGGCCCGCCTCGTAAGCCGCCTTGGCTGCCGCTTCGGCCAGAGGTGCCCGGCCAAGATTGGTGTGCAGAACAATGCCTGTGGCGTTAATCGTTTCGCGAAAATGACCGATCTGCTTCTGGTTCAATTTCAACAAGATCTGACGCGTCAGCAGATCGAAATCGACCGTGGCGATCGTGCCCTCTTGAATCCCCTGGCGCCAATGCGCCAGTACATCCCGGCAGCTCTCGGAGACGACCTGTTGACCCAGTTCGTAGAGCAGAGAGGCAATCCGGGGCTCGACCAGCAATTTGTGAACGGGCGGCAATTCGCGCAAGCTCGCCATGTCATTTTCCTAAGGCGTTGGCGCCCGCCGATTCTTTCGCCAACTCTGCCGCCGGCTCTTTCAAGAAACGAAAGTCGCCATCACGGCGGGTGAGGCCGACGGCATCCATATATTCGCAAATGGGTACGGCGAACTTGCGCGATGTCCCCAAAATGTCGCGGATTTCCGAAACGGTCAGCCCCCCCTGTCCGAGCTTGGACCTTTCCAGAAGGCTTTTGCGCACCAAAGAGCGCATCTCTTTTTCCGCCTCGGCATAGAGATAAATATTCTCGGCGATTTTGACGAGCTCTTCCTCCATCACGCAAACGGAAAAGAGCTCCTTCAAATGGGCGGCCTGACCGGCCGCCATCGCGGCGAAACTGGCCGGATCGGGTGGTTGAAAACGAGCCTGTTTGTGGGCCTCGATCAGCTTTTCCTTGAGCTTGCGCTGCGAATTGCTCAGCTTGGGCGTGAAATCGGCCCGGCCCAATCTCTTGCGATTGCCGGTCAATACCTTGCGTTTGATCAAGTCGTCAACCACCTGGCGCACCAGGTCGGGCGCTTCCATCCAGGACAATTGCGATTCGACATGGTTGCGATCGTGCGTGGCCATCAGCGGAAATTCGCGATGGAGACGTTCAAGCTGCACCAGGATCTTTTCCTCGATCCCTTCGATCGGCTGCTTGTGCAAGATGCGGGCGGGGCCGGAACCCACGGGAATTTTCACCGCAATGTTCTGAGTTTCCAGTTGCGCGATGACCGTGGGGACTTCGCCCTGCGCAAGCCCCGCATCGCGCGCCAGAGATAACGGATCGAGCCCTTCGAGGCCGGCGAACCACAGAGCGGTGGAGGCCCGGGAAAGGGGATCGGGCTGGGCGAGCTTTTCGAGTTGGATGAGGAGATCGAAATGGCGCCGGCGGATTTTCCGGGCAAACGGTTGCAAAACGATTCCACCCCCGAGGGTGGCGATTGCCGAAACATCGCGGATCACAAAGGGCTGGCCCCAGACCGCCATGACCGGATCTTCGGCGAAGATTTGAGCGAGCACCATTTGTCCCGGTTGGGCCGCGTCGACATCGAGCAGGGAAAGCGAACCCATCGTCTCGGTGGTTCCCAGGTGAAGCCGGATCGGCAAGCGGTGCTTGAGCGGTTTGGCCAACCCGGACAGAGCGCGCAATTGCACCGTCACGATACGGGAAGGCTTCAAATATCCAGGCGATGCCAATTCCTGGCCACGGGCCAGATCTTCATGCTTGACGCCGGCGAGGTTGATCGCGGCGCGCATGCCCAGGCGCACTTCGGAAACGGGCTTGTCATGATGATGCAGTCCGCGCACCCGCACCATTTCGCCCTTGGGCAGCCATTCGACTTCGTCGCCGACGCGCAAGACGCCGCTGGTGGCCGACCCGGTGACCACCGCGCCATGGCCTTGCAAAGCGAACGCGCGATCAATGCTCATGCGGAAAAACCCGCGATCCTTGACCGATTCGACCCTGGCGCATGCGGCCCCAATCGCCTCCTTGAGTTCGGGAATTCCCCGGCCGGAATGCGCCGAAGTCGCGATGATCGGCGCCTCTTCGAAGAAACTTCCTTTCACAAGCTGGCGGATGTCCGTCTTGACGGCTTCAAGAAGCGCGTCGTCGGCCAGGTCGGCCTTGGTCAGCGCGATCACGCCGTGACGGAGGCCCAGCAGTTTGAGGATTTCGAGATGCTCACGCGTCTGCGGCATGACCGAGTCATCGGCCGCGACGATGAGGAGGGCCAAATCGATGCCGGTCGCCCCGGCGAGCATGTTGCGGATGAACCGTTCGTGACCGGGCACGTCGACGATGCCAATCCGGGCATGTTCCAAATCGAGGTGGGCAAACCCTATATCGATCGTGATACCGCGGGCTTTTTCCTCGGGCAGTCGGTCGCAATCGTGGCCGGTCAGCGCCTTGACCAGCGAGGTTTTGCCATGATCGATATGGCCGGCAGTGCCAAGAATGTATTCGCGCGGCATGAATGACCATTCAGGAGAGGGTTTCCTGACATTTTAGCGAAATGCCCGGAAACCGATTAGCCGACGTTTGCGCGGTCGCAAAGGGGGGGCAATGACGTTCGGCCGCTGGCCTGAGGCCATAGCCTCGTTGGGCTGACTCCTGGCCGCTTTTCGTAAGATTATCGTTTTGAGCAAGCCGCTTCGACCCTCTTCGCAAAGGTGCAAGGAATGCTAGGAATTAAGCTTTCTCCCGCCGCTTTCATGAAACGGATTGGCCAGGAACTGGAACGGGTCGACCCCGCCGAAATTCAAAAACTTGGCGATCTCGTTTACTCCCGCTACGAAAGCGGCAAGTTCGTGTACATCATCGGCAATGGCGGCTCCGGCTCCAACGCCAGCCATCTGTGCGAGGACCTGGGCAAGGGCTCTTTGCGCCGTGAGGATTTCGACTCGCCCAAGAAGCGCCTCAAAGTCCTAAGTCTTACCGATAACACACCTTACATCCTGGCGTGGGGCAACGACGAAGGCTTCGACCGGGTGTTCGTCGAGCAACTGAAGAACTTTGCCTCGGAAGGAGACCTTTTGATTGCCATTAGCGGTTCGGGCAACAGCCCCAATATCTTGAAGGCGGTCGAATGGGCCAACGCCCATGGCGTCGAAACCCTTGGCTGCACGGGCTTCACCGGGGGCAAATTGAAAACGCTTGCCCATCACAACCTGCATGTGCCGCTCGATGACATGGGTATTGTCGAAACCGTGCATCTGGCCGCATTTCACTGGGTGGTGGACGACATGCACCGCCGGATCGGATTGGACGGCAAGCTGCCCGCACCGGTTTAACCGCCATGTTTTTGGCAATTGAAATCGGCGGCACCAAGCTGCAAATGGCCCTTGGCCAGGGCAATGGTCGTATCGACGCGCTCTGGCGGGAGAAGGTCGATCCCAGCCAGGGAGGCGAGGGGATCCGGCGCCAGATCGCGCAGGGGTGGCTTGCCTTGCTGGCGGAACATCAATTGCGCAAGATCGATCTGCTCGGAGCGGGGATCGGTTTTGGCGGCCCGGTCGACATGATGAAGGGGGAGACGATCACCTCGCATCAGATTGCGGGGTGGGACCATTTTCCCCTGAAGTCGTGGCTGGCTGAACAACTGGGCTGCCGCGTGTCGCTTGGCAACGATGCCGATGTCGCCGGTCTGGGTGAAGCCATGCACGGAGCGGGCCGGGGTGCCGATCCGGTGTTTTATGTCACCGTGGGATCCGGCATCGGCGGCGGTCATATCGTTGGTGGAAAGATCGCACGAGGCGCCGGCAAAGGCGCTGCGGAAATCGGCCACCTGCGCTTGGGCCCCGATGGAGATGTGCTGGAACATCATGCCTCCGGCTGGGGCATTCAAAACCAATTCCAGGCGGCGCTCAAGCGTGGTGAATCGTCGCGTCTGTCAGGCCAGCCGCATGTCGGCGTGCCCGAAATCGCCCAGGCCGCGGCTGCCGGCGATGCCACGGCAGCACGCGTGCTGCATGGATCGATTCGCGATCTGGCCTGGGGCTTATGCCAGGTGATCGCCCTGATTTGTCCGCAGCGCATCGTCGTTGGGGGCGGTGTCTCGCTGTTGGGCGATGCGGCCTTTTTTCAGCCGCTCAAAACCGAAGTCGATGCCCTGGTGTTCAAGCCGTTTCGCGGCCTGACGGAAATCGTTCCCGCCGCCCTCGGCGAGGAAGTCGTGCTGCACGGCGCCCTGGAGTTGGCCAGAGCTTAGAAACAGGCCAGACCGTAAGGTCGGCCTGTTTCTATCCCGCCCTACTTCGATTCGGTCGCCACCTTGGCCATTTCGATGAACATTTCTTCGTCGCTATGACCGCGAAAACTGTGGCCCTTATTGGGGCCAAAGACAATCTTCGCGTTGGACGCCGGCTGAGCCGACTTCAAGAATTTGTCGAGCCGGTGTACCGCGTTGTTGAGGAAATACTCGTCCGCATCGCCTGACCAGATGCGGATCTTTCCATCGAGCTTGGGCGCAAGCGTTGCCCAGTTCGATTCGACATGATGGCGGATGTCGTATTTTTTGTAATGCTTGGCGACTTCGGGATTGATCTTTCCCGTGGTGCCATCCCAGAGCGGAACGGGCTTGCCATCGGCTCCCTTGGGGCCAAAGCTTGCGTTCCAGCTTGACCAGTCTCTACCCCCCAGTTCCCAGCGGCCTTCGCGGCCGATCACGCGTTCGACAAGAACTTCGTGGTGCAAGGTGTACTGGATATCGCCCGTGGTCGTGCGCATCGCGGGGCGTTCGAAGCCAAAGCGGTTCGTGTAGGCGTTGCGTTCTTCGTAGATATTGAGGACCTCAAAATCGCGGAAATCGACCGGGTCGGGGTCGTGCGACCAGCAGCCCCCGAAGAAGTCGGGGTAAAAGACCTGCAACGCAAGCGACACCCAGCCGCCGGTGCTGTGGCCTTCCGTAAAGCGCCAGGATGGTTTGCCGCCACAGCGGAAGCGCTTTTCCACTTCGGGTATGAGCTCCTGGGTCAAGGCATCGCCACAGGGCCCGTTGTTCGCCGAGTTGACATGGTAGGGATCGCCCCAGGGGCCTGCCTCGTCGAGATGAAGCATGACGAGGGGCAGGGCACCGGGCTTGGCCATGGTGTGCTGAAATTCCGAACGGGGGTGGCCGTAGTTGAGCGCGCTGGTGAAGCGGGTGCCAAATCCGCCAATGCGGACCACCAGGGGGAATTTGGCGGCGGGATCTTTTTCGAACTGCGGCGGCAAAACGACCGCGGCGCGGTGATAAATATCCCGGCCAAAAAACCTGCTAAGCCGTTGCGATTTGAAAATGACCCATTTGACCTGCTCGGTTTCCGCGGGGAGTTTTTCCGCGAGCTCCTTTTCCAGCACCAGTTCGAGAAGTTTGGGGTGGGCCGGATCGTGTTTCCAGGCCACCGCCTTGGAAACGACATTGCCCGGAGCGCTGAACAGATTGATATCGGCGTTGCGGTGGAGCGCCGCCTGCACGGTGTAAGCCCCCGCAGGCAGATCGGCGACAGTCCCCTTGGGGAAACATAGCGCCGAATCGCCAAGTTCGACGCTGTCCCCCTTCTTCAGGTCCTTCGCATCGACACCGGCCATCGTGGGCGTGCCCATGCCGGTTTGCCCAATATGGCGCATGGGTGCGGAATCGAGAGGTGGGCCAAAGACGACCACGATTCTCCCCGTCAGGGGAGTTTCAAAGCCGGAGGTGATTTTCACCTTGGGGGCTTGTGCCTGGGTGGCTTGAGCGACCAGGCCAAGGGCGAGAACGATTCCGAGCGTTCGAGTCATCATTTCGGGGCTTCCTTGAGTCCTGCCAAAAATTCGACGATATCGCGCAGTTCCGATTTGGTCAGATGCTTGATCAAATCCGCCGGCATGGCCGAGGGGCCGCGCTGACGCTCGTCGATATCGCTTTTCTTGATCTTGATCAGTTCGCCTTCGCTGGTGATCAGCGTCAACTCCTGGGCATTTTCTTCCTTGAGGATGCCCGACTTGGTCTTGCCGTTATTGAGGCTGACCACCAGGGTTTCAAACCCTTGAGCAATATGGCGATTGGGGAACGCGATCGATTCTAATAGATATTTGCGATCTTTTTTGAGACCAATATCATTGAGCGGCGGGCCGACGATCCCGCCCGCATCGCCGACCTTGTGGCAGCGCTGGCAGGCCAGTTCCCCCTTGTAAAGGAAAAGCTGGCGGCCCTTGTCCGCGTCCCCGCCTTCCAGGGCCGTTTCGTAACCTTCCAGGGCCAGGTTTTTGCGGCTTTGCACCAACTTTTCCCAGGCTCCGATCAGGTCCTTATCGGCGCGTCCTGCGACTGCCTGTTCCAGTTCCAGGTCCATGAGCGCGGGAAGTTTTCCTGCTTGGGCCTGGCGGATCAGTTCCTTGAGCATGCCGTCCACTTCGGCGGATTTGGTTTTTTTCAGGCTGCCCAGGGCCGCCTGGCGCTCAAACGGGGAAGCTTTCAGGGCGGTATTTGCAAGTTCCTTGATGTTCTTGTCGCCGGACAAACGGGCCAGGGCCGACCAGCCGGCCGCCTTGACCCGCACATCGGAATCGCCGATCAGCTTGCGGGCCAGCTCGGTTCCATCCATTTCCTTGAGGCTAACTAATCCCTCGATGGCGGCCAGCCGGGCGGCGCGGTCGATTTTGGTGTTGGCGGCCAGTTCGCGCAGTTTGGGTTCCAGCGAGCGAATCCCCAGGGCGGTGGCCGTGGCGATCGCCTCCCGCTGAACTCCCGGTTCGGCGCTCAGCAAGGCTCCCCAGCGAGGTTCCAGCGCCGCGACCGCATCGGCGGCATTGCGGTCCGGCAGCGGCCGCCAAAGACCGACGACCGGGTCGCGGCCTGAAGGTTTGGCCCAATTCTTCAGATAATCAAGAGCCTCCTTGCGCAGGCTCTCCGGTTGCGTGCGCCTTGCAGAGTAGGCGGCGAGGCTTTGCGCCGCGGCGGCGCTGCCTTGCCGATTGAGGGCGGCCAACGCGCGGAACTGCACCGGCTCGTTGGCGTTTGCCTGGCCGATTTTGGCGGCAACCGCTTTGATCGCGGCCTCCGATCTCTCCGACCAATTGGGCACATCGTAAATCGCGCGCACGGCCTCGGTCGATACGAGGGGGTCGACATCATCCAGGAATAAGGCGAGCTTTTCCGAACCGAGCCGGCGTAACGCTAAAACCGCGCCCAGGCGCACCGCGGGCGTGGGATCTACGCGCAATTTGGCGATCTTATTTTCGTCCTTGGTCGAGGCCAGGGCCATGACCGCCGCATGACGGATGACCGCATCGGCGTTGTCGTTGCTTTTGAACATGTCGACCGCAGGCTGGAAGGACTGCTCAAGCCCCAGTAGCGCCAGCGCCAGACCTGCCTCGCGAACGACGGTCGCATCGCCGTCATGAGTCATTTCGGCAAGAAGGGTAAAGGATTCCTTGTCGTGCGCATCCCCGAGCACGCGCGCCACCTGGGAACGCACAAGCGGTTCGGCATCTTTGCCGTGAGGCCGGACGAGTTCAAGAGCCGAACGATCCTTGTGCGCAATCTGTCCCAGTCCCCAAATGGCGTGGGTTTTCCCAAGCGTTTGGGCGGAGCCGACGGCCTTTGCCAGCGTGTCTTTGGCCGATCGCCTTGCCAGTTCAAACTGGGCTTCCTGGCGCACGCGCCGATCGGCATGGTCGAGCAGGGGGACCAGTTCTTCGACTCCCCTGCCGGTCATCCCTTTGGCCAGGAGTTCCTTGGTCGATTTCGCATGAGCGTCATGGGCCAAGGATTCGTGGGCAAAGCGGTAGATGCGGCCCTGGCCGGATAGCGCCCAGTCCTTGACCCAGTCGAGCACATAAAGCGCGCCATCGGGGCCGACCTCGGCATCGGTCGCCAGAATGTTCCAGACGAAATTCTTGCGGTCGGTCAGTTCGTAGCTTGCCCCCTTGGGTTTCAACTTGAAGCTATGAATGCCGCTGCCGCCGGGAGCGCCGCGGAAGTCGACCATGAAAAAGCAGTTGCGATGCGCGGGATCGAGCCCGGTGCCTGGATCGTAAAAGACCCCTGAAGGGCCCGCGCCGATGTTGGCAATGGGGGGCACGATGTAGGTCGGCTGCATGGGGTGGCGCGGTTTCCAGATCCCTTCGGAATTCCAGGGGCCGCGGGCGTTGGGCCGTTCAAGGAATTGAAAGCCGATCCTCCAGCCCGAATCGCCGCCCTGGACCAGGTGAGTCCAGCGGGCCTGATCGCCGCCGTCGGAGTTGTTGTCGCCGGTGAACAGGTTGCCATGATCGTCGAAGAGTAGTTCCTGAGGATTGCGCAGGCCGGTCGCGAAGATTTCGAGGCCCGAACCATCGGGCCAGCAGCGCATGACCGCGCCCATATCGGGATAAAAGAGATCGCCGTTGGGGTTTTTGACATTGAGGCCGCGATCGCCGATCGAGAAGTAGATGCGGCCGTCTGGCCCCATGATCAAGCCGTGCAGGTCATGGCCAATGAAACCCACGTGGACGCCATAGCCGGAGGAAAGCTCGGTCTTCTTGGTGGCAACGCCCGTCCCCTTGGGATCTTCGAACTTCCAAAGCGAAGGGATGCAGGTGAACCAGACCGAGTCGCCCCGGGCCAGCACGCCCGCGGCCAGGCCATCTTCGGCGCGACTGAAACCCTCGGCGAATATCGTGGCGCTGTCGGCCTTGCCATCGCCGTTGGTGTCGACGATGCGGCGGAGCCGGTCGGGTTTGCCTTCAAATTCGGAAAATTTCGCGCCGGTGCGTTTGACCATCATGGCGCGGCGGTCGGCGACGGTGCGGCAGGCCAGATCGTCGTCGAGCCAATCCATGTGGCCGCGGATGTCGGTCACGCCAGCATGAAGGCGAAATGTCTCGACGACATAGGCCCGGCCCTGATGGTCGATCGAAAAGGCGACCGGATTGGCGAGTAGGGGCTCGGCGGCAAAAACGCTCCCCTTGTAACCAGCTGGAACCTGGAAGCCGGCGATTGCCTTTTCCGCCTGGGGCGAAGCCGATTGAACCATGACAGATGATTTGGGCGCGTCTTTGGGCGGAGGGTCGGGAAAGGCGAAAAGAACACCGGATCCGATCGCCAGGGCAAGAATGCCCAAGCCGCTGATAAGAGTGCGCAAGGCTCTGTGAAGAGCGCTCCAAGGTGGCAGCCGCCTCATCATTCATCCCCCTAGCAAGACCGAAACGAACCCCGTTAATCTAGGTTTTGGCCCCAGTCCATCCGCCGCGACTTGGGAAAAATTGAATGGCTGCCGCGAAAACTTGGCAAAATATCTGGACCGCCCCCTCTCGATTTCGTGATCTCAACGATCTTCCTTTGCACGGGAGCCTCTCATGACGCGTCTTTTGGCACTTATGTCGCCGTTTTTTCTGCTATCGGGATCACTGGCCTTCGCGGCCGAACCGATCGATCTTTTGGCCAATCGCCTCGAAGGGTGGCAATTCAAGGGAGATGCGGCGAAAAGCCAGTGGAGGATCGGACAGGCCTTATTGATCCCTGGCCGGTCTGAGGAGCTGCTCTGGCAACCCAAAGGCGCGGTGCTCAAGGTGTTCGAACTGGTCAACACCAGGGCTCAAGGAGTGGACGCCTACACCAAGCAGGAACATGGCGATTGCAAGCTGTCCCTGGAGTTTATGGTGCCCAAGGGGTCCAACTCCGGCGTTTACTTGATGGGCGAGTATGAAGTCCAGATCCTGGACAGCTTCGGCAAGGAGGAAGTCGGGCCGGGAGATCTTGGCGGGATTTATGGTTACAGCGCGCCCAAGGAAAATGCCGCGAAGGCCCCTGGGGAATGGCAGAAGATGGAAATCGATTTTCTCGCGCCGAAGTTCGAAGAGGGCAAAAAGGTCGGCAATGCCCGCTTTTTGAAGGTGGTCATCAACGGCAAAACGGTGCAGGAGAACGTCGAGGTCAAGGCGCCGACCTTATCGTGCCTGACGGGCAAGGAAAAACCGAAAGGCCCACTCATGCTGCAAGGCGACCATGGGCCGGTCGCCTTTCGCAAGATGTTGCTTGAGCCGAAGTAACCTCACTCCTTCACTGGCGCGGGAGTTCCTAAGGTCCGACCAGAAAACACATGTCGTCGGTGGCATAAGGCAAGTTGGGCGGGATCCGGTGGCCGCCGTGATCCTCCTTACCACCCTGATCGATTCCGTCGGGTCCGATCGACCAGATCACCAGCGTTCCCGGCTTCAGGGTCCTCATCTCACCGCCGCGCATGAAACTCAGTCCGTCAAGGACGATCGCATCTGACCCGGGTCCTCCCATGATCATGCCTATACCTGCTCCCGCGGGCCCAAAATCCTCTGGCCCGCTCTCGCCTGGGGACGACCCCAAAGCGGCGGGGGTTGGGAGAGCAGCGTTGGGCGCGGCTTCCGCCGGCGTCTTCTTGTCCTTGGCATTGGGTGCCTTCGTGGCTTCGGCAATGCGGAAGCGGAATTCGGCGCCGGTGAACGAGTCCTTGGGAATTTCCGCAAGGTATTTGGGGGCGAGGTCGGCCAGGGCCTTGGGAAAGACCTTGTTGGCAAGCTGGTAGCGCTTGGCGGCTACGGCGACGCGTGCCAAATCGATCGCGGTTTTTCCGCGGTGTTCGTCGTCTTGCGCATGCAACTGGGTCTCGGCGCGGTTTCCCGGATACGAGCTAAGCCACCAGAAGGGAACCGGATTGTTCAGGTATCTTGCCGCGTCTTTACTGTGTGGGAAATAGGACGAATCCACATCGCCCGAGTACCACATATTGATCAGCCGTCGCTTTCGCTCTTCCTCCCACGGTGCTTTCATCGCGAGATTAAATAAGTCCCAGTAGAGCCGCTGATTCGCAGGGCGGTTATAAGCAAAGACCGCCGCCGCCATGGGATCCATGGCAAATCTTGGATTGTCGAGTGATTTGAGCGAAATGTAATAAGCTATTTGCTCCGGGATCAATTCAACCTTGGTTAATCGCTTTTTGTGACGATCGAGCACACCTGCCAGTTCAGCAAGAGTTTTTTCCTGGGGTTTTCCCTGGGCTAAATAATCCTCAAGAATCTTGAAAGTAAAACTTTCCAAGGTTCGGCTTGCGCCAATATAATAGCGGTTGCCTTTGTGGCGAATGCAGGCGCAGACATAAAAAGCGCGCTCCATTTCTCCCGAAAAATCTGCTTGTTGGCCATTGTCAAGCTGCCAAACCGCATGAAGTAAGCGCAGGCGAATGATGTCATAGGATTGCTGGTCAAAGTGAAGCAAGGAAACCACGGTCGGTTCCGAGAAATTGGAATTTTGAGCCAGGAAAAGGGAAAAGATCTCCTCTGGCACCGTCCATTTCTCGGTGAATTCCGTGCGGATTTTTGGATAGCTATTTTGAAAAAACTCTTTTTCCCTGTTCTCCCATTGACTGACCGGCTTATCGAGGTTGGGGGAATACACGATCTCCCCGTTCTCTCGGAGATCCTGGTAGATGGACACGGTCCTGGTGCGGCTGGGCAGGTGCCTCATCACTTCGTCCACCAGGTGCCCGTCCGGATTGTGCAAAGTTTTGGCGAGTGCGTGAATGTCGTAGGGAGCCGGGGGATTAGGCACGAACAAAAACCTCGAGACCAAGCCGAGCCCGAGAAATAAACCGATCGACGCGAACATGATCGCGAATGCGCTTAACCCTCTTGCCGCAAGGGTCCCTGAACAAAAACTTCGGTAAAGAGATCTCGAAAGAACCCAGAAAACGGCCACCACACCTAACGGCCATAGTGCCGATAAATCCTGTCCCCAAAGAGAAGGAACCCAGACGGAAGAGATCAGCGCGCCAAGTCCCAGGGACACGACCAGGGATACGATCCACTTGTCGAAAAATAATCCTGTCCACATGGCCGCGCCAAAACCGGCCGACCACCAAATGAAAAGCCACGCGCCAATGGGGAACAAGGTTCCCACTCCTTCCCACGCGACTTCGGCCAGTCTGCTCTCGGCATAACCGTTGTGTCTGGCCAAGAAAACTTCTTCAAAAATCAGGGTCAGGGTGATCGGAATCAATGGGAGGACCAGCAGGGGCAGACTCTTCAAGAGCGCCGGCAAGACCCGCAGGTCGAATTGCCAGGGACGAAACGCGCGCAACGATCCATGGAACGACTTCTCTCCATCCTGATCGGAACCAAGAATCCCAAGGCCAAAGACGACGCCCACAAGCACTCCCCAGGCAGGCCAGATCAAAAAGGACGATTGCAGGAGTAGTCCAAGGATTGTGGCCAGGACGAATAATCCCAGTAAAGGTCCCCAGGTCGTCCGGTAGGAGAGCCAGGTCCACCTGGTGAGGGCTCGTAGCCAGGAAAGCTGGCCCAGAGACAGGCGCAACGAGCTTCGGTGGAAGCTGCTGGCAACTAGCCCAAAAGGCAGGAGCAAGCCAAAGAAAATCGCGAGGAAAAAAAATGACGCGCCGAGGGCCAACTCTCGGAGATCGGAGTGGTCGCCGAGGCTACGAAATTCGAAGGTCTTATTGATAAAGAGAAGCAGGCCCTGGAAAAGGAAATAAGAAATGCAGGCCAGCACCAACCCCACCAGTCCCGCTCCAAAACCTCCGAATACCGATCGGGACCGGTGCCCCCCCCATTGACCCCAGGCCACACCCGAGGTGACGGCCATGGCCCATAAAGCGCCCGAAATGATAATCGACCATAACGGGGTACCGCGCTCCAGGTCGTTCCAAAAAATAGATAGGCAAACGATGCCCCAGATGGCAATCATCGCGGCTTGAGCGGCGAGCGCGAATGCTACCTGCGTCAGCCAGCGTTTCCAAGCGTCGCCAGGCAGGCTATCGAGCCACGGACGCGTTTTTTCTTCGTTGTCGGTACCGGTCAGAAGCGCGCCGGTCAAAATGGAGGTGACCATCGACAACAACACGATGAGGGCACCCATCATCCCCAGCACCTGGGGACGACTGATGCCCCCATCCAGTGCAAGCAGGCCGACAGCGCCGAGCATGACCAGAAACGATCCCAGGGTCAGGACGACGAACGTCGCCCCATGCTGGCGCGTTTCCTTCCACAAGATGGAACGGATCATGTGCCCACCTCCTCGCGGCTGCCGAGGACCACTTCATAAACCTCTTCGAGGCCGATCGGTTCGAAGCCATGTTTCGGGTCGAGCATACTCGTTTCGTGGCAGAGCACGATCCATTCGTTCCAGGGGCCGTCTTTTCCCTGGCGCAATACCTTGCCAAGCGCCCCCAGATTGAACGCCGGCTCGCCGCGCTGGCGCAAACGCACCATCCGCTTTTTCAGATCTTCCATGGTTTGATTGAGGACGATCTTGCCCCCGTCGATGAAGACGACCTGGCTGGCGATGCGCTCCACTTCCGAAAGATTGTGGCTCGATATGAGTACCGTTTTGCCATCGCCTGCGAGATCGACCATGCCGGAGAGGAAATCGCGCCGGGTGAACAGATCCAGCCCGCTGGTCGGTTCGTCCAAAAGGAGGACCGTCGGGTTCATGGCGAGAGCCAGCGCCAACGCCACGCGCGCATAGCCCCCCTTGGACAGGGAGGAGAGTTTGACGCTGGGGTCGATCTTCATCTTCTGGCAAACGGTTTGAAAGCTCGCTTCATACCCCTTGGGGTAAAAGCCAGCCGCGAATCAGCCGGTCTGGGCCACCGTCATCCAGTCGTAGAACTTGGGCTTTTCGGCGACGTAGGCCACTTCCAGGCGCAATTGATGCGCCTGACTCCAGGGGTCCCTGGACAGGATGCTGGCTTTGCCGGCATCCGCTTTTTGCAACCCGGCCAGGACTTTCATCAGGGTCGATTTGCCCGCCCCGTTCGAACCCAACAGGGCGCAGACGGAACCGGCGGGGACCTTCAGGTCGATCGAATCCAGGGCCAACTTGCCCTTGTACGACTTGCGCAGCCCCGCAACTTCGATCGCGTTGACCAGGGCGCCCTGGTCCGACTTGCGCAGCCCTTCAACTTCGTTGGCGTTTTCCATGTGCATTAGTCCCCCATTTGATTCATGATTTCACGGACCAGCCGGACCAGTTCGGCCCGAGTCATGCCAGCCTGTTCCGCTTCGGCGAATAGTTCCTTGACCCGTTCGCGCAAGAGCGCCTCGCGCTTGGCGCGGCAAACTTCGGGACCTTCCGCCGTGATTTCCATGCCGATGCCGCGGCGCGGGACGATGATGCCCGATCGCTCGAGTTCGCCGTAAGCGTGCACGATTGTGTTGGGATGCACGAGCAATCGTTGAGCCATGTCGCGCACGCTGGGAATGCGTTCGCCGGGCGCGGGGTCGCCCGCCGCAATCCGATAAATCCAGTAGCGCTCGATTTGTTCGAAGATCGGAACCCGTGAATCGGGCATGAGATGGAGTGTCATGGGTCCTCCCTTGTTGTGTATCACTACTCTAGCACACTAGTATTCCGCGTCAATCCTTTTTCGTGGCGATCCCTATCCTTTTCCCAATGAACGCAACAGCTCCCTCACGCGAAGAAATGGCTTTCGAATTCCTCGGCACGCTTCCATTCCCCCCTTACCCGGTGCAGGAGGAAGCGATCCTGGGCTGGTATTCCTGCGAACGCGGCATTCTCGTTTGCGCCCCGACGGGAACGGGGAAAACTCTCATCGCCGAATCGGCCGTGTTCGAAGCGCTCAAGCTTGGCAAAAAGCTCTATTACACGACCCCCTTAATTGCTTTGACCGATCAAAAGCTCGAAGAGTTGCGCGCCACCGTGGCCCGCTGGGGTTACGGCCCCGAGACGGTGGGGCTCGTCACGGGCAACCGCTCCGTCAACGCCCAGGCGCCCATCCTCGTCGTCGTCGCCGAAATTCTCCTCAATCGCCTGCTGCATCCCGCGGCCTTTCCCATGGAAGAGGTTCATGGCGTGGTCATGGACGAATTCCACAATTTCGCCGATCAGGAACGAGGCATCGTCTGGGAACTGTCGCTGGCGCTTTTGCCCGCGAGTGTGCGCTTGATGCTGCTTTCGGCGACGGTGGGCAACGCCGGCGAATTCCTCAACTGGCTGACGCGCTGCCACGACCGCAAGCTCGACTTCGTCGAGGGCCGCGAGCGCAAGGTCCCCTTGAGCTTTCACTATGTGGCCGACGAATTCCTCCAGGACCACCTGACCTGGATGGCCAAGGGGGAAGGGGAGCAGCGCAAGACGCCGGCACTGGTTTTTTGCTTTCAGCGCGACGCCTGCTGGAGCACCGGCGAAATCCTCAAGGGGCAGGATTTGCTCGCGCCTGGAACGCGCGATCCGCTGTTGACGGAGTTGGCCAAACACAACTGGACTCAGGGCGCCGGGCCCAAATTGATTCAGATGCTGCGCCGCGGCGTCGGCGTCCACCATGCGGGCGTTCTGCCGCGCTACCGGCGCATCGTCGAGGAACTCTTTCAGCGCAAGCTGCTATCGGTGGTCGTCTGCACCGAGACTCTGGCCGCCGGTATCAATCTGCCGGCGCGCAGTGTCGTGCTTACCAGCCTGGTCAAGGGGCCGATGGGCAAACACAAGCTGATGGACGCCAGTTCGGCGCAGCAGATCTTTGGCCGCGCCGGCCGGCCCCAGTTTGACGACAAGGGGTTTGTGTTTGGCATGGCCCACGAAGACGATGTGCGTCTGGTGCGCTGGAAGCGCAAGATGGAAGGGATTCCCGAGGACACGAAGGATCCCGGCTTGATCCGCCAGCGCAAGGAACTGAAGCGCAAAAAGCCCGACCGCAACGACAAGCAGCTTTACTGGACGGAAAACCAATTTCTGCAACTGCAGCAAGCCGCGCCGACGCGGCTTTATAGCAAGGGGCCATTGCCCTGGCGCTTGCTCGCCTATCTGCTCGAAATTTCTCCCGACATCGGCAAGATCCGTTCGGTGATTCGCAAGCGGTTGCTCGATGCGCCCCGTGTTGCCGCGCAAGAGATGGAACTGGACAAACGCCTTTGGGTGCTGCACGAGCAGGGGTTCATCAAGCTGGACCCCGAGCCCCCCGTGCGCGAACCGGGGGCGCCGTTTCCCAAGGTGCCTCATGTGGCCAACCTGGCCCACCCGACCCCCAAGCTCAAATCGCTTCTGCACTTCCGCTCGGTTCACCCCCTTTACGGAGCTTTTTTGTTGGATTTTCTGCCCAAGGCGTCGCTGGAGGAGTTCTTGCAAATTCTCGAGAGTTTGCTGGAGCTGTCTCCCACGCTTGGAAAGGCCGTCCGCGTTCCCTGGGGCGACCGGATGCCGGCCGGCGCGATGGCCAACGAATTGCTCGATCCCGAACTGGTGCAGCGCGGCCTGATCCGCGCCGCGCCGGTGGCAGAGGAGGGCGACGAAGAAGCGGAAGAAGTGCCGTTCGATCCCGAACAACGCCCGCCGGTGCTTGCCGAAAAAGTGGCGATGCTTTTCGAAGCCCGCTTCGAGGGGGTGGCCGATTTGCAAATCCACCCGGTGTGGGCGATCGGCGAACTGCTCCTGGGCTACGGCGGCAATTTCAACATGTATGTGCGCAACTGCGACCTGGTTAGGCAGGAAGGGCTCATCTTCCGGCACATGCTGCGCATGATCCTTTTGTGCGAGGAGTTCGACGCGGCCGGCGTTGAGCGCGAAGATTCCGCGGGCTGGAGAGAAATGCTCGCCGACTTGGCGACGAAGTTGACCAAATCGTGCGCGGGAATCGATCCGGCCTCAACGCAAGAAGTGCTCGTGCGGCCCGACCCGGCCGAAGTGTTCGAAGAAGAAGTGGCCCCCGCGCTCGACAAAACGAAACTGCTGCGCGAACGCCTCAAGGCGACCTTTGGCGCCGGTTTGGACGATCTAGAGCCAATCGCTCAAATCGGTGGGCCTTTGCCCACGGATGGCGAGCCGCCGCTGGTCGCACCATCGCCTCCCAGTTCGGATTCATGATCCATGAGAAGTCGGTCACTGGCGAGCTTTGGCCGAAAGCTCACGGTTTTTCAGGCTTCGCGATTTCCTAAGCCATTTAAGGGCATTGTTTTAGATTGATCTGTGGCGGTTTTATCTGAAGGCCATTTCGGCAAACTGGCATTTCCTCGCACGGACGAATAACTTATGTAACGGCCGCAAACCCGCGCTGTAGAACAAAGGGAACGGCCCCATTGCGGCCAACCCCAACGCTCAGAGAAGCAACCGCCCATGCTCGACGACGCCATTTATTCGTTGCGACTTCATGCCGAAGGCTCTGAAGCTGGGAACCGTCGAGATCTTCTTGCCGATTCTCTTCAGATGGCCAAGAACGGCCTTCCCTTTGGTTCGCTCGGAGCCATCTGGACCGACATTGTTGCAAACCTGGAGGCGGCCCGCGAATCGGTCGTGATCGACCGCGCCACCGAGGATTGCTTCACCCATGATCCAGATCAGCTGGTGCAAGCCGTCTCGCGCATGGTCTCATTGTGCCTCGATTTTTTCGCCTCGCAGGAATACGACTGGGATGCCCGCCACGAGTTCCTCATGCTCGGCTGGCGCATCAACTGCGCCTGGGACGCCATCAACTCAGACGTCGACGGCAGCCTGGCCGACCATGTCGAAAACGAAGCGCAGGATCGCCAGTTTGTCGATTAGCCCGCTCAACGAGTCGGCATTGCGGCACGGGATTCCACAGGCGGCGCTCAGGCAGGTTCCCTCGGGAATGTAGCCGCCGTCAGGCCAATCCCCAGGTGCGGCGTAGAAGCCACTCGCCACCTAGAATCGCCACAAAAATGAGATAGAAGATCGCCAGAAATCCCGAACCGGTGGCGCTTGCTTCCATGTTGCGCCAATCGGGATAAAGCCTGAAGTCGGCCCGATCGAGCTGCGGCGGTTTGTCCAAAAGGCTACGCAAATACTCCTGTAGCCTTTCTCCCCGGTCTCCCACATAAGTTCCGCCCCCCGATTTGCCGAGGTTTTCCATAAAAGTGGTGTCGGCCGCGATGCGCGCCATTTCCTGGTCTTCCTCGTAAACGAGAAAGCGCGCGCTCGATTCGCCGGTGACCACGGTGCCGTCGACATCTTTCCCTTCGCCTTTGATGAGCAGCCGATATTCGCCGGGCTTGTCGGTGTTTTCAAAGCGGCCGCGCATTTCGTTGCCAAAGCGCGCGGCTTGCAGATTCGCTTTGGAGCCGTCGGGACGCAGCACTTCGATTTGATATGTGCCGTTTTCGATGTCGGTCCCCGACTTGCCGCGGATCCCCACCCGGAAACCCAGGTCGCTACGCAAGGGGATGCGCCTGGTATCCGGCGAGACATACACCGTGCCGGTTTGATCTTCACGGTGAGCCAGCCAGCGGATCATCCGTTGCCAGAAACGGTCGTGCAGCGTCTTGGTGGCGGGGGTGCGCACCCAGCGGTGGGTCGTGTCGCCGGCGAAGGCCATGACCCGGCCCTTGCCGTAGTCTTGCGTCACGAGCATCGGATCGCCGCCGGGCGATTTCGCCAGAATATTGGCTCCCAGCTTGGGCGAACCCATCAGGGTGAAACCTTCGAGTTCCTTGAGGAGATTCCACGATTCCAGGGGGTTGGCGTTGCCCATATTCATCACATAACCGTAAAGCCTCAGGCCCGGCTCGGTGGGAACCATTTTCGTCTCTCTTTCGACCTGGCCCTTTCGATCCAGGAATACCGGCAAGATCTTTTCGATCGGCGTGCCGGCCCAGTCGCCGTCTCCGAAGGTGTTGTAGCCGCCGAGCATGACGACCCCGGTGCCGCGTTCCTCTACGATCTTTTGAATACGATTGAGGGCGTCGGCACCGCCCTCCTTCAACACTTGTTGCGCCAGCACATCGCCAATGATGATCACATCCCAGGCACGGTCCTTCAGGCCCAGTGGGTCGGCCTTGTCCAAGGGGGCCGCCGCGCCGCCGCGAATCCAGACCGGGTAAACCGAAATTTGAGAGTCCCGCGCGAGCGCGTCGATGATCGCGGTCGGTTCCCAGGCTCTTGGTTTTTCCAGGTAGAGGACCGAGATCCCTTCCTTGGCGACATTGACATACGTGCCGATCGTATTGTTCACCCCGGTTTGCTCGCCGGTGAGCGCCTGATTGGGCCGCTGCGGATCCTCGACCCTGGCCTCAACCTTGACCTCGCCGGCTTTCTCCATGGGCCGGTATTTGAGGATCACCTCGATCCCTTCGCGCCGGCTGATTCTGACGCGCGAACGCAGGTCGGGATTGTTGCTGCTCTGCTCGACTCCATCGACAAAAATCTTGGGACTGACCGGCTTGTCGTCGATCATGAGGACGACCCGCACCGACTGGTCGACAAATCCCGGCCCATCAAGACGCAGTTTGACCGTCATTTCCCCGCCCAGGGGGATGAGCGGACTCGGCTCGGTGATGATGTTCGAGAGGGCCACATCTCTTTGCCCAATGTTGGTGTTCGTATCGCCGTAAACGAATGTTTGCACCGGGCAACCGCTGGCGAGCCACCGGCCCGCCTCGGCTCTCGCGGGAAAGCGCTGGGGGCCATTTTCGGCGCCATCGCTTAACAACACCAAACCGCGAAACGGGGTCACTCCCTTTTTGTCCATCAGGTCGTGCAGCGCACCGCCAATGTCGGTTAGGCGGCCAACCGGTCTGCCGAATTTGTCCGGACTCATCTCGGTGACTTTGTCGTCGAAACCGAACCAGCGCACCTTGGTTCCCTGTTCGTTGGTCAAGCGTTCCAGGAGAGGTAAGGCGCCTTGAATGTGCTTTTCCAGCAGGTCCCAGCGAGTTTTGCCGCCAACCTCGTCGCCGACACTCATGCTTTCGGAGGTGTCGGCCAATATCCAAAGATTCGATTCCTCGTCTTTGCTCCGCAGCATCCCAAACGACGGCCGCAAGATCGGCATGAGCGCCAACAAAAATGCGAGCAATCGCAACACCACCAACAAGGCGACCCGCCGCGTGGTCGCCCCGGGAACGCCGCGGTAGCTGAGTAAAGTCACCATCAAAATCAGGCAAAAGCCGCCCATCGCCAGCCAGAACGCCAGCGTTCCGGGCTGCTTCCACGGCCAATAGGGGTCAACCAACAACTCCATCGTTTTCCTTTCGAGCCGCCCGGATGTGCCGGGAACTGGCCGTCGTGTCGTGGTTTAACCGGGAGATGGACTTGCACTGACGACAGCGGGCGGGGCTTGGACCTCGGCGAAGCCGGATCCTTCTGCTTCGGGTACTTTGCGGTGGAATCGATTGGCCAGGACGCTTTCGCACAAGAGTAGTCCAATGACTCCCATCATCAACCAGGGTAACAGGTCAAGCGTTCCCCCCTCGCTAGGAGGCAAAAGGCTATCGGGAGAGAAGGCCTTCAAGCCATTGGTCAAGATGATCGAAGGCAGGTCCGTTTTGATCGCCTCCTGGTCGATTTTCTGGAGCGAAAATTCCGAGGGACGAATGGAAACACTGAAGCCAGCGATCGGATTTCCACCCCGGTCGAAGACCTGGTAATTGCCTGGTTCGCGGGCCTGGGCGCAGGGAACCTGAGTCACTCCTTCAGGAACGGAAATACTGGATTCGGTCTGGGTCAGGCCTGGACCTCGCAATTCAAACGGCAAGCGCGGCGGCGGATTGGGCATGTTGAAATAGGGAAGTTGGCCGGCGTAGAAGGACCCAATCGCGGAAGTGGCATCGCCGCTCAGATATCTGCATACCTGATCCACCAAAACTAATGGGAAGGACGAATCGCCGTAGTTATGCCATTTGCGATCGCCATCGAATTTTTTCCCAGAAAAGGGAGTGGTGAATTGAATCACTTTGCCCTTGGCGTTTTGTCGTTCGAGCAAAGAAGGATGCACGGCATCTTTGTAGGCGGAAAAACTAGTCACGACGGCGGCGTTGGGTTCGAGCTGGCCGACTTTCCAAAAGCGGTTGGCGAAAGGCCATCTCTCCGGACGGCTAAAATCGGCATCGACAGAGCGCGACAGCAGTCTGAACACTCTGGACAATACGGTGTCTCCGCGAAATTCGCCCCAAGAAAGGCCTGGTGCGCCCGCCGGCATCGTGACTTGTTCGGTGAAAGGAGCAGGCAGGATTTCCTTGGCCGCCGGCGAATCCCATGAAGCCTTGGACAGGTTCTCTCCCGGGGGGATGATGACAATTCCCTTGCCCGATTTCTCCGCCGCTCCCAGTGCCTTCCAAAGTTCCGCGGAGGGACTGGCCATCTCGAGCAGACAGATGACCTGATAAGGCTTCAGAGCCTCTTCGGTCCACTCTTTGGGATTGCTGCCAAACCGCACATCGCATGCATAGTTTCTCATTGCCTCAAGGGCCGTTCTCCAGATCAGGGCATCGTCCATTTGATCGACGAGTGTCAGAACCTTCCTTTTTTCGTGAACCACGAAGGTGGCCTGGCCTTTGTTGTTGACCGACCAGTTGTCTTCAGGCAGCAGTTTGAGCTGAACCTGGCCCAGGTTCTCCGCGCCATTGCCCGCACCGCGAATCGGAGCATTCTTTTCGAAAACGACGGATCTTGTTTCATTGGCCGGGATTTCAAGACTTTTGACATCGGGCTTTTTCCCCGGCTCGGGATCGTGTTCGAGGGCACAACTCAACTGTCCCTTGAAAGTTTCGCCCGTGGCTCGCAACTCGACGCGCACGGTGACCTTGTCGCCAGGGGCCACCACGGTCGGTTCCAAGTCAACGCGCTCGATGGCGAAATCGACTGGCTTTTCGAGGCCCACGTCGATCAGGTGGATCTGCACGCCCTCGGGCACCGACTCGGGCCGCACCGAGGATGAAAAACTCTCCCACGAGCGATTGGCGCGATCGGTGAAGATGTAGACCGCTTTGCCCAGGCCGCCCAGCGACTGATCCTTGCGGATCAGTTCGAGCGCCCTGGCCACCGAAGGCCCAAGTGGCTCGCCGCCGGGCCGCGCTTGCAACGTGCCCAATTTTTGATCGAACAGCGGTACCGAAACCCAGGCGACCTCGCTTGACTCGGAGCCTTCCGCGGTCTCGATGAGCGCCAGTTTACTCTCGTCGCCAAACTGAGCGCGCAAAGAGGTGACGAGTTCTTTGCAAACATCGATCCGCTTTTTATCGCCGGCGCGCATTTCCATGCTTGCGCTGGTGTCGATGACAAATACCGCGGCCACCTCACCCGCCGCGGCCCATCCGGGCCCCAGGTTGCGGATTTGGGGCCAGGCCAAGGCCAGACAAAGGAGAAGGATCAACATGATGCGCAGAAGCAGAAGCAGCCAGTTTTGGATCTGCATGCGCCGCCGCGATGTTTGCATGCGCTTTCGCAAAAACTTGAGCGCGGGAAAAATCTGGACCTTCGGTTTTTGCTTCATCAACAAATGCAGGAGGACCGGCATTCCGGCCAGCACGGCTCCCGCCAAAAGATACGCGTTGATGAAATGCAAAACTCTTCTCCTGGTCTTTTCCGGTTGCCCGCATTGCCCGATCGCGATTGCCAGACCGGTCCCCGCCGTGGGCAGGAGCCGGGCCGGGCGAATCAGGTCGCGTCGGGCAGGACGGCCAAAGAGTCGCCGCCGTCCGTTTCAGGATCTGATTTGGCCCAGTCGGGTAGTTTCCAGCAATCCTCGGGCTTGACGGCCGCCACCTTCCAATTGAGATAAAGATAACCCGCCATGCAGGTCAGTCCCAAAGTGGATAGGAAAAGCATGGTTTTCGTTTCCTTCCGTGCATTATTCGGATCGCCCGCGAGAATTCTTTGGGTAACCACGAGCCCAAAGATGGCATAGACCATGAAAAAGGCCGATATGAGGAGCCAGCGCGAAAAATTGCCCAGATTAAGGCCCAAAATTCCCCGCTCTACGGTGACAGGGGGCCAGTAACGGCCCGCGCGCGCCGCGCTGACGGCCTGACCCACATACAGCCGCCCGCCGCCCAGAAGCGCGGTAATGAACGCCAGGAGCGTGAAAAAGGTGGACAGTACAAATCCAAGCATCAGCGCCGCCACGCTTCCTCGAATGGTCATGATGACCACCAGGAAAAGGGGCGCGCCGCCCCGCGGTTGAAAGGTATTGAGCAGAAGGACCACGCCGATCAGCACCAAACAGGCGGCGATGGCAATTTTCCACAGGCCGTAGCCGATGTAGAGCGCCATCTTGGAAAAGACATTTTTTCGATCGGGATCGACCCTCAAGAGCCAACCCGCCATGGAGAATTCGTCCCAGCCGACCTTGATGCAAGCAATCAGGGTGGCCAGCGCCGGCTGGCTGGTGGTTTCGTAGACGATGAACGCCATGACCAGCCAAAATCCCCAGTAACGGGAAATCCAGCTCGGGCTGGGCTCCTTCGCTTCCGGATGCGCCGCCTGAACGGGGGAATCGTCGGTTTTGGGCAATGCTTCATCCACCGTTTTCATGACCCAATGCGTCCGATCTTCAAGCGGCGCTTGCCCAAAGTCGATATCCTCCGGTATATTATCCGCTTGTGAAAGGAAATGGGGTCCAAAACATGTCGATGGATAAAAGTCTGCGGCGCAAGAATACGCTTTCCCGCACGAGGAACGTTCTTACCCGGTCCGAAAGGGTCGAAGTCCTGAAGTCCGAGGACAAATGGAAGCCGGAAAGCAAGCCATTTGGTTTGCCCAAAGTTCGCGTTTTGAAACTCGGAAAGAAGTCGAAGAAGGCCGCCAAGGCAGCCGCCGGAGACGAAGCTGCCGACAAGAAGGACGCAAAGAAAGACGCCAAGAAGTAATTTCTTTCGTTTCTTTCGCCCTTTCGGGCGTTTTTTCGCGAATGACTCGCTGGATTTTTTCTTAAAGGCCCGCCTGGCGGGCCTTTATCTTTTTCCAAGTTGCGCCAGTTGGCCGGCGGAGCTTTCCTGACGCATCATCGCGCGGAAGTGCCCAGGCACGGTCGAGCTTTGCCAATGCCATCCGGGCGGGGCATCTTTTTCCAGATTTTTCCAGGCGTTGCCCGATTTGAGCAGCAGAATCGCTCCGGGAGAGGCCGCCATGGCCTGAAACAGCTGAGCGTGCTCCCCAGGGCCGTATACCTTTACCATCGCTTCGGGCGTATAAAAACTGGTCGAATAGTATCGCTGAGGATAGCAGATTACGAGCCGGCTGGTCGTTTCGTCGCCATCGAGCGATTCAATCGACGATTTGATCGAGAATTGCTCGTTGTAGCCGGGCAAGAGATAGGCGACTCCGGCGATCACGACCGCGGCGCTTGCGCTGAGCGCGTGGCCCCAGCTCAGGCGCGTTCGCCATAGGCTTGGGCCGAAAAATGCCAGGATCGCGCCGGATCCGAAAACGGTTCCCATCAGAATGGCGGCACCGGGCGGAATCATTTGCTTGGCCAGGGCGACCACCACGAAGAGAGTGCCCGCGGCCAGGGCGCTGCCGGTGAACAGCCCGGAGCGCCGATCTTTCAATTCCCAAAGCGCGCCCAGATCGCCGGCTTGCTCCGTCAACCGGTCCAGGAAAATTCCACCCAGGATCGCCAGATAGGGGAACAAGGGCACCAGGTAACTGGGGCGCTTGCAGCCGGCGGCCGAGAAAAACAAAAGGCCCACCGCGAATTGCACGGCGGCCGTTCCTGCCAGGGCAGGAACGGAAGAACGGCGCACACGGGGCGATTCCCAGTAGCCTCGCGCCAAATCAGCCAGACCGAGACTCCAGGGCAGGGCGAACAAGGTCACCATGGGCAGGTAGAACCAGAAGGGTTCCTCGTGATCGATCGGGTCGGTAAAGCGCGTGAAATGGTGGGTGTAAAGGAAATCGGCAATGAAGCCGGTGTGAACCTTCTCCACCAAAGCGGCCCAAATCGCCAAGGGAGCGATCGCGATCAGCACATGAGCGAGCCAGCCCGACCTGCCCGGTTTGCGCCAGCGTTCATCGACGAGCGCCAGCGGGGTCAAAGGCCCAAGAAACAGCACAAAAGCAATCGGGCCCTTGGTCAGTGCGGCCAGCGCCAAAAATGTGGCCGATCCCAGCCACCAACCCCATTGCACCCGGCTTGGGCGAGTGGCTTCAAAAGCCAAAATCACGGCCATAAGCGAGCAGAACCCGAGCAGTCCATCCATCGCCAAGAGCCGGCCATAGTGGACGAAGGGCAGGCAGAAAGCCAGCGCCAAGGAAGAGAGAAATCCGGCCTTGGAGCCCAGTTCTCGGCTGACCCAGAACCAAACGCCGGCAACCATCCCTGAGCACCAGATCATCGGGGCCAGACGCGCGACCCGGTCGGTGTCGCCGCACCCTTCAAACAGCCCCATGAGCATCCAGTACAGGAGCGGGGGCTTGTCCAGGTAGGCCTTGCCTTCCAGTTGTGGCACGACCCATTCGCCGCTCGCCAGCATTTCCTGGGCGATCTGCGCGTTGCGCGCTTCGGTCGGCTCCATGAGGGGCGCGTCCTGCCCGAGTCCGAAGACGCCAAGAGAAAGGACGAGCACCGCGGTGAGTCCGGCCATCGAGAGCGGATGGGGGCTTGCCTGGCCTTCTAAAGTTTTTTCCTTGGTGGTGATCGGTCGATGCAGGACTTGCGACCACCAAAAAGGGAGAAGGCGTGCCAGCACGCGGGGAATGGCCCAGAGGCTGACCTTGCTTTCGCCGCCCGCCCTGGGGCGATGGCGCACGCCGGCCTCGGCAACGCTCAAACCTTGTTGGCGCGCCTTCACAAGCATTTCGGTGTTCGCGAAGAAGCCGCTCGAATCGGGCAGGATCTGGCCCAGCGCCTCCTTGCGAAAGACCTTGAGCGCGCAGTCGACATCCTTGACGCCGATGCCGAGCAAGCCATCGACAAGCGTATTGAAGCCGCGCGAGAGAAAAATGCGGTAGCCCGAGTCCTTGCGGTCCTCGCGCCAGCCGGTGGCAATCGGGTGTTGCTCGGTCAAGGGGACCAGGCGATTCAAGTCTTCCAGATGAAACTGGCAATCGGCGTCGGTGAAAGCGACCAGGTCGCTTTTGGCGGCGACAAATCCGGTTTTGAGCGCGGCTCCATAGCCCTGATTTTTTTCGTGGCAGAGTAGGCGCACACTGGGAAAGGTGGCGGTCAGCGACTGGACAATCGCCGCGGTCGCATCGGTCGAGCCGTCGTCAACGACCAGGATTTCCCCCCGGTAGCCAAGCCGATCCATCGCGCGGTGCGCTTCGCGCACCGC
>Ga0208492_1000542_pt1 | contig 31042 bp, 30 predicted proteins | sample Subbioar_CSW14AB_FD_184820 | JGI IMG/M metagenome (GOLD analysis project Ga0208492, IMG submission 184820) | Serpentinite rock and fluid subsurface biosphere microbial communities from McLaughlin Reserve, California, USA - CR12Mar_CSW14AB (SPAdes) | ecosystem: Environmental > Terrestrial > Deep... | reverse complement strand
AGCTTCACCGCGCGGGCGCGGCTGACCTGCGGGGTGCCGACGACCACCTCGATGTCGACGCCGGAGCGGTGCTGCGCGGCCAGGCGCGTGACCGTGACGATCTCGACCGAGAGATCCGGATGCCTCTCCCGCAGCCGGGCGATCGCCGGGGACGCGATGTAGGCGGCGAAGCCGTCGGTCGTCGACATCCGCACGACGCCCGTCACCATGTCCTGCTCGCTCTCGTCGCCGCCCAGCGCGGACATGGCCGCGGCGATCGTCTCGCCGGCGCGCACCGCGCGCTCGCCCAGCCGTGTGAGCTCCCAGCCGTCGGCGCCGCGCACCAGTACGCGCCCGCCCAGGGCGTGGTCGAGCGCCGCGATGTTGCGGGCCACCGTGGTGTGGGTGAGGCCCAGCGCCTGCGCCGCGGTCGTGTACCGGCCGGAGCGAGCGACCTCGAGCAGCACGAGCAGGTGCTCGGGGGAGGGCGCGGGCGACGGTGCGGGCATGGAGGCCACGGTACCCGCGGATGTGCAGAATCGTTCACCGCGTGTGCCGAGTTGACCATTGTGTGCACATGCGGGGATCGCGAGGATCGTGACGTCACGCGACCCGTGACCCGCGCACCGGCAGAGCGGCCGGCGCGACGTCGATGAAGACGACCCAGGAGGATCCCATGGCTGCCGACAGCGCGCCGTCCACATCCGCACCCGCCCGCGACCATTCCCTGCTGCGCAGGGTGGTGGCCGCCTCGATGGCGGGCACCGTGGTCGAGTGGTACGACTTCTTCCTGTACTCGACCGCGTCGGCGCTGGTCTTCTCGAAGGTGCTGCTGCCGCAGATGGGCAACGTCTACGACGGCATCATCGCCGCCTTCGTGACGTACGCGGTCGGCTTCGCGGCCCGTCCGCTCGGCGGCATCGTGTTCGGCCACATCGGCGACCGCCTGGGCAGGAAGCACACCCTGCAGCTGACCATCATGCTGATCGGCGTCGCCACGGTGCTGATGGGATGCCTGCCCACGTACCAGCAGATCGGCGTCGCCGCCCCGATCGCGCTCGTGCTGCTGCGCTTCGTGCAGGGCCTGGCGCTCGGCGGCGAGTGGGGCGGCGCGGTGCTGCTGGTCGGCGAGCACGCCCCGGACGACCGGCGCGCGACCTGGACGGCCTGGCCGCAGGCCGCCGTGCCGGTCGGCAATCTGCTCGCCACGCTCGTGATGGGCGTGATGTCGGGCCTGCTCAGCGAGGAGGCGTTCCTCGGCTGGGGCTGGCGCGTCGCGTTCTGGCTCTCGGCCCTCGTCGTGCTCGTCGGGTACTGGATCCGCACGACCGTGTCCGAGTCGCCCCTGTTCGAGGCCGCGCGCAGCGAGCAGTCCGCCGAGAAGTCAGCCGGCTACGGCGTCGTCGAGGTGCTGCGCCGCTACCCGCGCCAGGTGCTGATCGGGATGGGCCTGCGGTTCGCGGAGAACATCATGTACTACCTGGTCGTGGCCTTCTCGATCGTGTACCTGAAGGAGGGGCTCGGGATGGACACCACGTCGGTGCTGGGCCTGATCGCGATCGCGCACGTCAGCCACTTCGTCGTGATCCTCGCCGCGGGGCGGGCGATCGACGCGCTCGGCCGCAAGCCGGTGTACCTCGCCGGTGCCATCCTCGGCGGCACGTGGGGCTTCTGGGCATTCCCGCTGCTGGGCACCATGAGCACGCCGCTCATCCTCGGCGCGATCATCGTGGGCCTCGCGTTCCACGCCATGATGTACGCCGGCCAGCCCGCGATCATGGCCGAGATGTTCCCGACCCGCACCCGGTACTCCGGGGTGTCGATCTCGTACCAGGTGACGTCGATCTTCGCGGGCTCGCTCGCGCCGATCCTCGCGACCACGTGGCTGCGGGACACGGGGTCGTGGGTGCCGACAGCGGTGTACCTGCTGGTCGCGGGCGCCGTCACGGCCGTCGCGGTGCTGATGCTGCGCGAGACGAAGGGGGCCTCCCTGACCGAGCTCGACGCCGCCGATGCGGCGCGGCGCGAGCGGGTGCCGGCGTGACGGATCCCGCGGCGACGCTCGCCGGCCGGAAGGCGCTCGTCACGGGCGGCGCCTCCGGCATCGGCGAGGCCGTCGCCGCCGAGCTCGCGGCCCGCGGCGCGCACGTCACGGTCGCGGACGTCGCCGCCGACGCCGCCGAGCGCGTCGCGGAGCGGATCGGCGGCACCGCCTGGGCCGTGGACCTGTCGGACACGACGGCGCTCGACGACCTGTCGCTCGACGTGGACGTCCTGGTCAACAACGCGGGCATCCAGCACGTCCGGCCCCTCGAGGAGTTCGAGCCGCACGCGTTCCGGCGCCTGCACGCGATCATGCTGGTCGCGCCGTTCCTGCTGATGCGGGCGGCGCTGCCGGGGATGTACGCGCGGGGCTGGGGGCGGATCGTGAACATCTCGTCGGTGCACGGGCTGGTCGCCTCGCCGTACAAGAGCGCGTACGTGTCGGCCAAGCACGGCCTCGAGGGGCTCAGCAAGGTCGCCGCGCTCGAGGGCGGTCCGCACGGCGTCACGAGCGTGTGCGTCAACCCCGGCTACGTGCGCACGCCGCTCGTCGAGAAGCAGATCGCGGATCAGGCCGCCGTCCACGGCATCGGCGAGGACGAGGTGCTGGAGCGCGTGCTGCTGGCCGAGCAGGCCGTCAAGCGCCTGGTCGAGCCGCACGAGGTCGCGTCCCTCGTCGGCTGGCTGACGGGACCGGACGGCGCGATGGTCTCGGGCGGCTCCTGGACCATGGACGGGGGCTGGAGCGCCAAGTGATCTCACACCCCGCCGCCGCGGCGGGTGAGGGAATCTGTCGCTGCCTGTAACGTGCGGGCGCGCGTGGGCGTAACGACCGTGGGCGATCCTGGGGGGACGACCCAGCCCCCGAGGAGTCCCGCCATGTCGTACGTGAAGCCCGCCGAACTGATCACGCAGATGATCGACGCCGGCGAGTCCAAGGTCCTGATGTCGACGCGCGACACCCTGATCCGCGCCTTCATGGGCGGCGCGACGCTGACCATCGCGGCCGCGTTCGCGGTGACCGTGTCGACGAACACGGGGCAGCCGCTGATCGGCGCGCTGCTGTTCCCGGTCGGGTTCGTGCTGCTGTACCTGCTCGGCTACGACCTGCTCACGGGCGTGTTCACGCTGGCTCCGCTCGCGCTGTTCGACCGTCGCCCCGGCGTCACGCTCGGCGGCATCGGGCGCAACTGGGGCCTCGTGTTCCTCGGCAACTTCGGCGGCGCCTTCACGGTCGCGGTGCTGATGGCGATCTACTTCACGTACGGCTTCACGACCGAGCCGAGCGCCGTCGGGCAGGCGATCGGCGAGATCGGCCACGGCCGCACCGTCGGCTACGCGGAGCACGGCTTCGGCGGCATGCTGACCCTGTTCGTCCGCGCGATGCTGTGCAACTGGATGGTCTCGATGGGCGTGGTCGCGGCGATGATCTCGACCACCGTGACGGGCAAGGTCCTCGCGATGTGGCTGCCCATCATGCTGTTCTTCTACATGGGCTTCGAGCACTCGATCGTGAACATGTTCCTGTTCCCCGTAGGCCTGCTGATGGGCGCCGAGTTCACGCTGATGGACTACCTGATCTGGAACGAGATCCCGACCGTGCTGGGCAACCTGGTCGGGGGCCTGAGCTTCGTGGGGCTGATGATCTTCGCCACGCACGGCCGCACCGCGCCCAAGCGCGTCGTGCTCACCCGCCCGAACGGCAAGAGCTTCGCCGCGTCGCCGACCCGCGTCCCGGCCCACATGGCCGACCAGGCGCGCGACTGACTTTCGGGATAACCCGAACGGGAGCGGGGGCTCCCTCGGCGGTGCGGCGAACGCCTCCGGCCTAGCTTGGAGGCATGACCTCACAGCCCACCTCCGCTCCCGCCCGCCGGCTGCCCGCGCACGCGTCGCCGGCGCGGCTCGCCGGGGCCGCGGCCCACCTCGCGGCGCTCGGCGTCGTCGGTCCGATCGCCGCCACGATCCTCGCCACGCTGTTCGGCCTCGGGCTGGGCCTGCTGCCCGTGCTCGGCATCGGCCTCGTCTTCCTCCTCGCCTTCGTCTACGGCCTGTTCGTCGTCGCCGCCCTCGAGACCGCCCGCATCGACGGGCTCTACGCGGCCGGCCTGCCCCCGCTGCGCGTACGGCGGGCGCCGCGCCCCGGCTTCGGCGGGTTCCTGCGGATGGTGTGGGCGCAGTTCACCGACCCGGCCATGTGGCGCGCGCTCGCGAATGCGGCCGTCGCCACCATCCTCGGCATGCTGCTGCTCCCCGTGGCGGCGCTGCTCGCATCGAACGTCGCGCTCGCCTTCTCGCCGCTCTACGCGACCGAGGGCGTCGCGAGACTCGCGGTGTTCGACCTGCTCGACCTCGACATCCCCACCGCGTGGGCGCCGCTCGTCGGCATCCTCGGCTTCCTCGCCGCCGCGGCGGCCGTCGTCGGGCTGGCTCTCCTGCACGGCGTGCTGGCGCGGGTCATCATCGTCCCGGCCCGCGAGGCGCAGCTGGCCGAGCAGGCCCGGGTGTCCGACGCGCAGCGCGCCGGCGCCATGCGCGCCTCCGAGGTGGAGCGCACGCGCATCGAGCGCGATCTCCACGACGGCGTGCAGCCCCGGCTCGTCTCGGTCGGGATGACCCTGGGCCTGGCCCAGCAGAAGATCGCCAGCGACCCGGACGCCGCCCGCGCGCTCATCGAGGAGGCGCACACCTCCACGAAGGCCGCCATCACCGAGCTGCGGCAGCTGGCGCGCGGCATCCACGCATCCGTGCTCGACGACCGGGGGCTCGACGCGGCGCTGTCCGCGCTCGCCGGCCGCTCGCACATCCCCGTGCACCTCGACGTGCGCATCGACGGGCGCTGCAGCCGCGACGCCGAGGCGGCCGTGTACTTCGCGATCGCCGAGTCGCTCACGAACGCGGCCAAGCACTCGCGCGCCGGCGGATGCCGCGTCACGGTGCGCCGACGCGAGGACGGCACGCTGTGGGCCCGCGTCGAGGACGACGGCCTGGGCGGCGCCCGCATCCTGCCCGGCGGCGGCCTCGACGGCATCTCGAACCGCGTGCTCGCCGCCGGCGGCACGTTCCGCCTCGACAGCCCGCAGGGCGGGCCGACGGCTCTGGAGGTGAGCGTCCCGTGCGCATCCTGATCTGCGAGGACTCCGTCCTGCTGCGCGAGGGCCTCGTGCGCCTGCTCGAGGACGGCGGCCACACGGTCGTCGCCTCGCTCGCCGACACCGCCGGCCTCACCGAGGCGGTCGACGAGCACGACCCCGAGCTGTGCATCCTCGACGTGCGGCTCCCGCCGACGTTCACCGACGAGGGCATCCGCGCCGCGCTCGAGCTGCGCTCCCGCCGCCCGCACCTTCCCGTGCTCGTGCTGTCGCAGTACGTCGAGGAGCGCTACGCCAGCGAGCTCATCACGAGCCCGGGAGGCGCGCTCGGCTACCTGCTCAAGGACCGCGTGGCCGACGTGTCCGAGTTCCTCGAGTCGGTCGATCGCATCGGCCAGGGCGCCACGGTGCTCGACCCCGAGGTGGTCGCGCAGCTGCTCACGCGGCGGCGGCAGGACGACCGGATGGCGCACCTCACGGAGCGCGAGCGCCAGGTGCTCGCCCTGATCGCCGAGGGCAAGTCCAACCAGGCCATCGCGTCGCTGCTCTTCCTCTCCGAGGGGAGCATCGAGAAGCACATCACCTCGATCTTCCAGAAGCTGGGCCTCGAGCCCGACGAATCCGGCAATCGTCGCGTGCTCGCGGCGCTGGCCCACATCGAACGGAGCGGCGGATCGCCGCAGACAGGATCGGCACGATGAACGACATGCTCACCCCTCCCGCGGCCCCAGCGGCCCCCGCGGCCCCCACGCCTCCGCCCCCGTCCGGGACGAGCCCCGGCGGCGCCGGCCGCGTGGTGTCCATCCTCGCGATCGTCCTGGGCGCGCTCATCCTGCTCGGCACCGTGACCGGCGCCGTGGTGGGAACGGTCCGCGACGCCCTGCGCCAGAGCGGCACGTGGACCGCCGACGCGAGCGGCGTCAGATCGCTCGACGTCGAGGCGGCCGCCTCGCTCGTGACGATCGAGTTCGGCGACGTCGACGAGGCCGTTCTCGAGGTCACCGACGCGCGGCGCGGCGACTGGCGGCTCGAGCGCGACGGCGACCGGCTCCTGCTGCGCAGCCCGGACCGGATGTTCGGCTGGGGCCCCGACTGGACGTGGGGTGGCTGGGGCGACGACGGCGAGACCGCCGTGCTGACGCTGCCCGAGAGCCTGCGCGACAGCGGGCTCGACGCCGACCTCGCGCTGTCGGCCGGCGAGCTGCGCGCCGACGGCGAGTTCGGTCGCCTGGCGCTCGAGCTCGGCGGAGGCGCGATGCACGTGACCGGCTCGGCCGAGACGCTGCACGCCGACGTGAGCGCGGGTCAGACCCAGATCGACCTCGAGGGCGTGACCGAGGCCACGTTCACCGTGTCGGCCGGGCGCCTGTTCGGCGACCTGACGGGCGACGCTCCGGACGCGGTCGCGATCGACGTCAGCGCCGGATCCCTCGAGCTCGAGCTGCCCGACGAGGAGTACGACGTGCGCTCGGACGTGTCGGCCGGCTCGTTCGACAACGGCCTGGACGTCGCCGCCTCCGCGCCGCACGAGGTCACGGTCGAGGTCTCCGCCGGCCGCGTGCAGCTCACCGAGGGCGACTGACGCCGCACCGCGCGCATCCCGTTCTGCTGTCGGCGGAACGGGATGCGCGCGTCCGCGCCCGCCCCTACCGTGAGGCCATGGCCGAGCTGCTGCCCCTGCGGAAGTCCCCGACCGTCGCGCCCGCGGAGCCGGATCCGCTGTGGCGCCACCTGGCCGGCGACCGGCTGCGGCGCATGCGACGCGAGCGGGGTGAGACCCTCGCCGAGGTCGCGCGCCGGGCGGGCATCTCGGTGCAGTACCTCTCCGAGATCGAGCGGGGCCGCAAGGAGCCCTCGAGCGAGATGGTCGCGGCCGTGCTGGGGGCGCTGGGCGGCACGCTGCTCGACCTGACGGCCGGCATCGCCGAGGACCTGCGCGCCGCAGCCCCGGATCGCGCGATCCACGGCGTCGCGCTGTCGGCCGGGGCGCTGGCGCTCGCCGCCTGAGCGGCGCCTCTGCCCACGGCTGATCGGCCCACGGCGGATCCGGCCCCGCGGCGGCCCGCCGCGGCGCACGCTGGGCGCATGGCTGACGAACCGAAGATCCCGCAGTTCACCCCCGAGGCCCGCCGCGAGCTCGCGCACCGCCGCGTGCTGATGCTCGACGGGCCGCTCGACGACGACAACGGCACCCTGCTGGTGACGCAGCTGCTCGCGCTCGCCGCGGAGGATCCGGTCTCCGACATCGCGCTCTGGATCCACTCGCCGGGCGGATCCGTCGCGTCGATGCTCGCGATCCGCGACATCATGCGGCTGGTGCCGTGCGACGTGTCGACCCTCGCGATCGGCATGGCGGCCAGCGCGGGCCAGTTCCTGCTCACCGCCGGCACTCCGGGAAAGCGCCGCGCGCTGCCGCACGCGCGCATCCTGCTGCACCAGGGCTCGGCCGGCATCGGCGGCACCGCGGTCGACGTGGAGCTCCAGGCCGAGGACCTGCGGCACATGCGCGACACGGTGCTCGGGATCACGGCCGCGGACACGGGCCAGCCGCTCGAGCGCGTGTTCGAGGACTCGCTCCACGACCACTGGTACACGGCCGGCGAGGCCCTGAAGTACGGGTTCATCGACGCGATCGTGGAGCGCTTCGACGAGATCATGCCGCGCCCGCGGTCCCGCATCGGGATCGGCGCCGACGTGCGGACGGAGGCCGCGTGATGTCCACCTGCCCCATCCCCAACGTGATCGCGCGGGACCCGCGCGGCGAGCGCATCCTCGACGTGTACTCGCACCTGCTGTCGGAGGGCGTGGTGTACCTCGGCACGGCGATCGACGCCGGCGTCGCGAACGCGCTCATCGCGCAGCTGCTCCACCTGGAGGCCGACGCCCCCGACCGCGAGATCCAGCTCTATCTCAACTGCGAGGGCGGCGATCCCTCGGCCATGCTCGCGATCCACGACACGATGCGGTACATCCGGCCGGACGTCGCGACGACGTGCGTCGGCCAGGCGGTCGGCGCGGGCGCCGTGCTGCTGGCCGCCGGGGCCGCGGGGCGCCGGGCGACCCTGCCGCACGCGCGCGTCGTGCTGCACCAGCCCGGCGCGCAGAGCCGGGGAGCCATCCCGGACCTGATCCTGCACGCCGACGAGCTCGTGCGCGTGCGGGGCGACATGGAGGAGATCCTCGCCGCGCACACGGGACGCACGCGCGAGCAGCTGCGGCACGACACCGACCGGGACCGCGTGTTCACGGCCGCGGCGGCGGTGGAGTACGGGCTCGTCGACCGGGTGCTGGCGCGCCGCGAGTGACGTCACCCGGCGGCGGCGGGGCAGGATGGTCGCATGACGACCACCTCCTATCGGATGCGCGACCGGATCATCCGGGACCACACCGTGACCGTGCCGCTCGACTGGTCCGCTCCGGACGACGGGCGCACGATCGAGGTCTTCGCGCGGGAGGTGGCCGACGTCGAGCGCGCGGACGCGCCCGTGCTGGTGTTCCTGCAGGGCGGCCCGGGCGGCAAGGGGCCCCGGCCCATGCCCGGCGGCGACTGGATCGACGAGGCGCTGCACACGCACCGCGTGCTGCTGCTCGACCAGCGCGGCACGGGCCGCTCCACGCGGATCGAGACCTCGTCGGTCGCGGGACTGACGCCGGAGGAGGGCGCGGAGCTCCTCATGAAGTTCCGCGCCGAGCAGATCGTCGGCGACCTCGAGCACATCCGCCGCGAGATCTACGGCGGCGTGCGCTGGGAGACGCTCGGGCAGAGCTACGGCGGGTTCCTCACGCTCACGTACCTGTCGCTGCACCCGGAGGCGCTGTCGGCCGCGTACGTCACGGGCGGCCTGACCTCGTTCGAGCCCGACGCGACCGACGTCTACCGGCGCACGCTGCCCCGCGTGGCGGCCAAGACCGCCGAGTTCTACCGGCGCTATCCGCAGGACGCCGAAACGGTCGCGCGCATCGTCGACGTCGTCGAGGGCTCGGACGTGCGCCTGCCCAGCGGCGACCGGCTCACGGCGCGGCGCCTGCAGACGCTGGGCATCGAGTTCGGGATGCAGCCCGGCTATGACCGCGTGCACTGGATGCTCGACGAGGCGTTCAGCGTGCGGGGGCGGCTGAGCGAGAGCTTCCTCGCCGAGGTCGACGCGCACACCCAGTACTGGGGCGCACCGCTGTACGCACTGCTGCTGGAGGAGATCTACGCCGACGGTCCGGGCGCCACGGCGTGGGCCGCCGACCGCGTGCGCGCCGAGCTCGGCGGATTCGAGGCGGCCGGCGCGCCCGTGCCGTTCACGGGGGAGATGTTCTTCCCGTGGCAGTACGACGAGATCGCGTCGCTGCGGCCGTTCCGCGACGCCGCTCACGCGCTCGCCGAGCGGGAGGACCATCCGCGCCTCTACGACCCGGACCGGCTGCGCCGAAACGAGGTGCCGCTCGCGGCGGCCATGTACTACGACGACATGTACGTCGACTTCGGCTACGCGAAGGACACCGCCGACGCGATGCCGAACACCTACCTCTGGGTCACGAACGAGTACGAGCACGACGGCCTGCGCCAGGACACCCGCGTCGTCCGCACGCTCATCGACCGCGTGATCGCCGAGGGTGGGCCGCTGCAGTAGCGCCTCAGCACCCGCGCGGCGGCCGCGAGGGCACCCACGGTCCCACGCCCTGGGCGCGCCCCCGCGGCACGAGGAAGGGCCGCCCCATCCGGGACGGCCCTTCTTCGTGAAGCGGTGCGTCAGTCGTTGCCGCGCAGGATCGCGAGGATGCGCAGGATCTCGACGTAGATCCAGACGACGGTCGAGACGATGCCGAACGAGGCCTTCCAGCCGAGCTTGCGCGGCGCGCCGTTGCGGGCGCCGGTCTGCACGAACTCGAAGTCCATGACGAGCGAGTAGGCGCCCATCAGCACGGCGAGCACGCCGATGATGACGCCGAGCGGGATGCCCATGATCTCGGCCGAGCGCATGCCCCAGGCGAGGTCGCTGAACGGGCCGCCGAAGACCATGAAGCCCAGGTTCAGCAGGCTGAAGGCGAGGTAGCCGAGCATCGCGACCATGAAGATCTTGGTCATGCGGGGCGACGTGCGCACCTTGCCGTTGGCGAACAGCGCGAGCGTGACGCCGACCACCGCGACGGTCGCCAGCGTGGCCTGCAGCACGATGCCGGGGTAGACGTACTCCATGATCATGGAGAAGGCGCCGATGAAGAGGCCCTCGAACGCGGCGTAGCCGAGCACCAGCGCGGCGCCGGGCATGCGCTTGAACGCGTTGACGAGGCCGAGCGCGAGGCCGCCGAGCAGGCCGACGAGCGCGAGGCCCATGCCCATGCCGGGGTTGAAGGCGGTCGCGAACCAGCCGACGACGCCCGTGACGAGCAGCACGCCGAACGACGCGAGCGTCTTGTGGATGGTGTCCTCGACCGTCATGCGGCCGGTGTCGACCGAGCTCGCGGCCGGGGCCGCGTACATGCCCTCGAGGCGCTCGGCGGGCGGCGGCACGAGTCCGGTCTGGCCCGCGAGAGGGCCGCCGGGGTAGGTCTGCGCGGCGTACGACGGCGCCTGCGGCGGGCGCGTGTCAGTGTGGAACGCGGGGTCCGTGAATCCGAACTTGGCCATGATGGTCAGCTCCAAATGGTTGCGGGACAGCGGTGTGAAGGCTGTGGTTCCACAGTACCCACGACACGCTATGGCTGGGCTGTGATCTCTACGCCCCCGGCGAACGGGAGCCGGGCGCTCAGGGAGGGCCTCGGGTCCGTGAATACGCTGGGCTCATGCCTCGTCCCCGTCCGCTCGTGATCGGCCACCGCGGCGCCCCCGGGTACCGCCCGGAGCACTCGCGCTCGTCGTACGACCTCGCCCTCGAGCTCGGGGTGGACGCGGTCGAGCCCGACATCGTCGCGACGCGCGACGGCGTCCTGGTCGTCCGGCACGAGAACGAGATCTCGGGCACCACGAACGTGGCCGACCGCCCGGAGTTCGCCGACCGCCGCACCACCAAGACGGTCGACGGCGTGAAGCTCACGGGCTGGTTCACGGAGGACTTCACGTGGGAGGAGCTGTCGACCCTGACGACGCGCGAGCGGATCCCGCAGATCCGTCCGCGCAGCGCGACGTTCGACGACGCGCAGCCCGTCCTGCGGCTGACCGACGTGCTGGATCTCGTGCGGGAGACGTCGCTCGCGCAGGGGCGCGAGATCGGCGTGGTGCTGGAGATCAAGCACGCGACGTACTTCTCCTCCGTCGGCCTCGACCTGGTGCCGCTGATCGAGGCCGACCTGCGCGCCACGGGATGGGCGACCGGCGAGCTGCCGCTCACGATCGAGGCGTTCGAGTCGACCGTGCTGCATCGGCTGCGGGAGCGCGGCGTGCCGGCGACCTACATCTACCTGCTCGAGGCGAAGGGCAGGCCGTTCGACCTGATCGCGGCGCGCGGCGACGCGGCCCCCACGTACGCGGCGACCGCGCGGCCGCGGGGCCTGGACCAGCTGGTCGGCAGGGTCGACGGCATCAGCGTCGATAAGCGGATGATCCTCGCCCCGGATCGCCTGGGCCGCGCGACGGGCCCTTCGCCGGTGGTCGCCGACGCGCACGAGCGCGGCCTGCAGGTGTACACGTGGACCGCCCGCCCGGAGAACGCGTTCCTCACCCCGGAGTTCCGCACGAAGGGCGGCAAGGCGGCGTACGGCGACTACGAGGCCGAGTGGGACGTCATCCGCCGCTCCGGCGTCGACGGCGTGTTCGTGGATCACCCGGACCTCGGGATGGCCTTCTTCCGCGAGTAGGCGCCGGCTCAGTCGATGCAGGGCGGGAAGCCGCCCTCCGGCTGCCGGTGCGTCAGGAAGAGGTCGATCCGGCCGTCGGGCACCTCGTCGCCCGAGGCGAAGGCCCAGCTGATCGCGAGCGACGCGCCGTCCGCGTCGCGCCGCTCCCAGGTGACGCCGCCGCCCCCGCCGAACGAGGGGTGGGTGTACGGGCCGCGGATCGCCGCCACCTCGGCGTTCGCCGTGCCGAGCCGGATGCCGTCCGCGGTCCGCGGGCCGGAGGCCGGGGCGTCCCGTCCCTCGGTGAGCTGGAGGCCGATCGTCTGCGCGGGGCGCGGACGTCGGTTCGGCCGCGGGCGCGTCCGGGGTCGGCTCCGGGGTCGGCTCCGTGGCGGTCGGCTCCGGGGTCGCGGACGGCGATCCGGATGGCGCGGCTCCGGCGCCGACGGGCGTCGCGCACGCCGGCAGCAGCAGGACGAGGGCGAACGCGGTCGCGAGACCGGCGCGTGTGCGGTTCATGGCGTTCCCTTGCGGTGCGGGGCCCCGGCGGGGCCGTTCAACAGGTATTGCACCGGGGGAGCGCCGTGCTTCGCATGCGCCGGTATCGCTTGCGTAACGGGTCGCGCACTGTGGGCGGGCCCAGCTCGGTGTCGGCCGCGCCGCCTAGACTCGAAGGGCCATGACCGACGCCCCCACCCCCATCATCGTCAGCGGCGGATCCGGTCCCCAGGGCCCCCGATCCAGCGCCGACGAGCTGCTCGACGGCCTCAACCCGCAGCAGCGCGAGGCGGTCGAGTACCGCGGCCCCGCCCTCCTGATCGTGGCGGGCGCCGGATCCGGCAAGACCCGCGTGCTGACCCACCGCATCGCGTCGCTGCTGCGCAGCCGCGAGGCGTGGCCGAGCCAGATCCTCGCGATCACGTTCACCAACAAGGCCGCCGGCGAGATGCGCGAGCGCGTCGAGCAGCTGGTCGGCGACAGCGCGCGCGGCATGTGGATCTCGACGTTCCACTCGGCCTGCGTGCGCATCCTGCGCCGCGAGGCGGACCAGTTCGGCTTCACCAAGGCGTTCACGATCTACGACTCGGGCGACTCCCGCGCGCTCATCAAGCGGCTCGTCAAGGAGCACGAGGCCGACGCGCTCGGCCTCACGCCGGCCGCGGTGCAGTCGAAGATCTCCAAGCTCAAGAACGAGCTGGCCGACGCCGAGTCGTACGCGCGCGACGCGAACATGAGCGACCCCGTCGAGCGGATGTTCGTGGAGCTGTTCGCGGACTACCAGCGGCAGCTGCAGCGGGCGAACGCGTTCGACTTCGACGACCTGATCGCGCAGACCGTGTACCTGTTCCGCGCGTTCCCGCAGGTGGCCGACGTCTACCGCAAGCGGTTCCGGCACATCCTGGTCGACGAGTACCAGGACACCAACCACGCGCAGTACGCGCTCATCCACGAGCTGACGCGGCCCGTCTCGTCGCAGACGGATGTCGGCGGCGGCATGCTCGCGCTCATGGACGAGGCCGAGGGCGCCTCGCTCACGGTGGTCGGCGACTCGGATCAGTCGATCTACGCGTTCCGCGGGGCGGACATCCGCAACATCAGCGAGTTCGAGCGCGACTTCCCGGGCGCCAAGGTCGTGCTGCTCGAGCAGAACTACCGCTCGACGCAGAACATCCTGACGGCGGCGAACTCGGTCATCCGGAACAACTTCGACCGCAAGGAAAAGCGCCTCTGGAGCGACCAGGGCGACGGCGAGAAGGTCGTCGGCTTCACCGGCTACTCGCAGCACGACGAGGCGCAGTTCGTGGCCGACGAGATCGAGGCGCTGCGCCGCAAGGGCGTCGACTACGGCCAGATGGCGGTGTTCTACCGCACCAACTCGCAGTCCCGGGCACTGGAGGAGATCTTCATCCGCTCGGCCGTGCCGTACAAGATCATGGGCGGCACGAAGTTCTACGAGCGCCAGGAGATCAAGGACGCGCTCGCGTACCTCGTGGCGGTCGCCAACCCGGCCGACGAGATGGCGCTGCGCCGCATCATCAACAAGCCGCGGCGCGGCATCGGAGACGTGACGGTCGAGACCATCTCGTCGTTCGCGGAGCGGCACGGCATCACGTTCCGCGACGCGCTCGGGCACTACGCAGACCTCGGGTTCGGGCCGAAGATCCAGGGCGCGATCGCGCAGCTGCACAACGTGCTGGTCGAGGCGCAGGAGATCCTGCTGCCCTCGTCGGGCGAGCAGCCCGAGCCGATCTCGGTCGCCGAGGGCCTGCAGGTGCTGCTGAACAAGACCGGGTATCTGGATGCGCTGCGCGCGAGCCGCGACCCGCAGGACGAGGCCCGCGTCGAGAACCTCGACGAGCTCGTCGCCGTGACGCGCGAGTTCGCGCGGAACAACCCCGAGGGCACCGTGCTCGACTTCCTCACCGAGGTCGCGCTGGTCGCCGACAGCGACGACCTCGACGACGAGTCGGGATCGGTGTCGCTCATGACGCTGCACACCGCGAAGGGCCTCGAGTTCGACACCGTGTTCCTCACGGGCGTCGAGGAGGACCTCATCCCGCACCGCATCTCGGCGAACGAGCCGGGCGGCCCGCAGGAGGAGCGTCGGCTGTTCTACGTCGGCATCACGCGCGCCCGCAAGCGCCTGTACCTGTCGCTCGCCATGACGCGCGCGCAGTTCGGCGAGGTGTCGGTCGCGATGCCCAGCCGGTTCCTGCAGGAGATCCCGGTCGACCTGATCGACTGGCGCCAGTCGCCCGGCGACGTCAACTCGCGCGGCGGCACGCAGTCGCGCGCGCTGAACGCGCGGCGGCCCGGCGGGTCGGACCGCTGGGGCGTCAAGCCTCTCGGGCCGGGCTCGGGCCTCAAGCCGAAGTCGACCGCGATGGACAAGTTCCCCGGCATGGTCACCAACAAGGTGCGCGACAACGGCGACCTCGAGCTCGCGCCGGGCGACCGCATCCGGCACGACGACTTCGGCGAGGGCCGCGTCGACGCCGTCACGGGCGAGGGCGCCAAGCGCATCGCCCACGTCCGCTTCGACTCGGCGGGCGCCAAGAAGCTCCTGATCAAGATCGCCCCGATCACCAAGCTTTGACGCGGTGCGGATCAATGCCGCGAAGCGGCGTCGATGCGCGCGCTACGCGGGGACGTCGACGATCCGGGTCGCCCCTCGCTCGGGCGTGAGGGCGCCGGCCGTCCACGCGGCGGCCGCATCGGCCAGGTCGGGCAGCGCGTCGGCCGGGAGCCAGACGCGCAGGGTCGCCTGCCCCGCGTAGTCGGTGTCGCCCAGGGTGCCGCCGTGGCCGGCCGCCCAGTCGCGCAGCAGGTTGTCCAGGCGGCCGGCGTCGGCGTGATCCACCGTGAGCAGCGCCTCGGTGAGCTCGCGGCGCTCGACGAGCTGAGCGGCGTCCAGGCACTCGGACACCGCGGACGAGTACGCGCGCACGAGCCCGCCCGCGCCGAGCTTGATGCCGCCGAAGTACCGGGTCACCACCACGACGAGGTCGGTCAGCCGCCGCTGCCGCAGCACCTCGAGCATCGGCACGCCCGCCGTGCCCGAGGGCTCGCCGTCGTCGTTCGACCGCGCCTGCTCGCCGCGCAGCCCGGTGATCATCGCCGTGCAGTTGTGGCTGGCATCCCAGTGCCGCTTCCGGATATCCGCGATCACGGCCTCGGCCTCCGCGACGGATGCCACGGGCGCCGCGTGCGTCAGGAACCGCGACTTCCTGATCTCCAGCTCGTGCGAGATGGGGCGCGCGATCGTCGACGGGAAGGCGGGCATCCTGCCACGCTACCCAGCGCGGCCGGGCGACATTGCGCATCGGCACGGGGAGCGCAACCCCCTGAAGCGGCCGCGGGCGGCACGTAGGCTGAGCGCATGGGACTGTTCTCCAGGAAGAAGAAGAGCGACGACCAGACGGCCGCCGAGGCTTCCGCCGAGGACAGCGCGGTCGAATCGCAGGCCCCGGCTCCGGAGGCCCCGGGCGACGCGGCCGAGGCGCAGGCACCCGCGGCAGAGGCGTCCGAGGCGCCCGCCGCGGACGCGGCGCCGCAGGTCGGCATCTCGATGTCGTCGTTCCGCGGACTGGGCGGGCCCGCCGGGCCCGAGGTCGCGCCGCCGCCCGCCGACCAGCCGCGCCGCGACCCGAGCATCCCGACCCCGAACGACACCCTGAAGCCCGGCACGGCCAAGCCTGCCGCCCCCGCGCCGCGCGAGCTGCCGCTGGCGCCGGCCGCGCCGCCCGAGAAGCTCGAGACGGTCCCCGGCCTGCGCGACAACGCGCTGCTGCGCGACGCGCTCGCGGCGCTGCCCGCGAACCCGACGGGCGCGCAGCTGATCGGCGTCGTGCGGCAGATGATGCACGGCCACCTGTTCCTGCGCGTGCAGGGCAATGCGCGCGAGCAGCTGCAGCAGGGCGACGGGCGCCTGTCGTTCGGCATCGCGCGCGACGGCGACCGCACCTACATGCTCGTGTTCAGCTCGGGCAAGGCGCTGCACGACGCGGTGCGGGCCGACGGCGACGCCTCCACGTCGGCGGTCGGCCAGCCGGTCGGCGCCATCCTGAAGCACCTGGTCGAGCAGGACTTCGCGGGCATCATCGTCGACAACAACTCGGCGCCGGCGCGAGCCGTGCTGCCGCGCGAGGTCCTCGTGCGGGCGCTCGAGCAGGCCGACCCGGCCATGCGCCTGAAGGCCGCGATCGCCGCGCCGCGCGAGGCCGACACCCCGCACCGCATCGCGACGCTGCTCGCCGAGGGCGTGCCGCTGTGGGTCGCGATCGGCAAGGCACCGCAGGACGAGGGCAAGCTCGGGATCGCCGAGGCGCGCCTCGCCGACGGCACGCGGCTGCTGCAGGTGTACTCGCACCCGCTCGAGGTCGCCGCGCAGGGCCGCGAGGAGCGCGCCCTGCCGCTCTCGGTCGCGAAGATCGGGCAGATCCTGCGCGACCACGACTCCGTGGGCGGCATCATCATCGATCCCGCGGGCCCGCTCATGACGCTCACGCGCGAGGAGCTCGCGCCCGTCATCGCGCTCGCCGCCGAGGCCGATCGCGCCGACGCGGAGCGCAAGGCCGGCGCCGAGCAGGCCGGGGAGTCGGCGCAGACGGCCGAGCCGGCGTCCGCGCCCGACGCCCCGGCATCCGACGCCGACGGCGACTGAGCCACCGCCCCGGCCTCACAACACGTGTCGTCACCGGGGACACGCGATCTGAGCGCGCGGACGACGTGTCGCCGCTCACAGCACGTGTTGTCAGGGGGCCGAGGTCAACCCCGTACCGCGCGGGGCGCTCCTCTGCGTAGGGTGACGGCATGGCGTCCGAACGCATCACGCTGACCATCCCCGGACCGGACGGCGACCGCGAGGTGGGGCTCTCGAGCCCGAACCGCGTGCTGTGGCCCGAGCTCGGCATCACCAAGCGCGAGCTCGCCGACTACGCGGTGACGGTGAGCGAGGCGTTCCTCGCGCACAACGGCCATCGGCCCGTGTCGCTCGAGCGCTACCCCGACGCCGTCGGGGGCGAGATGTTCTTCTCCAAGAACCCGCCCAAGGGCACGCCGTCGTTCGTCGAGGCCGAGACCGTCACCTACAACAGCGGGCGGCGGCATCCGCAGATCGTCCTCACGGAGCCCGCCGCGATCGTGTGGGCCGTGCAGATGAACACGGTCGTGTTCCACCCCTGGGCGTCGCGCGTGCCGGTGACCGACAACCCGGTCGAGCTGCGCATCGACCTCGACCCGCAGCCCGGCACGGGCGTGAAGGAGGCCATCCCGGCCGCGCACGCGCTGCGCGAGGTGCTGCGCGAGGCGGGACTCGAGGCGTGGATCAAGACCAGCGGCAACCGCGGGCTCCACGTGTTCTGCCCGATCGTGCCGGAGTGGGAGTTCCTCGACGTGCGTCACGCCGTGATCGCGGCGGGCCGCGAGCTGGAGCGCCGGATGCCGGATCGCGTCACCACGGCCTGGTGGAAGGAGGAGCGCGGCGAGCGCGTGTTCGTCGACTTCAACCAGGCCAACCGCGACCGCACGATGGCGGGCGCCTACAGCCCCCGCGCGCTGCCGCACGCCCCGGTCTCGACGCCGCTCCACTGGGACGAGGTCGACGACGTCGACCCGAAGCGGTTCACGGTGCGCACCATCCCGGAGCGGCTGGCGCAGGGCGATCCGTGGGTGGGCATCCAGGACAGTCCCGGCCGCATCGACACGCTGCTCCAGTGGTGGGAGCGCGACCTCGAGAACGGGCTCGGTGAGATGCCGTTCCCGCCCGAGTTCCCCAAGATGCCGGGGGAGCCGCCGCGCGTGCAGCCCAGCAAGAAGGTCGCCGAGAACTGGGACGCCGAGGGCAATCGGATCGGCGACTGACCGGCGGTGCCGCGTCAGCCGTCGCTGCGGCGGCGGTGCGGCCAGTGCGGGTGCTCCTCGCCCGGGGGCCGCTTGTTCGCGCGGCGCACGGCCCGCGGCGGCTTGCCGCCCAGGTACGAGGCGGCGGAGTCGACCAGGAACCCCTTGGCGAGCAGCTCGCGGCCGACGAGCATCCGGAAGCCCATGGCGTCGCGGCGCGTCAGCGTGATCTCGGTCGGGATGACCTGGTCGTGCAGGCGCACATCCAGCAGCACGACGACCCGCTTCTCGGCGTGGCCCGACGAGCTGCGCACGCGGCGCCGGTCGTGCACGGGCAGCTCGAGCTTGACGGCGTCGTCCGCGCTGCGCTGCCAGGGGTGCACCTCGAAGCGCACCCACGAGGCGCCGCCGCGCGTGAACTCCTTCATGCCGAACGCGTGCAGCGACGACGTCTGCGCGCCGGTGTCGACCTTGGCCTTGAGCCACTCGATCCCGACGCCGGGAAGACCCACCCACTCGCGCCATCCCACGAGGGCGTGCGTCGGCACGCTCTCCGACGGGGGAAGATGAGTGGACACGCCCCCATCCAATCAGGAACCACAGGATCCCCACGTGAAGATCGCCATCTTGTCGCGCGCTCCGCGCGCCTACAGCACCCAGCGCCTCAAGGCCGCGGCCCTCGATCGCGGCCACGAGGTCAAGGTGCTGAACACCCTGCGGTTCGCGATCGATCTGTCCAGCGATGATCCGGACCTGCAGTACCGGGGGCGCCGTCTGTCGGAGTACGACGCGATCATCCCGCGCATCGGCAACTCGATCACCTACTACGGCACGGCCGTCGTGCGGCAGTTCGAGCAGATGGACGTCTACACGCCCAACACCGCCAACGGCATCGCGAACTCGCGCGACAAGCTGCGCGCCAACCAGATCATGTCGCGGCACGGCATCGCCATGCCCGCGACCGCGTTCGTGCGCAACCGCGCCGACGTGATCCCCGCGATCGAGCGCGTCGGCGGCGCACCCGTCGTGATCAAGCTGCTCGAGGGCACGCAGGGGATCGGCGTGATCCTCGCGCCCGAGATCAAGGTGGCCGAGGCGATCGTCGAGACGCTGCAGTCGGCGCGGCAGAACGTGCTGATCCAGCGGTTCATCAAGGAGTCCAAGGGCCGCGACATCCGCGCGCTCGTCGTGGGCGACCGCGTCGTGGCGGCCATGCGCCGCTCGGCCAAGGGCGACGAGTTCCGCTCGAACGTGCACCGCGGCGGATCCGTGGAGCGCGTCGAGCTGGACGAGGAGTACGAGCGCACCGCGGTGCGCGCCGCGCAGATCATGGGCCTCAAGGTCGCCGGTGTGGACATGCTCGAGTCGGACGAGGGTCCGCTCGTCATGGAGGTCAACTCCTCGCCGGGCCTCGAGGGCATCGAGACCGCGACGAAGCTCGACGTGGCCGGCGCGATCGTCGACTACATCGCGAACCAGGTCGCGTTCCCGCAGATCGACGTGCGCGAGCGCCTGTCGGTCTCCACCGGCTACGGCGTGGCCGAGCTCGTCGTGCACGGCGACGCCGACCTGGTCGGCAAGAAGCTCGCCGACTCCGGCCTGCGCGAGCGGGACATCACGGTGCTCACGCTGCACCGCGGCCCGCAGGTGATCCCGAACCCGAAGGGCTCGTACATCCTGGAGTCCGAGGACCGGCTGCTCTGCTGGGGCAAGCTCGAGGAGATGCGCTCGATGATCCCCGAGCGCCCGAAGCGCCGCCCGCGCGTCAAGAAGCTCCCGAAGCACCCCCTGCCCCACGACGACTGAGCCCGACCCCCGGTCGTTGAGCGGAGGCGCGCCAGCGCCGGAGTCGAAACGTGGCCGGATCATCCCGGCCGGCTGGGGAGCATCAGCGCGTTTCGACTCCGCTTCGCTCCGCTCAACGACCGGGCCCTCGGGCATCGAGAGTCGTGCGAGCGAAGCGAGCGTGGAGCGAAGCGACCCCCGCAGCGTGCGAGACGTCCCTAGAAAGAACTGATCACGTCGGCGAGGTCGTACTTCGCGGGGACCTCGAGCTGGTCGAAGCGGCAGGAGGCGGGGTCGCGGTCGGGGCGCCAGCGCTCGAACTGCACCGTGTGGCGGAAGCGGGCGAAGCGCGAGGGATCGCCCTCGAGCTGGTCGTAGCGCACCTCGAGCACGCGCTCCGGGCGCAGCGGCACGAACGAGACGTCCTTGCTCGCCGAGAAGCGGCTGCGCTCGCCCTCGCGCCGCAGGATCTCGCCGGACTCGCCGCGCTCCACGAGCGGCTCGAGCTCGTCGATCAGCTCCAGGCGGCGCTTGTCGCTGAACGCCGAGACGCCGCCCACGTTGTGCAGCGTCCCCGACGCGTCGTACAGGCCCACCAGCAGCGATCCGACGCCGCGCCCGCTCTTGTGGACGCGGTACCCGACCGCCACGACGTCGGCCGTGCGGGCGTGCTTGACCTTGAGCATGGTGCGCTTGTTCGGCGCGTACGGCTGGTCGGCGGGCTTGGCGACCACGCCGTCGAGGCCGGCGCCCTCGAACTGCTCGAGCCAGCGCTGCGCGAGCTCCGGGTCCTCGGTCGTGCGCGTCAGGTGCACCGGATGCGGCGCATCCTGCAGCAGCGCCTCCAGGCGCGCGCGGCGTTCGCGGAAGGGCAGGTCCATGAGCGACTCGTCGCCGACCGACAGCAGGTCGAACGCGATCAGCATCGCCGGGGTCTCGGTCGACAGCTTCGCGATGCGCGACGCGGCGGGGTGGATGCGCTGCGAGAGCGTGTCCCACGACAGCCGCTGCGACCCCTCCGGGCCGACCGCGATCACGATCTCGCCGTCGATCAGGCACGGGCCGGGCAGGATGCGCGCCAGCGCGTCGACCAGCTCGGGGAAGTACGGGGTCAGCGGCTTCGCGCCGCGCGAGCCGAGCTCGACGCTCTCGCCGTCCCACGACACCAGCACGCGGTACGTTGACTGAGCCCTGCTGCGGCGCGGGAGACGGTGAGGTGGTCGACCACGATCGCCGTGAGTGCCCACCCGATCCCGCCGCGGGAGATCTTCGCCCTCGGCGCCGCCGCCTTCGACGTGTCCTGCCGCCAGGTCCGGCGGCAGTGCGTGCACCGGTAGCGGCGCACCCGGACCAGCAGCGTCGTCGGCCGATGCCCGAACGGCTCATGCGCCAGCGGCCGCGTCACCGTGTCACGCGGCACACCCTCCGCGCCGCACTTCCGACACCACGGGTCGTCCTCGACGACGCGGCACTCCAGCACCGCCCGATCAGGCTCGAGCAGCTGCCCGACGGCTTGAAGGCCGAGCTCGTCAAGACGGCAGAACGTGGTCAGGTCAGGGGTCGCGAACGTAGGGTGGTGCAAGTCGAGGTCTTCCGGCGGATGGTGAGCGTGAGAACTTCCATCCTGGAAGACCTCGACGCCTATCCGCGAACCAGCCGGCGGTCCCGGGCTACACCCTCAACTGCGAAGAGCCGCGAAATGCCGCTTCCTGGACGTGGACCCGCGACAGAGCCCGCGCCTTGAAGAGATGGCGGTCAACGCCGAGGGACGTCTCGAGGAAGCCAGACGGCACGTCTGGCTCGGCGAGGTAGCCGCCCTCGAGGAGAGCTTGGTGCACATCCGTCGACGCCGAGACGAGGCTCTTGCCAAGCAGCGCGCCAGCGAAGCGGTTCCGGGCAGCTGAGTATCGCGACGAAAGCTGCAGATGCGGCCAGGATGTTTCCATGGACCTGCCAGTGATGCCGCCCGTAGCGCCGATGCTCGCTAAAGCGGTCTCGTCGATCCCCGATCTGGGGCACGTCGAGCCCAAATGGGATGGATTCAGGACCATAGTCTTCCGCGACGGCGACGAGATCATCCTTGGCAGCCGCAACGAGAAGCCCATGACCCGCTATTTCCCCGAGCTGGTCGAGGCACTGAAGAACACGACGCCCGAACGGTGCGTGCTGGACGGAGAGATCGTCATCATCCGCGGTGAGCGGTTGGACTTCGATCTGCTGCAGCAACGCATTCACCCTGCAGCCAGCCGCGTCAAGCTTCTCGCTGCGCAATCGCCGGCATCCTTCATCGCGTTCGACCTCCTCGCCGAGGAGGACGACGACCTCATGGCGCTTCCTTTTGGAGAGCGCCGTCAGCGGCTCGAGGATGCGCTCGTCGATGCCGACGCTCCCATCCACCTGACTCCGAAGACGTCCGAGCTCTCCCGCGCGCAGGACTGGTTCACCCGGTTCGAGGGCGCTGGATTGGATGGTGTCGTCGCCAAGCCGCTCGATGCCGTGTACCAGCCGGATAAGCGAGTGATGTTCAAGGTGAAGCACGAGCGCACAGCCGACTGCGTGGTCGCCGGTTACAGGCTTCACAAGAGCTCGACACCGAGCAAGCCGCTCCTCGGGTCACTCCTGCTCGGACTTTACGACGGCGGGCGACTCCAGCATGTTGGCGTCTCCGCTTCGTTCACGACAGCGCGGCGGGCGGCGCTGATCGAGGAACTGAAGCACCTGGAGGCCGGCACGGACGACCATCCGTGGGTGCAGCCCGGCGCTGCTGGAACTGCGACGGAAGACCGGATGCCGGGCACTCAAAGCCGGTGGAGCCAGGGCAAAGACCTCTCCTTCGTCCCGCTTCGCCCCGAACTGGTCGTCGAAGTGGCGTACGACCACATGCAGGGAGACCGGTTCCGACACACGGCCAGGTTCCGGCGGTGGCGTCCGGACCGAGACCCGACGACATGCACGTACGAGCAGCTCGAGAAGCCGGTCGATTCTCGCCTCACGGAGGTGCTTAACACCACCCCTAATCGTTGAGCCGCTCGAGGATGTCCTTCATCTGGTCGATCTCCTCCTGCTGGGACTGAACGATCTGCTCACACAGCGTGACGATCTCGGAGTCGGTGATGTTGGACTGCTCGCAGACGAGGATCGCGCGGGAGTGGTGCGGGATCATCGACCGCAGGAACTGGTCATCCCCGACGAATGCTTCTGCTCGGCCCATGAGGAACGCCACCACGAACAGCGCGGCGAAGCCGACGAGCAGTCCGATGTTGAGTGGCTTGTTGGGGAACATCTTCCACATCACGGCGATCATGATGATCCCCATCGGGAACACCATCATCAGCGCCATGTAGAGGTTGCTGATGTTGGGCAGGAAGTCGGCGAAGACGTTGATCATCGCGAAGGTGAGCAGGTACATCACGATGAAGCTGAGTGCGAGGGAGATGGCGAGCTTGCCGTAGCTCGCCATCCCCCCGTGCTGCATCTCGCCCTGCTTCGAGTGCGGCATGCCCTCGTGCTCGGAGTGGTGCCCGGCCTGGCTCACAGTGCCCCCAACAGCTCCGCGCACGCCTGCTCGCAGCGGCGGCAGGCCTCGGCGCACACCCGGCAGTGCTCGTGCATCTGGGCGTGCGTCTCGCACTCGGCCGCGCACGACGCACAGGCCGCGCGGCATGCCTCGAGCTGGGCGCGCAGGACGTCGGTGTTCGAGCCGGTCTGGCGCGACAGGACCGCGGCGGTCGTCGCGCAGACGTCGGCGCAGTCGAGGTTCTTGCGGATGCACGCGGTCAGGTCAGCCACCATCTCTTCGCTCAGGCAGGCATCTGCGCACGCGGTGCACGCCTGGGCGCACTCCACGCACGCCTCGATACAGCGCACCAAGGCCGCGGTGTCGGCGTCGGCGCCCGCCCGGGGGTGAGTGGTCAGCATCTGCTCTGCAACAGTCATCTCGTCCTCCTTCTCCTCGATCGGGGTGCTTCCCCGACCCTCGGCACGGTAGGGCCTCGGCACAGATTCCCCCACCGGGTTGCATACCTCGTGGGGGTATGTATCATTGGCGCGTGCACGGGTACGCGGACAGCAAGGGAGCGCTGCTGAAGAGGCTGCGGCGCGCGGAGGGACAGGTCGCGGGGATCGGGCGGATGGTCGAGAACGACGACTACTGCATCGACATCCTCACGCAGGTGTCCGCGGCGACGAAGGCCCTGGAAGCGGTGGCGCTGTCGCTGCTCGGTGACCACCTCAGCCATTGCGTGGCCGAGGCGACCGCGCAGGGCGGGCCGGTCGCGGAGGAGAAGATCCGCGAAGCCAACGCCGCCATCGCGCGCCTGGTGCGCTCGTGAACCACGTCACCGGAAGGACATCATCATGACGATCGAACGAGTCGAGCTGGGTCTCAAGGACGCCGGCGTCGGATGCGCCTGCTGCGCCGCCCCGAGCGCCTCGACGACGCAACAGCTGCCCGTGGAAGCGGGACTGTCGGCCACGCTGCTGGTGGAGGGGATGACGTGCGCGCACTGCATTACCAGCGTCACCGAAGAGCTGTCCGCGGTTCCCGGCGTGGACGACGTGTCGGTCGCGCTCACCGCGGGCGGCACCTCGACCGTCACGGTCCGAAGCTCCGCTCCCGTCGACGCCGATGCGCTGCGCGTCGCCGTCGCTGAGGCCGGCTACACCGTCAGCGACGCCTGACACGGCCGAGCATCCACCCACTCCTGCCCTCCCGGCCGTCCAGCGGCGGCAACTCGCAGAGGAGGCTCCGATGAGCCAGCACGATCACACCATGCACGGGCACACCGGCCACAACCGCGCCGGACACGACAGCACCACGGAGCACACGGATCCCGAGGCAACCGCCGAGGGTATGCGCGAAGCCGTCGCGACCGAACCGGCAGCGCACGGCAGCCAGGACCACAGCGGTCACGATCAAGCGGAGCACAATCACGGCGCGCATCCCGGTCAAGCCGCGCACGCTGGTCATGGCGGGCACGTCGGCCATGGCGGGCATGCCGGTCACGGTGATCACGTGGGGCAGTTCCGCCGCCTGTTCTGGATCATGCTCGCCCTCGCCGTGCCGGTGGTGGCGTTCTCGAGCATGTTCGCCATGCTGCTCGGGTACGCGCTGCCCGACGCCGCATGGGTGAGCTGGATCTCACCCGTGCTCGGCACGGTGATGTACGTGTGGGGCGGTGCGCCCTTCCTCACCGGCGCGGTCAGCGAGCTGCGCACCCGCAAGCCCGGGATGATGCTGCTGATCGGTCTGGCCATCACGGTCGCGTTCCTGGCTTCGTGGGGCGCGAGCCTGGGCGTCCTGCACCATGAGCTCGACTTCTGGTGGGAGCTCGCGCTGCTGATCGTCATCATGCTGCTGGGGCACTGGATCGAGATGCGCTCCCTTGCCCAGACGACGTCCGCGCTGGACTCCCTCGCCGCGCTGCTGCCGGACGAGGCCGAGCGCATCGAGGGCGACACCACCGTCACCGTCGCCCCCGCCGACCTGCGTGTCGGGGACGTCGTGGTGGTCCGCCCGGGCGGCCGCGTGCCCGCAGACGGGCGGGTCGTGCAGGGCTCCGCGAGCATGGACGAGGCCATGATCACCGGCGAATCCCGCCCGGTCCGCCGCTCCGAGGGCGACCAGGTCGTCGCCGGCACCGTCGCGACCGATTCGGGCCTGCGCGTGGAGATCACCGCGATCGGAGAGAACACCACCCTCGCCGGCATCCAGCGGCTGGTTGCCGAAGCGCAGAACTCCTCGTCCCGCGCGCAGCGAATCGCTGACCGCGCCGCGGCGCTGCTGTTCTGGTTCGCCCTGATCGCAGGCGTCATCACCGCGCTGGTATGGACGCTGCTGGGCCTCCCAGATCAGGCCGTGGTCCGCACCATCACCGTCCTCGTGATCGCCTGCCCCCACGCTCTGGGCCTGGCGATCCCGCTGGTGGTGTCCATCGCCACCGAGCGGGCCGCGCGCGGCGGAGTGCTCATCAAGGACCGGTTGGCGCTGGAGAGTATGCGCACCATCGACACGGTCCTGTTCGACAAGACCGGCACCCTGACGAAGGGCGCTCCGGCGGTCACCGCGGTGCACCCCGCCGGCGGGATCGACGCCGATCGGCTGCTCGCCCTCGCTGCGGCGGCCGAGGCGGACTCTGAGCACCCCCTGGCACGCGCGATCGTGAACGGCGCGAGCGAGAAGCGACTGGCGGTGCCGGGATCCTCCGGGTTCGAGTCCTCACCGGCGGTCGGCGTGCGCGCCACCGTCGACGGGCACCTGGTACAGGTCGGCGGCCCCTACCTGCTCGAGCAGGAGGGATCCGCCGAGTTGCCCGTCGCGGACGAGTGGCGCCGCGAGGGGGCGATCATCCTGCACATCCTGATCGACGGTCAGGTCGCCGGGGCGCTTCGCTTGGCCGATGAGATCCGCAGCGAGTCCCGGGAGGCGATCGAGGCGCTCCACGTCCGCGGCGTCCAGGTCGTGATGATCACCGGCGATGCGGAAGCGGTCGCCGCCTCCGTGGCCGAGGAGCTTGGCATCGACCGGTTCTTCGCCGGCGTGCGTCCCGAGGACAAGGCCTCCAAGGTCAAGCAGCTGCAGGAGGAGGGCCGCAAGGTCGTGATGGTCGGCGACGGCGTCAACGACGCTCCCGCCCTCGCCCAGGCCGACGTGGGTATAGCGATCGGTGCGGGCACCGACGTCGCGATCGCCTCCGCCGGTGTCATCCTCGCCAGCGACGACCCGCGATCGGTGCTGTCGGTGATGGAGCTGTCGCGGGCAAGCTACCGGAAGATGAAGCAGAACCTGTGGTGGGCTGCCGGTTACAACCTGATCGCCGTCCCGCTCGCCGCCGGGGTGCTCGCCCCGTTCGGGTTCGTGCTCCCGATGTCGGTCGGGGCGATCCTGATGTCGCTGTCGACGATCGTCGTCGCGCTGAACGCGCAGCTGTTGCGCCGGCTGGACATGCGCCCCGAGATCACCGCTGCAGCGGTCTTGCGTGGTGCCTGACAGGCGGGTTTCGTAGATTGTGAGCGGGAAGGGAGGTGCGCTGATGAGCGTGATGACGCTGCGCCAGGCGATGCGTCCGAGCGCCACACTGGCGCGCACCTTCCTACTCACCGCCGCGGCCGTCATCGGGGTGCTGATTGGCCTAGTCGGCATGCACGTGCTCAGCAGCGGCAGCACCCACCACGCTCCCGTGGTGATCAGCGAGAGCACGCACCATGGCGGTGAGCCCGCGATGGTTGACGTCGCGAGCCCGGACGCGGCTACAGCCGGTGATCATTCCGCGGCGGATCCCTGCGCTGAGGGCGACTGCGGGGGCGGCATGGACGCGATGGCGTTCATGGCGTGCGTGCTCGCCCTGCTCGCCGTCAGCATCGTCCTCGCCATTCGCCCCGGCCGGGTCGTCACCCCCTCAACAACGACTTAGGAGACAGACCCTCATGAAGATCCGCACGAAAATTGCATTCCACGCCGGCATCCTCGCGACCGCGCTCGTCCTGACCGGTTGCAGCGACACCGGTGGCTCCGATATGGAAGGCATGGACCACGGCAACGGCACCAGCAGCTCGCCCAGCGCCTCCGCTGAGGCCGGCGACGCGGTGTTCAACGACGCGGACGTGACGTTCGCGATGGAGATGGTCATGCACCACCAGCAGGCCATCGAGATGTCCGACACCCTGCTGGCGAAAGACGGCGTCCATCCGGACGTCGTCGCCCTCGCCGAGCGCATCAAGGCCGCCCAGGGCCCGGAGATCGAGACCATGAACCAGTGGCTCGAAGACTGGGGACAGGACACCGAGATGGGTGGCATGGAACACGGCGGCGGCATGATGTCCGAAGAGGACATGGCAGCACTCGAGGACGCCGACGGCGAAACCGCATCGAGCCTGTTCCTCAAGCAGATGATCATGCACCACCAGGGTGCCATCGACATGGCCCAGACCCAGATCGACAACGGTAAGAACCCCGACGCTGTCGCGCTCGCGCAGAAGATCGTCCAGGACCAGACCGCCGAGATCACCGAGATGCAGGAGCTGCTCACCCAGCTGTGAGCCCCGCCACGCCGGTGGCCACCCCCGCCCGGGTGGTCACCGGCTCCGCCCTGCCCAACCATCCCGGAGATCTTCCATGCCTTTCACGACTGCCGTTCCCCGACGGCGCCTGGCCGCCTTCGCCGCCCTTGTCTTCACCGTGCCGCTCTTCGCCGGCTGCGCACTGATCCGGTCCGAGGACCCCGATCACGACACCCAGGTGGCCCTCGAGCACATCCATGGGCTGGCCTCAGACCCGGAGACGGGCGGGCTGCTCATCGCCAGCCATGGCGGCATCTATCAACTCGAGGCACTCACTCCCACAGCAGAGTTGACCGGGCCGCTCGCCGGCAACGACTTCGACGCCATGGGGTTCACCGCCGTCGACGGTCAGCTCTATGCCTCCGGACACCCCGGGCCGAACAGCCCCGACCACTTCGCCGGCCAGAATCTCGGCCTCATCCGCTCCGACGACAACGCCCGCACCTGGACGAACGTCGCATTCACCGGTGAGGCCGACTTCCACGACCTCGCCATCAGCGAATCCGATCCGAATCGCATCTACGCGAACAACTTCGGCATCGTCTACCGCTCAGACGACGGCGGGCGCACCTGGAACGACGGAGTCGGCGTCGACGCACGCGACATGCTCGCCGACCCCGACGATTCCGACACCGTCTACGCGACCACTCCCGAAGGGCTCTATGTCAGCCGTGACGCGGGTGCGACGTTCGAGCTCGACGAGACTGCGCCGCGGATGGTTCTGATCGCGACGAACAGCCTGGGGCTACTGGTCGGCACCAGCTTCGACAACACACTTGTCTACCAGCTCCCCAGCGGCGAGTGGGCCACCGGAGGCGAGTACGAAGGTGCCGCCCAGGCCCTCACCGTCACGCCGGGCGACGAGATCGCCCTCGTCGACCAACGTGGCGTGGTCACGACACGTGACTTCGGTACCACCTGGGAAGAGATCTTCCGCCCGGAGCCGCACACTTGACGTCCAACCGGGCCTTCCCGGGTTCAGTGAAGGAACCCATCCCACTTGGGCTCGAAGATCAGCCCGCCCGGATGCTTCGCCGGATCCGGGATGGCCGACACGGCCTTCGCGAGCATGGGCGCGGGGATGTCGTGGCTCATGGGGACATCCTGCCGCCCCCGTGAGCGCCCCGGCCACCCGCCGCACGGCTTCGACTGGTCCCGGGGGACGAGACTGGTCTCGCCGACACCAGTCTCGTCGCCGGGGACCAGTCTCGGCGGATAGAGGGCGGGGCGCGCGGCGCCGGGGCGGGGCGCCGGGCGCGCGGCGCCGGCGCGGGGCCTCAGAACAGGTCGGTCAGGCGGGCGGGCTCGCCCGCGTCGCGGAGCGCGGTGCGGGCCGCGTGCCAGCCGGCCATCCCGTTCACGCCGGGGCCCGGGGGCGTCGCCGACGACGCGAGGTAGACGCCCTTCATGGGCGTGCGCCACGGCGCGGTCGACACGACCGGGCGCCGCACCGCCTGCCACAGCGTGAAGTCGCCGCCCAGCACGTCGCCGCCGATCTCGGCCGGGTTCTCGGCCTCGCGGCGCGACGCCGGCACCGCGTGCGTGGCGAGGATGCGGTCGCGGAAGCCGGGCGCGAACCGCTCGATCTGCCGCGTGATGTGCTCGGTCGGGTCGAGCCGCGATCCGTGCGGCACGTGCATGTAGGCCCACAGCACCGCCTTGCCGGCGGGTGCCCGCGACGGATCGAGCACCGAGGGCTGCACCGCGAGCACGTACGGGCGGTCGCTCACCTCGCCCCGCGCCACGGCGTTCTCGCTCGCCTCCACCTCCGCGCGCGTGCCGCCGAGGTGCACGGTGGGGGAGCGATGCACGTCGGGGTTCGCCCATGGCACCGGCCCCTCGAGCGCGAAGTCGACCTTGGCGGCCGCGTGGCCGTAGCGGTAGCCGCGGACGGCGCGCGCGTAGCGCTCGGGCACATCCGGATGGGTCAGCGCGAGCCGCGGCGACGTGTCGAGCAGCAGCAGGTCGCCCGCGGCGGGATCGCCCCAGTCGAGCGTCGCGAGATCGCGGACGCGGTGCCCGGTCTCGATGCGGCCTCCGTGCGCGTGGAGGTCGGCCGCCAGCGCGTCGGCGATCGCCTGCGCGCCGCCGATGGGATAGGCCCAGCCGCCGGGGGCGTGCGCGAGCGCCGCGAGCATGAGCCCCGCGGCCGCGCTCGCGAGCGACGGGAGCGGGGTGTTGGCGTGCGCCAGCACGCCGCTGAGGAGGGCGTCGGCCTCCGCCGTGCGGAACGTGCGGTGACCGAGCCGCGTGCCCGCCTCGAGCGCGCGCAGGCCGAACCGGACGGCCGTGACGGGCTCGCGGGGCACGCGGAGCAGCTGGTTGCCCGTGAAGTCCAGGACTCCCTCGATGTGCCGCGTGAGCGGGCGGAGCATCGCGAGCCAGGCCCGGCCGTCCGGGCCGAGCTCGGCGGCCGTCCGGTCGATGTCGCGCCACGCGACGGCCGCGCGTCCGCCGTCGAGCGGCTGCGCGTACGACGCGTCGGGGACGACCCATCCGATCCGCTCGTGGAGCCCGAAGGCCCGGAAGAACTCCGAGGTCAGCGCGGCCGGATGCACGGCCGAGCACACGTCGTGGCGGAAGCCGTGCAGCGTCAGCTGCGCCGTCCGGATGCCGCCGCCGAACGTCTTCGCCGCCTCGAGCACCGTGACGTCGTAGCCCGCGCGCGCCAGCGCGACCGCGGCCGCCAGGCCGTTCGGCCCGCTCCCCACCACCGTGGCGCGCGTCATGTGTTCAGTCTTTCAGACGCGCTGCCGCCGCGGCGGGGGCTCGACCCGAGCGCACGCTTCGGGCGTTTCGACTCCGCTTCGCTCCGCTCAACGACCGGCACCGAGCCCGGGTCATCGACCGTCGTGCGAGCGAAGCGAGCGTGGAGCGAAGCGACCAATCGCAGCGCGAGGCGCTGCCGAACGGAGCGTCAGCGACGTTCCTCGCTCGCGAGTGTCCGGCGCGGAGCGTCGGCGCGAGCGTGCGAGACG
>Ga0208492_1000541_pt1 | contig 31179 bp, 22 predicted proteins | sample Subbioar_CSW14AB_FD_184820 | JGI IMG/M metagenome (GOLD analysis project Ga0208492, IMG submission 184820) | Serpentinite rock and fluid subsurface biosphere microbial communities from McLaughlin Reserve, California, USA - CR12Mar_CSW14AB (SPAdes) | ecosystem: Environmental > Terrestrial > Deep... | reverse complement strand
GCCGATCAGGGTGTCTGGCCGCCGCGTGAGCCTGCCCAACAGCCGAAAGTCACTCCGCCCGAAGCCAAGCCCGCTGGCCCGTCACCGATTCCCAGTAGCCGTAAAACCGAAGCGATCCCTCCCTCGGTTCCCTTACATGGGGTCGAGGAGGTGCGCGCTGCGGCGGCCCCTGTCAAACAAGCGGCATCCAAGCCCGGCGTTTCCGGTTCGCCCCAGCCTGCATCGGGTTCCCCACCGCCCAGTCCCGCGACGCCTGGTCCCTCGGTGGAAGCCCAGGGGGGCGTGGCTCGTGTCGGTTTTCCCGTCAGGTCCATAAGGCGCATCGTGCGCGGCAGCGATCCCTTGCCGCCCAAGTCATCCTGAGTCGTACCAAGCGGTTAGGAGCGAGTGAAGCAATTGATCCCAATGCCCCTTTGCGGGTATAGAGAGGGGGCGTGGGTTCTGTCCCTGAACCCGCATTGACCCCTGCTTCTGGCGGCCCGCATGCGGCAAGTCCCCTTTTGGCAAAAGGCCTTCCCTCACTTTTTTGCATTTTGCAATCGTCCCCTCGGCGTGCGGGTGTTTGTCACGCTCTGGGTGGTCATCGGGCTGGCCCTTGCCGTCAAATCTCTGGTGAAACCCGGCAGTCACTCGGTCTTTCCCGTCTATTACAACGCAAGCTGGAACTGGTGGCTTGAGGAAACCCTTTACCTCAGGCATCCGCAGCTCGACTACTTCCGCTATCCGCCGGTCGCCGCGTTATTCTTCTTTCCCTTTGCCCTGTTCGGTCCGACGATGGGACCGATTCTCTGGGGCTGGTTTTCCCTCGGTTTGTTCGCTTGGAGCTGCCAGCGACTTTACGAGGCTTTTTTGGCCCCAGGCCGGCGAGATGAAAAACGGCTTGGCCTGATGGTGTTTGGCCTCCTTGCCATGCTCGGGGCGCTTGCGGGAATCTGGAACTACCAGTCCAACGCCTTGATCGGCGCGCTCTTGATCCTCGGAATGCTCGATGTGAAAGAGCGGCGCTGGAACCGGGCCGCCTGCTATTTCACCGGCGCGATTTTGCTCAAGCCGACCGTGCTTCCCCCGTTAGTGCTGTTGAGCGTCCTCCACCCCTGGCAAATGGGCTGGCGGCTTCCCCTGGGCGTCCTTGTGGGGTTTCTGGCTCCCTTGCTCACCAAGCCTCCCGAAATCGTTCTTTGGCAATATCAGGAATGGCTCGAACACCTGCGCGATACCCATGGTGAGCGCTGGCCGGGGTTTCGCGATGCCTGGTTTGCCTGGTTGGCCTTCCGCGAGCAGTGGCTGGGTGGCCCGCTCTGGCCTTTTTTCTGGGATGTCATTCCCAATCTGGTCTACCGCGTTTCGCAAATCGCCTCGGGCCTTGTCTGCTTCGCGGCCGTGCTTCTTTGGTATCGGCGCGGACTAAATCGCGATCAGTTTTTGCTTCGCTCACTGACACTGGGCCTTTTGTGGCTGATGCTGTTTGGCCCCGCCACCGAATTTCCCACCTTTGGCCTGATCTCGCCCCTCTTGGCCTGGGGGACCCTTGCGGCCTGGGGCAAAGGAGAATCATCGCCACCTTCAGGCGGCGCCAGACGGACCGATCGATGGTTGACCGCATCGAGCCTGGTGTTGATTTTAGTGCTCGGCTGGCGGCCGACGGTCGTCTGGATCGCTCCTCATCTGCCGATCATGCTCTTGGCGATTCCCCTGGGAGTGGTTCTGTTCGCGATCTGGCTCTTTGCCGACACCGACCGGTTGATCCGAAGCGCGCGGTCCGCGGCGGTCAGTCCTGATCCTGATGCGTTGCAGGCACAACCGGTCGCGCTCAACAGCACTCAGGCGGCCGGTGCGGTGGCCGCTTAAAAAGACGCCGACGGAGATACGAAAAAAGGGCAAGGAATTCTCAATGGATTCCTTGCCCTTTGGATTTCGACAACCAACGATTCCGCCCGGTTTAGGCCTTCATCGTTTCGATCAGCACCTTGGCCGTTTCGGGGCGCATGATGCGCGCGTCGGGCAACTGGCCGGCGCGCAAAATTTCTCGCAGTTCCCGGCCGCTGATGCTCACGGTCTTGTAGCCCTTGGGCGCCCAATCCTCGACCAGGCCGACCCGGCCAAGCTCTTCGTAAAACGCCGCGAAACCGACTTTCACCGGCTTGATGGCCAGATCGCCGCGAAGTTCGTCGAACTTGCGCTGGGCGGCCAGGCCATCCCAAATGTCCTTGCCATCTTCGTAAGGGGCGTCGGCATGCTTGCGGCCGATCACGATGTCGGTGAAACCATAGTTCTGGCGGTAGATGGCATGCATCACCGCTTCCTTGGGGCCGGCATAAAACATCTTGATGTCGAGACCGAGCAGGTGAATGCGGTCGGAAATCGCGCAACCGGTCTTCTTCCAGAGGTCTTCGTCCGAATCGCCCTGACCCAGCGCCTTGTTGTCGATGAGCGCCCGGTAGGTCTTCATGCGGGTCACCGCATCGACGTCGTCGCCCTTGGTTTCCCCCACGAGCGGATTGAGCACCGCCCCGGCGAAGTGCCCTTCCTTGACGAGGCGCTCAAGTCCCACGACCAGCGCATATTCGTGAGCGCGGTGCAGCGGGTTGCGGGTTTGGAAGGCCACGACGCGCTTGTACCCCTTTTTCGCGAACAGTTCGCGAGTCTGGCGCGGCGTCAGGATCAGGTCGCCGTAGTGGGGATTCGCCTTGGGCTGCAGCACGCGGATATCGCCGCCCACGAGGTGGGTGCGCGGATCGTTTTCGATCATGCGGCCGCCCGGATGGTCGTAGCGGTCGGTGCTATAAACCCCCTTCAAATAGGCGGCTTTATCCCAGGCGAAAACTTCCGAAACGGTCAGTTCGGCGAAGCGTTCGCCCTTGGAATTGACCAGTGCGACTTTTTGGCCTTTTTGCAATTTCGCGGCGAGGGCGGCGTCGACGGGCAACGACAACGGAATGGTCCAGGCGAATTTGAGGCCGTTATCGATGATGTGCTCTTCTTGCAGCACGCGATTGAAGGTGGTCTGATCCATGAACCCCTTCAAGGGGGTCAAGGCGCCGTCGGCAATCCGGTGGACGGTGGCCAGATCGCCATCGGAGACGGGCAAAGTCTCAAGCGACGCGAGGCCTGTTTTGAAAGCGGATTCGTCCGCGGCGCTTACGTAGCGATCGACCAGTTGTTTTGACGCGCCATGGGGGGGAACCAGATCAGCCATGAAACTTCCTTAAATCAAAAAGAAACCAAAAAAACCAACGAAAAGGGCGCCCAAAAACCAAACCAGGGGCGATTACGCCCACTTACTCCAAAAGCGGCTTGCGTGTCAAATAGGTTCGATCTGACCTAACGGTTGACAGGAACCAAGCAGCCATCCCAGATCAGATGACATAAATCAGGTCTTCGGGAGTTCGGGAGCGCGTGATGAGGTCTCCCAGAGAGGTCCCTTCCAGGATCTGGCGCTGTTTTTGATGGATTTGCCGCCAGAGCGCGGAGATGACTTCCATCTCGCGGGTGGTGCTCGTTTCGGTGAATAACGGCTTGGGCAGGCGGGCCGCATCGTCCACCGCATCGACGATTTCGGCGAGCGTGATCCGGTTGGCGGGCCGGCCCAGGCGAAAGCCTCCCGAGGCGCCGCGGACACTGTCCACCAGGCCGGCAGCCTTGAGCTGCTGCAGCACCTGCACGAGGAATTGCCGCGAAATCCCCTGGCTGGTCGCCATATCCTGCACGCGCAGGGGGGGCTGTCCCGGTTTCACCGAGGCCAGGGCCATCATGGCCAAACACGAGTATTCGGCGCGAACCGTGACTTTCATAGCGTATTCACTTGTAGTCCGTCAAATGCCGCTGCCTTCGCTATGCTCCAGCACATGCAGACCACACTCCTTTTTGACCGTTCCCTGCCAGCGGCCCGCCCGGTCATCCTGTCCCTGGGCGACAGGCTGGGTACAAGGGGCGCAACCGATGCTCGGATAGCCCAAGTCATGGAGAGGATTGTATGGGATATCGTGCTTCATGATATAGGACCAAACATCCTTCTTGGTCCAATCTAGGAGAGGGTTCACCTTCACGAGGCGAAACTTCGCATCCCAGGCGATTTTGGCGGCTTTCGCCCGGTCGGGGGTCTGATCGGCCCGAATCGCACTGATCCAGGCGTCATAGCCCGCCACGGCACGCTTCAGGGGCACGATTTTGCGGTCATGGCAGCACTGGTCGGCCCGGTGCCGATAAAGCGGGCCGCCATGCTCCGCCTCGTATTCGGCGATGGTCGATTCCGCCCGGACATACTCGACCTCGATCCCGTAGCGGCGCTTGATGCGTTCGCGCAGTTCCAGCGTTTCGGCAAACTGATAACCGGTATCGAGGTTGAAGATGCGCACCGAGGGATCAATCTCGGCGAGCATATGAATGATGCAGCAGCCCTCGGCGCCGAACGCCGTGGCCATGGTCAGCCGCGGCATGAACTCGGAGACCGCGAATTGGAGGATTTCCTGGGCATTGGCGCCTTGTAACGACTGGTTCCACTGCTCCACCTGTTCTTTCCAGGAAGAGGTCAGCAGGCCATCGCGAACAGGCGCGGGAATCTTGGAGAGCAAGGGAAGAAATCTCGAAACTTAATGTTCCTGATTATCATCATTATCTTCGTCAGGTTTAAGCCGAAATCAACCCCTGCAGGCGTGGATTTGTAGAAATGATGTACAAATGCCTCGTTATTTCGTGGGTTTTGCCGTCAAAATCACGGCCACGGGTGTTCCCAGGGCGGGAACCTTTTCGGTCCACGGCTCGAAATTGAGTTCGTTGTTCGCCTCGGAGACTTCGATGGAAACATCGATCAGCGACGACTCGAAATTGCTGATGCTGATGTAATCGCCATCGTTGGCCAGGAAGTGAGGAGGCAGTTTTTCGTCCTGCCAGTTGGGCACCAGCTTGCTGCCGCCGAACACCCAGTCGGCTTCCAGGTGATTCTTGGTCATCGACTTGCGGATCCACTCTTTGGCATCGACGGTCTGGTCCTTCCCCTTCTCGTCCTTGTACCTCAGGTGCACCTCGAGCGTCTGACCCGTGGCGGGCTGAAAGCTGGGGACAAATCGGACCGGGGAACCCGGTTTGAATCCGGCCGCGAGCAGAGCCTGATGAATGTCCTTGGCGTTGGCCGGAGTCGAGAGGATCGATTCGTGCTCCTTCGATTTTTCCCGGCAAAGGAGCAATTCCAGGAACCCGGCGCGGCGAACCACTTTGGCGGTGACCACGACCGCGCGGCGATTTGGTTCGATTTCAAGAAAAACGTGCGGTCCAACCTGAACCACCTTGGCGCCAGGGGTGACCGGTTTGTCCTCACCCGGTTTCCTTTGACCCGGAGTCTCCTCACCCTCTTCCGCAGTGGAAATCGAACCTTTGCTCGGGACCGCCAGGTTTGAAGCTGAAGTGGCCGGTTTGAAGATTCCCAGCACCCAAGCTCCGCTCAAGATGGCAAGGACAAGCGCGATCAGTCCCAGAAATATTGTCTTGCCCATGGAAGAGGCCTCCCCTTTGCGGCGCATGATATCTGATTCTACAGGCCCGCCTTGCAAACCATCTGCATCAAAGACCATCTAACTTCCAAGTCCGTCTGACCTCAAAGACCGTCTGGTATTAAAGACCGTCCAGGCCCTCGATCCACCGGAGCATCGTTTCGAGCGCTCCCAGTTCCAGATACTGCTGCCCGCTCTGCGGCATGAGATGTAAGTAGGCAGGCAATCCCAGGTCGCTCAGGGTCTTTTGGGTCTGACGCAGCGCCTCCGCCTGGGGATCGCGATCGCCTGTGCACAAAAAGAAGGCAGGCAGGCCGTTAGGGGGCGCTTCCTTGGGCAAGGGACTTGGCAAGGTGCCCACGGTCGCGACGGCCTTGAAAAGCCCCTTGGAGTGAAAGCCCAGGTGGCTGGCCATCTGGCCCCCCTGGGCAAAGCCGTGGGCCACGATCCGGTTGTTGTCGATGTTGCAACTGTCCTGGAACGTCCGCACCGCCTCGAGGATGAAGGGATCGTCGGCGACCGTCCAGCCGGCATCGGCCTCGCACACGGGCATCAACAGTACGAGCCGATTGCGAGTGCAAAAGAGTTCCCACAGGTTGATGATCTCCTCGAAGTCTCGGTCCTTGTTGCGGCCCGGCGGGTGGAGCCAGACCAGCAAACCATGGGATTCCTTGCCGGCGTTTCTGGGAACCACGGCTTTCCAGCTACGATCCTGGGCGGCGTTGGTGCCGCGCACGACGCCGGTTTGCGGTTTTTTGTCGCTGGCTTTTTCTTCGTTTTCCGCTCGGGCGCTCGCATTTTCAGGCTGCAGGTTGGCCAGGGTGAGCGAGCCCAGGCCGGTTTTCACCTTGAGGGGCGAACTGCTGGTCGCCCCCTTCTTTTGCACGAGCAGTTCGATCTCCATTCCCGCCAGCAGGCCATCGAGATTTTGAATCAGTTCCTTGCGATCGAATTTGGGCGCGGCTTTCAAGGGCGGCGCCGCCGGTCCGCGGGGCTGTCCGGGAATCACCGGCCGGGCGGCGAGGATTCGGTCGCCTGGCTTGAGCCCTGCTTTTTCGGCGGGACCTTCGGGTTCCAGTTGGCGAATAAGAATGCCCTTGCCGGCATCGTCGCGCATCGGGAAAAGCCCCAGCCTCGCGCGGTTTTGCCCCCGGCTAGGGCTGGCCAATTCGATCTTGGCTTTGATCTTCGTTTCGCCGCGCTGCAACTCCAGTTCGACCGTGTCGCCTGAGTAGTATTTCGCCATGGCCGTCTGGAATTGAGCCGTCGATTTCACGCCGACCGGCCCCACCGCAATGATCTTGTCGCCGGCTTGCATGCTCGCCTTGGCCGCGGGCGACCCGGCCTGCACCGTACCGATTTCGGGCTCGTCGGAGAGCGGATCCATGCCTTGCTTGAGCAGAATGCCGATCATTCCTTTTTGCAAGTCCTTGCCTTGCATGAGCCGGGGCAGGTTCCCGAGGATCTGCTCGATCGGAATCGCGAAGCCGATCCCCGAATCGTACCACTCGATGCCTGCCCCTTCTCCTTCCGCCTGGGGCGACAGGGGAACCAGGATTCCCGTGACCCGGCCGCGCAAATCGATCAGCGGACCGCCGTAATTGACCGGCGAGACCTTGGCATCGGTCTGGATGGCCTTGCCTTGAATGCGCGCCAGCGCGCTGACAATGCCAACGCTGATGGAAGGCAGGGCATCGCCCGGCGACAATGTTCGGCCCAGAGCCACGACGGTCTGGCCCACTTGCAACTCGGCCGGCGGTGCCGCTCGCGCCACGAGCGGCGTGGCGGAAGGGACCTTGAGCAAACTGATCATCCGCGTCGTGTCGGTGGCGACCAGCGTCGCGATATGGCGCGCCGTACCAATCGACACGATGATGCTGGTCGGTTTGTTGGCAAAATTGAATGCGCTCGACACGATCCAGCCGTCGGGATGAATGACCACGCCCGTAGTCGGCCCGGTGCCTTTGCGAAGGAGATTGTTCTGGCCGCGGGGATTGCGATCCATCGCTACCATTTCCGCGCCGCCGGTCGTCTCGATCGTGACGACCGCCGCCGCGGCCGACTTTGCGGCGGCGAGCACCGCCTCTTCGCGCGTGGACTGCGCGGAGAGGCCACCGGCTCCCAAGGTGAGCCCAAGCAGCAGCACACCAAGTCGATGCGACGCTCTGGCGATGCCGCTCATTGCGGCTCCGCCCGCCCTGTTCCCGTGCGCATTAATTGGCTGCAAGGTCGGTTCCGATATTGGGCGAATCATGGCTTGGGCGCTTCCGGCTTGACGCTTTCAGGTTTCGGCGCAGGGGACTCTTTGGGGTTCTTTTCCAAAGTCAATTCAAACCCCTCGAGCCGATCTTTTCGCCTGACTTCGATGCGAACTTTGTCGCCGGGCCGATAGCGGATCGTGTTTTCCAGATACGACTGGATCGTCGGCACCGGCTGGCCGTCGATATACACCACCAGGTCGTCCACCTTGATTCCCGCCTTGGCCGCGGGCGACCCGGGTACCACTTCCTCCACATAGGGGGGTGTCCGGTCAAGCAGATTGCTCACGAGCACCAGGCCGGAGTATCCGCCCCCCGATTTGGGTTTCTCCAGTCGCGGCGCGGTCCGATACCGTTCCTTCTTGCGGACCATTTCCAGAATGCTCGTGGTGGTCGTGCTCATCGGCCCGCGCACCTCGATTTGCGCCTGGATCGGTACGGCGTAGTTGACCCAGGTATTGGTCAGCTCGTTGCGTACTTCCCGGCCCAAAAGCCCAATCAAGGTGCCGCTGCGCGTCGTCAGCGCCCCGCCCGCCGAACCGGGATTGTTGGTGATCGCATCGACGACATACACCATGCCCGAATAGGGGACATCGAAGATGCCAATTTTGCCAAATAAACGCGTATAGGAAGCGATGTGCCCCTGTTGAATGCTCAAGGGTTCGTCGCGAGTCGCGATCTGAAAGGCATTGCTAAAGGCGAGCACCGGCAGTCCGGCGGGAGATATCGGCAATTTTGCCGTTTCCTCCAGGTCGAAATGGGGCAAATCCTCGAACTTTTGCTTGGAATCGCCCAAACGCAAGAGCGCGGTGTCGAGTTCCGGTTCGCGCGCGATCACGCGCGCGCCGATGCGCGTGCCGTCATAAAGGTGAACGACCAGATCGCCCGATTCAGGAAGGTGATTGTTGACCGTCAACACCAGACCATCGGCCGAAACGAGGATGCCGGTGCCGTAAGAGGGCAACCCCTTGATGCCGCCTGGGCCGAAGATCTTGACGAGTTTGTTGTTTGTTTTCTGGAAAACGGAATGAAACGAATCCTGTCCCCGAATGGCACAAGGTAAGAGCGCGAGCACCACCGCGCTCAGGAGAGGCAGGACACGTTTCCAACGAAAAGAAAGCACAGGCGGCATGGGGAAACTCAAGGTTTGATCGTCCAATCTTGGACCTTCAAGCGAGCAAAGACGCGATCTCCCTGCGCGATGATCCAATCGCGCGGCAGACTGCGCCCCTGGGGATCGAGACTCGGCTGAGAAAAATGGATTTCACAAGGATCTTCCCCCGCTTCGGGGGTAACCTCCAAGGCCAAAAGGGCTCCGGTGGCCAAGTCGAGATACCATCGTCCCTGCACGCCGCCAAGCGAGGTTTTGAGCACTTCGGCCATGCGAGGTTTTCTTTGATCGAGCGGTTGGCCCGGTTCCGCCGGAGGCCAGTAAGGCTCGGTGCCTCCGTGCTGGCAGCCATCGCCAGGAAAACCGGCTTCCAGTTGCGTGAGCAACTGGCGCAAATGAAACAATGCGACAAGCAAGCCGCCGCTTCCGGGCGGATCCTTCAATACCTGGGCCGAAACATCGAGCTTCAAGGGCTCCAGGGAAAAATCGATGCCATCGAGAATGACGACGACGCGGTCGAGTACGGCCGGTTTGTCGTCAACCGCCGCGATTCCGGGAATCAGGCTGAACTGCCAGACGCTTTGCGCATTCTTTTCCTGGAAGGTGCCCGTGCCCTTGAGCGCCCATTCTCCCTTGGCATCCTTCAACTTGAACTGTTCGTTGATCTTCTTGAGCGCGCGATCGCGGGCTATTTTGTTGAAGTGGTAGTTGGCAAAGCCCTTTTTTGCCTCGTAGAGCTTCTTCACTTCGGCGGGAAGTGGTTTTTCAGGCGGAGCCCCCGGCGGCCGAGGGCGGCCTTCGGGATTGGCCCCGCCTTCCTTGGCAGGTGGCGGTTCGGGCCTTTCGCCGCTGGCCAGACGCACCAGCATATCGAGGCGACGGGTTTCCCCCATTTCCGTGACCCGGCGCACGCTCAGGGGCACTTTCCATCCCGCCGGCAGGGTTCCCAGAATGTTCTTGAACTGGTTGACGCTCGAAACCGGCCTGCCGGCAAACTGGATGATCTGGTCTTCAGGCATGAGGCCTCGTCTTTGCGCGTCACCCGGCGCGACCTGGGTTACGAGGATGCGCGCGATCGTCGAATCTTCAACCGTGCTCACCAGCGCTCCCAGTCCCGCATGTTCGGCAAGCAGGCCGGACCGCAAGTTGCCCAAGAAATTCTTGATTTGGTTGGCGCTGATGGCATAGCCGATGCCGGAATTGACCCGGCCGCGCTTGTCGAAGGAACCGCGGCCGTTGATGCCGATCAGTTCGCCCGCCATGTTGTAGAGGGGACCGCCCGAGTTGCCCGGATTGATCGAGGCATCCATCTGAATGCAGTCGGCATATTCGTACATTCCCCGTTCCGGATACTGGTAGCGGTGCGTGCCGCTGACCAGGCCGAACGTCACCGTGGGGCTAAAATCGGTGGCGAGCAAAAAGGGGTTGCCAAGCGCCACCGCCCAGTCCCCGGTTTTCACCAGGTCGGAATCGCCCAGGACCGAAAAAGGAAATTTGAAATCGGGCGTGGGGGGCAAGAGCTTGATCAGGGCGAGGTCGCCCATCTTGTCGAGGCCGATGAGCACCGCGTCGTACATTTTTCCATCGGGCAAACCGCAGCGCAAAGCCGCGCCGCCGCCGGCCACGACATGGAAATTAGAGAGCGCGTAACCGTCGTCCGAAATGAGCACGCCCGATCCGCCGCCGCTGACGACCGCGACCGTGGCCGGGGCAATCTTGCGAATGATCTCAATCCGCTGCTTTTCCTGGGCGAGCAGATCGGCCGAGAGTACCGGGGCAGGAGGCTGGGCTGGTAAAGGTCCCTGGGCCATGGGGGCCAGGAGGTTCCAAAGCACCATCGGGACCAGTCTGGCCCCATCCATTGTGGCGACCACCCGCGTCCACGGCACCATCATGACGAGCGCAAATCCGGGGGACATGGAACCTACCTTGATACCTTGGGGTTCGCCAAAATCAGGTGCCGTCCAAATGGGGAAAGATCGGTGCTTTCCACAATGAATTTGAGACTCTGCACATCCTTCAGGTTGAGCGCCAACTTCTCTCCCCTGGCGCGATTTTCCGGCTTGAGTTCGATCGTGGCCAGCAGCTTGCCGTCCCCTTCCACCTTCAACCGCACCGCGCCGTCGGCCGAACCGGTCGAGTCGTCGGCGCCGACGATCGCCTGGAGTTCCCGGTACTCTCCCTTGAGCGCGTAGGAAACCTGCGAAGGCGCGGGGAATGCCAGGCCACGCTCATAGGTGACGCCGCGAATCTTGATCGGGCCGCCATCGAGGTTGGAATCGCGACGCACGCGATCGAGTCGATCTTCGCTACCGGTGAGCGCCCCGGGCTCCCATTCCATTTCCGACAACCAGGCCAGCTTGCCGCGGCTGAAATCGATGCGAACCAGGCTCTCCCAGGGTAAATTCCTTTCGATGCCGGAAGCCAGGGTGATTGCCAAACCCGCCGAGGATGCCGCGCGGATTTGCCCGATTTCCAAGGTTTGTCCGGTGACGTCGTCCGCCCGGCCAAGTGGCGCGAGCAAATCGGACTGGGTACCGCGCAGCCAGATGAGCCCGTGGAGATTGGCCTGCTGCACCGGCAATTCCGTTTTGGAACCCGTCGGCGTAAAACCGATCGTCTTGCCGTCGGCCGAACCTTTGCCCAGGGTTCCCTCGAGTCCATTGATCGTGGACTTTTCGGGGTTGTCCTTATCCTTGCGTAGGACCACGAGCATGTCTCGCCGCCTCGCCTTCGCGAGGCGATCCTTCCAGTCGGCGGCAAAGGCGGTGTCCTGCGCGGGCTTGAGAATGCTTGAGAATTTTGCCAAGGGGATGGCGATCGCCGCGCCTTGCAGCGGCGTCCATTCGACCGTTTCGTCCTTGATGGAATATTGCAGCCCCCGAAGGCGAGAGCCGTCGACGAGAACCGCTTCGCAATAAAGAAGGGGTGCCTTGGGCCGATTGGGAAACTCGACACTAAGCACTTGCGCCAGCGGGAAAGTCTGAGGTCCAGTACCCGTTTTTAAGGTGAATTTTTGAGAATCGGCAAATTCCAATGTTCCCTGGACAGAGCCGCCATCGACGGTTTTCAAAATGGGCTGCTGGCCAAGCAAAATGGTCAGAAGGGTCCAGGAAGGCGCGAACAACAACGGCGATCTCCCTTAAACTCGGGTTATCCCAGCCGTATCCCCGTTTAAGGCCAACTTGCCAACGCCTTCTCTCAGCCCAAATTCGGGCTAAGGGGCCGCGGGCACGGGGGCGGGACTCGTCTGGGAGAGCTTTTTGAAATAGAGCTCAATGGCTTCTTTGTATTTGGTCGGGGCGTTGCGGGTTAGTTCAACCAAGGCCCGCGCTCGGTCTTTTTCGGGCAACTTGCCCCAGACTTCCGCGAGTTCCTTCACTCGTTTGGAATCGACGCCACCTTGCCCTTGAGGACCGCCAGGCGCGCTGTCTTTCGCGGGATTCGTCGGCTGCGTGCTATTGCCCGGATTTCCTTGCTGGGGAGCGCCGTTGGGGCAATTGCCGCCGTTGCTTGACGAAGATTCCTTCTGCTGGTTTTCCAGGTCCTTGATCATCTCATCCAGGCGTGCGACCACCTCTTTTTGAATCTTCTGGGTTTTCTTGCCGCCACGAGAGACTTCGAGGCGCCTTTGCAAAATCTCCATTTTCCGGCTGATCCAGGCCAGGTCCTTATCGCGCCAGGTCGACAAATCGTAGGCCAAAAGCAAGCCGAGCATCCGGTAGCGTTCCGGCAATTCGGGCACGTCTTGCAAAAGGCGGTCAAGGCTGTTGAGCGCTTCTTCCTTGAGCATCAGGGCATGTTCGGAAACCGCCCGGTGATAAAGGTAAGTGGCAGGGTCAGCGACCTGTTCGGGTTGGAAAAGGTTCAGCGATTCGAGAGCGTCTTCATGGATGCGCCTCAAGCTCAAGGCCCGAGCATACGCGACCGCCAGATTGGCGCGCAGGTAGATCGATTGCGAGGCATCCTTGAAGAGCGCCGGCATCGATTCGGGAGGCAGACCATAAGCGTCTCGGGCCGATGCGAGCATCGCCGCGATCGCTCGATCGCCCAGACCGAACGAATCGGCGACCTTGTCCGACAGCGGTACGTCGCGGCTCCACAGTTCTTCAAAGCGCTTTTCGACGCCCGCGTTCCAGGCACCCTTGCGATTGAGCCATTCTCGCGACTGCTTTTTCGCTTCCTCGGTGGAGGAGTTGCGAAGCACTCCAAAGGCAGGTTGGCTAAGCGGTGCGGCAGGGACCTTCGGGGTGCCGCCATCGGCCAATGCCATCGGGGCTTGAGTTAACCCCAAGATCGCCGCGCCAAGCCCCAGGCGGATTGAGGCGCCAAGCCCCAAGCGATTTGAGGCGCAAAGCCCTAGGCGATTTGAGGCGCAAAGCGCCGCGCGGCGTGCGGTGGTTGCCAGAGTTGCCGTCCCCATAACCTCGCCCCCTTCTTGATGACGCCGATCAAGGTCGAGTCATCGTTTCATTATTGGGCCTTATTGCGTCCGAAAGCCATATCCCGGGTCACCTTGGTGATCTTTTCTTGACGAGTGCCCAGGTCAAACAGCTCTTTTTTCAGTTGATCGACCTTTTCGCGTTCCTTGAGGTCGCTTACTACTTTCGGCTGTTCCCCTTCGAACTGCCGGGCGTAGGTGGTCGTCCTTTGGTTGACGCGCAACTGCATCGAGCGGATCATCTTCAATTCGGCGATCTGGTCGATGAGTTTTTGATCGTTGTTACTGCTGCTGCTTTCCCCGCCGGAACTCGGCTTTTGCTGTTTGGAGGGTTCCTGCCGGGCTTTTTTCAGCGCGGCAATCATCTCCTTGAGCGAATCGATGATGTCGGTTTCGATCCCCTGAGTGATCGCCGCGGCATCGGCTTTTTTGAGCTTTTGCGAAACGAGCATCATGTCCTGGCGGACCTGGCCAAAGACCTCGGCGAAGGCAATGGCCGAACCTTCCTGTTCAATGAGGAGCAGGGCCGCGGAGGCCTCGCGCACGATGGCATCCTCGGTGTCGCCCAGTTCCAGGCCACGCTGATCTTCCGACCGGGATGGCTTGCCACCCGGTTGACTCTGGATCGCCTTATCCAGCTCCTCGGTCGAAGTTTTGACCGAGATCTGCATGTTGAGCATTTTTTCGCAGCGCTGCTGCAACTGCGCCAGGAGCTTTTTCATCTCCTCTTCGCGGATTTGTTGCAAAAGCTCTTCGAGCTTCTTCTGGGCTTGCTTCAACTTGTCGAGCGCCTGGGTCTGATCGTTCGACGCGCCTTTGTTGTCCCCCTTGGCGATCTTTTCCTGAGCTTTTTCCTGATCCTGGGTGGCTTCTTTAATGCTCTTCTTGGCTGCCGCCTGTTCGGCCGATTCGTTGGGGCTAGAAGGGCTCGGCTCTCCCGATTTGGGTTCACCGCCTTTGGGTTCACCGCCTTTAGAGTTGCCCTTCTTGGGATCACCTGACTTTCCTGAAGGATCGCCCTTGCTGTCTTTTCCGTCTTTTTTGGACGCATCGGCCTCTTTGGCGTCCTTATCGTCTTTTCCTTCTTTTCCCTTGTTGGCTTCCTTGGGGTCCTTGTCCGAACCTGCCTTGCTCGCGCCTTTGTCCTTGGGAAGGCCTGCCAGATCCTTGGTCTGGTTGGTCACTTTCTTTTGCGCCGATTCCAGATCTTCTTTCCCCTGCTTGCCAAGCTCGGTGCTGGCGCGCACCCGTTCCTGGCGGGCGATGATCTCCTTCAGTTCCTGCAGCGTCTTTTGCGCATCTTCTTTCTCTTTTTTCATCTGGTCTTCGCGATTGTCGTGTGCCAGGATGTCGATCAGTTTGCGCAGGTCGTCGCGCAGTTCCTGATTGCGATTCATCATCTGCTGCATCGTTTCCAGATTGCTAAAAGCGTCGCTCTTTTTGAGGTTTTGCACCAGCGTGTTGAATTTGCCGTCGGTTCCCTGGCGGGCCACCATCTGCAAGGCGCGCTCGATAGCCTGAGCTCGAGCCTTGTCTTCAGGGCGAGGGCTATTTTCGAGGCGTTGCTTCAAACGCAAAAGAGATTGCTTCAGATCATCGAATTCGCGGCGCAGGCGATCCTGGGTGGTCGCCGCTTGATCCTGGTTGGGACCTTCCGCCTTGGGCGGTGTCTTCGCGCCATCGGTCCGGCCCTGGGCGGCGCAAAGCGCAAGCAAGCCCAAAAAGACGGCTAAGGATAAGATGCGCATGGAAATCGATCCCCGCGATTCATGGGTTCTTTACATTATGAGGCGCAAGTCCCCAAAGAGCCAATCGAAAACCCCCGGTCCTTCCCAGTTCGCGAATTCAGTACACTCGCACGAGCAATAAGTTACAGGCAAATCTCCTGCCATGGGCTCGCAGGATGACCAAAGTACTTCGCGAAACCGGCCGGTCATGAATAACAACGGACGGTGAAAACATGTTGGAAGCAAATGGATGAGGAAAAGGTGAGAGGTTCCTCAACCCGTGTAGGCTTTGGCCAATACCTTTCCTCGGCAAATGGGTAGGGGTCTGTTGAGAGGATCGTGAATTTCCATGTCCTCGGGGATTCCGAGCCCATGGAGAATCGTTGCATGCAGGTCCTGCGGGGCGATCGGATCGTCCTTGACGAAGGCGCCCATCTTGTCGGTTGCGCCAAGCACCTGTCCGCCCCGAATGCCCGCGCCACAGATGGCGCTCGAAAAGGCATGGCCCCAGTGGTCGCGGCCGCCGTTGGGGTTATGCCTTGGCGATCGGCCAAATTCGCCGGTCCAAACGACCATGGTCGAATCGAGCAGGCCGCGCTCCTTGAGGTCGTCAAGCAGGGCGCTGAAGGCCAGATCGCTGATCGGCAGCAGGTGATCCTTGCAGCGCGCGCCGTTGCGGGCGTGGGTGTCCCAGGCGGGAGAATCGTCGGTGTCGCCGGGCATGCGGGTCCAGTTCACCTGAATGAACGGCACCTCCGCCTCCACCAGCCGCCGAGCGAGCAACAGGCTCTGGCCCCATCGGTTGGAACCGTAGCGTTCGCGTAAGCCCATCGGCTCTTCGTCGATGCGAAAGGCCTTGGCGATAGGCCCGGTGCGGATCATGGCAAAGGCATCACGGGTTTGCCTGGCCTTGGCTGCCGTTCCCTGGACCACGGAAATGTGGCTTTCCAGCAGGGAAAGCAGATCGGCTCGGCCGCCGACGCGATCGATCGAGACTTCTTCAGGCAGGCTCAGGCCGCCAATGGAAAAGCCTTTTTTCGAAGGGTCGCAGTGAACCAACCAGGGATCGCAAATGCGTCCCAGAAATCCCGCGTCTTGGCCCGGCCAGGGAATGCCGCCCGTGTTCCAAATGTGTTCGGGGATCGTGATCGAACTGGGCAGGCCCGGCCGGTCAGGTTTGACATGACGGATCGCCGAGCCAAGCGACGGATGGTCGTTGGGAAAACCGACTTTGGCGTTTTCTGTCTGCATCGGGATGTGGGGAACGCCCGTCAGCATCCAGTAACCGCTTGAGGAATGGGCGTTGTCGGCGGTCGTGCAGGAGCGCAGCACGCAAATGTCATTCATGCGCCGTGCGGCCTGGGGCATCAATTCGCTGACATGCAATCCGGGAATTTTGGTCGCGGTGGGGGCAAATTCCCCCTTAACCTCAGCTGGGGCATGGGGTTTGGGGTCCCAGGTCTCGTGTTGGGGAGGTCCGCCGAGGTGGAAGAGGAAAATGACCGATTTTGCCTTGCCAAAACCATTTCCTTCCATGGAAGGAGACGCTTTGAGGCCGTTGGATCCAAAATACGGAGCCAAACCGGCGGCAAAACCGATTTTTAGCCAATCACGGCGAGGCAGGTGGGTGCGGCGGGGAGAGCGGGCAGGATGCAATCGATGCCTCCGCAAAGGACGAGATTTTGGAGCAGGGGATGCTTCAGGTAGGTGCTGGAAGTTTACCCGATCCCGTGCAAAAGGGGAAGATTAAGGCGATTAAAGGTCCTTTCCCCGGTGAGATATCCTGTCTACCGAAGCCAAAAAACACCAGAAAGCAGGGATAACACCGGATTTGGGGGGCCGTTCTGGATGGGACGTTGTGGAAACCGAACTCGACCCACCCGCATAGGGGCAACGCTGCCAGGAAAGGAAAAGATCCGACCGGAAGCGGACCGATGGAATGGGAGAGTCTTGATCGCGGTTGCGAATCGGAGGGATCGATCGATGCAAAAGCTGGTGATCGTGATGGGAGTGGATGGCGGCGATGACTACATCAACGACAACTACCTGGATGTTGGCTGGCGGGTCGTTTCCATGACCCCGATCGTGAATTTTGAATCAAGCGGCACCCTCGCCGTTCTCTTGGAAAAAGAAGGAGACTAGGCCTCTTCGAATTGCGTGGGAAAGGCCCAGCCTGGCCAACATTTCAAAAACCACCTACCGGTGGCTTTTGGGTGCTTTTTTTATTGGTCGGTTCTGTCACGACGCGATTGAATCAAGAGGCCCGATCCGGATTCGAACCGGAGATGACGGTTTTGCAAACCGTTGCCTTACCACTTGGCTACAGGGCCAAAAGAGGAGTAAGCGGGCCGACCGAAGGATGAGGGAATTTGAAGGAATGGAAAAAAGGTCCCTCCCGGATTCGAACCGGGGGTGACGGTTTTGCAAACCGTTGCCTTACCACTTGGCGAAGGGACCAGATTCATCCATCTTAAGTTTCATCCAGGACGGGTCAACTAACCCTCTTCCCAGATTTCCCCTGTTTGCCATCGGCATTTCCGGGCCGATCCTTGAAACCCTTCGCTCGAAGGTGATCGGACCCATTTTTTTCGGCAAAATCGGATTTTCTTCCTTTCCTCGCATTCCACGCTGACAGGCGGCCTGAACTCGGTCCGTCCACGCCACTTACAGTGCCGCGGGTTGATCGATCGCTTCGGACATCGTCCCGAGTTAAAGGGAATTTCAGGCGATCGTGACGACCGAAAGGCAGCGGCGACCGGATGCGTGTTTGCAGCTTTCCACGGATTTCAGAATTCTGACAAACTTGGTGGTTGCCCCGAAATGCCTGAAGCGGAGAATGACCTGACCTAGCGGGGAGACCCTTGCCATGTTCCATCGCCGCGCCGCATTTTTTCTCTTTACCTCTTTCGTTGTCCTCGCTCTGGCGGGGTATCCGGTTTTTTCCCAACCAGGCGCCCCCGAAGCTTTTCCCTCGCGCGAATACGCCGGAACCTTTTCCACAGGCGAAAAATTTGGCGTTCAGATCGGGCCGGCGCAACCGGGCCGGATCGTTGCGCATTTCTATTCTGGCGGGCTGCCCGGAATGGGAGCAAACGGCCAGTGGCAAAAAGTGCTCAAGGGCAAGGAGATCGATCGTCGCCACAACATCCTCGGTGAAGAGGAGGGCTGGAAACTGGAGGGCGGGGTCGACTTGGTGAAAGGAAAAAATCCCAAGGGAGAAGCCTTTGAGGCGACACCGGTCGTGCGCGCCAATCCGGGCCTCGGCACCAAACCACCCAAGGGAGCCCGCATTCTTTTTGACGGCGGCGACGTCAAAGAGTGGAAGCATCCCAGAATGACCGCCGAGGGGTTTCTCAAGGCGGGCACCGAGACCGTGGCCGAATTCCGAGATTTTCAGCTTCACATCGAATTTCGGCTGCCTTTGATGCCCACGAAAAAAGGGCAGGATCGCGCCAACAGCGGGGTCTACCTGCAAAACCGCTATGAAATTCAGGTGCTCGATAGCTTCGCGCTGGCCGGCTCAAAAAACGAATGCGGCTCGATTTATGAATACCGGGCTCCCTCGATCAACGCCTGTTTGCCGCCTGAAGTCTGGCAAAGTTACGATCTGGAGTTCCGTGCGGCTCAATTTGAAAACGGCAAGAAGACCAAGCCGGCCTGGATCAAGGTCGTGCACAACGGCATTGTGGTTCAAGACGGCATCGAGATTCCCAAGCAAACGGGTTATGGCTGGAAAGAAGGCCCGGAGCCGGGACCGATCCATCTGCAAGACCATGGCAGCGCCGTGGTCTATCGCAATATCTGGATCATTGAAACGCCGGCTCATTAACGATCCCTATACATTGGCAATCTGGTGGACCTAGGGCCCCGCCAGGATGTCTCTCCCCTCGGCCCCTGATGATGATGGAAGGAAACTCGATGTTGCGAAGAGGATTTCTCCTTGGTCTGACTCTGTCGCTTGCCCTGGCCTCGCAGGTCTTTGCAAGCGAAAAACCGATCGCGAAGGAAAGCGGCAAACCCAAAAAACTCCTGCTCATCACCGAATCGAAAGGGTTCGTGCACTCGGTGGTCAAGCGGCCCAAGAACGATGAATTTTGCCTGGTGGAGAAGACGCTGACCCAGCTGGGTAAGGATTCGGGCAAATTCGAGGTGACCTGTTCGCAGGATTCACGCAAGGAAATCGTCAAGGAAAACCTGGCCAAGTACGATGCGGTCTTCTTTTACACGACCGGCGAACTCCCGCTGAGCGATGCGCAGAAAGCCGACCTGCTCGATTTCATCCGCTCTGGCGGCGGTTTCATCGGCAGCCATTCGGCCACCGACACCTTCTACGGTTGGGCCGAATACGGCAAGTTGATCGGCGGCTATTTCGACGGCCACCCGTGGCATGAGAAGATCAAGGTGATCGTGGAAAAGACCGACCATCCGGCCACGGCCCACCTCGGCAAGGAATTTGAAATCACCGACGAAATCTACCAGTTCAAGGCGCCCTTCGATCGCTCCCAGGTCAATGTCCTCATGACGATGAAGGTCAAGGACGGAGAGAAGAAAGGCAACCGCAAGGACAAAGACTACGCACTGGCCTGGACGCGCGAATATGGCAAGGGCCGCGTTTTCTACACCGCGTTCGGCCACCGCGAAGAGGTCTGGGCCGACCCGCGCTTTCAAAAATTGCTGGTGGGCGGCATCCTCTGGGCCATGGGCGAGCCCAAGTAACATTCGTATGACCGGCTGCCAGGCGCGAAGCGCAGAGCGGTGGGCAAGGTAAAACAGCGGGCCGGACATCGTCAAGGTTGCCGGCCCTTTTGAGTATTCTGGCTGGGGTTTCTGGCCGATTCTTCCTTTCCCTGATTTCGTGGAGTCGATCGATGACCCTTTCTCTGCGCATCGTGGCGGCCTTGGCGCTTGGTTGTTTTCTCGTTCCCGTCCTGGTGATCGAGACTCGAGGTCAAGAGAAACCGGCGGAGCCGGCCTGGAAGGCGCTTTTCGACGGGAAAACCCTGACCGGCTGGAAATCAACTCCCTTTGTCGGCGAAGGAAAGGTGTCGATCAAAGAAGGTGCGATCCGGATGGAGAAGGGGAAAAAACTCACGGGCGTCACCTATGCCCGGGCCGATTTCCCCAAGACCGACTACGAGGTCGAAATCGAAGCGCGCAAGATCGAGGGGGGAGATTTCTTCGCGACCACGACCTTTCCCGTGGCGGATCAGTTCGCTTCGTTTGTGGTGGGCGGCTGGGGAGGCACTCTTGTGGGGCTTTCGAGCATCAACGGATCCGACGCCTCGGAAAACGGGATGAGCAAAAACATCACCTTTGAAGAGGGCAAATGGTACAAACTTCGCGTCAAGGTGGGAAAAGTACGCCTTCAGTGTTTTGTCGATCAGGAGAAGATCATCGATCTCGACACGACCGACCTCCGCTTGAACCTGCGCTTTGAAATGTTCCCCGCCCGGCCGTTTGGCATCGCCACCTACGACACCATCGGCGAAGTCCGCGCCATCAAGGTGCGCGGACTTGCCGACAGGGAGAAAAAGGAACTGGCCCAGCCAATCAAGGAAGGCAATTAGGTCATTTGATTTCAGGCGGCACATTGCCGTAGGACCAGGGCAGCCCCTTGAACGGCGGCGCCTTGGCGTAGTCGGGCACCGGGCCCGGCCGCATTTTGCTCGCTAATTCCAGACCGGTTTTCACCATGGTTTCCCCGGCGCCAAGTTCCAGGTTGCTGTAGCTTGTTAGCCGGGTCTCGTAGCCGCCTCCGCGGGGGCCAAACGAATCGACCGTCGGCACATAGCCCACGCAGCCGTTGGCAAGCGATACCGGGAAGGTGAACGGGAACCCCGATTGCCTCTTGAGTTCCAGGCCGAATGCACAGAAGAACTCGGCGGGATTGGATAGGAAGATCGCGGGCCCTACCTGAATCGCCTGGACTTCGACCTCGGCCGTGGGGAACTTTTTCGCCAGCGCATCGAGCATGACCGTTTCCTTGGCAAAGGCCCAGTCGGTGGGATCGCTCTTTTTCGGATCCTTCGCGACGAGCTCGAGTGCTTTGTCCAGCCGCTCCTTCGAAGGAACCCGGCGCGACATGAGCGTGACTTGCGCGCGGGCGCTGACCGGGGTCAAGGTTCCTCGCTCCATTCCAAGCAGAACTTTGAGCGCTTCGGCGCCGATGCGCCCGCCAACAAAGGCGGCCCACGGTTCGGGCTTGCGATTGACCAACGGGTTGCGGTTGTCGACCTGGGTGATGTCGCCTGAATTGCCATTGAGGAACACGACGGGCGCGTCCTTGCCGTAGTACCCCTGGATCACTTTTTCGAGGTAGTGGACATAGTTGGCCGAGATGCCGCCCGGGTTGGTCGTGGCATGGCAGGCGAAATTGACAACACAGCCCAAGAACTTACCGCTGGCGTCCCAGGCGCCGATGACTCCCACTTCGGGGTCGACGGGGCCGGCCGGCTCGAGGATGTCGGGATTGTTTTGGCCGGGGTGAGTCACCGTCATGCCCCGGTGCATGTAGAAGCGCCGGTTGAAGGCCACCTTGTCTTCGGTCCCCTTGCCGATGCCCGCCTGGGCCGCGACCCGCTTCTTATAGGCTTCGACCACGGCGGCGACGATTCCCGCCTCCATCATTTCCAGATATTTGAGATCGGCCATGCTCGAATCTTGATAAGCGACCTTGCGGACGAATTCGTTGGCATGGTCGTAGTCGCCCGGCATCACCATGCCGACCGGCCCCGACGAGTGCGAGTGGCTGGCGCCAATGAGCACATGATCGCCGGGAATCCCGCACTGTTCCTGAATCTTTTTGCGCACGCGCAGGACGCTGCGCCGATCGATGCCGAGGGCATCAAGGCCCACCAGCGCGATCACATTTTTGCCATCGTCAAACACGGCCGCGCGCGCCTTGCAAGCATCGTGAAACGATTGGTGAAACGATTTGCCGTATCCGCCCGGCTGCTCCATGCCGATGGCCGGGCTGACATCTTTTTCGGCGAAGCCGGCCTTGAATACGGGCTTGGCCTCCGGTTCTTGAGAGCGCAAAGGAGGTCCGCCAGGAAGCGGCGAAAAAAGAAAAAAGACAAGAGGGAGGAAGGATTCGAATAAGCGCCTGGCCACGGTTGCTAACCTCGTAAGAGGAAGAAAGAGGAAATTCATGTGGGGTCCTGTCAACCTATCGCGGCCTTGGCGTGAGTGCCTAGACCGGGATGGTCAAATCCGGCGAATCTGGCAAAATTCTGGTGGGCACGCCGATTCTTCTTCCCTCCTTTGCCAGCGAATTTTTTTATTGGGAGATTCCCTTGTCCTCGTCACAGCCGATCGCTCCGCGTTCCCCTGGCTTCCTCCAGGCCATGGTGAGTGACTCTCTGGTGCGGCATGGCGTTGTCGTGGGAATATTGCTGCAAGGCGGTTGGGCTTTGGGCCAGCCGGTCCCCAATGTGCAAGCGGCTCAAGCCCCCACGCCCGAAGCGATTCTGAAATCCAGCCAATGGCCTGCCGGTTTGAAGATGGAACTGGCAGTCAGCGATCCCATGATTCACAGTCCGGTCGCGGGCGCTTTCGACGAAAAAGGCCGGCTGTGGGTGGTAGAAATGCCGGACTATCCCAATGGCCCGGCCAAGGGCGCCAAGCCGGGAGGAGCGATCAAGATCCTGACCGACACCGATGGCGACGGGCAGTTTGATCGGGCCGATGTCTTTGCCGAGGGTTTGCTTTTTGCCAACGGCGTGCTTCCCTGGAAGAAAGGGGCGTTCGTCACCTGCGCTCCGCACATCCTTTGGCTGGAAGACACCGATGGCGACGGCAAGGCCGACAAGAAGGAGATCCTTTTCGAGGGCTTTACGGAAGGCAATCCGCAATTGCGCGTCAGCTTCCCCATTCTGGGGCCTGATGGCTGGGTCTACGTGGCCAACGGACTTCGCGGCGGCAAAATCAAGCGGCCAAACGCCTCCCGGGAAGAAGAGATCACCCTGAACGGGCTCGACTTCCGTTTTCATCCGACCACGCTCAAAGGAGAGGCGCTGACGGGGCCGGGGCAATTTGGCAACACCTTCGATGCCTGGGGCAACCGGTTCGTCTGCGACAACCGCCATCATTTGCGCCATGTCGTGCTTGAAAATCGCTATGTCAAACGCAACCCTTTTCTCGCCACGGCCGAGCTGGTGGAAGATGTCGCGCTCGAGGAGGCGGGCCCGCTTTCCTCCGGAGGCAAAATTTGGCCGATTAGCCGCAACTGGACGACTTCCAATCTGCATGCCGGCCGTTTCACGGCGGCCTGCGGGGTCATGGCTTTTCAGGGAACGGGCCTGGGGCTGAATCCTACCGGCTCTCTATTCACTTGCGATCCCACGGGGAACCTGGTTCACGAAGAACGGCTCAGCGAAAACGGAGGAACCTTTCGGGCTCGGTCGCCCCAGCAGGGGTTTGAGTTTTTGGCCTGTTCGAACGAATGGTTTCGGCCCGTCAGCATGATTCAGGGTCCTGATGGCGGCCTTTGGGTGATCGACATGTGCCGGGCGGTGATCGAGCATCCGGAGTTCATGCCCCCGGAACTACGCAACCGGGCTGACCTCGTCTGGGGCAAGGAGAAGGGGCGCATCTGGCGCATCCGCCGTGAAGGGCTGGCGCCCAAGAAAAACCCGCTGGCGAACCCGGCCAAGCCCGCCGACTGGGCAGCGCAACTGGGAAGCGACGAGGGCTGGGTGCGCCATACCGCGTTTCGATTATTACTTCAGACGGGTGATCGATCCGTATTGGCGGATTTGCGGACAAGGATGATCCACGCTCCATCGGCGTATGAGCGATTCCTGGCCGCCTGGCTGGTACACAACCTGGCAGGCACGACAAGCGAACAGATCGCGGCGCTTCTTGCGGATAAGGACGCCCATGTCGTGGTCGCGGGCCTCAACATTTTGGAATCCGAGTGGGCTCAGTTGCCGGCTCTGAGTGGTCCACTGAAAAACCTGGCGAGCCACCCCGATGCTCGGGTCCGCTTTCAGGTCGCGCTCGTTGCCGGCTACCTCAAGCCGGCCGACGCTACATCGATCTTGACCCAGGTGGCCAAACGAGACGGGGCCGACAAATGGACCCATCTGGCAATTTTGTCTTCAGCGGCCCAGTGTCAAAAGGAGCTCGCGCAACAACTGCTCACGGCCCCGGGGCCTGCTTCCGACCTGGAATTGCTCCAAGATCTGGCCACACAGGTCGGGGTCAAGGGGCAAGTTGGCCCGATTCGGGAACTCGCCCAGGTGGCCCTCGAACCTTCGGGAGAAAAGCGCCAACTGGCGGTGCTTGTCGGATTGGCCGTGGGCTGTCGCAAACGGGGCCAATCGCTCCATGATCTTTTGGCAACCTGGGACCAGGAAGGCGCCGGGGCCATGGCGCAGTGGAAACGGTTGCTGGAAAAACAGCGCCTGCTGGTGCAAAACGAAGCGGCACCTTCCGCCGAGCGGCTCAAGGTGCTGCCCCTCATCGCCATGGCAGGCCCGGCAGGATTGGAAACCCTGCAAAGCGTCGCCAGAACGTCTCCCGATCTGGCGCTCAGGCTGGCGACCATTCGCGAAATCGGCAACCTGTCCGGGCTAGAAGGTCCCACGGCCTTGATCGGAAGCTGGAAGGCCCAGCCGCCCGCGGCGCGTCGGGAGATTCTTGAACTCATGTTGCGCTCAAACGAGCGGATCTTGGAACTCCTCAAACGCATCGAATCCGGCGAGATTTCTCCCCGCGAACTCGATGGCAACCGGATCAGGCAACTGCTGGCACACGCCCATCCCGAGATCAAGAAACAGTCGGAGAAGTTACTGGCCTCAAGCTTGCCGGCCAACCGGGGCATTGTCATTCAGGCCTACCTGACCGCCGCGAAGAAACCGGGTGATCCCGAGCGCGGCTCTCAGGTTTTCGCCAAGAATTGCGCCACCTGTCACAAAATCGGCGGGAAGGGGCTCGATGTCGGGCCCGATATCTCCGACACGCGCACCAAGACCGAAATCATGCTTTTGACCGACATCCTCAATCCGAGCGCGGCCATCGATAATAACTATGTCGGCTACATCGCGACCTTAAAAAATGGCCGCACGATCACCGGCATGATCCGCTCTTCGAACGCCTCGTCGCTGACGCTCGTCCGTGCCGAAAATCAGACCGAGACGGTGCAGCAAAACGAAATCGAGGAATTGGTTTCGACCGGGCAATCGTTCATGCCCGAAGGTCTTGAGAAAAATATCAGCGTTGCCGAAATGGCGGATCTGTTGGCCTATCTCAAGAACTGGCGTTACCTGGATGGGAAGACGCCATTGGGAGTCAGGTGAGAAATATGAGTGAAGCGATCAAACCCTCACCTAGTCGGAAGTCACGGTTTGGCAGAACCTGGATTTATTTCTGTGGGCTCTTTCTCTTTGGATTCGGTCTCGCGGGGTATTACGTCCTTTTGCCCGTGCCAATTGATAAAGCGCTAGCCCAGGAATCATTGCATGTCCAGGCAGAGGAGTGTTGTCAGGCCATGGTCCAGGACGACCATAGCACGTTGGTGGATCGATCACTTCCGTATCTGGTTGAAATGATGGGCGGGAGGGAAAGGTACATTGCCCGTCTCAAGACCTTTGCTTCCGAAATGAAAAAATCAGGTGTTCATGCAAGAGAGATGACTGTTTACCAGCCTGAAGAGTTTCAGCAAAAGTCGGGGGTTTTATATGGCGTAGTTGCGTACAAGATGTTACTGAAAGGTCCCTTATTCCTTTCAAGGACCATCAGCGGCCAGTTGATTGGCATTTCAAAAGACAGAGGGAAGAACTGGTCATTTTTTGACTGTACCGCTCTAAAAGGGGATAGAATTAAAATCAAGAGCGTTATTCCTGATTTTCCAGATGAGTTGCAATTGCCTTTGAATGAAACAAAGGAGTAATCTAAATGGTCATTCCGAAGGCCGGAAAAGTCAACCGCATTCATTGAATTTTCCCGCATGGGAAGAAGAGGTCCGAGCAATGTCGCAGGCGCCTGCTGTCAAACCCCAGCAAAATTCATGGTCGTTTTTGGTTGGTGCCATTTGCCTGTTATTTGGCGTCGGATAGGGTTTTGCGGCCGCTCTTCCCTCAAAGCAGGGCCTTTCAGCCGCTCAACTCGCGAAAGCACTGAATGTTCATTATTGGTATTTCACGGTTCCGCCACATGACGAAGCGGCCAAACTTCGCTTTGAATTAACCGATGGCGAAAAGGTCAGTCAATCTAGTGGACTTGGAGGTCTCAAAGCGGGAACGATCTCTGATCGTCGCTCTGCGCCGTTTGCCCGACTCGACTGGCAAACTGGAGCTCTCCATTCAAGGCCCCTCTGTGGATCTACACACGATGTTCGACGGGGCCGCTTTTTCTCAATCGGATGTGCTCGAATATCTCCCCAATGGTGAACAAGTGACGGATCAGCCGCTTCTTCAAGGCAACCGCCTGGGAACCATCTCTCGTCCATTCACAGGTGCTAGGGAAGGGGATATTTTGCTCATGCTTGTTTTGAAAAAGTAGTAATCGAATCCTGCAGTATTTCTTTATTGATTTTAGATTCTGTCTTAGCTGTTTGTTTTACATGTGCAGCGTCATTCTGCCTATTTATCAACCAGCCACTTCAAGGGTACCCCGTCCAATCTGCGTGTCGCCACCTTCAAAAACTGCCCAAAATTCTTCTCCGCCTGACCTTGCAACTCCATGGTCGCGGCGCCAAACCGGATCGCGTCGTTGATCTGCGAATCGATGCCAAAGGCCGCGGCCGTTTTCAAAAGAGGCGCGATTTGAGGATCGGCCTTGATCACCGCCTCATTCTGCGCTCGGGCGACCGTGCCGTCGGCACTATATTGCATCTGCCAGACGATGCCCCATTTGCCGTTGTCCCCCTTGGCGAGCAGGTGATCTTCGATTTTAATGCGGCGCGTGGCCAGATCGGGCTCGACGCGGGTGGCGCGCACCACGGTTGCTTTTGCTTCCTCGGCCATTGCGACCGCCTTGGGGATCCACTGATCGGCCGCCTGTTGGCCGGCCGCATCGCCTGTCAACTCGCTGAGCATCTTTTGCAACATCTTGGGCAAAAGTTGCGCAAGCAACGCCTCGGCGCCATTCTTGGCGTCTTTTTTCCCGGCTTCGATCAACACGTCGCCACTCCCCTGGAGGATGAGCGGCTTGCCCATCTGATAAGAGAAAAGCGCCTTGCGCGCGGCCCAGTCGGCGGGGTCGTCGATCGGCATCGAGGGAAGCCGGTCGAGAATGTTGGCCCGGTCCTTGGTCGGGTCGAGGCCAAGCTCGGTCAGATCCTTGATCAGCTCCGGCACCGTGCGCGTTTCCACTCCTTCAACTCGTTCCTGAATGGCGAGCATGACCAGATTTTTCACAAGGGGTGAGCGAGCTTCGTGGCGAACGACCTGGCGCGGGTCGATCGGCAAGAGCACCAACTGGGAGTTCGCCTGGGGGTTTTTCTCCTGGAAGCGCTGCTGCTCTTCCGTCAGAAACTGCTTCAAACCTTCCTGACCGGGTCCAAGCTGGCCGATCCAGGCTTCGATGCGCTGCGCCAAATCGCCGCGAATCGCTTCGAGCCGGCGAGCTTCGTCCTGAAAAGTCTTTTCGGCCAGGTCTGGTTTGGCGTGCTTGAGCCAGGATCGCTGGGTGGCAAACCAGGCGCGCTGAGGGGAACTGGCGCCCAGGACCAGTCCGCGAAATTCCTCGCCCGTTTTCAATTTCAACGTTTCCACCGCGGGCGCCGTGCTCGCCTTTTGATTGGGCGCGGTCTTATTTTGGCCCGCCTTGTTTTGGGCCGCCTTATTGGATTTGAATTGCGGCAGGTTGCCTTTGCTGGGATTCGCCTGACCGGGATTGATCGGGGTGGACTTTTCTTGCACCGGGTCTTGCGCCCAGCCGATGGCGGAAATCAAGAGTGGGCCAACCAGGACCAACGGGGCGATTCCGAAAAGTCGCGCGAGCATGATCGATCATCCCGGGTCAAGAAAGGTGGTTCCCTGATTCTACACCCGAAGCCAGGTCTTGGCGTTGACGATTCAGCCTTCCAGGAGGTGGCGACGGGGAGAAATCTCCCAGCCGCCTGGGAACACTCAGAACGCAGCCGGCGGCTCTGCCTTCGGTTCAAAGGGCCACTGCTCTGTATGCCGCGACCAGAGCAAGAAGACAAGCGCCCCCAAGAGTAGGGTTGCCGCGCCGATGACCATGAAGATTTTGCCCGTGGTGATGTAAAGGAACGACCAGCCAATCAGCCCCACCAGACAGGGAAGAGGATAAAGCCACATCTTCCAGGGTAATGCCACATCGGGCCTCGTTTTGCGCAAGTAGATGAGGCCAAGTGTCTGCGCGACAAACTGCTCGAGGATCCGCGTCGCGATCAAAGCCGTAATAATCATGTCGAGATTAAAAAAGCTCCAAAATAACACCATCCCCGCGATCAACAAAAGCGATCGATGGGGAATGTGCAGCGTGGGATGCACCGCGGCGAACCAGCGGAAAAAGTGGCCGTTTTGCGCCGCGGCGAAAGGAACCCGCGAATAGCCGAGCATGCCGGAAAAGGCCGACGCGAAGCAACTGCCCATAAGCAGCACGCTGACAAGCGACCCGGCCCAGGGGCCGTGCAGCCGGTTCATGAATTCGGCCGTGATGTTGCTGGAATAGTTCTTGGCCTCGCGCCAGGGGATCGACCCAACGATTGCGAGGTGAACGAGGGAGAATAAGACCACCACGATCAGGGCGCTGGCCAGGATGGAATAGGGGATGGTGCGGGCCGGATTGCGCACCTCGCCGCCCAGGTAGCAAACATTGTAATAACCGAAGTAGGAATAGATGGCCAAGCCCATACCCATGCCGAGGGCCATCCCAAAATTCGGCGGCCATTCTTCGGGAGCAATCTCCGCATCGAAGGCGATGGCCGGATCGAAGTGCAAGGCTCCCCCCACGATCACCCAGCCGACAATGCAGAAAACGGCCGTCAAGAAAATGAGGCTGATGCGTCCGAGGGCATCGACTTTGCGGTAAAGCAGGAAAAGGATGAGCAATCCCATGGCCAATCCGAGGAAACGCGAGGGGCCGACCGTGATGCCGATTTTTTGTTCGGGCTGAATTTCCATCTCCCAGGTTGTCGAGTGGGCCTCGTCCCAGGCCTTGAAATCGAGCGTGATTGTCTTGGAGAATTGCGCCGCCGCGACCAGCCCCGAGCCGACCTCCAGGGGGCCGCTGATCAAGATTTGCCAGACAAACAGAAACGCCATGAGGCGCCCCCATTTGGCCCGGCCAAAGCTCTCCAAAAGGTAGTGGTAGGTTCCCCCGGCGGCCGGCAGCGCGGCACCCAGTTCGCCCCAGACCATGCCGTCGGCTACGATGAGAACGCCCGCCACAAGCCAGGCCAAAAGCGCATACTGCCCGGGGAGATATCCGAGGATCAGGGGAATGGTCGCGAACACCCCGGCTCCGACGATCTGGGTGATATTGATCGCGGTCGCCTCCCAAAATCCCAATCCTTTGAGAAGTCCGGGTTGCGCGCTGATTTGGGGCGAAAGCATCAATATTCCAAATTCATTGAAACAAGGTGGGGATATGGGAAAAGCGAGAGGAGCAGCGAACTGCCGGTCATCTTATTTCTTTGTGATCTTCAGTTAAGGCCCCGGCGATTTCGTTCAGGCGGTTTGCCTGGCCTCAAGCTGTCGCGGATGTGGTAAGATATCTGAATCCAAATGAACCTCTGGAAACGATGGCAGATTTGACCCCACCTCCAATGCGGGAGCGGCGCATGAACCGGCGGCCAACAAGGCGACCGGGGTTCACCCTGATCGAACTGCTCGTGGTCATTGCCATCATCGGCGTGCTCATCGGCCTGCTCGTGCCTGCGGTTCAGAAGGCTCGTGAAGCGGCCAATCGCACCGATTGCGCCAACCGGCTCAAGCAGATCGGCGTGGCCTTGCACAGTTTTCATGACACGATCGGCGAATTTCCCATGGGGGCCGAATTCGATGTCGGGTCCGGCTGGACGGCGTTCATTCTGCCGTGGCTGGAACAAAACGCCGCCTATCAAGCGCTCACCTTCCAGGACGATGCCGAGATCAACGCCGAATGGGCTTCCCGTCAGCCAGGAACGCCGGGCGATTTGACGAGCACCAACTATTCGGTGCGCAATATCGGCGCCTGCGAGACCGTTTTTAAGGTGTTTCGCTGTCCTTCGGCGGGGGAAGTCGAGCATGCCCGCGATATTTCCGGGTCGCAGTGGGAGGTTTTGCAAAGAGTTCCCACCAACTATTTGGGGTGCGTCTCGGGCCGGCTGGATTCGGATCGGCGGGAAGTCGAAGTCGCCGCCCCCTGGGGGCAGGTGATCAAGGTGGAGCGCATTGACGACCTCGACGGCATTTTCATTCAAAAAATGCCCAACCAGCGGATCAAGCGCAACGGCCAGGGCTGGGGCATGGGCTCAGGCGTCAGGATTGCCGGGATCCTTGACGGCTGCTCGAACACGATCATGGTGGGGGAAGCGCTGACCTCCGCGGCGGCTTTCTCACAAATGGGAGTCGTGGCCGAAAACAATGCGCCTGGCATGGGACGCAAGGATCACTGGTCGATCGGCAGCAACGATGTCGATAACCAGAGCCAGGGAGATATGTCGGAGTTTCTCGGATCCACCGGCGTGCTCCTCAACCACCCGGTCGTTCTCGAAGGCGATCCGCGCTTTGCCGCCTATGAACTTTCCTTCGGCAGCCGCCATACCGAGGGAGCCAACTTCCTTTTTGCCGATGGATCGCTGCGCTATGTGCGCAATGGCATTGCGCCGGCGACCTATTCGGCGCTGGGGACGCGCGCGGGCGGCGAAGTGGTTGCACTCGACTGACCAGGCGGCCCGCGGGAACGGCGGCCGCGGCCCTCACGGACTGTTTTCCTAACGGTCCATTGCCTGGCCGCATAAAGAGATTTTTCTGGCATTCCGGGCACCGGCTACCGATAATTTCCGATAGAGACCCACAGAGAAAAAGCTATGCGCCAAGGGTGTGCGGAACACGAGCGATTGGTCGGCCTGTCGCGGCGCGAATTGCTTCGTGCCGGCGCTTTACCGCTCTTTGGCATGGGCCTGAACTCTTTCTTGGGAGCCAATCCCGCGATTTCGGTGCCAGCGCGGAAGGCCAAGGCCTGCATCGTGCTGTTCATG
>Ga0208492_1000540_pt1 | contig 31182 bp, 25 predicted proteins | sample Subbioar_CSW14AB_FD_184820 | JGI IMG/M metagenome (GOLD analysis project Ga0208492, IMG submission 184820) | Serpentinite rock and fluid subsurface biosphere microbial communities from McLaughlin Reserve, California, USA - CR12Mar_CSW14AB (SPAdes) | ecosystem: Environmental > Terrestrial > Deep... | reverse complement strand
CGATCTTGTGCTCGCTGTCGACCGGCACCGGCTCGCAGGACGCGTATGTCGCGACCGTCCCCGACTGGGGCTACGCCGATCGTCGCTGGATGATCGACTGGAACGGCGACGGCAAGATCGACTTCTGCCGCGCGACGGGCAATTCGAGCGGCTCGGGCAGCTACCTCCAGTGCTCGCTCTCCACTGGTACCGGCGCGCAGGACATCTGGGTTCCCATCGGTGACTGGGGCTACGACGACCGTCGCTGGATGGCGGACTGGAACGGCGACGGCAAGATCGACTTCTGTCGCGCCGTCGGCCAGCCCTCCGGGCCGGGCAGTTACCTGCAGTGCGCGTTCTCGAACGGCAACGGCGCGAACGACATGATGGTCGGCGAGATCCAGGACTGGGGTTACGGCGATCGTCGCTGGATGATCGACTGGAACGGCGACGGCAAGGCGGACTTCTGTCGCGCGACCGGCAACACGAGCGGCTCGGGCAGCTATCTCTCGTGTGCGCTCTCGACCGGGATCAGTCGCCAGCTCACCAACGTCGGCGAGCTGACCGACTGGGGCTACGGCGACCGCCGCTGGATGGCGGATTGGAATGGCGACGGCAAGGTCGACTTCCTCCGCGCCGTGGGCAACACGAGCGGCTCGGGCAGCTGGCTGCTCGGCGCGATCGCCAACGCGCCGAACGGCTGACCGGACGGTCCGGGCTTGCTCGGATAGACTGTCGTCGTGCCTCCGCTCTTCACCCAGCGCGAGATTCCGCCGCGCGCGATGGATGGCGGCCCGTGGGCATGCTGCAAGGACGTGGGGCCCGGGTTCTCCGTGCTCACGTTGAACGTCTGGTTCGGCGAGCGCGAGCAGCAAGCGCGGGCGCGGGCGGTCGCCGAGCTGATCGAGACGATGGCACCCAAGGTCGTCGCGCTGCAGGAGGTGACGGCACCCTTCCTTGCAGTGCTCGGCGCCTCGCGCTCCATCCAGGAGCGCTATTGGACGAGCGCCCTGACCGTCGACGATTACGGCACGCTCCTGCTCTCTTCGCTGCCGGTCTCGGAGCTGTACGTGGCGGAGATTGGCGGCTCGATGGGACGTGTCATGCCCTGGGGTGTCGTGTCGGTCGGCAGCGAGCGGGTGGCGATCGGCGCGGTGCACCTCGAGAGTGGTCGGCACAACGCCGAGACCCGCGCGGAACAACTGGTCGAGTGCTTCGCGCGGCTCGCCCCGTTCGAACATGCCATCCTGCTCGGCGATACCAACTTCGCCGACGGCGAGCCGATCGAGGAGCGCGCGCTGACGGCGGAGTGGGTCGACGGCTGGCGGGCCACCCAACCAGCAGGCGAACCCGGCTATACCCGCGACACCGTCGCCAATCCGATGGCTGCGTCGCTCCGCAACGGCGATGTCGTTCAACGACGCATCGATCGGGTGCTCACCCGCTCGACCCGATTTCGTGCGAGCAAGAGCGCGCTCGTCGGTACGGAGCCGATCGCTCCTGGGGTGTACGCCTCGGACCACTTCGGTCTGTTCGTCGAGCTGGACGCGGTCACTCGTCTCCTGGTTCCCACCAGCAGGGCTTGAGCGGCCACGGTCGCGCCCCTACCTTGGCCCACATGACGTGGGACTTTGTCATCGTCGGGTCTGGTTTCGGCGGCAGTGTCTCGGCGCTTCGGCTCGCCGAGAAGGGCTATCGCGTGCTCGTCCTCGAGAAGGGCAAGCGGTACGGCAAGGACGACTTCGCCAAGAACAACCGCGACATCCGTCGTTGGCTGTGGAACCCGGCGATCGGTGCGCACGGCATCTTCCAGATGACGTTCCTCCGTCACGTCACCATCCTCCACGGCGTCGGCGTGGGGGGCGGTTCGCTCACCTACGCGAACACCCTGCCGACTCCGACCGATCGGTTCTTCGAATCGCCTTCATGGGCGCACCTCGCGTCGTGGAAGAAGGAGCTCGTTCCCCACTACGACACCGCGCGTCGCATGCTGGGGAGCGTGAAGAATACGCACCTGACGCCCGCCGACCGGCTGCTGCGCGAGGTCGCCCGCGACATCGGTCGCGAGGACCACTTCGACACGCCGCACGTCGCGGTGTTCTTCGGGCAGCCCGGTCGCGAGGTGCCTGATCCGTACTTCGACGGCGCGGGGCCGGCGCGCACCGGGTGCACCGAGTGTGGCGCCTGCATGACCGGCTGCCGCGTCGGCGCCAAGAACACGCTCGATCGCAACTACCTCTATCTCGCGGAGAAGCGCGGAGCCACCGTGCAGCCCGAGACCGAGGTCGTGGCGGTGCGCGCGCGCGAGGGAGGCGGCTACCTCATCGAGACGCGGGGGAGCCTCGGCTCGGGCCGCTCCCAGACCATCGAGACCGCGCAGGTGATCTTTGCAGGCGGCGTGATGGGCACGCTCCCGCTCCTCCTCGCGATGAAGGCCGACCCGCGCGGGTTGCCGCGCCTCTCCGATCGACTCGGGGACTTCGTCCGCACCAACAGCGAGTCGCTCATCGGTGTCGCCGCCCCCGACGCCGAGGAGGACTTCTCGCGCGGGATCGCGATCACGTCGATCCTTCACACCGACGACCACAGTCACCTCGAGCCGGTTCGCTACGGCGCTGGCTCGGACTTCTTCCGCTTCCTCATCCTGCCGCACGGCCCCGGCAACGACGTGCTCACGCGGGTCAGCAAGATGGTCGGGCGGTTCGCGCGCGACGCAGGCACGTGGCTGAGGATGTACACGATGAGCAACTTCGCCGAGAAGTCGGCGACGCTGCTCTACATGCGCACGCTCGAGGGCACCCTCAAGCTGCGCCTCGCGCGGAGCCCGCTCACCGGGTTCAAGAAGGGCCTCGTCAGCGAGCTCGAGCCCGGCGCCGAGGCGCCCAAGGCGTTCATCCCGGAGGCGACCGATCTCGCCGAGCGCTTCGCGAAGAAGATGAGAGGCATCGCCGCGACCGTGTTCAGCGAGACCATTCTCGGGAGCCCGACCACGGCGCACATCCTCGGCGGCGCGTGCATGGGCGCCTCACCCGCTGAGGGCGTGATCGATCACCGCCATCGGGTGTTCGGGTACGACGGCCTCTATGTGATCGACGGGAGCGCCGTCAGTGCGAACCCGGGCGTGAACCCGTCGCTCACCATCACCGCGCTCGCGGAGCGTGCGATGAGCTTCATCCCGCCGAAGGCGGCCTGAACGCCGATCTGCGGTCCGCGCCTTGCTCGGGTCCCTTCGAAGAAAGGGGGGCTCATGCTCGAGCAACTCGAGAAGAACTGGTGGATGTTCACGGTGCGCGGCATTGCCGCCATCTTGTTCGGCCTCGGCGCGTTCGCGTGGCCGGGGATCACCGTCGCGGTGCTCATCGCGCTGTTCGGCGGCTACGCGCTCATCGATGGCTTGGCGGCGATCGTGACGGCCGTACGGAACCGCAAGGAGATCAAGCACTGGTGGGCGATCCTGCTCAACGGAATCGTCGGCGTCCTCGCGGGCCTGGCCGCCTGGTCCATGCCGGGTCTGACCGCTGTGGCGTTCGTCTACCTCATCGCCGGCTGGGCGCTCGCGACCGGCGTCGTCGAAGTCGTCTCCGCGATCCGGCTCCGCAAGGAGATCGAGGGCGAGTGGTTCTACGTGCTGGCGGGCATCGCCTCGATCGTCTTCGCAGTGACGATCGCCCGCTCGCCGGCCGTCGGCGCGCTCGCCGTCCTCTGGCTGATCGGCTCGTACGCGATCGCGTTCGGGATCCTGCTCTTCGCGTTCAGCCTGCGGCTCCACGGCAGCACCGGTCGGCCCAGCTCCGCGTGACGAGCGCGGTCTCGGGCCGTGGTGATACGCTCACACCATGAGCCGCACTTCATCCTTCGCAGCCCTCGCGCTCATGACGGGTACGTTGGCGATCGGCTGCGGCTCCGAAGTTGCGCCTGCGACCGCCGAGGATGCGGGGGGCGTCGACACCGGGTCCTTGGCGGACACGTCCACCGTGGCCGACTCGACGGGCGACACGGCCGTCGTCGACGGTGGATGCAACGCGCTCGCGAACACGGCTCCGGTCGTGAGCGTCGTCGCGGTGCCGAGCGCTCCGCCGACGCTGACGGGTGGCACGATCGTGCCGGGCACCTACCAGAGCACCAAGGTCGAGGCGTTCACCGGCAGCGGAGGCAGCAGCGGGCCGACCGGGAAGACCTTCCAAGAAACCGTCCTCATGGGTGCGACGAGGGTGGATGTCGTCGTTGCCGAGGGCACCGTCGGCGCGGGTTCGAAGGAGGCGTTCCGGGGGACGTTCTCCTACGTCACGGGTGGTGACAATCTCGCGCTCGCGCCGCTCTGCGGCTTCAAGGACGGGGTCACCGAGAAGTACGCCGCCGAGACGACGGCTTCCGGAGGGAACGTGCTCCGCATTCTCCTGCCTTCCAACACCGTCCTGACGCTCACGCGCGTGCCCTGAGCGTCAGCTACGCGGGCGCGGGAGCGAAGCCGATCTTCTTCGCGCATTCCCAGATCTCGAAGCCCTCCTTCTCGAGGCGCTCGAAGATCTTCTTCTTGTCCTCCGGGCTGACCTCCGCCCAGATCACCGCGTCCATCCCCATCGCACCGTCGCGGGGGTGGAAGTAGATCGCGAGCAGAGTGTCGATCTGCACGTCGACGCCACCGCCTTTGCGATCGCGCGTCGTGCGCCCCCTCTGCGCGGCGCACTGCTTGATGGGGCCGTACGCGTTGGGGATGTCGCTCGGTGCGATGGCGAGGTTGTGTTGGGCCTCGTGCATGGTGCAGCCGCCGAGGGCACAACCAAAGGCGACGAGCGCAAGGACGGTGCGAGCAATCGAGCGCAGCATGTGCCCGAGGCTACCGCAGAGGGAATGCCGCTGCAGCTCGCCGGGTTATCCTTGGACCATGCGCCGCCGAGCTCTCACCACGACGAAGGTCTTGTCGGTTGCGTTCGCGATGCTCCCGGGCTGCGAAAAGCCCGAGGTTCGCGCCGATCCCGAGCCCGCTCCCCCCGCTCCGTCGGTGGTCGTGGCCGCTGTGTCGGCGCCGCCGAGCGCAGCCCCGTCGGTCGACGTGAAGCTCCTCTCCTTGAGCGGCGAGCTCACCTCCCTCGATCGCGACAAAGCGCTCGCGAAGCTGGAGCACTTCCGCCCGCTCTGCGACGACCGCGGCTATCCACTGGTCGGCAACCTCCCGAGCAAGGGCATGTCCAACGGGCTGCACCCGAGCGAGTTCTGCGCCGAGGTGCGCAAGAAGCTGAAGCCGTGAGGCTCTTCGAGCTCGAGGCCGTGGGCGGTCCGCTGGCAAAGCGGCTCGCGCGGCGGCGTCAGGGGACCGAGCACCTCGCGTGGGGCGAGCTCGCGCCCCTCGCGACCACTCCGGCCGGCGAGCATGCGCGTGGGGTGTGGACGCAGAGCGCCTTCTCCGAGTACGCGAGCGCAGCCTCGTTCGCCGACATCACCGGAGGCCTCCTCGCGGCGGGAGCCCCGATCGATTTGTGCGCGGCGGCGGGCGATTTCGTGCTCGACGAGATCCTCCACGCCGAGCTCTCCTCGCAGATCGCGATGACCCTCGGCGGAGCCGTTCCGCTCGAGGTCGATCTCGCCAGGCTCGTTCGTCCACCGACGTCCGATACGCCGCTCGCCCGGGTCGCCGAGCTCGTCGTCCGAACGTGCTGCGTGGGCGAGTCGCTGACCATCGCGCTGCTCCAAGCTTCGCGTGAGAGCGCAGGCGCGCCGGTGATCGCCGAGGTGATAGGACGCATCGTGCGTGATGAGGCCGAGCACGCCGAGCTCGGTTGGACGTTCCTCGACTGGGCGGCCGATCGCCTCTCCGACGACGAGCTCTCCGCGCTCGGTCAGGTCGCGACCGGCGCGGTCGCCTCCTTCGCACCGGTGTTCATGCGCGAGTGCGCGGGCGATGGCTCACTCGGCGTGATGTCGTGCGCGACGTACGATGCCGCATTCGTCAAAGCGCTCCAAAGGCGGGTCGACGAACCGCTCCGCGCGCGCGGCATCGAGATCGCTCCGGACGTGCTCGAGCACATCACCGCCCTGGCGCGCGGATGAGGACATTGCTGCCGCTCGTGGTGCTCTCGGTCGCAGCGTGCGCGCCCGCGCCGGCGCCGGTCCCTCCCGCTTCGTTGGCTCCCGCTCCGTCCGCGCAGCCTTCCGCGCCTCCGTCCGTGGCAATCGCCTCCAGTGCACCTTCCGCGAGTGCGGTGCCGTTATCGAGCGCGTCAGCGAAGGGCAAGACCAGTCGGTGCTTCTGCTTCGATTGGGTTCACCTGGAGGACTTCGGCAAGAGCTGTCACCCGACGGTCGCGAGGTGCGAGAGCGAGCGGGCGAAGGGCTTTCCGCCCGGACGCGGCATGACGACATCGTGTGTCGCGACGACCTGCCAGTCCTGAGCCTCTACCCTTCGTGCAGCGGAATCGTCGTCCTGGTCAGCCACGCGTCGACCAACGCGTCTTCCGAGAAGAGCGAGGTGACGTGATATCCTTTGGGGCGCGAGCGTTCGATCGCTTCGCACGCGGTGATCGGCTCCGACACCACCGTGCGTTTGCCGGTGTAGCTCGAGTGCACCACCCGGACGGTGTCCGCGTCGACTACCAGGAATCCCACGTGCACGTCGAGCCCGAGGAGATGGACCCCGTCTCCGAACGAGCGGACCTTCTGCTCGAGCGCCGACGCTGGCACGCTGAAGACGCGGTGATGCGACGGGCCGGGCGGGATCAGTGAACGCGCGATCGTGAGCGCGGGCGATTGCCCGAAGCGGCGTCGGCTCTCGAGGCGGAGCCCGACGTGCTGGAGGGTGGTCGCGACGAAATAGCCGCACGCGATCCCTTCGGGGGCGAGAGGCTCGTCGGCGGTTCCGTTGAAGGCCCACCGCGTGCCGAGCCAAGCCGGGAGGAGCACCTCGGAGAACGTGCTCTGCAGCGCCTTGCGCGCCTCGATGCGCACGGCCCGGCGGGCCGGCTCGTCGCCCGCCGCCGCGTTTCGCTCGGCGAGCTCGTCGCGAATGGCCTCGATGCGCGCGCGGAGTGCTCCGTAGGGCGCGCGCGTGATCCCGGGCGCGGGCACGGGCGGTGCGGGCGTCGGATCGGAGACGTCACGCCCTGCGGCGCGGCTGCAGCTCGCGGTCAACAGCGTGAGGAGGCAGGCTCGCCGGTGCACGCGCGGAAGAACGCTCGGACCTCGCACCTCGATTCCATCCGTTGCTCCCCGGGCGTCGGCGGTTGAGGAGCGCGAGACAGCCACACGCGAGCAACGGAGCGAGCAAACCGCGGTCACCAGTCGTGCCCATGCTGCACGCGGACGATGACCCCGCTCCGTTGGTCGCGGGGGTACCAGGGGTCGCTGGGGCCTTCGGGCAGGACGGCTCCGGGCCGCACGTGAGATCGGTGATTTCCCCTTCGGTGACCAGCGTCGGCCCACCCGCGATGCGTACCCGAAGGGACACTCGCGGTCGGGTATCGGTGGTCGGACAGTCCTGAAACAGGTTGCCAACGAGCGTCGACGAGGCGCGAACCCTGCCCCAGTCGTTCTGGGTGGCCCATCGCGAAGGCTCCCCCTGCAGGAGGACCTCCACCGCGCTCACGGCGAGGAACGGGCGCACCGCCGGATCCGCGTCGAAGCTCAAGGGACGCTGGACCGACCAATGCGCGACGCCCCAGTCGCACTTTGCGGCCGGGTGTTCGAGATCCGAGATGCGCATCACGCCCGCCTTGGTGGGCATGGGCACCGCCGCCGTTGCGGTGAACGATGCCGTCTTCCCGTCCGCGCATCCATCGGTCCACCGCACGGTGTACATCGTCCCCTCAACCAGCGCTTCGTCGAGCACGAGTAGTGCATCGTCCGCTTCGGGGAGGAGGTGGGTCGCCAGCGCTCGACCCGTCGCATCGAGGAGCGCGAGATCGCTGACGCCGAAGGCGGCGCCGTTGGAAAATGGAATCGCCGGCAGGTTCGCCGGAAGCGTCTCCGCGAGCGAGGGCACGACCCAGGGGCATCCGGCGTCGGGGACGACGGGCGAGGACTCCGCCAACGCGGGCTTCGCAACGAACATCAGTGCGAACGCCAGTAACGCAGCCCTCATGGGTCGCACTGGATGCATCTTCTGCTCCACGACCACCGGCACACGTTGGCTCACGTGACCACCCAGCGATCGTCGAGCCTTGGCTCGAGCCACGTGCGCACCTCGGCCGGAGGACCGTGCACCTCGAAGGTCACGTCGCTTCGTTGGAGACCGCTGAAGATCGCGTTGAGCAGGACGCTGCGATAGTTCGCTCCCTGCAGCGTCAGTCGATATCCAGTCGCTGAGCGCTCGACGTCGACACGCAGGTCTTCGGTCGATTCCCACGTAGTGCGCGGGTGCAGCCCGAGGCGTCGAACCCGCGGCCGGGCATCGAGCTGGGCGAGGAGCTTCGGCAGGTGGGCCTGATGGAAATCGAGCTCGAGCTCGATGCCGAGTGCGGCGAGCGGGCCGTCGAGCAGGAACGACCACCCGGTGTGATCGTAGGCGAAGCCGAACTGGTTGAAGCGTGCGACCTCCAGTCCCGGTAGCCCGTCGAGACGTTCGAGGCGAGCCTTGTCCCGATCGTCATTGGACACTCGCAGCTCTACGCGGCGCAGGTGGGGAACCGGCAGCCGGCCGTGGGCGAGCTCGACGAAGGCCTTCCACGGCAGCCCCGAGACCGACTGCACGCGCACTCCGCGAACGACCGACACCTCGCGCGTGCTCACCGATTGGAGCGTGCGCAGGAGCGGGTGTGACAGGAGCTCACGTTGCGCCGCGGTCTTGGTCTTCAGCTCTGCGTGGGCGAGAAACCCGCGTGAGAACCGGACGGTGCCCTTGTCGACGAGCGGCTCGATCGGACCGAGGAGCTCGACGAGGTGCTTCTTCAGGATCTGTTGCTCGCGTTTGACGTTCTTGACCAGCGGCTTGTCGGCCCTCGTGTTCGCGATCTGCAGTTGGATGAGCTCGGCGCGCACCTCGCCGCGCTCGGCGTAGATGTCCGCGAGCACCAGGCGGACTTCGTCGTCCTCCGGCCGGTCGATCATCTGCTCGAAGAGCGCCGCTTCGTCCCCTCGCTCTTTGGGTGGTGCGTCGGCCGGGAGTTCGAGATTCAGCGAATCTATCGCTGCCACGATCGATTCGAGTCGACGCCGCTGCTCGTCGCTCTGGGGGAGCGACCGCGGGATGTGGTCCAACGCGTACTGGATCCGCGAGCGGAGGTTGTTCGCGCCCGAGACGTCGTCGGGCGGCAACAAACCCTCGAGCGCCTGGCAGATTCGCTCGTCGCCGTGGCGCCGGAGCTCACGGAAGATGCCTGTCCAGATCGGGTGGAACAGGTTGTACCGATGCGTCGCCACGTGATCGAGCAACGCGCGGGCCACCCGCGGATCGGGCTCCATCACCGCGAGCCGCTCGACGTGATCCTTCGCGCGGATCAGCGACGCGTGTGGGAGCTCCGCGACGATGCGCGCGACATCGACGCTGCGTCGCTTGGCCACGAGATCGAGGAACTTCTCGTAGCGAACGCGCTCGGTCTTGCCTTCGATGGGTGGGATCACCGTGGCGAACCGCGCGGACAAAGCCTCGATCGCATCGGTGAGAAGCGGCAATCGTCGGACGCGCCAGGCCGCGAGCAACGCGTCGAGCGTACGGGCGCCGTCACCGCTTTCGACCGAATCCTCGATCTCGTTCAGCGCCTGATCGAACCGGGCCTCGTCCATGACGTCGAGAAGGCTCGGTCCACCTGGAGCGTGCGGCAACACTGCGCGTGTGCTTGTCGAAGTGAGGCCGGTCTCCTACCGTCACGTGGGGGAATGATGCTGGCAGAGGGCGGGGCGCGATCACCAACGGAAGACGTGCTCGGGCGTCTGGCGATTGGTACGCGCGAGCGTCCCGCGCCGCTCGGCCGCTACGACGTCGTCGGTCAACTCGGCTCCGGCGGAATGGGCACGGTCTACGAGGCGATCGATCGCGAGCGGGGCACGCCCGTCGCGCTCAAGACGATCTCGGTCGCCGACGTGTCCATGGGCGTCCACCTCAAGCGCGAGTTTCGTGCGGTCCGAGACCTCGCGCACCCGAACCTCGCAGCCGTGTACGAGCTCGGGTGCGAGGACGGCCTGTGGTTCTTCGCGATGGAGCGCGTCGAGGGCGTTCACTTCACGCGCTGGGCTCGTGGAACGGGAGAGTCGCTCACCCGCACAATCAAGGCGCCGGTCGCGCGCGTGCTCGAGGGGCAGGAGGCCACGCTCGACCTGCACGGACTGACGAGCCGCGACTTCGTCCTCTTCGAGGTCGCTTCGGACGACCACGATGCCGCGCCGCCTCGTGACGTCCATTCCGTGCGCCGCGCATTTGCAGACCTGGTCCGCGGCCTCTGCGCGCTGCACGACGCCGGGCTGTGGCACGGCGACATCAAGCCCTCCAACGTGCTGGTACGCGACGACGGTGGCGTCGTCATCGTGGACTTCGGATTGGCCCGTCCGGTGGTCGAGGCGCGTGTCGGCCGCGGACCGATGGCCGGCACGCCGATGTTCATGGCGCCCGAGCAGCTCGCGGGCGAGGCTGCGGGCCCGCCCGCGGACTGGCACGCCGTGGGCGCGATGCTCTACGAGGTGCTCACCGGTCGCATGCCCTTTCGCGGCGGGAGCCTCCTCGAGCTGTACTTCAACAAGAGTCTCCAGGTCCCCGTCTCGCCCCGCGAGCTCTTCTCGGAGATTCCCCAAGACGTGAGCGACGTGTGCATGGCGCTCCTGCGACCCGAGCCGGAGCGCCGGCCGACGGGAGCCGAGCTTCTTCGCTTCTTCGGCGGCGACGAACCCGACAGCGCGCGCGCGGTCGAGCGGGCACCCCGGTCGTTCTTCGTCGGGCGCCATCGCGAGCTCGCGCAGTTGGAGCACGCGTATGCTCGTGCGCGCGCCGGGCACCGCACCGTCGCGCACGTGCACGGGCAGTCGGGGATCGGCAAGAGCACGATTGTCCGCAGGTTCCTTCACGGCGTGCACAACGTCGATCGAGCGCGCGTGCTCCGCGGCCGCTGCTACGAGCGCGAGAGCGTCCCGTACAAGGCGTTCGACGGCATCGTGGACGACCTCGCGGAGCTGCTGCGCGAGCTGCACGCAGACCAGGTCGAGGCGCTCGCACCGCAGTGGGTGGGCGAGCTGAGCCGCGTGTTCCCTGCGCTGCTGACGGTTCCGGCGCTTCTGGCCCGGGCGGAGCGCGCAACCGTCGTCCACGAGGCGCGCGAGCTCCGGCGCCGCGCTTGGACGGCGCTCTCCCAACTCTTCGCAGCGCTCGGCCGTCACAAGCCGGTGGTGCTTTCGATCGACGATCTGCAGTGGGCCGACGCCGACAGCGTGCTGCTCCTCGAGGCGTTGCTCCGCGACGCGGCCGGCGCCCGACTGCTCGTGGTCGCGACCTTTCGTCCTGAAGAGGCCGCGCACAGCGCAGCGCTCGCGCCTCATTTCGACGACTGTCGCAGCTTCGAACGACACGGGAGCCTCGTCGACATTCCGCTCTCGGCGCTCCCGGGCCCCGACGCCGAGAAGCTCGCGCGCACCGCGCTCGAGTCGTTGAACGTGGCCGTCACCGACGCGCGGGTTCGAACGCTCGCCGAGGAGGCGGGCAACGTGCCCTTCTTCATCGAGGAGCTCGCGCGATTCGTCGCGAGCGAGTCGCACGAGGACCGGGACCTCCACGCGCTGTCGCTCGAGCGGGCCATCGGGGCGCGGGTGCGCGCGCTGCCCGCGGAGCAGCGTGCCCTGATCGAGGTCGTCGCGGTGGCCGACACGCCGGTGCCGCAGTCGCTCGTGTTCGAGGCCGCGGCGCTCGATGCGGGCGCGCTGCCTGCGCTCCTCGCGCTCCGGAGTGCGTCGATGTTGCGGTGGACCGGCGCCTCCGCCGGCGATCTCGTGTCGACATATCACGATCGAATTCGCGAGTCGGTCCTTGCGGCGTTGGATGCCGACGCGCGCGCGGCGCGCCACCTCGCGCTCGGGCGTGCGCTCTCGGCTCGGTACCAGGGGGAGGAGCCCGGGCCGTGGGTCTTCGCGACGGTGCGTCACCTCGGCGCGGCCGCCGGTCTATTGAACGATGTGGACGAACGGCGCGCAGCGGCCCGCCTGCACCTGCAAGCCGGGCGACTCGCGCGCGCCTCCGCCGCGTTCCCGCTCGCAGCCCGCTGCTTCGAGCGCGGGATTTCCCTCCTCGCCGAGGGCGCATGGGCGTCCGACTACGATCTCGCGTTGGGGCTCTTCAGCGGCGCCGCCGAGGCTGCCTATCTCACGGCCGACTGGTCGACCCTCGACGCGCGCGTGGCGACGCTCAAGGCCCGGAGCCGCACGGTGATGGACCAGCTCGTCGCGTGGGAGCTCGCGATCGACGCACAAATCGGTCGACACGAATACGTCGCCGCCATCGACACCGCGTGCAAGGTCCTCGCGCTGCTCGACGTCGAGCTCCCGGCCGATCCCGATCAGGCCGTCGTGGGCGCGGCGTTCGGTCGTGCGCTCGCCTGCCTGAATCGAGTCGGGCCCGAGGGCCTCGCCGCGTTGTCCGACGTCGACGACCCGAAGGTCGCCGCGGCGATGCGCATCCAGATCCGCCTCAGCCCTGCGGCCTATTTCGGGCGACCGATGCTCCTCCCGGTCATCGCCGCCAACCTGGTCGCGACCTCGGTCGAGCGCGGGCTCTCGTCGGCGACGCCCTACGCGCTCGCGCTCTTTGGCATCGTGCTGAACACGGTGGGGATGTACCCCGAGGCGCACGCCTGGGGGCAGCTCGCGGCGCGATTGGTCGATCGTTGGGAGGATCGGAGCCTCGAGGCCGCGACACGCCATGTCGTGTTCAACCTGGTCTGCACCTGGATTCCGCCCTTGCACACCATCCTCGCGCCCCTCCGCGAGGTGTTCGACATCGGACGCCGCACGGGCGACTTCGAGTACGCGTCGTATGCCGCACACGGCTACGTGCATCACGCGCTCTATGCGGCACGTCCGCTCGGGCCCCTGCTCACCGAGGCACTCGCGCTCGGCGAGCAGATGCGCGCGCTCGGACAGGTGAACGCGCTCCACGTGCACCAGCCGTTCGAGCAGCTGCTCAAGTGCCTGACGGGTGACATCGATCCGGCGCGCCTCGATGACGACGGGTTCGACGAGAGCGCGCTCCTCGCCCAAGCCGCCGCCGAGGGCTCGCGGAGCGGCATCTACGTGCTCCGCGTGGTCATGGGGCTCGCGCGCTACTGGTTCGGCAAGACGGCCGAGGCCTGCGAGTGCTTCGAGGTCGCTCGCCCCTACGCAGACGCCGCACCGTCCGTGTGGCACGTGCCGATCATGCACCAGTACGGGGCGCTCGCCGCCTGCGCCGCGTGGAGCACGACTGCCGAGGCCGATCGGCCCGCCCTCCGCGCCACCATCGAGTCGAGCCTCGAGGCGCTCCGGGTGCTCGCGGGCCACGCCCCGGTCAACTTCGCGCATCGCGTGAGCCTCATCGAGGGCGAGCTCGCCCGCATCGATGGCGCGCTCGAATCGGCGCTCGCGAAGTTCGACGAGGCGATGGCCAAGGCCAGCGAGGCTGGCTTCTCCAACGACATCGCCCTCGCCCACGAGCTCGCCGCCGCATGCCATCGCGACGAGGCGCTCGCCCGCGCCTCGCTCACCGCGGCACGCGACACCTACGCCGCGTGGGGCGCCGCGGCCAAGGCGCGGGCGCTGGACACCAAGCTCCGCGCGTACGGCCCATGCTGATTGGCCATCACCGGGGGCCGTAGGCGGGGAGCTTCGCGCCCACCTCGTAGGCGCCGAGATCGGGACCCGCGCCCCCGAAGCCGTCGTTGACGTTGGGGAGCGGCATTCCCTTGTCGACGGCGGCGCTCGCGGCCGCGAGCGACAGGTCGACGACGTCGAAGGCCGGGAACGGGCTCGTCGGGTAGGCGATTTTTGCTGCGAAGGCATCGAGGCCGAGCTCGACGGCGTTCTTCTCGGTCGTCTTGCCGCGCAGCTCGGCGAGGCTCGCGAAGGTGACCGCGCCGAGCCTCCCCATGAACTTGCCGGTGGTCGAGCCGAAGCCGTCGAAGTCGTAATCGCCCGACGGCGCGGCGGCCGTCATCGCGATCACCTGACCGCTGCCGCTCGAGTATCCGTTGTAGTTGCCGCCCGGGCCGCCGATGAAGAGGTTGTTGCGGAAGTACTGCCGCGCGAAGACATCACTCGTGTAGATGCCCAACGCGTCGCCGTTCTTCACCACGGTGTTGTGCAGCACCACGTCGCCGATGCTCGCGCGCTGGAGCTTGAACGCCGACAGGATCACGTTGTACATCGCGTTGCGGATGAAATAGGTCGGTCCGCCGAGGCCCGGCTGCGAGCTCAATGCGATGAACGTGTTGGTCAATCGATTGCGCACGATTCGGCAATCGTGCGCGCAGAAGTCGGCCTCGACCCCGTCGTCCGCGCAGTTCCGGATGTCGTTCTCGACGACGTCGATGCTGAATTGATCTTTGGCCTCGGAGTCCTCCATGAACGAGATGCCGTCGCGGAAGCCGCTGACGAAGTTGTGCTCGATGACGTGGCCCGGGCCGCTCACGCGGATGCCCTCGCCGACGTTGCTGCCGCTGACGCCGAGCGCGGCCTCGTTCCAGGTCGTCGCGCCGGTCACCGTGTTGTCGGCGATGTAGAGGTTCTCGGGCCGGAGCTGGGCGTCGATGCCGTCGGAGGTGGTCTTCACCACGTTGCGGGTGATGGCGAGCTCGACCCCGGCGTTGGCTCGGATGCGGCCGTTGACGGTGACGTCCGTGAGGTGGACCCATTTGCGGCCGATGAGCGAGACGTCACCGTTGATGACGACCTTGCCCTTGCCGCGGAGGACGATCGGCTTGCCCGCGGCGCCGTCCTTGCCGAACGTGAAGCCCGCGTAGGTTCCTTCGGCGAGCTCGAGGATGTCGCCGGGCGCCGCGCCAGCGATGACGGAGGAGAGCGTGGACGGCGTGACGCCCTTCACCGGTGCGCCGGCCATCGGCGCGGGGATGGGACGCGTGGTGAACGTGCCGGTGCGAACCTCGCAGCCGCCGTCGGGGTCGAGCAGGAACGCCTCGACCTCGTAGGTGGTGGCCGGCTCGAGATCGAACACGCTGCCCGCGTGACGGCTGGCCCAGCTGAACGAGCCGTAGGCGCCCGCCGGGGTGCGGCGCAGCGGCAGGCCGCGGCGATACGAAGCATCACCCACCCTCCGAAAACGGATCGTGACCACGCCGTCGTTGTTCGCGTCGCCAGTGATCGCCCACTCGACGGTGGCGTTGCGGAGCGTGGGGTAGGGGAAGCTCAACGCGCCCGGCACCGTTCCATTGGGTGCGGCGCCCGGTCCGCCACCGCCGGGACACGCGGGCGGCGGGCCGGTATCGACAGGCGCGATCGCGTCACCGGCATCGCCGCCCGACGTCGCCGTGTCTTCGAGCGCGTCGATGCTCGCGTCCTCGCGCGACGGCGCGGATTCGCCTCCGCCTCCGCCGCAGCCGGTGACGAGCAGGAGGAGGGGCGGAGCGATCCGGGAGAACCTCATGGCGCTGCGGCCAGCGTCGCATTTCCGGTGCGCAAATGCTCAGCCTCGTCTCCGCGATCGGTCCCGATCTTGCTGCCCCGATCGGAGGAGGTCCGAATGCCCGAGAAACGAACGATCGAGAAAGCTCGAAAAGACCGCCGTGAGGGGAAGTCGCCGACGACCCAGGCCGGCGAGTTCGTGCGCGAGGAGGTCCATCACATCCGTCAAGGCAAGCACGGCGCACGTTCCACGAAGCAGGCCATCGCGATCGGGTTGTCCAAGGCCAGACGTGCCGGCGTGAAGCTGGGGGCGCCGCCCGGAAGCAAGGCGAAGAAGACGACCAAGCGGAGGGCGGCAACCACGCCATCGAAGCGGCGCGCCCGCGCGACCAAGGGCGCCCTCGAGCGCGAGGGGCGCGGCGCTGCGTCGCCTCGGGCGCTCGCAGAGCAGGCGAAGACCGCCGCCGCGCGCCGTTCGCCGGCCAAGCGATCCGCGGCCGCACGCAAGGCCGTGCGCACCAAGGGGCCGGCCAGGCGCTCAGCAGCTGCGAAGAAGGCGGCGCGTACGCGCGCTGCGGCCCGCTGACTCCGGGCGCTTCTGCGCAAATTTCCGAGTGCGGCGCCGGAGCCGCTAACGTGGAGGTCTCGCGTGCGCCGAGGTCCCATGAAGCTCTCCGACGCTGACATCCGTGCCTTTCACGCAGGCGGGTTCTTCGTCCTCCGCGGCCTCTTCAGCGAGCGCGAAGTGCGGGCGGCACGCGAGGCGTTCGAGCGCCTCTACGCGACGGCACAGACGCTGCGCGCGACGGGCGATCACGACGGCGCGTTCTTCGTGCTCTCTTCTCCGCGCCAGGAGCCGCCCGAGGGCCCCGTGGTCGTGCAGCGGGTCGTCTGGGCAGGGGGAGCCGAGCCCGTGCTCTTGTCTCTGAGCGAAGATCCGCGCCTCGTCGAGCCGGCCCTCGCGCTGCTCGGCAGCGAGCGATGCGAGCAGCTCCTGTGTCAGGCCCACTTCAAGATGCCGAACGACGGCGTGGCCTTCGACTGGCACCAGGACATTCAACACAGGGACAAGGGTGGAAACACCTGGCGCGACGTGAACGGTCGCGGGTCCTATGTGCAAACGATCCTGCTCGTCGACGACATGAACGAGGAGAACGGGCCGCTCGAGTTCCTCCCGGCGGCGGCGGCCAACCTCGATGCGCACGGGCGTCTGGTCGATGCGGGATGCGTCGACACGTCGCGCGCCGTCCGCGTGACGGGACGCGCGGGGGACGTGCTCTTCTTCGGCCCTTGGGCGGTGCACGGCAGTGCGCCGAACGAGTCGAGCTGGCCTCGGCGCGTGCTGATCAACGGATACGCGGCGCCCGGCGCGAACGGCCGCTTCTATCCGGGCCAAGGGGCCTGCCGCACGCTTCCGGCGTAGACGGTCAATGAGCGCCGTTGGCCCGCGGGGCGTGACGTTTGCAGCCGCTCCGAGCGCGTCTGTGCGCCAGAGGGAGATTCCATGCAGATCCTGCACGTCGAGGACGACCGCGAGCTCGCCGAGGCGGTCGAGGCCGCGTTCGACGCCTTCGGGTTTCGAGGCAAGACCCTTCATGCCGAGACGGTGGCCGAGGCGGACCAGATTCTCGATGCGGTGGCGCTGCGCAGCCACGGCATCGAGCTCGTGATCTCCGACATGAGCCTTCCGGACGGAACCGGCCTCGACGTGGTGCGCCACGTGCGCAGGCATCCGGCCTGGATGACGACGCCGATCTTGATCTTGTCGGGAGACGCGACCCCGGACAGCGTTGGCCGAGCCTACGCGCTCGGGGCCAACAGCTACGTCTCCAAGGGCTCTCGGGGGCGGTCGATGCACGAAGTCGTGGAGGGCGTGTACGAGCACTGGTTGCGAGACGTGGTGTTTCCAGTCCAGTCCAAGGACCCCCACCGATACCTCGCGAGGGCGATGCAGAACTGTGGTCGTGGCGTCGACTTCTACCTGCGGATGGCACGGCAGTTCCCGCTCGAAGGGGACTTCTGGGTGACCCGCGCGCTCGGTGCGTCGAATCAGGCGAACCTGCTCGGGTTCCTCCAGCGTCAGGTCAGCGCAGCTGAGTTGCCTAGCGAGCTCCTCCACGAGCTGGAACAGGGGGCGCTGCACACCGAGGCGAAGCTCGTCCAGATCGAGCACGCGCTCGAGCAACGACCCATCGCGACGCCCGACGAGGCCTACGAGCGGATGGTCGAGATCGCCTCGCTCTGGAAGACCGAGCGGTTTGCCCGGTCGATCAGCCACTTGTTCCCGGTGGCCACCGCGGCGATGAGCGCGCTGTGCGAGGCCATCGCCAAGAACCTCGACGAGGTGGCCGACTGGATCGATTCACATACCGGCACGCTCGCACTGCGTGGCAAGGCGGCGAAGCTCCGGGCGGAATCGGCGCACTTGCGAGAGTTGGCGCAACAGACGGCGTGAATCTGATCCGCAAGCCGTGACGCCTCACGCAGCCACGAGCTCTCGGACCAGCGACGCCCAGCGCTCGAGCGCCGTGATGACGAGGTAGTTGTCTTTGACGCGCTCGTGGCCACCCTCGCCCAATCGCTCCCCGAGCGCTTCGTCGTCGAGAACGCGCGAGACCGTATGGGCGAATTCGTCCAAGTCGGTCGGGTTCTTGATCAACAGACCGTCGATGTCGTCCCTGATCTGATCCCTGATGCCTCCCACGTTGGTCGCCACGACCGGGGTGCGTTTCCACATGGCCTCGGTCACGGTGAGGCCGAACCCCTCGTAGAGGCTCTTCTGGACGATGACCGCGGCGTGTCGCTGGAGCGCGTTCACGATCGCGGCGTTCTCCTCGTTGTCGTTCATCGGCAAGAGCGCGAGATGCACCAGCGAGCGCAGCGAGTCGGGCAACGCCCGCCACGACTTCTCGAGGGCGGCGAATACCTCGGCTCCCTCGGGGTCGTCTGCCACGGCGTGCACGTTGGGGCCCGCGAGGACCAGCTCCGGGCTGCCTGGGACCCCCGGCTCGACGAGCTTCGCGAACCCCTCGAGCACGCCGATGGGGTCCTTGATCGCGTCCCATCGAGACACCTGCACGACGAGCTCGGCGTCAAAACTCGGAGGGCGGCCGAGTTGGAGCACCTCGGCCTTGCGATCCACGCGACCGGAGCTGCCGTCGTCTCGGACGAAAGTTGGCGCGCCAGGGCCATGCGCGCCGTCGACCAGACCGGTCTCGACCAGGATCGAGCGCACGGTCGCATCGTCCATCGCCTGGTTCTTCGCCGAGAACGGGTCGATGTTCGGAGCCAGCACGATCGTGCGCGTCGGCTCGATCCAGTGCGGCGCATACGCGCTTCGCGAAAACACCGCGACGCGCACGTTCTCGAGATGGGGACGGAGGAACGACCACCCGCGATCGACCTCGGCGTCGTGGTCCTCGTGACCGATGTGGCAGCGCCACACGACGAGGCAGCCCTTCTTCGAGAAGTGGGGGACCAGACCGGCGGTCTGCGGATCGTGGCAAATCACGACGTCCCCGGGTCGCACGAGCTCGTCGAAGGCGACGATGTTGTCGTGCATGACCTTGGCGTAGAGCGCCGCCGCTTCGGGACCGAGCGCCGAGCCGTCACCTACGCTGCCGTGCAACGCGTTGTGCAGCCGCTTCGTCACGCGGAAGAACTCGGGTGGTGCCTCGATGACCAGCCAGCGGGTGTTGATGCCCAGCCCGCGCGCATAACGCAGAATCGGACGGAGCATCTCGGCAACCCCACCGCCTGCTGCGGTCGAATTGATGTTCCAGATGACCCGCGACCCGAGGAGCTGCCGCATGGCAGCGGCTTCCTGCCGCAGAGACTCGATCCTGTCATGGCCGAGGAGCGCCTCGAAGGGCTCTACGGTTCGGGCGCTGATGATGGCTTCTTGCACGAACTCCGGTTTTGCGAACGCCGTGCCGTCCTCAAGGGGCGTTGACGGCGATCGGCGCAGCCGTCACCACCGGCTCGCTGCCGTCCGGAAGGAGCGCTCGGATCTCCGCCCACATCGTCGACGTGGGGAACTCGTACGTCTCGCCGAAGCAGTTCATGTAGCCGAGGCGCAGATCGGCCGACGCCACAGGCTTCGAGCCGAAAAACGCGAGCGGCGAGCTCGGAAGGTAGACCGACTGGGTCTTCTTCGGGTCGGAGAGATCGCCCTTCTTCGCGGCGAGGACGATGCGATAGCCGTCCGCGCCGCCCGTGAAGGCGAGCTGTCGCGAGCGCTCGTGCGAGCAGGTCCACGAGCTGACGACGTGCCCGACCTTCGGGGTCTCTTTGGCGACCGCGGGTGCCTTCCACCCGCCATCGACCTCGAGGTTCCAGGTCCCCACGACGCCGCCGCTCGCACCCTGCAGCTCGACGACGAGCGGACCGGCCGCCGACACGCCGAGTTGTACGAGGTACGCGTCGAGCGCGGCGGGCGCGGTGTCGAGTCGGACGACCAGCGCCGGGATCGACTTGTTGCCGACCTTCGCGGTGACCACCGGTGGCTTGGCCGCGCGGGAGTACTGCGGCACCAGCAGACGGAGCTTCGCGCCCGCAGGCACCTTGCCCGACGCGGGCACCAGCGCGGAGGACGGCATCATGCACTTGGCCGACGCAGGCTCGACGACCACCGAGGCCGCGAGGAACAACAGGATCGGCGCGAGCGTACGCATGTCGGGACTCTCAGCGGCACGCGTAGCGGGGCGGGTCGAGATCGAGGTGTTTGATCAGCGTGTCGAAGTTGAGGGCGTTGGCCTTCGGACAGATCGTCGCGCCCTTGGTGGCGAGCGTGCCGTCGGTGTACTCGACCTGGAACACCGCTTTTCCAGCGGCGATGAACGGCTTCAACAGATCGCATTCGTCGAACGCGAAACACTCCTCGTTCACCGCGAAATCGACGTCGGCGAGGAGCGCCCCGATCTCTTCGAGGTCGTTCTTCAGCGCATAGCCGAGACCACGCGCGTGCGCCTCTTTGGCGAGCGTGCGGATGAAGCCCTGTTGATCGGCGGCGGTGATCGGAAACCCGGGATCGTTGGCGCGGGAGTCGACGTCGTCGGCCTCGATCGCATCGCAGTGTTTGGTCTGCGCGAGGGCGATGCGATCCTTCATCACCGCGACCACCGCGGGTTGCCGGATGTCGAGCCAGAACTGCCCGGGCCAGCCCTTCACCGCGTTCCCTTTGTAGGGCGCGAGCTTGTCGGAGTCGGGGCGACCGGGCTCGTACGCGGTGTCGAGGTAGCAGACCACCTTGCGCTTGGCGGCGTGGAGGGCATCGATCTGCGCGGTCGTCGTGCCGAACAGATCGATGTCGTAGACCTTTACGTCGAAGCTCGTGTCGAGGGTGCCCGAGAGCTGCCACTGCCACGAGGTGCCGGGCGCCGGAGCCCACCAGGTCGGTGCGGCGCCATCGGTGACCGTGTCGGACACCGCGTCCGGGGCGATGGCCGTGTCGGCCACGGCCGTGTCGGCAACGGCGTCGGTCCCGCCCTCGCTCCCCGCTTCGATCGCGACGGCGCTGTCGGTCGTCGGCTCCGTCGACTCCTCCGAGGACGACGAGCTGCATCCCACCACCGCGACGAGGATCCAGGCGACTCGGTGCATAAGAGATTTCTATCACGTCGCGAGGAACGGGAGCGGATCTCCCATCACGCCGAACACCGACGCCGGATAGATCTCGCCGTCCTTGAACGGCATCCACTGGGTGGTGTTGAACGTGACGCCCTTCTTGCCGTAGCCGGACGCCTCGAGCTCCGCGACGGTCACGCCCATGCCGCGGAGGACCGTGGTGAACCACGACTCGAACGTGTGGCCGATGTACTTCGGCTCCGACGGGTTCTCGGCGGTGGCGACCTTCTTGGCGAGGTTTCGGTAATCGCAGTAGTTGCCGGTCTGGAACGCGCCGCCCGCGCCGCCGGCGGTCACGATGGGGATCGACTGCCCGTCGTGCGTGTAGTTGCCAGACTCCTGGGTCCACACGACGAGGGTGTCGTCGAGCATCGAACGGCCGGTGCCGTCGTCGACGTCGAGCTTGTTCGCGAGGTCGAGGAACACGTTCTCGAAGAAGCGCTGGTGGGCCGACGCGAGCGTCTTCTGCTGCGCGGCGAGCGCGCACTTGTGGGCGATGTCCTGGTGCCAATCGCCTTTGAAGTCCGAGAACGTCTCGGGGACGTTCATCACCCCGATGCGGCTCGTTCCGCAGGTGAACGCGGCGACGAGCACGTCGGCGAACAGGTCCCAGTACTGACCTTGGAGGGTGGGATTGACCGAGAAGTCGCCGCCGCCGAGGGAGCTCGCGTCGTTGGTCGGGACCGCGACGGAGCCACACGACGCGGTGGCTCCGAGCTTGCGCTGCAGCTCCGAGAGGCGCTGCATGTGCTCGTCGAGCCGCGTGCGATCGCCGGCCGAGAGACGGCGGTCGGAGCTCTTGAGCGACTTGAAGCTCTCGAGCACGCGATCCACGATCGGAGCTCGCTTCACCGCGCCGGAGTCCGGCGGGACGAAGATGCGATCGAAGAGCGACTTGGAGCTGCCGGTTCCGGCGACCTCCTGGATCGCGCCGCTTTTGCCGGCCGGATCGGAGTACCCATACGACACGCGGTTGCCGACGATCATCGATCGCTCTTTGATCGACGAGAGGTCGGGGTAGAACGACGAGGACCACGCGAGCAGCTGATCGATCGTCTGCCGCGGCTGGCTCTGCATGGTCTTGCCGTCGCCGCCGTTGCCGTCGTTGCGGGCGTAGTTGCCGAGGTGCCCGCCGGTGTGGTGGCCGATGTAGAACGTGATGTCGAGTCCCCGGACGACGTTCATCTTGGCGGCGATGCGGTCGGTGAGCCGGGTCGGGTCGGCGCTCAGGACCGCCTGCGAGAGATCGCCACCCGCTCCGTCGACCAGCGTCGCGCGGCCCGAACGGAGGCTGCGCGCGAGCTTCCCACGGCGGACCTCGTGGCCACCGTGCGTCGCCTTTTCGGTGAGCGTGGCATCGCCGGGGTACATGTTCGGCGCCCAGATACCGCCGTGTTGCGTGCACATCTGGACGAACCGCTTGGGGGAGGGGGCGGGGCCGGCCATCGCCGACTTGGGCGAGACGAGCGACGGAAGGAAGGGAATGGCCAGCGCAGCGCCGCAGGCTCCGCGAAGGAACATGCGACGACTGGGGTCGACCGACACCTTGCTCATTGGATCGTCCTCCGCCGAAACGCCGGCTGCATCGCGACCTTCATCAGGATGTCGGCCATCGACGACGAGCCCTTCGCCGCTTCGGCGACTTGCGAGAGCACACACCCGTCTTGTTTGTCGTCTTCGGCTCGCTGGAACGTGTAGCGGAAGTACTGTCGCGCGAAGCAGGATTGCACCCTCCCGCTCGCGACGAGCATCTTCGCGAGATCGCCCGCGCCGCTCGACGTGCGCGGATCGTCGAGCCCCTCGACCCGCGGCGTCGAGCTGGTGTCGACCGGCTTCTCGCCGAGCTTCTGACCCTTGTCGTCGAGGAGCACCTGGTTCTTGCGGTGACGACCGAGCGCGTCGAAGTCCTCGCTGGCGAACCCCAGCGGGTTGATGACCTTCGTGTGGCACCCGGCGCACGCGGTGCCGGGCTTCTCGGTGATCGCCTCGACGACCTCGCGCGTGGTCATCGTCGGGCTCAACACCAGGGGCGTGTTGGCGGCATTGTTCGGCGGCGGAGGGATCTCGTCGCAGAGGAGCGCGGTGCGGATGAACACACCCTTCATGATCGGACGGGTGCTCGCCGAACCGGTGGCGAGCATCGCCGGGCGGGTGAGCAGTCCCACGCGCTCGGGCCCGGTGCTCACCGGCGGTCCGCCGGGGGTCCATGGCGTGACGCCGTAGAGGCCGGCGGTGTCGTCATAGCGCGCGAACGAGCGACCCTCGCCGAAGAAGTCGGCGAACGATCCTCCGCTGCGGACCACGAAGTGAACGGCCTCGAGCACGTCGTCGACCAGGTGATCGCGGGTCGCGGCGGTGGGGACGAAGCCGTTGGCGAACGCGTCGTACACCGGATCGCCGATCCGACCATCCATCGCCGGAAGGGTGTCGAGCCACAGCCACTCCATGACGAACGCATCGAGGGACGTGAGGGTGCGCGGATCGCCGAACAGCCGCGCGACCTGTTTCTGATACCCCGCGTCGGTGTCGAGCTCACCCGACGCGGCTGCCGCGCGGAGCTCGGCGTCGGGCGCCGACTGCCAGAAGTGATACGACAGGCGATTGGCGAGCTCGACGCCTGCGAGCGCCCAGGTCGAACCGGAGACGACGGAGCTGCCGTGTTCCACGTGGTAGAGGAAGTACGGCCCGCTCAACATGTGCGCGACGACATCGGCGAGCGCCGCCGGTGCAACGCGATCGGCGCCAGCGGTTTCGCGATAGAGCGCGACGTCCGCGTCCTCGAGCGGTCGACGATGCACGATCGCGCCGACCCGCCGGATCATCTCGTCGAGGCACGCGGCGTCGTTGCCCGTGTTGCCATCGGTCGCACACGCGCCAGCCAGCGCTTCGATGCGCTCCTTCGAAGAGGTGAGCGCCTTGCCCACCGCGATCGCCGCGTCGTAGGTTGCGTCGACGAAGTCCTGTTGCACGGTCTGATCGAGCCGCCGGAACCCGCCGTGTTTGTCTCCGGTGGGGTTCACGCGCGCGTCCGCGGGCAGCCGATCGAGGACGGTGCCCGTCTCGCCGAGGATCGCCGTGGCTTGCTTGGGCGCAATCTCCGTGACGAGCGCACGCACCGTGTTGAGGTACTGCACCCGCGAGAGCCGACGGAGCGGCAGCTCGCTCGGGACCTGCGAAGGATCGCAGGTGAAGCTCGAAGCCTTCGTGCCCGGCGGGTTGGTTCCTCCCGCAGGATCGTCCGAGCCGGTGTTGCCCCCGATGACCCCGGTGCAGCTCGCGAGCGCGAGGGTTGCACCGAGCAGGATGTTCCACGTCGAGCGTCGTCTCCGCCGCACCATTGCCTGCCTCCGTACGTGAAGAGCGCAGAAGGAGCCGGCATCGGCTCAACTATTTGCAGACGGTGGGTTTCTTCACGCGACCGAAGGCGATCATCGCGATCGGGTGGCTCCCGACGAACGCGCCCGCGGGCAGCTGCGTCCACGCGACTCCATCGTCACTCCGGAAAAATACCTGCTTCTCGTACCACTGGTCCCAACCACCGTTCACCGAGACGAACCGTCCGTCGCCCCAGCTGACCGCACCGAGCGAGGGCACGCCTTTGGTGCCATCGGCGCGGGTCAACCCGAGCGGCTTCGAAGTCCAGGTCTTGCCGTCGGTGCTCTGGAACGCGACGTTCTTTCCCGCGGCGCTGCCGAACGCGACGAACTGCGCGCCGTCGTGGACGACCGAGCCGCCGAAGGTGCCGCCGAGCGACAGCCTGGTCCACGTGTCGCCGCCGTCCTCCGACCGACAGACGCTCCCGTCGTCGGAGACCAGCAGGGTGACGCCCTTTCCGCTCGCGATCGAGTTCCAACCGACGGCGAGGCCACACTGGGTGGGCACGCTCTTGGGGCGCTTCCACGTCTTGCCGTCGGCGCTGACCATCACCTCGCCGGTCGACGAGCCGTTCTCGCTGCCTGCTGCGATGAACCGGCCGCCGCCGAAGTCGGACGAGCCCGTGCTGCGGATGTGACCTTTGAAGCCGATCGAGGCGACGGTGGTCCAGGTCTTCGCTTCGTCCATCGACACGCGCGGTTCGCCGCTGATCGCCACGAAGCGACCGCCGGCGAAGCTCACCCCGGAGAACTGGGTGTTGGTGGTGACCTTCTCCCAGGTCGCACCGTCGCTGCTCCGACGAATCGAGTTTCCCGCGCCCCAGCCCCAGGTGGCGGCGAACCATCCCGCGCCGAACGAGACGCCCATCGCCCGCCCGCCGTTGTGATCACAATCGACGCCCGAGAAGCAGCGGAGCGCGTCGTCGTCGGAGCGGTTGCCGACCCACGTCTCGCCGCGATCGCACGAGAGGATGGTGCGGCCCATGTACCCTTGTGCGACGAAAATCGGGACGGTACCCGGTTCGGGCGGGGCGGTATCCGTGCTGGCGCTGCCCGAGTCCGTGGACACGCCATCGTCGCTCGGAGGCATCGTGAAGGCCGTATCGTCCGGGGCCCTCGCCGAGTCTTCGACCACGGGCTCGCTCGCCTCGGCGCCGGGGTCTGCGCTGCCACAGCCAAGGCCCAACGAGCCGAAGAGAGCCAAAGAGGCGAGCCGACCTTCGATGCGCATGAGCATGGAGAGGCCCGGGTTCGCGCGATCGGCTCAAGATTGTTTCCGCGCCTCGCGAATCCGGGATGGGCTCCGCGGCATCACCTTGGGCATGCAGATGCGTGCACTCTGGTCGTCCTCGACGAACCTCCCGCCTTCCGTACGAGAAGCACGCGAGTTGGGCGACGAGGCCGTCGCGAGAGCGCTGATCGATCTCGGGCTCGACTGCCCTGATGTCAAGGCGCTGCTCGACCGCGAAGACTGTCCCGTCGTCGACGCTTGATCGCGGTACGACATTCGGCGCCTCTTCCGAAGCGTATTTTGTCGGTACTCGCGCGAGCCTTGGACCCGCGCGCATGGCATGCTGCGCCCCGTTGCGTGACTCCGGCACATTGATGATTCGCAGGGGCGCGTGCGTCGCGCCGATCGCGGACCGCGCCGACGCCCTCTCGGTTGGTGCGCGCGTTGGCGAGTACGAGCTCGTGGCGCTCCTCGGAGCGGGCGGCATGGCGGACGTCTGGCTCGCCCGACGCTGTTCGGCCTACGGCTTCGCGCGGCTCGTCGCGCTGAAGACCGTTCGTGCGGAATACGCGCGAGACCCTGGGTTTCGAGCGGCGTTTCGCGACGAGGCGCGCCTGTTGAGCGCGATCCATCACGCCAACGTCGCCTCCGTGTTGGACCTCGGTGAGGACGGCGACACGCTCTATCAGGTGCTGTCGCTGGTGGACGGCGAGTCGCTCGCGACAATCCTCGACCGAAGGCCCGCGGGACTGCCGGTGCCCATCGCGCTGTCGATCGCTCGTGATCTGGCACGTGGGCTCGAGGCGACCCACTCCGCGTGCGACGCAGACGGACGACCGCTGCGGATCGTCCATCGCGACGTGTCGCCGCACAACGTCCTGGTCGGCGTCGATGGGCTCGCACGCATCGCCGATTTCGGCGTGGCGCTTCCCTTTGGTGCCATCGACGGCGCGCTCGTCGTCGGAAGGCCGAGCTATCACGCACCCGAGCAGCGAGCGCTCCGAACCGTCGATGCGCGCACGGACGTCTACGCGGCCGGGGTCGTCCTCTGGGAGGCGCTCGGCGGCCTCGGCGGTCGGAACAGGGCGCGGCTGCGCGCCGTCGCACCGGAAGCCGTGATCGCGATCGTCGACCGGGCCCTGCAGGCAGAGCCGGCGCGTCGCTACGAGAGCGCGGCGGTGCTCGCCGATGCGCTCGACGAAGCCGCCCGTCTGTGTGGTCCGATGGCATCGCCGGCAGAGGTCGGCGCCGTGGTCGCGTCGCCGCTGGCGTTACGGACGAGATTCAGAAAACAGGGGCACGCGCGCGGGTAGGGTCTTATGAACCTCGCGTGGATGAACCGGAGACCACCCGAGCCGTAGGCGCGCGGGCCGAGGGCGTTCTCCGCGTCCGCGGCGCGCGCCTCGTTGTTCGCGGCGGCCCGGACGACGGGAGGCAGGCGCGGCTCGACGTTCCGACGTTCGTCGTCGGGAGCGGCGAGGACGCGGACTTCCGACTGTCCGATCCGACCGTGTCACGACAGCATCTCCGTCTGTCGCTCGAGGAATCGGGCGTGCACCTGCGCGACGAGGGCAGCACCAACGGAACGTGGCTCGGCGGCGTCCGCCTCGTCGACGCGCTCGTCACCGGCGACACCGTGCTCACCCTCGGTGAGAGCTCGCTTGCGCTGCACCTCGATGCGGCACCGCTCGAGCTCCCGATCTCGACGACCGGTCGGTTCGGCGAGGCGATCAGCGTATCGCCGACCATGCGTCACGTGTTCGCGATGCTCGAGCGCGCAGCCCAGACCGACATCACCGTCCTGATCGAGGGCGAGAGCGGCGTCGGCAAGGAGGTGCTCGCCCGCGGGGTGCACGCGAGCTCTTCGCGGGCCGCCCGCCCGTTCGTCGCGGTGGACTGCGGGGCCATCGCGCCGTCCGTGATCGAGAGCGAGCTGTTCGGTCACGAGAAGGGCGCGTTCACCGGCGCCACGCACGCGCGCATCGGCTTGTTCGAGCAGGCCGACGGCGGCACCTTGTTCCTCGACGAGCTCGGCGAGCTCCCGCTCGACCTGCAGCCCAAGCTGCTGCGTGCGCTCGAGGAGCGGGAGATCCGGCCGCTCGGTGGCACGACCACCCGCAAGGTCGACGTCCGCGTCATCGCCGCGACCAACCGAAGGCTCGCCGAGGCGGCGAAGGCAGGGAGCTTCCGCGCCGACCTCTATTACCGCCTGGCGGTCGCCCGCGTGACCATCCCCCCGCTCCGCGATCGCCGCGAGGACGTGGTGCCGCTGGCGCGTCTCTTCCTCGAACGCGCCGTCGGCGAACCCAATACGCTGCTCCCCGACGACTTCGCCGCGATGCTCAGCGCGTACTCGTGGCCGGGAAACGTGCGCGAGCTCCGCAACGTGATCGATCGCTACGCCGTATTCGGCACTCGCGACACGCTCTTCGACATCGAGCACGAGCAGCAGCCGCTCGTCGAGGGCGAAGACTTCTCGAGCCTTCCGTTCCACGAGGCTCGCCGCCTCGCCCTCGAACGGTTCGAGCGCGCGTACATCCCCAAGGTGCTCCAGCGCGCCGGAGGTGTCGTCTCCCGCGCCGCCCAGCTCGCGCAGGTCGCCCGCCCGAGCTTCTACCGCATGATCGACCGGCTCCCCCGAGAACACTGACGCTCGGCCGCCGGGGCGATGCCCGGGCAAGGCGCTCCGTCGTGCCGCGCGCGGCCCCCTTCGCTCACCGGCTACGAGCGACCCCACACCAGCATCCGTCGCAGCAGGCGGAAGCCGAGCCCCATCTCTGTGATCACCGACACCCATCGCGCCCGCTTGGCCGATGGTGCCCTCCTCGCTCACGCACCGCGCCTCGAGTGGAGCAAGCTCCTGCGTCGCACCACGGTTCTCCTTCGCGAGCGCGTCGAACCGGTACGCCGCGGGGGACAAACGCGGGCTGCACCGGTCCGATGCGCACGAGGTTTTCGTCCGTATACAGTCCATTCCACAGGAATCGCTGAATCCGGATGAGGTTGGCCAGTTCCAGGAGGACGCCAGCCCGTCACGAGAGGGTCGACCCTGTTCGCGCAAGTTCGATCGTCGGCCAACTTCGTCGTGTTGTCCGCGCTCGCCCTGCTGAGCGTCGGTGCGGCGCCCTGTGTCCCTGGCCCGGATGCGACGATCGCCTTCGACAACCACGCTGACACCGAGGATGCCGCCGTCGATCGCGAGCGCAGGTGGTAGAGGGTGATGGCGGCGACCGCGAGACCGCGGATCCCGTCGAGCCCCGGCGCGCGCCGCGAAGCATTCTCCGCGCTCTCGGCGTCGCCGACCATTCCGGCGCGAGACTACCCGATCAGGAGCCGAAGGCGTCGTTCACGAACCGCAGGCGGGACGGGGCACCGGACAGGTCGGCGTGCGCGGCAACGTCTGCGCGCATCCGGCAAGGCCCTCGAACGCGTTCGTCGCGGCGAAGTCCGGCGCGGAGCCGTCGTAGCCGTTGACGATGCCGTGACTCGAGCCGTTCGCGATGACGCTGTTCTTGATGAACGCGCTCGGCGGCGGCTGCGTGAAGATGACTGCCCCCTCGTACTCGGCGAGCGAGTTGCAGGTGACGAGGATGCAGCCGCAGTCGGCGCCGGTGTATTCGATTCGCACGTGCTCGAGGCGGTTCTCGGCGCGGGGGATTCCGCCGAACCACAGCCCCTGCCAGTCGCCGGCCTTCGGCGCGGGCGCGGCGGAGGTGAACGTGATGGGCTTCTCCGCGGTGCCGACCGCGACCAGCACCGCCGGGGCCGCGAACTCGCCGGTGAAGTGCTCGATCTGGAACGCGCTCCCCTTGAGGAACTTCACCGTGACGCCGGGCTCGATGGTGAGCGTGACCGTCTTCTCGTCCTTGCGACCGGCGATCCGCAGATGATCGAGCCCCGGCGACGTGCCGACGCGGTACGGAACGCCGCGCTCGTGCATCGTCGCGTCCTCTTGGAGCCCGCCCCTCGAGTCGACGGTCTCGGGCTCGATCAGGATCTCGTCGGTCTCGTTGCCGACGTATTTCCCATCGGGCACCGTGTTGATCGCCTGCTCGCCGATCTCGAGGGGGAGGCCTCCCGATCCGGTGATGACGAGCTGGGTCGACGCCGCGTCGAACGCCGCGCCCCGATCGAGCTTCGCGCCGGCGCCGAGCGAGCCCTTGATCGTGACGTGATCGACGAGCACGTCCTTCTTGCTCGGGAGAAGCCCGTCGCCGAAGTAGACGAGGCTCGCACCGCTCGGTGAGCCGTTCCCGCCGCCTCCCTCGAGCGTCAGATGGGCGAGGCGTGCCTTGCCCGGGGCGTGGACGAACAACTGACCCCAACGCTGGCCCTCGAAGCCGACGATCTTGATCGGCTTCTTCTGGGTGCCCTCGGCGATGAGCGTTCCGCGGTTCGGCGTCATCGGGAACGCGACGCGGATTCCCTTGTCCTTCTTGATCTGGACCTCGGCGCACGGCTCGAGGGTGAGCGTCGCGCCGTCGCGAACGTTCACGTCCCACTCGACGATGTGGGGGCTGCCTGCCGCCGTCCACACCTCGTTGCCCTTCACGTCGCCGCGGTGCATGGTCGGACCGGTGGGCACCGGACACTCCTCGAGCGGCGCAGGGGTCGCGCCGACCTCTCTCGGATCCGTGCCTGACGAGCATCCGACGACAACAGCGAACAGGGCGAACGAGATCCGATTGGACGACATGGCGACTCCTTTGCCGATGAAGTGACGCCTGTCTGTCGGCCGTTTCGCGCCCTCGTGCTCCTCGAGGATGCTCAATTAAGACCGCTTAAGCGAGGCTCGATCACTTCCAATGCACCGGGTGCGAGCCGCTGAGAACGAGGTGCCGGTCCTTCAGCGACGGGAACAGCTCGAACAAGTCGGTCGCGGCGCCGCCCTGCGCCGGAAGGATCTTCATCCGGCCGCCCACCCGGTAGATCACCTTCGATCCGCCTGGCGAGCGGGTAGGTAGCGCGAACCTCACGACCTTCGCCTTCTTCCATAACACCGAGGCCGTCACGCACGTGGCCGGCCCGGCAGCGGACATGGCCGACAATCCGCGATTGGGCAGTCGACCGCTGGGAGGCGGCGACCGAGATCACCGACGAGTCGCTCGCCGAGTACACCGAGCTTTGGAAGGCGCGCCAGCTCGAGCAGATTCACATCGGGGATGTCCTCGACGGCGGGAGCACGGCGCGTCCGTCGTGCGGGACAGGGAAGCCGAGCCGACGCCGCTTCGTCAGCAGGCGACCCGCGAGGCGGACAAGAACGTAAGGCGATTCTTGTCGTGGACTTCGGATGAGCACGTCGACCAGATCAAGCGCTTCGACGAGCAGTGGGAGCCCTTCGACGCGGCGATGTGAAGGTCGCGATCGGGCGCGCCGCCGACTTCTTCGGCCCGCGCGCCACCCTCGGCACCATCTTCGGCGATCGGTTCTATCGTCGGGTGCTCTCCGGCAAGC
>Ga0208492_1000539_pt1 | contig 31233 bp, 16 predicted proteins | sample Subbioar_CSW14AB_FD_184820 | JGI IMG/M metagenome (GOLD analysis project Ga0208492, IMG submission 184820) | Serpentinite rock and fluid subsurface biosphere microbial communities from McLaughlin Reserve, California, USA - CR12Mar_CSW14AB (SPAdes) | ecosystem: Environmental > Terrestrial > Deep... | reverse complement strand
GATCCCCTCGCTCCCCGAAGAGCTCATCGGCGCGTTCCTCGACGAGTGTCAGGAGCGCATCGAGGGGCTCTCGACCAAGCTCCTCGAGATCGAGCAGGAGGGGGTGGGAGCCGCCGGCGGCGAGGGTATCCGAGCGCTGTTTCGAGATCTGCACACGCTCAAGGGCTCGTCGGGGTTCGCCGGCCTCGTGCGCCTCAACCGGTTGGCGCACGCCTCGGAGGACCTGGTGGCCAAGGTGCGCGACGGCACCGCGCCGTGCGATCGCCCGACCATCGACGTGCTCCTTTCGACGGTCGATCGCTTCCGCGCGATCGTCGAGCGCGCGGCGGCACGCGCCCCGATCGACGTCGAGGTCGACGACCTCGTGGCACGTCTGCGCGATCCGCGGGCGGCCGCCCCGATGGCGCCGGCGAAGATCGCGCAGGCCGAGGCCGCTCCCGTCGCGGCCAAGCCGCAGGCGAGCGCCACGTTGCGGGTCGAATTCGAGCGGGTCGATCAGCTGCAGAACTACGTCAACGAGCTGGTGCTCGCGCGGGGACGCCTGTCGCGCGCCGCCACCGGGCAGCTCGGCATCGGACGCGAGCTTGGGCGCATGCGGCGGCAGGTGACGGAGCTCGTCCCCCCGGATCGCCGGACCGATCCGACGATGCGCGCGCTGCTTGCGATGGTCGACGAGCTCGGACGCGCGGAGCGGGTCGTCGACGAGGGCGGGCTCGAGATCGAAGGCTCGCTCGGCGCGCTCGGCACCGCCCTCGCGCAGCTCCGCGATCGCGTGATGCGTCTGCGCATGATCCCCATCGCGCGGCTGTTCACCAAGCACCAGCGCACCGTGCGCGAGCTCGGGCAGGCGCTCGGCAAGAAGGTGCGGCTCGATCTGCGCGGACAAGACACCGAGCTCGACAAGGTGCTCGTCGAGCAGCTCGAAGATCCGCTGGTCCACCTCGTGCGCAACGCACTGGACCACGGCATCGAGCTGCCCGCCGTGCGGGTTCAGAACGGCAAGGACGAGATCGGCACACTCTCTCTCCGCGCCCGTCAGCAGGGTGGGTTCATCGTCGTCGAAGTCGCCGACGACGGCGGTGGGATCGACGAGGCCCGCATCCGCGCCAAAGCCGTCGAGAAGGGCGTGATCGACGAGGCCGAGGCCGCGACGCTCGACGAGCGCGGGTCCCTCGATCTGATCTTCCGGGCTGGGTTCTCCACCGCCGCAGCGGTCACCGACGTCTCCGGCCGCGGCGTCGGCATGGACGTGGTGCGGGAGGCGATCGGCCGCCTCAAAGGCACGATCGAGATCCGGAGCACCGTCGGTGTCGGAACGACGTTCGAGCTGCGCCTCCCGCTCACGCTCGCCGTCGCGCAGGTGCTGTTGGTACGCACGGGCGGCGAAGACGTCGCGCTGCCGATCGACGCGGTCTCGCGCAGCTTGTCGCGCGGCGAGTCCGTGCTCGAAGACGTCGGAGGTCGACCGTGCCTGGTGGAGGCGCTCGACGATGGAACGCGCCGGGTGCCGATCGTCGACCTCTCGGTGACGCTCGGCATCGGCGCGCCCGCTGCCGACGGAACGGCTCGCGCAGTCGGCGGCAGCGCCCGGCCGAGCGGACACCTCGTGGTGCTCGAGGCCCCCCTGCCCGGAATCGCGGCCGTGGCGCTCGAGGTCGACACGCTCCTCGGACGACACGACGTCGTCGTCAAACCGCTCGGCGCGCTCTTGACCCATGCACCGTGTGTGGCCGGAGCCTCGCTCTTGGGCGATCGCGTGGTGGTGCTGCTCGACGTCGCCGCGGTCGCGCGGCGTGGCCTCGAGGTCGCGCCGACGCTGCGCGTGAACGCTCCTCGCCTCGCGCGCAAACGCGTGCTGGTCGCCGAGGACGCCGACGTCGTGCGCGAAGCGCTGAAGCACGCGCTCGAGATGGCGGGGCTCGAGGTGGTCACCGCGCGCGATGGCGCCGAGGCGCTCGAATACGCCCGGAGCAAACACTTCGACCTCGTCTCGACCGACGTGATGATGCCGCGGCTCGACGGCTACGGCCTGACCCGGGCGCTCCGCGCCACCCCCGAATACGCGCGCACCCCCATCGTGATGGTCAGCTCCAAGGACCAGCGCGTCGACGTGCTCAGGGGATACGACGCCGGCGTGGACGCCTACGTGACCAAGCCGGCCGACGTCCACGCCCTGCTCCGGACGATCGACGAGCTCTTGGCCCGGGGGTCTTGACGAGTCTTCCCGCTACTTGGTGAGCGCGTGTCCCACCGGCCACGCCCCGAGGGTGCGGGAGGTCAGCCTCGACCATTTGTGCTCCGGTTTTTTCGCGGTAGGAGCGGCGGCCCGCGCTTCGCACGGGAACTTGGCCCATGACTCGCCCTCCCGTTAGCCGACGTACGATGTCGCAATCGGTCCCTAGCCGTGCGTCGTTCGTCGAACCGACGGTCATCACCAACCGCGAAGAGGCCCGCGCGCTTCGGGTCTTGCGTCCGCGGCGCGCCGCTCCCGAAGCCGCCGTGCGGCCGACGCGCGCCGAGATCGATCTCGCGGCGCTGCGCCACAACCTCCGCGCCATTCGCAGGGTGTCCGGCGACGCGCGGGTGTGGGCCGTGCTCAAGGCCGATGGCTACGGTCACGGTGCCCCTGCGGTCGCGCGCACGCTCGAGCGTGCGGGCGTCGACGGCATCTCCGTCGCCCTGCTCGAAGAGGCGATCGAGCTTCGCGGCGCCGGCATCCGCGCGCCGATCCTCGTCATGGGCGGCTACTACGGCGACTCGTACGAGGAGCTCCTCGCCCACGAGCTGGTTCCGGTCATCTACCACGAGGGACACTTCGACGGACTCGCGCGCGCGACTCGCACGCGTGGGCTGCAAGAGCGCGTGTCGGTGCACCTCAAGGTCGACACCGGCATGGGACGGCTCGGCGTCTCGGTCGACGAGCTCCCCCGACTGCTCGAGTACGCCGCCGGCTTCCCGCAGATCTCGATCGACGGGTTGATGACCCACTTCGCGTGTGCCGACGTCCCCGGCGAGGAGGGCGACGCGTCGCTCGCCGAGCAGCTCGCGCTCTTCGAACGCGCGCGTTCGATCGTGCGCGCCCACGGCATCGAGCCCCGCTTCGTGCACGCGGCCAACAGCGCCGCGGTGCTGCGGGCGAACCTCTCCAGCGCCGCGCGGTTCAACGCCGTGCGGCCGGGCATCGCGCTGTTCGGCGTCGCACCGATGGCGAGCGAGCACCGCGTCGCCGCCGAGCTGCGGCCCACGCTCAAGCTCCGCAGCGAGATCGTCGCGATCCGCACCATCGAAGAGGGCGCGGGCGTCGGCTACGGCTCGACGTGGCGCGCGCAGCGTCGCTCCGTCGTAGCAACGGTGCCGTTCGGGTACGCCGACGGGCTTCCGCGCTCCATCTCCGAACCGGGCGCCGGCGGCTCCGTGCTCGTGCGCGGCAAGCGCGCACCGATCGTCGGTGTGCTCTCCATGGACCTCGCGACCATCGACGTGACCGACGTGGCGGGCGCACGGCTACGTGACGAAGTCGTTGCGCTGGGGCATCAACGCGGTGTCCACGGCGAGGACACGATCACGGTCGAGCAGCTCGCCGCTACGGCCGGGCTCATCCCCTGGGACGTGCTGACGTCGATTTCTCGAAGAGTTCCGAGGTTTTACCGGGAACCCTGAGAGTTATTTCTCCCTAATTCACCTATCCGTCCGGGCAGTGGGCTTGCGGCTCTGCCATACTCCGGGGTAATTGCGCCGCCTCAATGTGGCGGAGCTGAGCCCGCCGGAGGACGTCGATGCGCAGTCGCCTGGCCATTTCCCTTTTGTTGTTCTCCACCGCTTTCGGATGTGCGGGCGGTGACGAAACCGACACCCCGCTGACGACCCCTATCGTCGATGGGAGCGTCGCCGATTCGACATCTGCCGACACCACCGGCACTTCCCCCGACACCGAGGGCGAGACGTTCTCGCTCGACGGCGGGGGCTGCACGCCCAAGACGTGCACCGAGCTCGGCGTGAACTGCGGCCCGATGGCCAACGGCTGCGGCGGCCTCATCGACAGCTGCGGCACCTGTACCGCGCCGGAGTTCTGCGGCGGCGGAGGCGCGAGCAAATGCGGTCTCGGCGACACCGGCTGCAAGCCGAAGACGTGCGCCGAGCTCGGCGCCACGTGTGGCAAGCAGGGTGACAGCTGCGGCGGCTTGATCGATTGCGGTACCTGCACCGCGCCCGACACGTGTGGCGGCGGCGGTACGCCGAACGTCTGCGGCTCTCCGCCCAAGCCGGTGTGCACGCCCAAGACCTGCGTGGAGATGGGCTACAACTGCGGCCCCGTCGCCGACGGCTGCGGCGGCCTCGTCGACTGCGGCAAGTGCACGAGCGGGACCTGCGGCGGCGGCGGCAAGCCGAACGTCTGCGGCAGCAGCACCTCCCCGTGCATCAAGAAGACCTGCACCGATTGGGGCGCCAACTGCGGTCCGGTCTCCGACGGCTGCGGCGGTCTCACGGCGAGCTGCGGCACGTGCAGCGGCCTCAACACCTGTGGCGGCGGCGGAGTCGCCAGCGTCTGCGGCGGCGCGCCCCCCGCGTGCACCAAGAAGACCTGCACCGATTACCCTGGCACGTGCGGGCAGCAGCCCGACGGCTGCGGCGGCCTCACGGCGAGCTGCGGCTCCTGCACCGCGCCGCAAACGTGTGGCGGCGGCGGCACCGCGAGCGTGTGCGGCGGCGGCCCTGCGCCCTGCACCGCGAAGACCTGCGCGAGTTATCCCGTCGGCACCTGCGGCAAGGTCTCCGACGGCTGCGGCGGCCTCACCGCCGACTGTGGAGGCTGCACCTCGCCCGCGATCTGCGGCGGCGGCGGCGTCCCCAGCATGTGCGGCGGCGGCGGCGGTACCTCCTGCGTCAACCTCGAGTGCAAGCAGGTGAAATGCACCACCGGCACGAGCTCGATCAGCGGCAAGGTCTACGACCCGGCCGGCGTGAACCCGCTCTACAACGTGTTCGTCTACATCCCGAACGGCACGCCGACGGCGCTCGTCACGGGAGCGACCTGTGACAAGTGCGCCGATGCGCTCTCGGGCTACCCGCTGGTGCAGACGGTCACCGACACGGCCGGTGCGTTCAAGCTCAACAACGTCCCCGTGGGCGTCGACATCCCCCTGGTCATCCAGACCGGCAAGTGGCGTCGGCAGGTGAAGATCACGACCAAGGCGTGCGTCGACACTCCGATTGACGCGACGCTCACGCGCTTCCCGCGCAACAAGACCGAGGGCGACATCCCGCAGTTCGCGCTCTCGACGGGCTCGCAGGACAACCTCGAGTGCCTCCTCCGCAACATCGGCATCGCCGACACCGAGTTCACCGCGCCGAGCGGCAGCGGCCGCGTGCACATGTACGCTGGCCTCTGCGATCTCGTCACGACCGGCATCTACACGGGTACCTACACGTGCCCGGCGACCACCTGCCCGTCGGGTTCGATCTGCGAGTCGACCGGCGTGAACAAGGGCAAGTGCGTCATCAAGCAGAAGGTCTGCGGCGCCGACAAGATCAGCTACTCGGGGTATTCGGCGACCATGCCGGCCGCCAAGAGCCAGCTGTGGAACACCGTCGCGAACCTGTCGAAGTACGACGCGGTGCTGATGGACTGTGAAGGCGGCTACGGCGGTGAGTTCGCCGCCGAGAAGTCGCCTTACTACAAGAACATGTCCGACTACGCCGGCGTCGGCGGTCGCGTGTTCGGATCGCACTACCACCTCGCGTGGGTCAAGGACGGGCCTGCGCCGTGGCCGAGCCTCGCGACCTGGAACCTCGCGGCGGACCTGAAGAGCCCGACGAGCAGCACGGTCCTCACCTCGTTCCCCAAGGGCGATGCGCTCGCGACGTGGCTCGTGAACGTCGGCGCTTCGACCGTCAAGGGCACGATCTCGATCTCGCAGCCCCAGCACAGCATCGACGCCGTCGACACGACGCGCGTGACCAATTGGATCACCGCGTACGGCGCGAAGGTCGATGTCAGCGGACCTCCGGTCACCGTGCCCTCGGCGGTGGAGTACATGAGCTTCAACACGCCGGTGGGCTCGACCACGCAATGTGGACGCGTGGTGATCAGCGACATCCACGTCGACTCGACCAAGGCGCCCGCGAGCGACAGCTCCGCGACGCCCTTCCCGTCGCGGTGCGGGAGCATCGCAGCGCTCACGCCGCAGCAGAAGGCGCTCGAGTTCATGATCTTCGACCTGTCGTCGCGCGTCTGCGACGAGACGGTCCCGCTTCCTCCGCCCACCTGCACCAAGCGCACGTGCGCAGAGCAGGGCATCGACTGCGGCGCCGCGTCCGACGGCTGCGGCGGCACCATCGCGAGCTGTGGCACCTGCGTCTCGCCGATGGTGTGCAGCACCGGCGGCAAGTGCGCGGGCTCGAGCTGCACTCCGACCACGTGCACCGCGCTCGGCTACGACTGCGGGTCGTGGGCGAACGGCTGCGGCGGAATCCTCAACTGCGGCACCTGCGTCGCCCCCGCCTCGTGCGGTGGCACCGGCGTCCCGGGCAAGTGCGGCGGCTCGAGCTGCGCCGCGAAGAAGTGCAGCGACTTCGGCTACGACTGCGGGTCGTGGGCCGACGGCTGCGGCGGCGTCCTCAACTGCGGCACCTGCGTCGCCCCCGCCTCGTGCGGTGGCACCGGCGTCCCGGGCAAGTGCGGCGGCACGGGCTGCGTCAAGAAGACCTGCGCCGAGCTCGGCGTCTCGTGCGGTCCTGCCGGCGACGGCTGCGGCGGCACGCTCGACTGCGGCGTCTGCGACGGCGGCGTGCCGAGCTGCACGCCGCTGACTTGCGGTGGTCGCTGCGGCCCGCAGGGCGACGGTTGCGGTGGTGTGCTCACGTGCCCGGCTTGCCCGGGCGGCACCTGCACCAAGACCACGTGCGGGGCGGCGAGCGCCGAGTGCGGCTCGTACCCCGACGGCTGCGGCGGTCTGCTCGATTGCGGCACCTGCGTCGCGCCGAAGACCTGCGGCGGCGGCGGCGTCGCGAACAAGTGCGGAACGCTCGGCTGACGCTGGGCTGACGGCGGGCGAGAGGTCGAAGGCGAACACCGCCTTCGGCCTCTCCTCTTTTTGGACTCATTCGCGACGCGCCCAGCACGCGCGAACGGGTTGCAGCAGGGTTCAAACCGTTCCCCCCGGCTTGGAAAGCCGGGGCCCCTTCGCTCGTTTCGATTGAAGCCCGCTGTCGCGGGCTCCTTCGCGGAGGTCCTCAACTGGATTGAGTCGCGATTCGCCGCTGCGTCCACGCAAGGAGCCCGTAAGGGCTTCAAGCTGAAGACGCGTGCGTTCGTGTGATTCGCGATAGGGCCCCGGCTTTCCAAGCCGGGGGGAACGGGTGACCAGGAATCAACCCGCTCGAGAAATGCTCTACACGCGGCGGGAGGGGCGGCGGCGGGCGGCGAGGGCGGCGGCGACGAGGAGGGCGGCGAGGCCGGGACTCGTGGAGGTGCGGGAGGTGCGGCAGCCGCAGCTGCCGGCGGCTTCGGTGCCCAGGTCGTCGCTGGCGGCGGTGTCTCCGCCCGCGTTCGCGCGGACCTTGATCGAGAGCTTGGGCGCGGCGGGATCGTTGGTGGCGACGACGAGCGTGGTTTCGATGGGGCCCGCGGCCTTGGGGGTGAGCGTCGCGCGGAGCGAGTCGGAGCTGCCGCCGGGGACCTCGACGTGTTTGGTGGTGACGTCGAGCACCGAGGTCGGGTCGTCCACGTCGAGCACGAGGTCGGCTTCGCCCGTGTCGAACACCGTGACCAGCACCGACGTCGGTTTGCCCACCGGGATGGTGCCGAGATCGATCGGATTGGGCCGCGCTTCGATGCGTGGGAGTGGGAAGTGCACCGTGACCGGATCGAAGTCCCACGCCTTGGTGGTCTCGGGGAGCGCGACAGGGATGTCGACGAGCTCGAGGTCGAACTTCTTGCCGACGATGGTGAAGTAGAGCCCCGGGATGAAGTGCAGCGTCATCTTCCGCCAGAGCTCGCCGTGCACGAACAGCGTGCTCTCGAGCGACGAGGAGGAGGAGAAGAGCACCTGGGTGAACGGCCGCGTCGGATCGACGTCTGCGATGGCGCCCTTGGCGACGAGCTCGTCGAAGGCGAGGCGCAGCGTGCTGTAACGGGCCGCGAACTCGCCCTGCCCTTCGAGCTGGAACCCGCCCTCGATCCCGGGGATGGGGATGAACGAGTCGGTGAGCGGGACCTTGGCGAGCTCGATCTGCTTGGTCTTGCCCGAGGTCTCGGGGATGCCGGGGCCACCCTTCCATGCAAACGGGTCGAACGGAACGCTGCTCACCGACGCGAGGTCGACGCCGGGGATGCCGGGCAAGTCGCCCGTCCACGAGTAGTCCTTGCCAGCGACGCTGACCTTGAACTTGCCCATGGCCTTCACCACGAGGCCATCGTCGATCGAGAGCAGTCCGGTGCCGGCCGTGCCCTCGGGGCGCAGGCGGATGGGATCGGGCCAGGTCGCATCGAGCTTGCCACTCATGTCGACGCGCGTGCGACCGTGCAGGTACGCCACCAACCGAACCTGCACAGGAGCGCCCGAGGGGAGCCAGCCGGTGTCGAAGTCGAAGTCGGCGCCGATCTTCTCGCTCTTCGAAACCGTGAAGAGCCCGCGTTGGCAGCGAAGGTCGAGCTTGCTGCAGGGAGTGGCGTTCACCACCGGGCCCGTCGGCGCGGGCGCGGCGTCGGTGCCCGCGTCGGCGCGCGCGACGCTGGTGCCGAACGCGAGGCCGAACGCGAGGAGAGGGGCGAAAGCTCGGTTGCGCATGGCGAACGAATTCTACACTTTCTACGCGGCAGCGCGATCCGGCACGGGTATGCTGAAACCAGCGCGATGGAAGCGACGACTTTGGATTCTCGCGATCTCGACGCGGAGTCGTGGAACCTCGCCCGGTTCGATCCCGACCAGGTCGACCCGGCCAAGGGGCACGTGGAGAGTACGTTCATCAAGCTGAACGACCCAACCGCGCCACGCGCCCTGTGGGTGAAGATGACCATCTTCGCGCCCACGCAGAAGACCAGCGGGGGCCCGCCGTTCGAGCGTGGTCGCACGGTCGCCGAGGCGTGGGCCATCGCGTTCGATCGCACCGCCGACGCGACGCCTCCGCCGAGCTATCGCGAGCCCGGCGTCGCATCGCCCCGCGGGGGGGGCCGACATGTCGCTGCCAAGCAGACGGTCGCGATCGAGCAGGCGACCATCACCCGCACGCGTCCGTTCCGACTCGCCGTCGCGGGCGTGGCGTTCGATGGCCAGCGTCTCGTCGGCGAGGTGGTGCATGGCCACGCGCGCATCAAGTTCGATCTCTCGCTCGACGCGCAGGATCCTGCACCGTTTGCGCCGTTTCCCCTGCCGGCGATGTATCGGGGCGCGTTCCCCAAGAGCAAGCTCGTCTCACCGATCTTCGATGCACGTGCCAACGGCGAGGTCATCGTCGAGGCGAGCGGCCAGACCCGTTCGTGGGAGGTCCGCGACTGGCCGGCAATGCAGGGTCACAACTGGGGCGTCGGTCACGCGGATCTCTACGCGTGGGCCCACGTCAACAGCTGGAACGAGCCCGAGGGGCGCGACGTCGTGTTCGAGGGTTTCTCCGGCCGGGTGAAGGTCGGGCGCGTGCACACGCCGCTCATCACGATGGTTGGCCTCCGTCACCGCGGTGTTCGGTACGAGGCGCGTCTGCCCGGAGAGCTCCTGCGCGCGCGCGGCCGGATCGAGCGGCTGCGCAAGTGGTCGTTCGGCGCAAGGCAGGCCGACGCGACGATCGAAGGCGAGCTCGAGCTGCGGGACGACGACACCGTGGGCCTCTACTACCCGAACCCCACGGGAGAGATGACCTACTGCCTCAACTCGAAGATCGCGCGCGCCGACGTCCGCTTCACGCCGCACGGACGCGCGCCGATTCATCTGACGAGCGACGCGGCCGCCCTCGAAATCGGCACGCACGACGCTGCGCACGGCATCCGGATGTACGTGTGACCTGGGACCGGACCGGCAAGATCGCGCTCGCGATCGGCGTCGCCGCCTGGCTCGGTGCGGCGGCGCTCACCCGTGGCGAGCTCGAGGCAGCGCGCCGTCGCGATCCGATTCGTGCGCGGACCGCGATCGTGCTCTCGCTCTACCTCGGCGCGGCGCTCGCGGTGCTGCGCGGTCTTCCTCGGGGACGGCCGCCGGAGTTGCCGACGCGCTGACTCACTTCGCCTTGGGCGTGTCGGCTTCGCTCGGCCATTGGCCGTTCAGCTTCCACCAGACGAAGCGCGCGACGACGTCGATCTCGTCCTTCAGGTCGCCCTTCGCGAAGGCGGGCATCCGGCCCTTGTACTTGGGGCTCGCGGCCTCGGCGTCGTACGTGTCGCCCGCCGCGGGATCGGCGATCTGCGAGCGCAGCCACCGGTAGGAGCCCCAACCCGTGAGATCGGGCGCGAGGTCGCTGTCGTCGCCGCCCTTGCCATTCAGGCGGTGGCACCCGCCGCACGCGTCGTCGAACACCTGTGCGGCGTGCGCGTCCTTGCTGCCGCCCAGCGCCTGGGCCGCGACGAACGCGCTGACCGCCTTCACGTCCGCGTCGCTCATCGGCTTGAACTCGGCCTCCTTGCCCGCCGGAGCCTTGGTCGCGGACGGCATCTCGCCCTTGAACGAGCTGCGCCCGAAGCGAAGCAGGCCGTCGGGATCGCGCACCATCGACTCGACCCACGCGGTCGTTCCCCAGCCCTTCAGATCGGGCGCGGCCTGCTTGGCATCGGCCAGCTTGCCGTCGATCTTCCCGATGCCGTCCAGCGTGTGGCAGGTCGCGCACTCCTTCTTCCACAGCTCCTCGCCGCGCAGCTTGGGATCGTGCGCGAGCATCTCGAGCGGACCCTCGGGCGGGATCCCCGCCTTGGCGAGCTCGATCGCATACGCCGCGCGCTCGTCGGCCAGCGCGCGGGCCTTCTGGAACTTCTCGTCGCGCTTCTCGCGCAGCTTGGCCGCGCCGATCAGGCCGCCCACTCCGAGGAGACCGAGACCAAGCAACACGACGAACGGCAAGCGCCCGCGGAGCGCGTTGTCGGCCTTGCGATCGAGGAGGGGGAGCGCGACGAGGTAGCCGATGGCGAGGCCCGGGAGCACCATCGTCGCGACGACCTCCAGCTTGGCGGGGAACAGCTTGCGCAGCTGGAACAGCGGCAGGAGATACCACTCCGGTCGCGCCGGGTAGTCGCTGTTCGGATCGGCGGGCGCGTCGAGCGGAGCTCCGTGGGCGCGAACCGCGAGCGCGATCACCACCAAAACCACCAGCACGGCGAACACGGCGTCGTAGGCGAGCTGTTTGCTGCGCGGTTCGCTCCTGGCCGTGTCGCCGACCGGCGTGTAGCCATGCAGCCGTCGGAGCCGACCGTGCAGGGCGACCCCGAACATGAGCAACAACGGCAGCACCACCACGTGGAGCGCGTAGAGACGGGTGATCGTGAGGTGACCGAGCTCGCCACCTCCCTGCGCGAGCTTCGCCAGGGTGCCCCCGACGATTGGCGTCGTAGCGGTGATGTTCGCCTCGACCTTGAACGCCCAATACGCGGCCTGATCCCAGGCGAGGCGCCCGCCGGTGATCGCGAGGCCGAGCGTGAGGCCCATGAGCACGAGCCCGACCCACCAGTTGACGTCGCGGTTGCCGCGGTAAGCGCCAACGAGCGCGGTGCGTGCGAGGTGCAAGCCGAGGAGCACGATCAGCGCATCGGAGGCGAAATGGTGGATGCCGCGGAGCAGCCAACCGCCCGGCAGGCGATAGGTGATGTAGTGCACCGACGCCCACGCTGTCTGGCTCGACGGCGCGTAGGTCATCATCAGGCCCGCGCCGGTGATCGCCTCGATGCCGAGCACCACCGCGAGGGCTGTGCCGAGCGCGTACGCCCAGCGCACGCCCCCTACCAGCTTTTCGTCGAGCAGCTCGCGCGCCAGGCGTCGGTGACCGAAGCGTGCGTCGAGCGCGTCACCGAGCTTCATCCCGTCTCCTCCCGCGCTTCGACGCCGAGGCGGAACTTCTTGAAGACCACTGCGACCGAGCCGTCGGCAGAGACCTCGACGGGCAGAGGGTCCATGCCTCGCGGCGACGGCCCCGCACCGCGGTTGCCTCCGAGGTCGAAGCTCGAGTCGTGGCACGGACACTCGTAGCCGCTCGGCTTGCCATTGCCGTCCGAGGTCACGTCGATCCCACACCCGAGGTGAGGACACGTGGCGTTGAATGCAACGACTTCGCGCTCCGACTTGCGATGCACCCACACCGAACCGAGCTTGCGCTTGGGCGCGCGGGTCCACGCATCGACCTGATCGCCGACGATCGCGACCTTCTTCGGGACGCCGACCTGGAGGTCCTCGAGCTTCGCCACGACGAAACGCGCGCCCTTGCCCGACTCGGCCAGGGCAGGAGCCCCCACTGCGGCCAGTGTCGGCCCGCCAGCCGCTGCCGCGATCGCACACCCACCTGTCGCCGCGACCGCGAGAAACCTGCGTCGCGAGCCGCCTTCATCCTGCTTCGGGTCGTTCATGGTTCGGTCACACCCCGCCAGAAGCGAACCATCGTTGCGTGCGCGACGGTGGATGCGCAACCACGAGCTGCAGTCATCGTCCAAATCGGCCGACTCGCATGGCACGCCGCGCTCCGTCTCGTTTCGGGGTGACGCTCGTGTCGACCCTTGCCTTCTGGCTCCTCGGTTGCCCCGCGAAGCTGCCCCAAGGCGCGACCGCGCTCGACGCCATCGACGTGGTCGGCGAAGACGAGGTCGACGCGTCCGACCTCGAGGGCGCAATCGCCAGCGCGCCCTCCGAGAAGGTGCTCGGGATCGCGCGGCCGTGGTGGGTCGACTACGGCCTCTACGATCGGATCACTCTCGACAAGGATCTGCAGCGCATCGAGCGGTTCTACCGGGCGCGCGGCTACTACGAGGCCCGCGTCCGCGCGGGGCGCGTGATCGCGACGGGGGCGCGCTCGGTGCGCGTGCAGATCGTGGTCGAGGAAGGCCCGTCGGTGCACCTCGCGCGCATCCAGGTCACCGGGCTCGAGGGGCTTCCCGACGACGTTCGACACGGGGTCGCCACGGCCTGGAAGATGGGGATCGGCGACCTGTTCGACGAGGATCAATACCGGGCGAGCGGCGCCGCGGCCGAACAGGCGCTCACCGACCGGGGCTACGCGTACGCGAGCGTGAAGCTCGGCGCCGACGTCGACTTGCTGCGACACGAGGTCATCGTGCACGTGGAGCTCGTGCCTGGACCGCGCTGTACGTTCGGCGCGGTCGTGTTCGAAGGACTGGACGTCTTGCCCGAGAGCAAGGTGCGAAAGATCGTCGCGATCGCGCCCGGCGACCCCTACTCGACGCGCGAGATGCGCTCGGCCCAGAACGCGCTCTTCGGCCTCGGGACGTTCGATAGCGTCAACTTCACGCCCGATCTCTCCGATCCCGCACGGACGGCCATTCCCGTTCGGGTGGAGCTGAAGGAGTCGAAGCTCCGGAGGATCAAGATCGGCCCTGGCGTGCTGATCGATCCGCTGCGCAACGACATTCACCTCACTGCGAGCTGGGAGGACCGGAATTTCCTCGGGGGCATGCGCAATTTCCGGATCGAGGTGCGGCCGATGTTGGTCACCCGCGGAGGGTTCTTCGCGATCCAGGGAACGCACCCCGGCGTGTTCGCGACGACGGAGCTGCGCCAGCCCGCTTTCGTCGAGTCCCGCACCAACGGCGTGCTCGGCGGCAACGGCGGCATCCTGCCCGATCCGATCAACGAGTACCGCGTGGCGACCGCGATGGGCTCGGCGGGCCTCGACCGGCGCTTCGCGCAGATCATCTACACCGGCCTGTTCTATCGAAAAGCCTTGCAGTACGCGACGCCGTACGAGGGGGCCGTGCTGCCGCCGAACGTGTTCAACTCGACGCTCGGGTACGTCGAGCTCCTCGCCGCGATCGACGCCCGCAACGATCTGTTCGAGCCGACCAGTGGCTTCTACGCCTCGCTGTCGACGCAGTTCGCGTTCGGCGGCAACAAGTTCTACGGCGGCGACTTCGGGGACGTTCGGCTGCAGCCCGACCTGCGACTGTACGGCCCGATTGCGCGCGGACTCGTTCTCGCGTTCCGGTTCACCGTCGGATGGCTCCTGCCGTACGACTACGAGGTGCGCGAGCCCGCGCGGAAGGAGCCGACGGCACAGGATCCATCGCGGTACGCCCACGAATCGCGGACCCGCGACGAGCCCTTCGACAAGACGGGCGCTCCGCCGGCGTGGCGCGCCTTCTATTCGGGTGGCGCGCTGGGCAACCGCGGGTACCCGACCCGTTACGTCGGCCTGCGCGACTGCGCCGAGCAGGAGTCGGGCGGCGTGTTGGTCCAAAAAGAGTTCGGCACCGACTGCTCGGTGGTGGTCGGCGGCGCTTCGCTCTGGGAGAGCAGCCTCGAGCTGCGCATGGTCATTTCGGGCCCGCTCGCGGCAGTGCTCTTCCTCGACGCGAGTGACATCTCCCGTCGCAGGTTCGATCTGCGCCTCGATTACCCGCACCTGACCCTCGGACCTGGACTCCGGTACAAGACGCCGGTCGGCCCGGTGCGCGCCGATTTCGGTGTGCGGCTACCCGGGCTGCAGCGGATCGACGGCGAGCTCGACCCGCGCGAACAAGCGCCAGACTTCCACTTCCTCGGCGTGAAGGGTCCGTTCGCACTCCACTTCAGCGTCGGCGAGGCGTTCTGAGCACTTCTCACCCGGATGGATCCGAAGGGATTCCCGTTCCCCCCGGCTTGAAAAGCCGGGGCCCTATCGCTCTTTTCGATTGAAGCCCGCTCCCGCGGGCTCCTTCGCGCAGGTTCTCCGCGGAGTCGCGATTCGCCGCTGCTTCCACGCAAGGAGCCCGTCAGGGCTTCAAGCTGAAGACGCGAGCGTCCGTGTGATTCGCGAAGGGGCCCCGGCTTTTCAAGCCGGGGGGAACGGGCCACCAGGAGTCAACTCGGTCGAGAAGTCCTCTAGCGAGCCAGGCGGACGTGCACGCGACGCACGGTCCATCGGGGCGTACGCCTTGCTGGAGCGAGCAGACGTGGCCTCCTCGAGCTTCCCTCCGGTCGAGCGACGTTCGCTCCCCGAGCTCGAATGGGTCCGGCCCTCGCGACCGCGCACCTCGACGGCCCCGCCGCCACCGCCGCCTCCGCCGCGGCGTGGGCGGCGCGGGTACGTGAGGTTTGCGTTCGGTGTCGCGGCAGGGCTCGGCTTGTCGGTGGTGTTCGGGGCCTCGCTCGCGGTCGCGCTCCTCGTTCACCTGGACCTTCCCCCTACCCGCCGCGTGCTCGCGGCCTTCGCGGGCGATGCAGCGTCGAAGGCGCTCGGTGGCCGGGTGGAGATCGTCTCGCTCGACCATGTGTCGACGCGCGCGGTCGACGTCGGTGAGATCCGCGTGCGCGCGGAAGCCGGCAACCGCGTGTTGTCGGCGTACGGAACGCACCTCCGCTTCGAGCTGTTCGGCATCGCCCGCAGTCTGCTGGAAGAGCGGACCCCGACCCTCGATCGCGTCGTCGTCGAGCGCATCGACGTCGCGTTAACTCCCGACGCGCCCTCTGCGCCCGAGCCAAAGGTGGAGCACCGCGCAGAGAAGACACGGTCGACCCTCCGGCTCGCGATCGCCTCGATCGACGTTCGTCGCCTTTCGGCGTTCGGCGTCGCAGGCGGGCACGTCGTCGACGTGGGCGCGGAGCTCGAGAACGCCTCGATCCTCGTGGCTCCGGACGCGACCCTTGTCTCGTTGCCGCGCCTCACGATCGAGTCGGCCCCGATCGCCGGCGTGCTGCCGGCCACCACGAAGGTGTCCATCGCGGGTCGACTGCGTGTGCCGAGCTCGGTCGATCCCGGCGAATTGCCGGTCGTCGTCGAGGACGCGTTTGCCGCCATCGACTCGAACGGCGCGCACCTCGGGCTCTCGGGCCAGACCAACGCGCGGACGTGGTCGCTGTCGGTCGAGGTTCCACCGATCGCGCCCGAGACGATCGGTCGGTTCATCGAGGGTCGCGCGCCCGTGGCCGCACCGATCGCGCTCGCGCTCGAGGCGACTGGAGACCTGGAGCACGCGAGCGTGCGGGGGACGGCCGCGATCGGGGGCTCCAGCGTCGGGATCGAAGGCGCGATCGATCTCGGCGCGCTCGGCAGCGAACCGAGCGAGCGACTCGCGCGCGTCGAGCTCGGCACCGTGTCCCTCGCGCTACGGGACGTCGAAGCCCGAATGTTCGCGCCGTCGGCGCCGCCGCTCGTCGTCTCCGCGGACGTGCACGCGCACGCCGCCAAGACCACGCGTGGAACCGAGGTCGTGATCGACTCCCGCGGCGACACGGCCGCGTTCGGCAGGACGGGGACCCTAGCGCTCGACCTCCGCGCGCTCGTCGACCGGCGCGGCCGCCTCGACGGCGCAGGCGGCGCGCACGTCACGGTGGGCCCGAGCTCCGCGGACGCGACGTTCTCGGTGGCGCAGACGACCGGCATGGCACACGCGACCGTCACGGCGCACCTACCCTCCCTCGAGCAGCTGCGACCGTGGACGAGGCAGCCGCTGGGCGGGCGGATGGAGCTCACTGCCACGGCGGACCTCGATTTGCGCGCGAGGACGATCGCCGCGAGCGGCTCGGCGCACGCCTCGGGTCTCCGGTACCCGTCGTTGTCCCTCCCCGACGGCGTGTTGGCGCTGCAGGTCGAGGGCCCGCTCACGACCCCGAGATTCGCGAGCTCGTTCGCCGCGCGCGAAGTGACGATCGCGCATACCCGTTTCCACGCCGTCGACGCGGAAGCCACCGGCACACCTTCGCTCGTGGCGACACGGCTCTCGCTCGGGACGGACGCCGCACAACAGATCACGGTCGCCACGCACGTGCGACCGACCGCGGGCGGCGCGGTATTCATCGGGACGCACGCAACGCTCCGGCGCGATCGGTTCGCCGCCGACCTCGGGGTCAAGGAGCTCGCGCTCGATCGGGGCACCGTCCGCGTCGACGGTCTCCGGCTGGCCTCGACCGCAGGCGGATTGCGTCTCGATGCGGCGTTCGATCCGCGTCGTCACCGGCTCTCGCTCCATGCGAGGTCGACACCGCTCGATCTGGCTGCGCTGGCACACGGCTTCGCCGTCGAGTCACGCGAGCTCTCGGGACACCTCGCGATCGACGCCGATCTCGCGACGATCGACGTCGACCGCGCGCGCCTCGTCCACGGCGACGAGTCGGGGATCCTCGGGATCGATCCGGACGAGCCGCCGAACCGGGCGGTCGCGCCGCACGCGACGGCGCCCTACGTCACCGGCCACCTCCGCCTGGACCTCGAGGATGGGGTGTTGCCGGAGGTTTCTGGGGTCGCGGCCCACATCGACGTCGACGTCGAGGATCGATTGGTGGTCGGAGACGTGGCCCTGACGCTGCAAGACCTGGCGCGAATCGGGCTGCACGGGACAGCGTTGGTTCCCGGTCGGCTCGACGATTGGAGGTCGTTCAGAGACGTCGTCGGGCGGGTCGAGCTCGACGTTCCACGCATCGACCTCGCGCAGCTCTCGGCTGCGCTCGCCAAAAGAGGCAACGCGGCTCCGGCCCTCGCTGGAACGGCGAAGCTCGAGGGACACCTGGAGCGACACGACCCGAAGGCGCCGCCCAGCGGAGAGCTGAAGCTCGAGACACAGGGCTTCGCGATGGCGTCCGGCGGGACACGCCTCGAGGGCATCGACGCGCGCGCACGCCTCGCGATGGAGACCGGGGACGAAGCTGATTTGCCGACACGCGTGTTCGGCGTGCTCGAGCTGCACGACCCGAAGGGGCCCCTCGCGTTCGCCAGCGTCGGAACGACGGGCACCTGGTCGGACCTGCTCTCGGCTCACCGCGCCGATCTCCCCATCGCGCTCGATCTGATCGTGCCGCCGCGCGAGCTCGAGGCATGGCCGCGCTCCATCGCGTCGAAGGTGCCGCTGCACGGGATGGTCGCGATGGCCGCGAAGGCCGAAGGAACCCTCGGCGCGCCGAAGCTCGACCTGCGCGCGCGGCTCGGCGGCCTGACGGCGCTCGACGGCTCGCTGCACGACGCGGATCTCCGCCTCGAGTACGACGGGGTCGCGGCGATCGTGAAGGCGTTCGTCAGCCCGCGCCACGATCCGAAACGGAGCGAGCTCTTGCTCACCGCCGACATCGCGCTCCCCGCGACGGCGTTGCTCGCGGGCGAGAAGACGTGGAGCGCGCGGCTCGATGCGCGACTCGATGGACTGCCGCTCGACCTGTTCGCGACCAACACGAGCATCAAGGGCGCGCTCCGCGGCGAGCTGCACGTCGATCACCTGCACGATCCGAACGCCGAGGCTGCCCGAGCCCGCGTCGACGGTCGCATCGACGTCGACGGCCTCGCGATCGGCGACGCACGGTTCGAGGAGTCGTTCGTCACGGTGAAGATCGACGAGCGCACGGCGACGGCGGCGGTGGCGCTCCACGGGACCGACGGTCGCATCGACGCCCACGCGACCGTGCCGCTCACGTGGAACCACGCGCTGCCCTCGGTCGCCCCGGACGCGAGCATCGACGCCGGGCTCGACGCGGCGGGCCTGCGGCTGCGGATCGCCGAGCCGTTCGTCACCGAGGTCGACGCGCTCGACGGTCGAATCGACGGTCGCGTGGTCGCGCATCTCACCAAGAACGCCTCGGGCCAGTGGTCGGGCACGCCCGAGGGCGAGCTTCACCTCCGCGAGGGGACCGTCGTCGCCGATGCAGTCGGAGAACGCTGGGAGCACGTGCGAGCGGACGTGAAGCTCGAGAAGGGACGCGTCGACCTCACGGGTCTCGAGCTGCACGGCTCGGCCGGCGGCGACGCCAAGCTGCACGGCTCGATGACGCTCGCGGGTTTTGCGCCGAAGACGCTGCACGCAGAGATCGAGACCAAACGGTTTCCGATCGCGTCGGAGGGTGCACGCGTGGGGGATCTGACCGGCAAGATCACCCTCGATGGGAAGTCGGTGCCCAACGGTGACGGCCGCGATCGCATGGAGGTCGTGGCGAGGCTCGACGACCTCGCCGTGGACCTCTCGGGCGAGGCGGGCAAGCGGGTACAGAGCCTCGACCAGGATCCGACGATCGTCGTGCTGCAGCCGATCACCGCGCCGGCGGCGCCACCAACGCCTCGCGGTCAGGGCACGCCGATCGTGGTGAAGGTCGACCTGCCGCATCCGGTCTGGGTGCGCCGCGAAGACCTGCGCATCGCGCTGTCGGGCGATCCGACGGTCACCATCGACGGGCCGCTGCGCCTTTCGGGCGAGCTGCGAATCGTCGGCAACCCGGGCAGCCGGCTGCAGCAGCGGAGCTGGATCGAGGTGCTCGGCAAGCACTTCTACCTGCAGCCCTCGCGCATCGCGTTCGAGGACACCGAGGAGCTCGACCCCAGGCTCGACGTCGAAGCCCGCTGGCAGGCGCCCGATCGCTCCATCGTCCAGGTGAAGGTCACCGGCCGCCTGTCGACGCCGAAGGTCGAGTTCAAGGCCCTCGACGAAGGCGGTGCACCGCTCGGTCTCACGCAAGGCGAGGTGATGAGCCTGTTGGTGCTCGGTCGGCGAGACGCGGGCAGCGCGCAGCAGCAGGCGCAGGCCGAAAGAGGCGCAGCGACGCAAGCCGCCGCCCTGGTCTCGGGGATGACCGGGTCGATCGTCGGCAGGCAGATCCAGAAGATGCTGCCCGCGTCGATGACCGTTTCGCTCGCACCTGGCAAATACTCCAGCGGCTTCCAGCACGACAACGTCTACTTCGAGGTCGGCTACAACACCTCGGGCTCGCAGATCGGGCCGCAACTCATCGGTCAGACCACCCCGCGCACAACCTTCCTCGTCGACTGGCGCTTCGCCAGGAAGTGGTCGTTGATCACGACCCTCGGCGACACGGGCAGCGCGCTCGTCGACTTGCTCTGGCACTACCGGTACTGAGTCGATTCGCGATTGATTCGATCGCCGCGCTCGACCGTCCAAGCTCGTGTAAGGTCCAGCCGTGCGCCGCTCCGTCCCCTCCTTCGCCTTTTCGGCCTTGGCCGCGCTCGCCATCTTCGGCGCGTGCACTCCCCCAGCCCCCCGACCGATGTACGTCGACGAGTCGCGCGGTCCCGATCGGGACGGCGACGGCATCGCCGATCTGGACGACCGCTGCGCCGACGAGCCGGAGGACGGATTTCCGCCGCTCGCCAACGACGGATGTCCGGCCGAGGACCCGGACAACGACGGCATCGGTCGGCTCGCCGACAAGTGCCCCGAGTCGAAGGAAGACGGCCTGCCGCCCAACCCTGGCGACGGCTGCCCGAGCAACGACAGCGACGGCGACGGCGTCGCCGATGCAGTCGACAGGTGCGCCGGTGCCCGCGAGGACAATCTCCCGCCGAACCCGAGCGACGGCTGCCCTGCCCCCGATCGCGACAAGGACGGCATCGTCGACGCGCTCGACAAGTGCCCCGAGCAGCCCGAGACCTTCAACGCCTGGGAGGACACCGATGGGTGTCCGGACACCCTGCCGACGTCTTCCACCGTCGTCGTCGATCAGAAGGAGATGACCGTTCACCTGCCGTCGGGGACCATGTTCGAATTCCCGGTGGGCTCGATCGAGCTCACCGCCGCGGGCAAGGCCGCAGCGGCCGAGACGGCGAAGCTCCTCAACGCGCACCCGGAGTGGGATCGCATCGAGATCGAGGGGCACGCGTCTTCCAAGGGCGACGACAAGGCGAACGTGGGGCTCACGCTCGAGCGCGCGCGCGCCGTCGGTCGCGCGCTGGTCGCCAACAAGGTCGATCCGCGGCGGCTCGTGCCCATCGGCTACGGCGAGTACTGCCCGAAGATCGATCGCGGCAACGACATCGACGAACCCGCCAATCGCCGCGTCGAGCTGAAGATCGTCCGCGTGTCGGGCAAGTGGCAGGACGTCGCGCGCGGCTGCTGGCGCGCGCAGCAAGCCGGGATCGATCCCGGCAAGGCCCAGCCGGGTGTGCCGCAGGTGGCGCCGACGGCCGTCGAGACCCATGGAGGAGGCGTGTGATGCGCGGTCTGTTCTTGTTGGCCGTGGGCGCGATTGCGCCGCTCGCGATCGCCTGTGGTCCGTCGAAGGTCCAAGTCTCTCCGGCCGACGTGACGCGCGTCGACATTCGCCCTGCGTCGGGTCAGGCGCTGTTTTGCCCGGGCGACCCGTTCCAGGTCGAGCTGCTCGTCCAGACCAAGGGCGGCGGCCCGTGCAGCAGCACCGATCGCGCGCTCGGCTGCATGGGCAAGAGCGACGCGGTCCTCGATCCGTCGACCGTGCACGTCGAGGCCTGGCCCGCCCAAGTGGTCGGAGGCGCCGACTTCACGTTCTCGCCCGATCCGAACCCGCTCGCCACCGCCGGCACCGGGGTGCTCCTCCAAGGCTGGCTCGAGAGCGCCGGGCAGAAGTCGATGGTCGGCAAGAGCACGCTGAAGCCCGTGTACGCGTGTCAGGCCCAGCAGGTCATCGCGCGCAGCGGCGGGCTCGACTGGGGCAGCCACGGTGCAGCAGGGCCCGAGCTCCATGTCTTCATAACGACGCTATCGACCCCGTTCTACGCCAACGCGGCGCTGATTCGGATGGAGGCACCCGAGCTCGGCCTCGTGCGTTATGCCATCAGCCCGTCGGCCGACAAGCCGGTGACCATCGTCGCGCGCGGACAAGACGGCGCGCCAGGCATGCCGGGCGCCCTCGGCCAGGCAGGCAAGAAGGGCAGCGATGGGAGCGGCGAGTGCTCGCAAGGCGGACGCGGCGGCGACGGCGGGCCCGGCGGGCTCGGCGGACCGGGCGGCGACGGCGGACCGGGCGCCGTCGTTCACCTCCACGCCGACGCGGCGGCGTCGGAAGCGTTGATGGCGCGCGTTCGAATCACCAACCCGGGCGGCAGCGCCGGACACGGCGGCAACGGCGGCGTGGGCGGCGAGCCCGGTGCGGGTGGTGCGGCCGGCCCTTCGGGCAAGAGCTGCTTCGGCAAAGTGGGCGAGCCGGGCACACGCGGCGCAAACGGGCCGGCTGGACCTCCCGGTCACCCGGGTGCGAGCGGTCCGACGCCGACGCTCGACGTCGCGCCGCGCGCGACGCTCTTTCCCAAGGAGCTCTCGACGATCATGCAGGTCGAGGCCACGCCCGCACCCAAGTGATCAGCGCTTGCTGCCCGGAATTCGCGGGATTGCACGCTCGACCTGCGCCGCCTCGCGCTTGAGATCGACCTCGGCCTGTCGTCGGGCGGCCGCACGCGCGGTCTTGGCGATGATGTCGCGCAGGTCGGGGTCCTTCACCTTGGCGATCGCCTGAGCCACCTCCGGCGTCAGCTCGAGCTCACGTGCGGCTTGCACGGCAGCCTTCGGGGGCGCGTAGATACCGCCGCGATCCGGACGCGCGACCTCGCGAACCACGCACCGAAGGCGCTGAACGACGACCCCGCGGGCCTCGAGGCGCTGGAGGATGACGCGTTCGGCGAGCGCGAGCTCCTGCGCCCACCCGGAGGAAGCGACGTCGACCCAGAGGGTGCCGCGGTCGAAACGGGTCGGGTGAGTCCGCCGGGCGAACCCGACACCCGCGACCGCCTCCCAGACCTGACGCGAGACGACGACCGAAGCAGCCGCTTTGCCGGGCGCAGTCTGCTGAACGAGGTCCCCGAGCCGGGTCGGCTCGGAACGCGACCGCTTTCGTCTCTTCGGCCCAGCCATGCTCCTCCCACCCTAACCCTTCGCCGCTGCGCGTCGAGGAGGCGCCCCGGCGCGATGCTTGAGGGGTCAACCTTCCGCTTCCCGCGACCGGCCCCGCGTGTCACCATCCCGCGCCCGCGCACTGCGGACTGATTGTCTCAATTGGTTGAGAGCCATTGACTGAGAGCCAGAAGAGAGACGCGCATGGATCCCGCCCCCATCTCGCACTCGTCGTCGATCAACTCCGGCGTCGTGCCGACCCCCGCAGCCGTCGGTCACCCGATGCTCGACGTCGTGCGCGGCGAGCTCGAACGCCTGTTCACGCTCGACGAGCTCATCGCGCTCGCGCGCGACACGCTGGGGCTCGATCCCGAGACCGTCGGCGGCACGTCTGCCAAGGGATCGTTTGCGCGCGCCCTGGTCGACGCTCTCGCCCGCCATGACGCGGTCGAGGCGCTGATCGACGCGATGCTGATCCTGCGTACCGACCTCGACCCGCGGGTGCGCGAGATCGCCGCGACCGGCTTCGCCTCCGTCGAGGAGCTCGCCCCGAACACCGACGTCGACGGGTTCACCGTCGTGCGCAAGATCGGCGAGGGAGGCGCCGGCGTCGTGTACCTCACGACCAAGAAGAGCGCGCCCGGCAAGCAGTACTCGCTGAAGGTCATCAAGCGCGAGGCCGCACGCGACGCGCGGGCTCTGCAGCGATTCCTGACGGCCAATCGCCTCATCGGGACGGTGGCCCACGCAGGCCTCCCGAAGGGCATCGAGACCGGTGCCTTCGCCGATGGCCGCACCTACGTCGCGTACGACTACGTCGACGGCCAGCCGCTCGCGGCTCGTCTCGCGCGCACCGGACCGATGCACCTCAACGAGGCGCGCCCGATCCTCCGCGTGATCCTCGAGGCGCTCGGCGCCCTGCACCACAAGCGCCTCGCCCACGGCGACCTCAAGACCGAGAACGTCATCCTCGCCAAGGGCGACGGCGGAGCGCCGAAGATCGCGCTCGTCGACTTCGGCACCGATCGCCTCCGCGCGCGTGGACGCAGCGCGGCGCACCACACCGGCATCCTCGCGGTCTACGGCACCGCCAAGGCCATGGCGCCCGAGCTCGTTCGGGGCAGCGTCGCGGACACCAAGAGCGACGTGTACGCGTTCGGTGCCCTCCTCTACGAGGTGCTCACCGGAAAGGCGCTCTTCTCCAAGGAGGGCACGACGTCGCTCGAGGTCGCGCTCGCGCACCTCACCCACATTCCCGAGCCGCCGTCGGCGGTCGCCCCGCGCGGTTGGGTGAGCAAGGAGGTCGACGCGTTCGTCCTCGAGCTGCTCCGCAAGGATCCCGTCGCGCGCCCGGCCGACGCCAACGCAGTGCTCGAGGCGCTCGACCGCCTCGGTCGGGCCACGAGCGGTCCCTCGATCGACAAGCCCAAGCTGTCGGACGACGACGTCGACCTGCGCATCGCCGAGGTCCTCGAGAGGCCCGAGGACTCCGAGGCCGCGGCCGACCTGGAGAAGGCCATCGAGCTCGGCGGCGATCCGTCGCGCATCGCCGACGGGTTCGAGCAGGTGGCGACCGGCATCGAGGACGAGTCCAAGAAGGATCTCTGGTCCGCGATGCTCTTCCGCGCCGCGCGCATCTTCGAGGTCGCCAAGAACTGGGAGCGCGCCGAGGCGATCTACAAGCGCGTCCTCGAGCACACTCCGGGCGACGAGATCGCGCAGGCCGCGCTCGAAGAGCTGAAGAAGCAGGCCGGCCAGTGGGGCGACCTCGTCGAGATCCTCCTCTCGCGCGTCGAGACGGTCGATCACGGGCGCGAGCGCGCCGCCGTGTACGCCGAGATCGCCCGCCTGTCGGAGAACGAGCTCGAGGACGCCGACAACGCGTTCGTCGCGTACGTGCAGGCGTGGTGCGAGGAGCCCCGCGAGGGCGACTATGCGCGCGACGTCGAGCGCCTCGCCGGCACCAACGAAGAGAAGTGGGACGAGGCCCTCGGTCAGGGCACCCACAAGGTGCAGATCGAAGGCGTCTCGCAGGACGACAAGCTCGCGTTGTTCGTGCAGATGGGCAAGTGGTTCATCTCGAAGGTGAACCGCCTCGATCTCGCGCTGCCAGCGTTCCAGGCGGCGATCAAGATCCAGCCGTCGCTCGAGGCCGCGCTCGAGGGCATGTGCGAGGTCTACCGCCGCGCGCAACAGTGGCCCGAGCTCGGGACCGTGCTGCTCCGTCGCGCCGATTCGGCCTCGTCCCCCGGCAAGGCCCGCGACCTGCGCGCGCAGGCCGCCGAGATCCTCGAGACCAAGCTCTCCGAGGCGAACAAGGCGAAGGACATCTACCAGACCATCCTCGAAGAGGACCCGGGCCACACCGCGGCCGTCGAGGGCCTCGAGCGGATCTGCAACCGCACCGGCGATCACCAGGGGATCATCAAGCTCCTCGAGGCGAAGGCGAAGGCGCTCGGCGGCGTGCAGCGCGCCGACGTGCTCGCGCGCATCGGCGAGGTGTACGAGGACCAGATCGGCGACATGAACGAGGCGGTGAAGCGCTTCGAGTCGGCGATCGCCGTCGAGCCGCGGCACCTCGGGTCACTCAAGGGCCTCGACCGCATCTACAGCCGTCAGGGCAAGTACGAGCAACTGCTCGGGAACCTCGAAAGGCAGATCGAGCTCGCGGCCACGCCGCGACAGAAGATCGGCCTCCAGGAGCGCATCGCCGCGATCCACGACGAGGAGTTCCTCGATCACGCGAAGGCCGCGCACGCCTACGAAGCGATCCTCAAGATCGACTCCGCCCACGACAACGCGATCGTCGCCCTCGGTCGTCACTACCGCGCGCTCGATCGCTGGGAGGACGTCGACGGGCTCTACGAGCGCCACCTCAAAGTGGTCGAGGACCCGGCCCGTCGCACCGAGATCCTCCTCGCGCGCGGTCGCGTGTTGCAGGAGCAGATCGGCTCGCCCGAGCGGGCGATGAAGGTCTACGAGAAGGTCCTCGAGCTCAACCCGGAGCATGGCCCCGCCCTCGAGGCCCTCGCGCACCTGCGCGAGACCGCGGGCGATGCGTCGAGCGCAGTCGAGGCCCTCGAGGCGCTCGCAGCCAAGGCGTCGACCCCCGAGGCGAAGTCCGAGCAGTACATCCGCGCCGCCAAGCTCCTCGAGAGCCGCGGCGACAAGGACGGCGCGATCGAGCGCTACAAGCACGCCCTCGACGCGAACCCGAACGACAAGGGTGCCTCCGCGGCGCTCCGGGCGGCTTACGCGGCCCGAGGCGACGTCTCCGCTGCGATTGCGATGATCGAGCGGGAGGTGACGGTCACAGCCGCCCCGACGCAGAAGGCGCGCCTCTTCGCCGAGATGGCCAAGCTCGCGTACGAGAAGCTCGAGGACGAGCCGCGGGCCAAGGAGAACGCGGGCAAGGCGCTCGACCACGATCCGACCAACATCGTGGCGCTCACCGTGCTCGGCGAGATCGCCTTCAAGGCGGAGCGCTTCGTCGAGGCCGCTCAGCGGCTCGAGGCGGTCGTGCAACGCGCCGATGCGCTGCCGCAGCCCGATGCGGTTCGAATCCTCGAGCTCTACGTCGATGCCCTCACCAAGACCGGCCACACCGAGAAGGCCGTCAAGGCGGTCGATCGTCTCCGCACTCTCGCGCCCGAAGACCCCGAGGCGCTCCGCCGCGTCGGACAGGTCACCTTCGAGCACGGCGACCCGAAGGTCGCGCTGCAGATCCACACGCAGCTCATCGACAAGTTCGGCGAAAAGTTCGCCGGCGCCGAGCGCGCCGAGATCGTCTACCGACTCGGCGAGAGCGCCCGCAAGCTCTCGGACTTCGAGCGCGCCGAGATCGCGCTCGAGGAGGCCGCCGACCTCGATCCGAACCACATCCGCGCGCTCGACGCGCTCGCGAAGGTGCACGAGGCGCGCGAGGCCTGGAGCGACGTCATCGCGGTCAAGAAGCGCCGCCTCGACCTCGCGAGCGCCGACGACGAGCGGCTCCGCCTGGTCATCGAGTGCGGCGACATCCTCGCGCAGAAGCTCAAGGACCGGACCGGCGCGGCCAAGCAGTACGTCGCTGCGCTCGACGAGCGTCCCGACGACCGCAACATCCTCCTCAAGCTGATGCAGCTCTACAGCGAGGGCGAGAACTGGCAGAAGCTGGTCGAGGTCGTGCTCCGTCTCGCGGAGTTCAACCCCGAGCCGAAGGCCCGCGGCAAGTACCTGATGACGGCCGCGATCGTCACCGAGCGGCAGATCAAGGACACCGCCGAAGCCGCGACGCTCTATGAGCGCGTCGTCGAGGCCGACCCGTCGAACGACAAGGCCCTCGAAGAGGCGATCAAGCTCCGGAAGGAGCAGGCCGACCACACCTCCACCGAGCGCTTGCTCAAGCTGCGGCTCGACGGCACCAAGAAGGCGAACGACAAGCCGGGGCAGATCGCTTCGCTCGACGCGCTCGGCGAGCTCTACCACCGGCACCTGTCGATGGTCGACGAGGCGATCGAGGCCTACGAGGGCGCGCAGGCGCTCGATCCCGAAAACCGCGATCGCAACGAGATCCTCGCGAACATCTACGCGTCCGATCCGTCGCGCTTCCTCGACAAGGCCGTGCGCGCACAGACCGCGATCCTCAAGCGCAACCCGTACCGCGCGGAGTCGTTCAAGCTGCTTCGCAAGCTGTACACGCAGAGCAAGCGCGCCGACGCGGCCTGGTGCATGTGCCAGGCGCTCGCCAACCTCAACCTCGCCGAAGGCGACGAAGAGCGCTTCTTCAAGCGTCACAAGAGCGAGACCGCCGCGCCTGCGCAGTCGGTCCTCACGACCGAGGACTGGAACCAGTTCCTCCGTCACCCCGACCGCGATCCGCTGCTGACCGCGATCTTCGCCACCATCGAGCCGGCGATCGTCGCGTCCCGCGGCGTCACGCTCGAGGGCGAGGGCTACCACCCGCACTACGCGGTCGACGTCACCCAGGACATCTACCCGATGTCGCAGACGCTCTACTACGCGTGCGGCGTCTTCGGGATGGAAGTCCCGATGGTGTTCCACAACCCGAACCTCGAAGCCGGCCTTGCCTTCGTACACGCGAACCCGCGTGCGATGGTGCTCGGCCGCGCTGCGCTCGACACCGGTGAGGTCCCGCCGCAGGCGCTCGCGTTCGTCGCCGCGCAGAAGCTCGCGTTCTTCCGCCCGGGCATGTACGTCCGTCAGCTCGTGTCGACCGGCACCGGCCTCAAGGCCTGGCTGTTCGGCGCGATCAAGTCGATCTCCCCGAACTTCCCGGTCTCGGCCGAGCTCGAAGGGCCCGTGCAGCAGGCGATGGCCGCGCTCAAGGGGCTCCACCCCACGGGCAAGGAGCAGCTCGCGTCCCACGTCGCGCGCCTGCTCCAGGGCGGCACAGCGATCGACCTCAAGAAATGGATCGCCGCATGCGATCTCACCGCCGACCGCGCAGGCATGCTCGTCGCGCACGACCTCGAGGTCGCGTTGGCCCTGATCAAGGCGTCGGAAGACGGCTCGATCAGCGTCAGCTCGAAGGACCGCGCGAAGGAGATGATCCTCTTCGCGACGAGCGAAGATTACTTCGCGCTCCGCGACAAGCTGGCGATCGCGATCGACTCCTGAGATTCGCCCGGGTCCGCCTTCGGCGGCCCCGGACATGTGCCCTCACCCAACCCTCTCCCGGTGGGAGAGGGCTCGAGAATCTCCCTCATTTCCCGGGATCCGCCGGAGGCGGGACCGGGGTATGTGAATTCTCGGCCCCTCTCCCTCTGGGAGAGGGGTTGGGGTGAGGGCACATTCTCGCGCGCGAAGCGCGCGGACGGCCCTCGACTGACGACTCCTCAGGGCCCGCAGACGCCCGAGACGCACTTCTCGCCGGACGCACAGGCCTTGCCGCATGAGCCGCAGTTGGCCACGTCGGTCGCGGTCGCGACGCACTTGCCCGAGCAGATGACTTGACCCACCGGGCACGTGCACTTGCCGGTGAGGCAGTTGGCCGTCGCCGGGCACTTGTTCCCGCACGTTCCGCAGTTGTTCTCGTCGTATGCGGTGCCGACACACGCGCCGGAGCAGTTGGTCATCGTGGCGGCGCAGGCGCACGAGCCCGAGGAACAGAACCCGCCGGTTGCGCACTTGACCCCGCAGCCGCCGCAATTGAGCGAATCGTTCAGCGGGTAGATGCACTTGCCGCCGCAGTTCACCCAGCCGCCCGAGCAGCAAAGGCCAGAGCTGCAGTACTGCGTTCCGGCGCACTTCTTGGCGCAGGCGCCGCAGTTCGCCGGGTCGGCGAGCACGTCGATGCACTTGCCGCTGCAGAGTGTGGTCGGAGCAACGCAACCACCGTCGCTCGAGGTCGCGTCGGTCGCAGCCTCGGTCGCGGGTGCGTCGGAGACCGCGACCTCGCTGGACGCCGTGTCGCTCGACTCCATCGTGTCGCTGCCGGTCGACGTGTCCACCGCGCCGCTCGTATCCATCGCCGAGTCGCCGGGCGTCGTCGTGTCGGGCGCGCCCTCGTCCTCGACGACGCTCGTGTCGTCGCCACCGGTGTCGGGTGTGTCGGTCGATTCGACGGCCTCCGAGCCACAGCCAGCGGCGGCGAGAACGACGAGTACGGAGGACAACCAACGGGACATGCCGCCGATGCTACCGGTTTGATTGCGCTACCGCACGATCGAGACCGGAACTCCCGACAAAACCCGGCGCGACCTTCGGGTGTCGACCGCCGCCACGCCTCCGAGTAGCGTCCCGCACCGCCATGTCTGCAAGCGGATCGAAGCCCATCACCTACAAAGACGCCGGGGTCGACATCGACGCGGGCGACGCGCTCGTCGAGCGCATCAAGCCCCTCGCCAAGCGGACGCGCATCCCGGAGGTGCTCGCCGACGTCGGTGGGTTTGCCGGCATGTGCCGCATCCCCGCCGGCATCGAGGAGCCGATCCTCGTCAGCGGCACCGACGGCGTGGGCACCAAGCTCAAGCTCGCCTTCGAGCTCGACAGCCACGACGGCATCGGTCAGGACCTCGTCGGGATGTGCGTCAACGACATCCTCACGTGCGGCGCACGGCCGCTGTTCTTCCTCGACTACTTCGCGACGGGCAAGCTCTCGCTCGAGACGGCCACGCGGGTGATCGCGGGCATCGCCCGAGCCTGCGAGATCTCGGGGTGCGCGCTGCTCGGCGGTGAGACCGCAGAGATGCCTGGCATGTACGCCGAGGGCGAGTACGACCTCGCGGGGTTCGTCGTTGGCGTCGTCGGCAAGAAGCAGATCGTGGACGGCAAGACCACGGCGGCCGGCGACGTGGTGATCGGGCTTCCTTCGAGCGGGCTCCACTCCAACGGGTACTCGCTCGCCCGGAAGGTAGTCGAGGCGCGCAGCGCCAAGCTGAACGAGCGCGTGGCGGAGCTCGGCACGACGCTCGGCGACGCGCTGATGGTTCCCACTCGCCTCTACGGCAAGCCCGCGCGTGCGGTGGCCGATGCGGGTGTCTCGATCAAGGCGATGAGCCACATTACGGGCGGCGGTCTGCCCGGCAATCTGCCGCGCGTGCTCCCGGACGGGTTCGGCATGCGCCTCGATCTCGCGTCGTTCGAGCGCCCCAAGATCTTCGACGTGCTCGCGTCGCTCGGACCGATCGAAGAGACGGAGCTTCGGCGCGCCTTCAACCTGGGCCTCGGCTACGTCTTCATCGTGGACAGGAACGACGCGGATCGCGCGCTCGCCGCGCTGCGCGAGACGGGCGAAGACCCGCGCATGGTCGGAGAGATCACCGCGATCGACCCGTCGGTCGAGTTCGAGGACCGCGTCGAGTTCGTGGGGAGCCCGCCGCGATGAGTCTCGAGCTGGTCGTGCTCGTCTCCGGGTCGGGAACGAACCTGCAGGCGATCCTCGACGCAGTCGCGCAAGGAACGCTCGATGCGAGCTTGAGATTGGTCGTGTCGAACGTCGCGGGCGTGAAGGCGCTCGCGCGTGCCGAGGCCGCTTCCGTGGCCACCTGCGTGCTGTCCCACAAGCAGTTCGGGTCGCGACAGCAGTTCGACGCTGCGTTGTTGGAGGTCGTGCGGGGAGCGTGCGCGGAACCTGATCGCGCGATCGTGGTGCTCGCAGGGTTCATGCGCATCCTCACGCCGACGTTCCTCGATGCATTCCCCCGAAGGGTGGTCAACATCCACCCCTCGTTGCTCCCCGCGTTCCCGGGCGTGGATGCGCAGTTGCAGGCGCTGCAGAAGGGCGTGCGCATCACCGGCTGCACGGCGCACCTGGTCGACGCGGGCACCGACACCGGACCGATCCTCGCGCAGGCCGCCGTCCCCGTGCTCGACGACGACGACCGCGATCGGCTCGCCGCACGCATCCTCGTGCAGGAGCACAGGCTCTTGCCGTCGGTGCTCCAGTGGATCGCCGAAGACCGCCTTCGCTTCGACGAGCAGGGCCGACCGCGCTTCTCGGGCGTCGTGCCCGCCTTCCTCGCCTGAACGCCCCGCCCGCGGAGCTGCGACGCGGAGCACCTGAAGCGCGCAGCGGCGCGTTGCGACGCGGGGGGGGTGTC
>Ga0208492_1000538_pt1 | contig 31250 bp, 29 predicted proteins | sample Subbioar_CSW14AB_FD_184820 | JGI IMG/M metagenome (GOLD analysis project Ga0208492, IMG submission 184820) | Serpentinite rock and fluid subsurface biosphere microbial communities from McLaughlin Reserve, California, USA - CR12Mar_CSW14AB (SPAdes) | ecosystem: Environmental > Terrestrial > Deep... | reverse complement strand
GCCCGGGCCGCGCCCGTGGCATCCTGGGGCCGTGACGGAGCGCATCGAGACGGTCGTGATCGGCGGGGGACTGATGGGGTCCGCTGCGGCGTGGCAGCTGGCGCGGCGCGGCCGTGAGGTCCTGCTGCTCGAGCGCTTCGAGCAGCTGCACCACCACGGCGCCTCGCACGGGACCACCCGCAACTTCAATGTCGGGTACACCCAGCCCCATTACCTCGAGCTCGTGACCGAGGCCGGGCGGCTGTGGCGCGAGCTCGAGTCCGAGTCGGGCGCGGACATCCTGGATCTGGTCGGCCAGACCAACCACGGCAAGGGCGTCCCCGACGACCACGCGGACATCCTGCGAGCACACGGCATCGCCGCGGAGTGGCTCGCGGTCGACGAGGCACGCGAGCGCTGGCGCGGCATCGCGTTCGACACCAAGGTGCTGTACACGCCAGACGGCGGGCGGCTGAACCCCGAGCGTGCGATCGCCGCCTTCCAGGCGGTCGCCGTGGAGGGCGGCGGCCGCGTGAGGCACGGGGCACGCGTTCTGCGCATCGGCGAGACGTCCGGCGGCGCGGTCGAGGTCGTGACGGAGGGCGAGACCTACCTCGCCGAGCAGGTGATCGTCACGGTCGGCGGCTGGACGGACAAGCTCGTCGGCGGCCTCGTGTCGTACCCGCGCCTGATCGTCACCCAGGAGCAGCCCGCCCACTTCTCCGTGATCGACCACGGGGCGGACTGGCCGAGCTTCAACCACGTGCGCGCGCTCGGCGATCCGCAGTACGACTACTGGCACTCCAACATCTACGGCATGCTCACGCCCGGCGAGGGAGTCAAGGCCGGATGGCACGCGGTCGGCCCGCACGTCGACCCGGATGACCGCTCCTACGAGTACGAGCCGAAGATGATGGAGCACCTGCGGCGATACGCCCGCGAGTACCTCATCGGCACGGACCCGGACCGCTTCGCGGCCGTGAGCTGCACGTACACCACGACGCCCGACGAGGCGTTCGTCCTGGACCGCCGCGGCCCGATCATCCTGGGCGCCGGCTTCTCCGGTCAGGGCGCGAAGTTCACTCCGGCGATCGGCCGCGTGCTCGCCGACTTCGTGACCGATCCCGACGCGCGGCCGATCCCGGCGTTCGCCGCCGACCGGTTCGGGACCGCCGTCAAGGGGTGGTGAGCGACTCCACGATCGCGGCGACGCTCGCGACCACGACCTCGCGTCGCCGGGCCGCGCGCTCGGGGGTGCCGGCGGCATCGCCCGCGTAGAGGTGCTCGACCGAGCGGAAGACCTGCCATCCGTCGGCCAGCGTGACGATCGACAGCAGCAGGTCGGCCGCGGCGCGGTCGTCGAGCTGCGGCAGCGCGTGGCGCACCTGCGCGACCAGACCCCCGTCGCCCCGCCCTCGGTCCACGTCCGCGCAGTCATCACCTGGATCGCGATCTTCCCGCTCGTCACGCTCGGGTTCTACGCGATCGCCCCGTTCTCGGCCGACTGGTCGCCCATCCTGCGGGCGTTCGTCCTCACGCTCGTCGTCGTGCCGCTCGCGGTCTACCTCGTCGTGCCGCAGCTGATGCGCGCCTGGATGGCGATCGCCCGCCGCCGCGCCGCGCGCGCATAGCGCGTCGCGCGCCGAGATCACACCGGTCCCGCCGAGGTCACATCCGCGCGGTGAGATCACCCGCATCCGTGACGTTCCCGACCGTGCTGCGCAACGCGGTCGAGAAGGTCGGCATCAGCCGGCGGGTGGCCGACTTCACGCTGTCGATCGGCATGACCATGGGCTCGTGCGGCGCGGTGCTGAACTACACGATCGTCGTGCTGTTCCTCGCGCAGGCGGGCGGCGTCGACCTCACGATCGGGCAGGTCGTGCTCGGGATGGCGCTCGCCATCCTGCTCAACATGGGCACGATCACGGTCCCGGGCGGCTTCCCGGTGGTCGCGATGTTCCTCGCGACCTCGGTGGGTCTCCCGATCGAGGCCGTCGGCCTGCTGATCGCGGTGGACTGGTTCACGGGGGTGCTGCGCACGTTCCTGAACGTGAACGGCGACACCCTCGTGGCCATGCTCGTGGCGCAGAACACGAACGAGATCGACCGCGACGTCTACAACGGCACGAAGTCCGTGACGACGGAGGAGATCGACCTCGAGGAGCGCCGCGAGGCCTTCGAGAAGGCCGACGCCGCCGACTGAGCGCCACCGAGCGTGGCCCCGCTCAGACGAATCGGATCGTGCTCTGCAGGCGCGTGCGGACGTCGAACAGCTCGTTGCCGCCGATGGGGCGCGCGCCCGGCACCCCGCCGCGGAGGACGGTGCGGAGGGCGCTGCGTCCCACGACCACCACGGGCACGCCGCGCACGGTGCCGAGCGGCGAGATCGCCTGGGCGAGGTCCTCGTCCGGAAGCACCAGGACCGCGCCTCCGAATCGCACCCGGGCGGCGCGGGACACCACGCGCATCCGACGCAGCAGGCTGGCGATCGGCGCGTGGGGGCCCACGTCGGGGCCGATGATCTCGCCGCGCCGGAAGCGGACGACATCCCCGAAGTCCTCGGACATCACGCCGTACAGGCCCGACGGGCTGAGGACGACGTGGTCGAGCTTGTCCTCCGGGTCGTCGCCGATCGCGACGTCGTGCCACACGGTGAACCCCATGCCGAGGTCGGCGATCGTGCGCGCCGTGGCCTCCTCGGCCAGCGCGTCGGCCAGCATGCGCTTCAGCTCCCGCGGAGCCCCGCGCACCAGCGCCGGGTCGTAGGGATCCGGGACCTCCACGCCGCGGCCCGCCCACTCGCGGATCAGCTCGAGGTACCGCTCGCGACGCCAGCCCCCGGGGTGGCCGTACGACCGGGCGCGCGGGCGGGTGTCCGCACGCGCGGTCGGGGTGCTCCATCCGCGCCAGACGGCGCCCGTGTCGCTCCCGGCCGCGAAGCCGTGGCCCCGGTCGTACGCCGCACGGCCCTCGGGCGTGCCGATCAGCTCCCAGGCGCGCTGCACCTGGATGAACATCGTCGCGTCGCCGCCGGTGTCGGGGTGCGTCTGCCGCAGCCGCAGCCGGTACGCGCGGCGCAGCTCCGCCTCGTCGACCGTCGGCTCGACGCCGAGAACCTCGTACGCCGAGCTCGAGAGCGGGCTGTCGAACATGGTGCTCCTCCGGGCAAGGTGTCCAGGGTATCCCTCGACGCACCGACAGTGCCCCGGTGGTCCCGCGCGATCCGGTGCGGATGTGCCCTTCTGCGCACCCAAAAGGGCCGCTAGGCACCCGGACGCCCGGCGTCAGCCCTCGGGCATCTCCCCGAATCCCCCCTCGATCAGGTCCTCCAGGGTCTGCACCGCCTCGCGGGCGTCGGGGCCCGTCGCCTCGATCCGCACGACGTGGTCGCCGGTGGCGCCGAGGGCGAGGAGCGCGACGAGGCTGGCAGCGTTCGCGGGGCCCCTCCCGGCCGTGAGGTCGGTGACCCGGATGTCGGAGGCGAAGCCCGCGGCGGCGCGCGCGAAGGTGCCCGCCGGGCGCGAGTGCAGGCCGAGGCGGTTGCGGATCGTCACCTCGGCGGACGCCCGGTCGCCGCCGTCGTCCGGCTCGGAGCCGGCGGGCTCGGCCTCGCCGCGCCGCTTGGCGCCCAGCGCGCCGTCCGCCTCCGCGGCGACCTCGTCGAGCGTGCCGCCGCCGGCCGCCCGCACGAGCGCGGCCGTCGTCCCCTCCACGAGGGGGCCGTCGCTGATCCGCACGGGATGCGTGCTGGAGCGCAGGTCCAGGGCGAACTCCGCACTGATCACGGCCGAGCCGAGGTCGGTCAGCACCACGACGCCGTCCGCGTCGGCGAGCGCGTCGATGGCGTCGGCGATCGCGACGGCATCCGTGCCGAACCCGTCGGCCGCGCCCGCCGCGAGCTGCACCGGCGGCGGATCGCCGTGCACCATCTGCATCGCCAGGTCCACGGTCGCCCGGGCGAGCGGCTCGCTGTGCGAGACGATCACGAGGCCGATCACGCGGCCGTCACCGTGTCGGCCAGCGTCTTGACGAGGATCGCGGAGGAGGCCGCACCCGGGTCGAGGTGACCCGCGCTGCGCTCGCCGAGGTACGACGCGCGGCCCTTGCGGGCCACGAGGGGCTCGGTCGCGTCGCGCCCCGCCGCCGCGGCGTCCGATGCCGCGGACACGGCGTCTCCCAGCGCCGATCCTGACGTCAGCGCGGCCTGGAGGGCGTCGACCGCCGGCAGCAGCGCGTCGAGCATGGTCTTGTCGCCCGGCTCCGCCTTGCCTCGCGCGACGATGCTGCCCACGCCCGCCCGCAGCGCCGCCTCCAGGGCGCGGCCGTCCAGGTCGTCGGCTCCGGCCGCGGCCTTGCCAGCCTCGAGGAAGAACGAGCCGTACAGCGATCCGCTGGCCCCGCCGACCTTGGAGATGAGCGTCATCCCGACCGCCTTCAGCAGCGCCGGGATGTCCGCGGGCGGCGCCGCGTCGAGCTTCTCGACCACGGCGGCCATGCCGCGTGCCAGGTTCGTGCCGTGGTCGGCGTCGCCGATCGCCGAGTCCAGCTCGGTCAGCCACGCGGCCTGCTCGGCGGTCTCGGCCGCGAAGCGCCGGAGCCAGGCGTCCACCGTGGCGAGCGTGACGGCATCCGTCATGTCAGCGTCCCCACCGCAGGCCGGCGGTCTCGACCGGCGCATCCCAGAGACGGAGGATCTCGTCGTCCGCGCTCACGAGCGTGAGCGAGCATCCGGCCATGTCGAGGCTCGTGATGTAGTCGCCCACGAGCGTGCGCGCCACCGTGATGCCGCGCGACTCGAGCGCCTGCGCGATCTCGCCGTACATTCCGTACAGCTCGATCAGGGGAGTGCCGCCCAGACCGGAGAGCAGGGCGATGACCGGAGCGCCCGTGAAGTCGAAGTCGGCCGCGATCGCGCCGACGATCTCCTCGGCGATGTCGTGGGCGGACGCGAGCTTCTCGCGCCGGCGGCCGGGCTCGCCGTGGATGCCGACGCCCACCTCCATCTCGTCCTCGGGCAGGTCGAAGCTCGGCTTGCCGTTGGCCGGCACGGTGCAGCTCGTGAGGGCGATGCCCATCGAGCGGCCGTTCGCGCTGACCTTCGCGGCGATCGCCTTGACGTCGGCGAGCGGGCGGCCCTCCGCCGCGGCCGCTCCGGCGACCTTCTCGACGATCACCGTGGTGCCGACGCCGCGGCGTCCGGCCGTCCAGGTGGAGTCCTCGACCGACACGTCGTCGGCCACCAGCACGGTCTCGACCTGGATGCCCTCCTCGCCGGCCAGCTCGGCCGCCATCTCGAAGTTCAGGACGTCGCCGGTGTAGTTCTTCACGATGAACAGCACGCCCGCGCCCGAGTCGACGGCCGTCGCGGCGGCGAGCATCTGGTCGGGGGTCGGCGAGGTGAAGATCTCACCGGCGCACGCGGCCGCGAGCATCCCGTGCCCGACGAATCCGCCGTGCATCGGCTCGTGCCCGGATCCGCCCCCGGAGACGAGCGCGACCTGGCCCTCGCGGGACGCCTTGCTGATGATCAGCCGGTTGTCGAAGTCCACCGTCACGTCGGGATGCGCGGCCGCGATCCCGCGCAGGGCGTCGCTGAGGACGGTGGCCGGGGTGTTGATGAGCTTCTTCATCGGAGCTTCTCCTGTTCGATGGCCTCGTCGGCGAAGGCGGGGTAGTGCCGGCGCGACCGACGCTAGACCCGGCGGCGCGCCCCGCGCTAGGGAGATGCGCAAGCGTGCACGCCCGCGGGGCGCTCGGCCGTCGACCGTGTCTCAGTTCGGCGCGGAATGCACGCCGGATTCCGCGCCGAACTGAGACATGGGATCACGTGGAGGAGATGCGGGCGAGGGCGAGATCATACGGATCCGCCGAGATCATGCGCATCCGGATGTGAGGTGGGCGATCGGATGTGATCCGGGCCGCGCCGATGTGATCTCGGGGCCGGATGGGTGTGCGCCCGCATCGGTCTCGGATCCCAGACGGGGTGCCCGCCTGGGCCGTTGTGCCGCGGTCGGCGGCGGAGCACTGTGGGTCGTGACCCGCTCATCCGCCCCGTCGAAGGAACACACATGGCCCGTCGGATCCGCGCCGCGCACGGCAGCACTCTCACCGCCAAGACCTGGCAGACGGAGGCCGCGCTCCGCATGCTGATGAACAACCTCGACCCCGAGGTCGCCGAGCACCCCGAGGACCTCGTGGTGTACGGCGGCACCGGACGGGCCGCGCGCTCGTGGGAGGCGTACGACGCGATCGTGCGCACCCTCGAGACGCTCGAGGCCGACGAGACCCTCCTCGTGCAGTCGGGGAAGCCGGTCGGCGTGTTCCGCACGCACGAGTGGGCGCCGCGCGTCCTGATCGCGAACTCCAACCTGGTCGGGGACTGGGCCACGTGGCCTGAGTTCCGCCGCCTCGAGGCGCTCGGGCTCACGATGTACGGCCAGATGACGGCCGGGTCGTGGATCTACATCGGCACGCAGGGCATCCTGCAGGGCACGTACGAGACGTTCGCCGCGGTCGCCCGCTCGCTCGGACGGGAGTCGCTGGCCGGCACCCTGACCCTGACGGGCGGCGCGGGCGGCATGGGCGGCGCCCAACCCCTCGCGGTCACGATGAACGGCGGCGCCGTGCTGATCGTGGACGTGGACGAGTCCCGGCTGGCGCGCCGCGTGGAGCACGGCTACCTGGACGAGTACACGACGTCGCTCGACGACGCGCTCGAGCGCGTGCTCGCCGCCAAGGCCGAGGGAGAGGCGCTGTCGGTCGGCGTGGTCGGCAACGCGGCGACGGTGTTCCCCGAGCTGCTGGCCCGCGGCGTGGCGGTCGACGTGGTCACGGACCAGACCAGCGCCCACGACCCGCTCGCCTACCTGCCCGAGGACGTCGCGTTCGAGGACTGGAAGACCGAGGCGGCGCGCGATCCCGAGGGCTTCACCGAGCGCTCGCGCCGCTCCATGGCCAAGCACGTCGACGCCATGGTCGGGTTCCTCGACGCGGGCGCCGCGGTGTTCGACTACGGCAACTCGCTGCGCGCCGAGGCGAAGCTCGGCGGCAGCGAGCGGGCCTTCGACTTCCCGGGCTTCGTGCCGGCGTACATCCGGCCCCAGTTCGAGGAGGGCCGCGGCCCGTTCCGCTGGGCCGCGCTCTCGGGCGACCCGGCCGACATCGCGGCGACGGACCGCGCCATCCTCGAGCTCTTCCCCGAGGACGCCGCGCTCGCGCGCTGGATCACGCAGGCCGGCGAGAAGGTGCACTTCGAGGGCCTGCCCGCCCGCATCTGCTGGCTGGGCTACAAGGAGCGGCACCTCGCGGGCCTGAAGTTCAACGAGATGGTCGCGTCGGGCGAGCTGTCGGCGCCCATCGTGATCGGCCGCGACCACCTCGACTCCGGATCCGTCGCGTCGCCGTACCGCGAGACCGAGGCGATGAAGGACGGCTCGGACGCGATCGCCGACTGGCCGCTGCTGAACGCCCTCCTCAACACGGCCTCGGGCGCCACCTGGGTGTCGCTGCACCACGGCGGCGGCGTCGGCATCGGCCGCTCCCTCCACGCGGGCCAGGTGACGGTCGCCGACGGCACCCCGCTGGCCGCGCAGAAGCTCGAGCGCGTGCTGACCAACGACCCCGGCACGGGCGTCATGAGGCACGTCGACGCGGGCTACGAGCACGCGGCCGACATCGCGCGCGAGCGCGGCCTGCGCGTGCCGATGTGGGAGGGCGAGTGACCGCTCCCGCGGCCTTCGACGCCCTCGGTCTCCTGCGGGAGATCGAGGGCATCGGCCGCGACCCGCGCCGCGGCGGGTACTCGCGGCACGTGTTCGACGACGCCGAGCGCACGCTGCGCGACTGGTTCGTCGAGCGCGCCACCCGCCTCGGCCTCGGCGTCGAGACCGACCGCAACGGCAACCTCTGGGCGTGGTGGGGCGAGCCCGGCCCCGACGCCATCGTCACGGGCAGCCACCTCGACTCTGTCCCCGGCGGCGGCGCGCACGACGGCCCCCTGGGCGTCGTCAGCGCGCTGGACGCGGTCGCCCGCCTGAAGGCCGAGGGCTTCGCGCCCGCCCGCCCCCTGGCGATCGTCGTCTTCGCCGAGGAGGAGGGCTCGCGCTTCGGCATCGCCTGCCTCGGCTCCCGGCTGCTGTCGGGCGCGATCGATCCGGCGCGCGCCGGAGCGCTCCGGGATGCGACGGGCCGCAGCTTCGCGGATGCCGCGCGCGACGCGGGGCTGGCGTCGTTCGGCCGCGACGACGAGGCGCTGTCGCGCATCGGCGTCTTCGTCGAGCTGCACGTCGAGCAGGGCAAGGGCCTGATCGACCTGGACGCCCCGGTCGCGGTGGCGTCGTCCATCCTGGAGCACGGCCGCTGGCGCGTGGACGTGCGCGGTCAGGGCAACCACGCCGGCACGACCGAGATCGCCGATCGGCGCGATCCGATGCTGCCCGCCGCGGCCGCCATCACGGCGGCGCGTCGCGCGGCCTCACGCCGGTCGGGCGCGCGCGCCACGATCGGGCGGCTGGAGCCCATCCCCGGCGGCACGAACGTGATCGCGTCGCGCGTCGCCGCATGGATGGACGTCCGCGCGTCGTCGGAGGCGGACACCCGCGCGATCGTCGAGGAGGTCGCGGCCGAGGTCGCCGAGGCCGCCGCCGCCGAGGGCTGCGAGGCGTCGGTCGTCGAGGAGTCGTACAGTGCGGAGGTGCGCTTCGACCCCGTGCTGCGCGATCGGCTCGCGGCCGCGCTGGGCGGCGTGCCCGTGCTGCCGACCGGCGCCGGTCACGACGCCGGCGTGCTCTCGGCCCATGTGCCCACCGCGATGCTGTTCGTCCGCAACCCGTCGGGCGTCTCGCACGCGCCCGAGGAGGGGGCCGACGACGCGGCCGTCGCGGCCGGAGTCGACGCTCTCGCACAGTCGATCCGGGAGCTGTCGTGAGCGTCTGGGTGGATCGCCTGCTGCGCGACGGACGCGTGCTGCGCGGCGTGCTGTTCGAGGCGGACGACGCCGGTCTCGTGGTGGGGGAGCGCCACGCCGACGCGCCGCCGCCCGGGGCGGTCGCGCTCGACTTCGCCGTGCCCGGCCTCGGCGACGCGCATTCGCACGCCTTCCACCGCGCCCTGCGCGGCCGAACCCACGAGAGCGGGTCGTTCTGGACCTGGCGCTCGGCCATGTACCGCGCCGCGGCGCGCCTGGATCCGGATCTCTACCGCGAGTTCGCGACGGCGGTGTTCCGCGAGATGGCGCTCGGCGGATGGACGGCGGTCGGCGAGTTCCACTACGTGCACCACCGCCCCGACGGGACGCCGTACCCGGACCACGCCATGGAGCTCGCGCTCGCGGATGCCGCCGAGGCGGCGGGCATCCGGCTGGTGCTGCTGGACACGTGCTATCTCGCCGGGGGGATCGGCGAGGCGCTGTCGCCCGAGCAGCGCCGCTTCGGCGACGGCGACGCCGCCGGGTGGCTGGAGCGCTGGCACGCGCTGCGCGAGACGCTCGCCGGGCGGTCGCCGCTCGTGACGCTCGGGGCCGCGATCCACTCCGTGCGCGCGGTGCCGCGCGGCGACATCCGGCGCATCTCGGCCGAGCTGCCGCGCGACGTCCCGCTGCACATCCACCTGTCCGAGCAGCCGGCCGAGAACGAGGCCAGCGTGCGCGCCTACGGCCTGACGCCGACCGAGGTGCTCGCCGAGGACGGCGTGCTGAGCGATCGCCTGTCGGTCGTGCACGCCACGCACCTGACCCCGCGCGACATCGAGCTGCTGGGCGCCGCGCGCGTGCACGCCGTGTTCTGCCCCACCACCGAGGCCGACCTCGGCGACGGGATCGGCCCGGCCGCCGAGCTGGTCCGCGCCGGCGTGCGGCTCGCGGTCGGCTCCGACCAGAACGCGGTCGTCGACGCGCTGCTCGAGCTGCGCGGCCTCGAGGCGGGGGAGCGGCTGCGCTCGCTCAGCCGCGGGCGCCTGGCCCCCGACCTGCTGTGGCGCATCGGCGCCGACGGCGGCTACGGCTCGCTGGGGCTTCCCGCGCCCGCGCGCCTCGGTGGCCCGCTCGACCTCGTCGAGCTCGACGACCGCTCGCTGCGCACCGCCGGCAGCGAGCCGCTGCAGGTGGCGCTCACCGCGACCGCCGCCGACGTGCGCCGCACGGTGGTCGGCGGCGCCGCGGTCGAGGTCGATGCCGCCGCGGTGGCGCTCCGCCTCGGCGAGATCGTCGACGGCATCTTCGAGGAGGACGCATGACCAGCGAGCTCATCACCGGCATCTCCGAGCTCACGACGAACGACCCCGCGCTCGAGACCGGCCTCGGCGGGCGCATCCGCGACGCGGCGCTCGTGGTCGACGATGGGCGCGTGGCGTGGGTCGGGCGCGCGGCCGCGGCCCCCGACGCCGACCGGCGCACGGACCTCGAGGGGCGCGCGGTGCTCCCCGGCTGGGTGGACTCGCACACGCACCTGGTGTTCGCCGGCGACCGGTCCGAGGAGTTCGAGCACCGGATGGCCGGGCACGCGTACGCGGCCGGCGGCATCCGCACGACGATGGCCGCCACGCGGGGGGCGTCCGACGAGGAGCTCCGCGCCGCCGCGGCCCGTGCGCGGGACGTCGCGCTGCGCTCGGGCACCACGTGGCTCGAGGTCAAGACGGGATACGCGCTCGACGTCGAGGGCGAGGCCCGCCTGGCCCGTCTCGCGGCCGAGATCACGTCGGACGTCACGTTCCTCGGCGCGCACGTGGTGCCGCCCGGGACGGACGCCGACGAGTACGTCGCGCTCGTGACCGGACCGATGCTCGACGCGGTCGCGCCGCACGCCCGCTGGATCGACGTGTTCTGCGAGACCGGCGCCTTCACCCCCGAGCAGTCGCGCGTGGTGCTCGAGGCCGGGCGCCGCGCCGGGCTGGGTCTGCGGGTGCACGGCAACCAGCTGGGGCCGGGTGAGGGGGTCGCGCTCGCGGTGGAGCTCGGGGCGGCGTCGGTCGACCACTGCAATCACCTCTCAGCGTCCGACGTCGACGCGCTCGCCGCATCCGACACGGTCGCGACCCTGCTGCCGGCGTGCGACCTCAGCACACGCCAGCCCTTCCCGCCCGCGCGCGAGCTGATCGACGCCGGCGCCACGGTGGCGCTGGCGAGCAACGCGAACCCCGGCACGTCGAACACGACGTCGATGGCCTTCTGCGTCGCGACCGCCGTGCTGCAGATGCGGATGACCGTGGAGGAGGCCGTGTGGGCGGCGACGGCCGGCGGTGCGATCGCGCTGCGACGCGACGACGCCGTCGGCCGGATCGCCCCGGGCTTCCGCGCTGACCTGCACGCGATCGACGCCCCGTCGGTCTCCCACTTCGCCTACCGCCCCGGCATGGAGCTCACCCACCGGGTCTCGCGCGGCGGAGCCGAGGTGCCGCGCGGCTGATCCTGCGTACTCAGGCCGCGACGAACGCGTGCAGCGACTCGGGCGACAGGGCGTGCTCGATCGCGAGCATGCTGGCCCCGAGCACGGCCGCGTTCTGCGCGGCGGCGGACTGCACGATCGACAGGTGCTCGGTCGCGAGCGGGATCGAGCGGGTGTAGACGACCTCGCGCACCCCGGCGATCAGGTGCTCGCCGACGCGGGCCATCGATCCGCCGATCGCGATCACCGAGGGGTTCACGAGGCTCACCGCGGTCGTCAGCACCTCGCCGATGTCGCGGCCGGCCTGGCGCACGGCCTGGATCGCGTCGATGCTGCCGCGCTTGACGAGGTCGACCACGTCGTCGCCGTTCTCGGCCGGGATGCCCTGCTCGCGCAGCGCCCGCGCGATCGCGGGCCCCGACGCGAGCGCCTCGAGGCAGCCGCGGTTGCCGCAGTGGCACGGGACGCCCGCGCCGCGCGCGACCTGCACGTGCCCGATGTCGCCCGCGATGCCCTGCGCTCCGCGCTGCAGCACGCCGCCCGAGATGATCCCCGAGCCGATGCCCGTGGCCACCTTCACGAACATCAGGTGGTCGACCGCAGGCCAGGCGGTGGCGCGCTCGCCGAGCGCCATGATGTTGACGTCGTTGTCGACCAGCACGGGCACATCCAGATGCCGGCGGACCCAGCCCGGCACGTCGACGCGATCCCATCCGGGCATGATCGGCGGGTTGACGGGCTGACCGGTCGAGTGCTCGACGGGTCCGGGCACGCCCATCCCGATCGCGGCCAGCTCGGTGCGCGATCGCCCGATCCGCTCCATGAGCGCGGACGCATTGTCCACCACCCACGTCAGCACGGGCTCGGGCCCCAGCGCGATGTCGAGCGGCTCGCTGTGCTGCGCGATGATCCTCCCCGCCAGGTCGCTCACGGCAAGCGTGGCGTGCGAGGCGCCCAGGTCGGCGGCGAGCACGACGCGGGCCTCGGGGTTCAGGGCGAAGCGGGACGGCGGGCGTCCGCCCGTCGACACGGCCTCGGCCATCGGGATGATCAGGCCCATGCGCATCAGCTCGTCGACGCGGGCCGCGATCGTCGAGCGCGCCAGTCCCGTGGCCTTCGCGAGCTCGGCCCGGGTGCGGGGGACGCCGTCGCGCAGAAGCTGGAACAGCTGGGACACGCCCGACACGTTCGTGCTCGTCGCGGTGCTCATATTCCCCACGCTTCAGTCTAACTTCGCGGTCTCGGCGCCGAAGGTGCGGCGGGATGCGACGCGCGGCGGCCGAAGGTCGTTCCGCGTCGACGGAAGTGCGAGCACTACGACGCGCGACCGGTGGGCTTGGCGAAGCGCTGCTGCAGCAGCACCGCGATCACGATGATCACGCCCTTGGCGACGGCTTGCACGGAGGACGACAGGTTGTTCTGCACGAACACGTTCGACAGGGTCGCGAAGATCAGGACGCCGAACACCGTGCCGGTCACGGTGCCGCGTCCGCCCACCAGCAGCGTGCCGCCCACCACCACGGCGGCGATCGCGTCCAGCTCGAGCAGCTGGCCGTGGGTCGACGTGCCGGCCGTCGTGCGGCCGAGCATCATGACCGCGGCGATGCCCGCGCACAGCCCCGCGATGGCGTAGAGCCACATGGTGTGCCGGCGCACGTCGATGCCCGCCAGGCGCGCGGCCTCGCGGTTGCCGCCGATCGCGACCGTGCGGCGGCCGAACGTGGTGCGGTTCAGCAGCACCCAGCCGCCGATCGCGACGAGAGCGAAGATCCAGATCAGGATGTCGACACCCAGGAGATCCTGGTTGAGGGCGCTGACGAACCCGCGGTCCCCGACCACGAGCGTGCGCCGCTCGGCGAGGATCTCCGCGAGGCCGCGCGCCGCGACCAGCATCGCGAGGGTCGCCATGAAGGCCACGACCTTGCCGTAGGCGATCACGATGCCGTTGATCAGGCCCGCGCCGAGCCCGACGCCGAGCGCGATCAGCACCATGAAGATCCAGTGCGTCTGGTCGACCAGGTCCTGCACGGCGGCGAGCGTCGCGACGACCGACGCGAGGCCCAGCACGGAGCCGACCGACAGGTCGATGCCGCCCGCGATGATCACGAGCGTCATGCCGATCGAGATGACGCCGATGATGGACGCCTGCCGCAGCACCGTGAGCATGTTCGACACCCCGAGGAAGGTGTCGGGCGCCGTGATCGCGCCGACGATCACGAGCAGCAGCAGGGCGACGACCAGTCCGAGGTTGCGGCCCACGGATCCGGACAGGATGCCGGCGAGTCCGGCGCGCGCCGAGGCGCCGCGCGCGGGCCCGCCCGCGGGCGCGGGAGAGGGGCCGGTGGCGGCCGCGGTCGTGGTCTGCTCGCTCATGCGGCGGTTCCTTTCATGACGAGGTCGAGCACGCCGTGCTCGTCGATCTGCGACGCGGGCAGCGTCGTGAGCACCTGGCCGTCGGCGACGACGAGCACGGTGTCGGCCAGGCCGAGCACCTCCTCGATCTCGCTCGAGACGATGACGATCGCGTTGCCCGCGGCAGCGAGACGGCGGATCAGCCCGTAGATCTCGGCGCGCGCGCCGACGTCGACGCCGCGCGTGGGCTCGTCCAGCAGGAGCACGCGCGTGCCGTGCACGAGCCAGCGCGCGAGCAGGATCTTCTGCTGGTTCCCGCCCGACAGGGTCATCGCCGGCCGGTCGGGATTCGCGGGTCGCAGCTCCAGTGCGGCGATCTGCTCCTCGGCCGCACGGCGCTCGGCGCGCTCGTCGAGGAAGCCCGCCTTGGCGAACCGCGACATGGACGAGAGCGTCACGTTGACGAAGATCGGCTCGTCCAGCACGAGCCCCTGGCTCTTGCGCTCCTCGGGCGAGAGGCCGACGCCGGCGGATACCGCCGACACCACGGAGCCGCGCCGCAGCGGCCGGCCGCCCACGCGCACGGTGCCCGCGGTGGCCCGGCGCGCGCCGTAGACCGTCTCGAGGATCTCGGAGCGGCCCGATCCGACCAGGCCCGCGAGCCCGACGATCTCGCCCGCCCGCACCGAGAACGACACGTCGCGGAACACGCCCGCGAGGCCCAGGTCCTCGACCTCGAGGACGACTGGCGCCTCGCCCGGCACGGGCACGGCGGGAGGGAAGACGTTCTCGACCTCGCGACCGGTCATCCGCGTGATCAGTTCGCGCGTGGGGGTCTCGGCGACCGGCAGGCCGCTCGCGGTGGAGCGCCCGTCCTTGAGCACCGTGATGCGGTCGCCGATCTGCCGGATCTCCTCGAGCCGGTGCGTGATGTAGATCACCGCGATGCCCGCGGCGGTGAGCTCCCGGACCACGCCGAACAGGTTCTTGACCTCCTCGGCGTCGAGCACGGCCGAGGGCTCGTCCATGATGATCAGCTTGATGTCGTGCGACAGGGCGCGGGCCATGCTCACGATCTGCTTGTTGGCGGCGCTCAGCCGCCCGACCTCGGTGTGGGGCGAGAGCCGGCCGTGGCCGAGGCGCTTCAGAAGCTCGCGCGTCCGCGCGGCGGCCTCGGAGCGGCGGGTGAAGCCGCCGCGCGCCAGCTCGTGCCCGAGGAAGATGTTCTCGGCGATCGTGAGGCCGTCCACGACGTCGAGCTCCTGGTACATGGTCGCGATGCCGAGCTCGAGTGCCGCCTCGGGCGTCGGGATGTCGACGCTCTCGCCCATCCACAGGATCTCGCCCTCGTCCGGGCGGTGGACGCCCGCGAGCGTCTTGATCAGCGTCGACTTGCCGGCGCCGTTCTGGCCCAGGATGCAGTGCACCTCGCCCGGGAGCACCTGCAGGTCGACGCCGCGCAGGGCCTGGACACCCGCGAACGCCTTGGTCACTCCCCGGACGTCGAGTAATGCCGGTGCATGGTCGACTTTGATCACGCGCCGAACATAACGCGGCCACCCGCCTGTGTCGATCCCCGGAACGAACGGCTGCCGAATCCTGGATCCGGCGCAGACCGCGGCGCAATCCTTGATTTCTCCTGCGGGATATCGCCATGCGACTTTCGCCGTTCGGAAAACAAAAGGTGTCGCGGTGACAGGCGGTTCTGCTAGCTTGAGCGCGTCAGCGTGGACGGCTGCCCGGCGCCCACACTGTCGAGGCCGCATCGGATTTCAAGGAGGAAACATGCGCTCACACTGGAAGCCGCGCACGCGACTGCTGCTCACCGGCGCCGCCGTGCTGGCCGGCATCGGACTCCTCGCGGGCTGCACGGGCACGGGCACCGAGGAGGAGGACGTCGTCGACCAGGGCACGTCCAGCGAGGAGAACGCCGAGTCGGGCGACACGGTCGTGATCGGGTTCTCCGGGCCGGCCGCCGACCACGGCTGGCTCGGTGCGATCAACTCGGGGGCGCAGGCCGCCGCCGACAGCTTCGACGACGTCGAGCTGCGCATGGCCGAGGGGACGAACGATGCCAACGCGCAGATCGCCGCGGTCGAGACCTTCATCAACGAGGGCGTCGACGCGATCGTCCTGCTGCCGACCGACGGCGCGGCGCTCACCGAGGTCGCGATCCAGGCGATGGAGGCCGGCATCCCCGTCATCAACGTCGACCGCGAGTTCTCGAGCCCCTTCGCGGCGCGCGCGACCATCCTGGGCGACAACTACGGCATGGGCGTCAGCGCCGGCACGTACATCTGCGAGCAGGTGGGCGACAACCCCGACGCGGTCGTCGCGGAGATCGCGGGCATCGACTCGCTGCCCCTCACGCAGGACCGCTCGCAGGGCTTCGCGGACGCCCTCGAGGACTGCGGCCTGGAGGTCTCGGCGCGCGTCGCGGCCGACTTCACCGTCGCCGGCGGCGAGTCCGCCGCCTCGCAGCTGCTGTCGGCCAACCCGCAGATCGACGCCCTGTGGAACCACGACGACGACCAGGGCGTCGGCGTGCTCGCGGCGATCGAGGCCGCGGGCCGCGACGAGTTCCTCATGATGGGCGGCGCAGGCAGCCGCAACGCCATGGAACTCATCCAGGCCGACGACTCGGTCCTGAAGGCCACCGTGATCTACCCGTCGACGCAGGCGGCCGACGGCATCGCGCTCGCCCGCCTCATCGCGCAGGGCAAGACCGTCAGCGACCTGATCACGCCGAGCGTGCCGAACCGGATCGTGCTCGACGCGCCGGTCGTCACCAAGGAGAACGTCGACCAGTTCATCGACCTGGCCTTCGAGTCCTGATGTCCGTCCGGGGCGCCCGTCCACCGGGCGGGCGCCCCGCCCACCTCCGCAGAGAGGAGCTGAGCGATGTCCGACACGCTCCGCATCGCCATGATCGGCCACGGCTTCATGGGGGCCGCGCACTCGCAGGGATGGCGCGTCGCGCCCCGGTTCTTCGACCTGCCGCTCGGCGTCGAGATGGCCGTGGTCGTGGGGCGCAGCGACCCCGAGGCGTCCGCCCGCAAGTGGGGCTGGCGCGAGGCCGAGACCGACTGGCGCCAGGTCGTGGCGCGCGACGACGTCGACGTGGTCGACATCGTCACCCCGGGTGACACGCACGCCGAGATCGCCATCGCGGCGCTCGAGGCCGGCAAGCACGTGTTGTGCGAGAAGCCCCTGGCCAACACGGTCGAGGAGGCCGAGCGGATGTCCGCCGCGGCCGCGTCGGCGGCCGAGCGCGGCGTGCGCTCGATGGTCGGCTTCACCTACCGCCGCGTGCCCGCCGCCACGTTCGCGCGCGATCTCGTCGCGGCCGGCCGGCTCGGCGACATCCGGCAGGTGCGCGCCGAGTACCTGCAGGACTGGCTTGCGGACGCCGAGGCGCCGATGACGTGGCGCCTCGAGAAGGAGCGCGCCGGATCGGGGGCACTGGGCGACATCGGCGCCCACGCGGTCGACCTGACCGAGTACATCACCGGCCATGCGGTCACGACCGTGTCGGGGGTGGTCGAGACCCTGGTGAGCGAGCGCCCGCTGCTCGAGCACGGCGTCGGGCTCTCGGGCACGGCGTCGGCGGCGCGGGGGCGCGTCACGGTCGACGACGTCGCCCTGTTCACCGGCCGGCTGTCATCCGGGGCCCTCGCGTCGTTCGAGGCGAGCCGGTTCCGGACGGGCCGCAAGAACGCGCTGCGGATCGAGATCTCGGGGTCGCTCGGCGCCCTCGCGTTCGACCTCGAGCGCCTCAACGAGCTGGAGTTCTTCGACGCGACCCTGCCGCCGACCGAGCAGGGCTTCCGGCGCATCCTGGTCACCGAGCCGGAGCACCCGTACCTGGAGCCCTGGTGGCCGGCGGGGCACATGCTTGGCTACGAGCACGGCTTCTCGCACCAGGTGAACGACTTCGTGGGCGCCATCCACGCGGGAACGCAGCCCGAGCCGTCGTTCGCCGACGGCCTGCACGTGCAGCGCGTGCTCGACGCGGTGCTGCGCAGCTCGGAGTCGGGCAGCGCGTGGACGCCCGCCGACGACGACCGATAGACCGCACGCACGAGACAACGGAGGAACGCGATGACGCGACCGGTCACACTCTTCACCGGCCAGTGGGCCGACCTGCCGCTCGAGGAGGTCGCGCGCCTGGCCGCCGGCTGGGGCTACGACGGGCTCGAGATCGCCTGCTGGGGCGACCACCTCGACCCGTGGCGCTGGGACGACGACGACTACATCAGGGACCGGCTCGACCTGCTCGAGCGGCACGGGCTGAAGGTCTGGGCCATCTCGAACCACCTCAAGGGCCAGGCCGTCTGCGACGACCCCATCGACCAGCGGCACCGCGACATCCTGTCGGATCGGGTGTGGGGCGACGGCGACCCCGAGGGGGTCCGGCAGCGGGCGGCCGAGGAGATGAAGAACACCGCCCGGCTGGCGGCGAAGCTGGGCGTGAAGACCGTCGTCGGCTTCACCGGGTCGTCGATCTGGAAGTACGTGGCGATGTTCCCGCCGGTCTCGCAGGAGGCCGTCGACGCCGGGTACCAGGACTTCGCAGACCGGTGGAACCCCATCCTGGACGTGTTCGACGAGGTCGGCGTGCGCTTCGCGCACGAGGTGCACCCGTCCGAGATCGCGTACGACTACTGGACGACGGTCCGCACGCTCGAGGCGATCGGGCACCGTGAGGCATTCGGGCTGAACTGGGATCCGTCGCACTTCGTGTGGCAGCAGCTGGACCCGGTCGGCTTCATCCTGGAGTTCCGCGACCGGATCTACCACGTCGACTGCAAGGACGTGAAGCTCAACGTCGGCAACGGCCGCAACGGGCGCCTGGGATCGCACCTGGCGTGGGCCGACCTGCGCCGGGGGTGGGACTTCGTGTCCACCGGTCGCGGCGACGTGCCGTGGGAGGCGTCGTTCCGGGCGCTGAACAGCATCGGCTACGACGGCCCGATCTCGGTGGAGTGGGAGGACGCCGGCATGGACCGGCTGCAGGGCGCGCCGGAGGCCCTCGAGTTCGTGCGGCGCAACGCGTTCGCGGCGCCGGAGGCCGCGTTCGACGCGGCGTTCAGCAGCCGCTGAGCGAGGGGGACGGCCGAGGGCCCGGGCGGATCGTCGCGATCCGCCCGGGCCCTCGTCATCCGGCTCGACGGGGGAGTGATCGTCGAACCCGCCGTCCGTGGCCCATGTCCCACTTGATGCCCGAATGGCCGCCCGATAGCGGCCCAGACTGGGACACGGTCGGGCTCAGACGGGCGTGAACTGGGACACGCCCCGGGCGGCCGATCCCGATAGCGTGAGCGCATGGCTGAGCACAGGGTGAGCGCGCCGGTGATCGCGCCCGGCGAGAAGGTCAAAGGGCCCGCCTCCTACTTCCCCAACATCGAGAAGACGTACGGCAGGCCCATGCAGGAGTGGCTCGACCTCGTGGTCGAGCGGCTCGACGGCGCATCGCACATGGATGTCGTCGCATGGCTCAAGGACGAGCACGGCCTCGGTCACGGCCACGCGAACGCGATCGTCGCCTACGCGAAGGCGGCGCTCGCGAAGTAGCCGCTCAGGCCTCGGCGATCGTCGGGATGTCCTCGAACACGATGAACGTGCGGGTCGAGCGCACCGCGGGGATGCCCTGCAGCTCCTCCAGCACGACGCGGCGCAGGTCACGGCTGTCGCGCGCCCGCACCAGCAGCAGCACGTCGAAGTCGCCGCCCAGCAGCGCCGCGTGATGCACCTCGGGGATGCGGGTGAGCCGCTCGCGCAGGTCCTGCCAGTCGGCCTGCTCGACGTTGAGGCCCACGTACGCGCTCGCGTGCATGCCCTCGAGGATCGGATCGGTGCGCACCGTGAAGCCCCGGATGACGCCGGTGTCCTCCATCTTCTTCACGCGCGCGTACGCGCTCGCCCGTGACACCTTGACCTTCGCCGCGATGTCGCTGATCGACGCGCGGCCGTCGTGGCGCAGCGCGGCGAGGATCGCCCGGTCCGTCTGATCCAGCTCCATCGCAGGCCCCCCAAATCTCCAGTCCATCCTGGACGCTATGTGCACAACATACCGCTTGTTCGGCAATCTGTCTCGCGATGGATCGACGGGGGCAGACGGATTGCCCCGCACGACGCATCCTGGAGTCATCTACGACGACGTGGAGGAACTCATGGACGCCCCCGACGCCCTGCGCACGGATCTGCTGCCGCGCGAGCATCCCGTCCGGCTCATCGACGAGCACGGGCACCTGACCGAGGACGACCGCTACGCGGCGCCCCCGACCGAGCGCCTGCTGGAGGCGTACGGCGCGCTCGTGCGCGGCCGCCGCATCAACGAACAGGCGAACGCGCTCGTGCGCCAGGGGCGGCTCGCCGTGTACCCGTCGTCGCACGGACAGGAGGCCTGCGAGGTGGCGGCCGCGCTCGTGCTGCGCGACGACGACTGGCTGTTCCCGACCTACCGCGACTCGGTCGCCGTGATCACCCGGGGGGTCGACCCCGAGGAGGCGTTCGTGCTGCTGCGCGGCGACTGGCATGCCGGCTTCGACCCGCGCGCGCACCGCATCGCGCCGCACGCCACGCCGCTCGCGACCCAGCTGCTGCACGCGGTCGGTGTCGCGTACGCCGCGAAGATGCGCGGCGAGGACACCGTCGTGCTCGCGATGTGCGGCGACGGCGCCACGAGCGAGGGCGACTTCCACGAGGCCCTCAACTTCGCGGCCGTGTTCCACGTGCCGGTCGTGTTCCTGGTGCAGAACAACGAGTTCGCGATCTCGGTGCCGCTGTCGCGGCAGACCGCTGCGCCGTCGCTCGCGCACAAGGCCATCGGCTACGGGATGCCCGGCCAGCGCGTCGACGGCAACGACGTCGCGGCCCTGCTCGCGGTGCTCGGCGACGCGGTCGAGAATGCGCGCGAGGGCGGCGGGCCCGCGCTGATCGAGGCGCACACGTACCGGATGCAGGCGCACACGAACGCGGACGACGACACGCGCTACCGCGATCGCGAGGAGGTCCGGGCGTGGGAGGAGCGGGATCCGCTGCGCCGCATGCGCGCGCACCTGCTCGCCGAGGGAGCGCTCGACGACGCGACCGAGGCGGCGTTCGCCGAGGAGGCCGAGCGCACGGCGACGGCGATGCGCGACGCCATGAACCGCGAGGTGCATCCCGACCCCGAGGACCTGTTCCGCTTCGTCCACGCGGAGCGGACGCCGCAGCTCGACGCCCAGTGGGCGCAGCTGCGCGACGAGCTGGCACGCGAGGAGGCAGGCGCATGAGCATGATCGAGCACACCCGCACGGAGGTCGCCGAGCAGGAGGCCCCCGCGATGACCATGGCGGGCGCGATCAACCGGGCCCTCGCCGACGCGATGGAGGCCGACGGCTCCGTGCTCGTGATGGGGGAGGACGTCGGGAAGCTGGGCGGCGTCTTCCGCGTGACGGACGGCCTCGCGGCGCGCTTCGGCGAGCACCGCTGCTTCGACACCCCGCTGGCCGAGTCCGGCATCGTGGGCACCGCGATCGGCATGGCGATGAACGGCCTGCGCCCGGTCGTCGAGATGCAGTTCGACGCGTTCGCCTACCCCGCGTTCGAGCAGATCGTGAGCCACGCGGCCAAGATGGCGAACCGCACGCGGGGCGCCATCCGGCTGCCGATGGTCATCCGGATCCCGTTCGGCGGCGGCATCGGCGGCGTGGAGCATCACTGCGACTCGTCGGAGGCCTACTACGCGCACACGCCGGGTCTCACGGTCGTCTGCCCGGCCACGCCGCAGGACGCCTACAGCCTGCTCCGCGCCGCGATCGAGCACCCCGACCCCGTGATCTTCCTGGAGCCGAAGAAGCTGTACTGGTCCAAGGCGCCCGTCGACGTGACCGCGCCCGCGGCGATCGGGCACGCGCGCGTCGCGCGGCCCGGCGCCGACGTGACGCTGATCGCGTACGGCAGCTCGGTGGGCGTCGCGCTGGACGCGGCCGAGGTCGGGGAGAGCGAGGGACGCAGCGTGCAGGTGGTGGACGTCCGCACACTCACGCCGTGCGACGACGAGACGCTGTTCACGGCTGTCCGCTCCACGGGCCGCGCGGTCGTGATCGCCGAGGCCCAGGGCTTCGCGAGCGTCGCGTCCGAGCTCGCCGCGCGCATCGGCGAGCACTGCTTCGAGCACCTCGAGGCGCCCGTGCGCCGCGTGACCGGCTTCGACATCCCGTACCCGTCGCCGAAGCTCGAGCACTTCCACCTGCCCGACGTCGACCGCGTGCTGGACGCGATCGACACGCTGAACTGGGAGGACCGATGACCACCGCGACCACGCAGGTGTTCCGTCTGCCGGATCTCGGCGAGGGGCTGACCGAGGCCGAGCTCGTGCAGTGGCTCGTGCAGGTCGGCGACGACGTGCGCGTCGACCAGGCGATCGCCGAGGTCGAGACCGCCAAGAGCGTGGTCGAGCTGCCCTCGCCGTTCGCCGGCACCGTGGTCGCGCTCCACGGCGAGCCCGGCACCATGCTCGCCGTCGGGCAGCCCGTGCTCGAGGTCGCAGCCGACGCCCCGGCGGCTGCCGTGCTCGTTGAGCGAGGGGGCGAAGCGACCGAGTCGAAACGCCCCGAGCCCACTCCCGACCGCACCGAGCTCGAGGCGTACCGCTCCGAGGAGCGGGCCGGATCCGGCAACGTCCTGATCGGCTACGGCACGAGTGAGCACCGCGCCGGCGCGCGGCGTCGTCGCCCGCGCCGCGTCCCGTCCGTCGGGCCGGCGGTGCGGATGTCGCCTCCTGCGGCCGACACGCGCACATCCGCCCCGCCGACCCGACACACGGCACCGGATGCGCCCGCCAAGCCGCCCGTGCGCTCGCCGCTGGTGCGCCGGCTCGCGCGCGACCTCGGGCTCGACGTCACCACCATCCGCCCGAGCGGCGCCGACGGGGTCGTGACGCGCGCCGACGTGCTGCGCGCCGCCAACGCCGCGTCGTCTGACGGGTCGGCGGGGCTGACGGCGCCCGGTGGGGCCGCCGCGCGGACATCCGCACCGCAGACCCGTCAGACCGCACCCGCGCCTGCGGGCGACCTGCAGGTCGCGAGCCGCGAGCGGATGTCGATGCTGCGCCGGTCGGCCGCCGCGAAGTTCAGCCGCAGCCGGGCCGAGATCCCCGAGGCGACCGTATGGGTGGACGTCGACGCGACCGAGCTGTGGAGCCTCCGCCCCGCCATGGCGGCGCCGGGGGAGCGTCCGCCGTCGCTCACGGCGCTGCTGGCCCGCTTCGTGCTGCTGGCGCTCGAGGAGTTCCCGCTGCTCGCCGGGCGCCTCGACGGCGAGGACATCCTGACCTTCGACGGCGTCAACCTCGGCGTCGCGACCGACACGGAACGCGGGCTGATGGTGCCCATGCTCCCGCGCGCCGACCGGATGACGGTGCGCGACCTCGACGCCGCCCTGCGCGAGACGACCGAGCTCGCGCGCGCGGGCAAGCTGCCGCCCGAGCGCCTCACCGGATCGACGTTCACGCTGAACAACTACGGCGCGCTCGGCGTCGACGGCTCGGCCGCGATCATCAACCACCCCGAGGTCGCGATCCTCGGCATCGGCCGCGTGATCGAGAAGCCGTGGGTCGTGGACGGCGTCATGACGCCCCGCCGCATCGCGCAGCTGTCGCTCGTGTTCGACCACCGCGTGTGCGACGGCGGCTATGCGTCCGGCTTCCTCCGCCGCGTGGTGTCGGCGATCGAGTCCCCGCTGTCGCTCTACGCGCGGCTGTAGCCGGACACTCGTGGGGCGCGGGATCCGCAGCTCCCGCGCCCACGAGTAAGGGGCGTCAGTCGAGGCGCGAGTGGTCGCCGAGCTTGTGCCAGGTGCGGTTGTGGTAGACCAGCGGGCCGGCCTCGTGCTCGGCGCCGCGGTTGATCTGGCCCTGCAGCGCGTGCACCGCGACGACGGTCGATCCGCCCGCCTCGAGGTGGCTGACGACCTTGGCGCGTGTCCACGCGCGCACGCCGGGGAACACCGGCTCGCCGGTGGGGAGGCGCGTCCACGCCGACGTGTCGGCGAAGCGGTCCACGCCGCTCGTCGCGGCGAGCTTCGCGAGGTCGACGTCGTCGGCGTCGAGCAGGTGGACGACCACCGAGTCCGCCGCGAGGATCGACGGCGCCGCGGACGACAGCGAGGACACCGAGAAGATCAGGATGGGCGGATCCACGCTCACCGAGGCGACCGAGGTCGCGGTGAACGCCACGGGCCCGTCGGGACCCTGCGCCGTGATCACGGACACCCCGCCCGGGTGGCCGCGGCAGATCGCCTTGAACTGCTCGGCGTCGAGCGCGCCGGGGACCGACAGCATCGCGCCCGCGGGGCGCGAGGCCTCACGGACGTCGCGCGCCAGGGCCGCCTGGTTCTCGCTCATGGACCGAGACGTTACCGAGGCCCGCGCGGGCGGGCGCCGGCGGGCGACTTATTACGAAACGTTCGACAGCGAAGCGCCACGGGGGAGCGGATGTCATGCGGGTCCGGCGTCATCCGGCCCGCGGTACGCTGGGTCCGTGCAGACCTGTCGTTGTCGTCGCTGAGAGCCCGCGCCCAGCGCACCCCACCGACAACCGACCGTTCCCGCGTCCCCGCCCTGCTGCCGGTCGCGGCCATCCTGAGGACACGCCCTTGCGTTACGCACATTCCGTCGCCGACCTGGTCGGCCGCACCCCGCTCGTCCGCCTGAATCACGTCACGGAGGGCATCGCCGCCACCGTGCTGGTGAAGGTCGAGTACCTGAACCCCGGCGGATCCTCGAAGGACCGGATCGCCGCCAACATCATCGACGCGGCCGAGGCGTCGGGCGAGCTGAAGCCCGGCGGCGTCATCGTCGAGCCGACCAGCGGCAACACGGGCGTCGGCCTCGCGCTGGTCGCGCAGCAGCGCGGCTACCGCATGGTCTTCGTGGTGCCCGACAAGGTGTCCGAGGACAAGCGCGCCGTGCTGCGCGCGTACGGCGCCGAGGTCGTCGTGACGCCGACCGACGTCGAGCCGAGCGACCCGCTGTCGTACTACAGCGTGTCCGACCGGCTCGCGCGCGAGATCCCCGGCGCGTTCAAGCCCAACCAGTACGAGAACCTCAACGGCCCCCGCAGCCACTACGAGACCACCGGCCCCGAGGTGTGGGCCGACACCGAGGGCACCGTCACGCACTTCGTGGCGGGCGTCGGCACGGGCGGCACCATCACGGGCACGGGCCGCTACCTCAAGGAGGTGTCGGGCGGCGCGGTGCGCATCGTCGGCATCGACCCGGTCGGCTCGATCTACTCGGCCGCGAGCCACGACGACGTGCACGGCTACTTCGTGGAGGGCGTCGGCGAGGACTTCTGGCCCGGCGCGTACGACCCGAGCGTGGTCGACGAGATCGTCGCGGTGTCGGACGCCGACTCGTTCGCGATGACCCGCCGCCTCGCCCGCGAGGAGGGCCTGCTCGTCGGCGGATCGAGCGGCATGGCCGTGGCCGGCGCGCTGCGCGCCGCGCGCGACCTGCCCGCCGACGCGATCGTCGTCGTGCTGCTCCCCGACCACGGCCGCGGGTACCTCGGCAAGGTGTTCAACGACCGCTGGATGACCGAGCGCGGCTTCGAGGTCGAGACGCCCGAGTCGCTCGTGCCGGCCGACCTGACGGCCCAGCTCGCCGAGGCCACCAAGACCAACCGCCACGAGACCCCCGGGAGCGCCGCATGACCGCCTCGCACGACGCCCGTTTCGAGACCGCAGCCGTCCACGCCGGACAGGAGCCGGACGGCCCCACGGGCGCGGTCATCCCGCCCGTGCACTTCTCCACCACGTACGTCCAGGACGGCATCGGCGGCCTGCGGGGCGGCTACGAGTACGGCCGCTCGGGCAACCCGACGCGCACCGCGCTCGAGACCCAGCTGGCCGCGCTCGAGGGCGGTGCCCGCGCTCTGTCGTTCGCGTCGGGCCTCGCGGCCGAGGACGCGCTGCTGCGCGCCGTGCTGCAGCCCGGCGACGAGGTGCTGCTCGGCAACGACGTCTACGGCGGCACCTACCGCCTGCTCGCGCGCGTGCTCGGCCCGTGGGGCGTCAAGCTGCGCGTGGTCGACCTGAGCGACCCGGCCGCGGTAGACGCGGCGTTCGCCGAGCGCGCTCCCCAGGTCGTGTGGGTCGAGACGCCCAGCAACCCGCTGCTGCGCATCACCGACATCCGCGCCCTGGCGGAGAAGTCCCGCGCCGCGGGCGCCCTGGTCGTGGTCGACAACACGTTCGCGTCGCCCGCGCTGCAGCAGCCGCTCGCGCTCGGCGCCGACGTCGTGGTGCACTCGACCACCAAGTACCTCGGCGGCCACTCGGACGTCGTCGGCGGCGCGCTGGTGTTCGCCGACGAAGAGCTCGCCGAGAAGGCCAAGTTCCTGCAGTTCGCCGTCGGCGGGGTCTCGGGTCCGCTCGACGCGTGGCTGACGACGCGAGGCATCAAGACGCTCGCCGTCCGGATGGAGCGCCACACCGCCAACGCGCAGGCGATCGCCGAGTACCTCGACGGGCACGGGAAGGTGGCCCGCGTGTACTACCCCGGCCTCGCGTCGCACCCCGGCCACGACATCGCCGCCGCGCAGATGTCCGGCTTCGGCGGCATCGTGTCGCTCGCGCTCGGCGACGGCGCGGCCGCGCGCCGCTTCGCGGAGTCGACGCGCCTGTTCACGCTCGCCGAGTCGCTCGGCGGCGTGGAGTCGCTCCTCAACTACCCCGACGAGATGACGCACGCGTCCGTCCGCGGCACCGAGCTCGCCGTCCCCGACGACGTCGTGCGCCTCTCGGTCGGCATCGAGCACGTCGACGACCTGCTCGCGGACCTGGACGCCGCCCTCTCCTTCTAGGAGCGTCTCGCACGCTCGCGCCGACGCTCCGCGCCGGACACTCGCGAGCGAGGAACGTCGCTTCGCTCCGTTCGGCAGCGCTTCGCGCTGCGGTTGGCCGCATCCGCGGCACGCTCGCTGCGCTCGCACGACAGTCGGCCGGATGAGCCGTCCGCGCACGTTCTCGTCAGGATCCCGCAACTAGACTGGGTGGGTCCCGCTCGAAGAGATCCTGGATCCGTCATGCCCTCCGCCGCGCCCCTGCGAATGACCCCGCGTCACGTGCAGCTGCTGCGCGCGCTGTTCGCGGCCGTGGCGGCGCTCATGATCACGTTCTCGCCGGACCACTCGCACGAGGTGGGGCTGGCCGTGTTGGGCGGCTTCGGCATCGCGACCGCCATGGTCTTCGCACTGGCCGCTTGGCTGGTCGCTCCCGCCGGGCATCGCGGCGCGCCCGTGCTGCTCGGCGCCGTCCACCTCGCCGCCGGCATGGCCGCGAGCGCGGTCGCCCTGCGCTCCGAGACGCTGCTCTTCGTCGTCCTGATCGCGTGGGCCCTGCTGGCCGGCATCGTCGAGCTCGCGATCGGGATCACGCGGCGCGCCCGGCTGGGCCGATCGGAGTCCCGCGACGCCGTCGTGGTCGGCGGTCTCACGATCCTGCTCGGCCTCGTCCTGATCTTCGTCCGGCCCGAGTACGCGCTGACCTACTCGATCGAGGAGGCGGGCGCCTTCACGCTCACGGGCACGACCATCGCGGTCGGCCTGTTCGGCGGCTACGCCGCCATCGTCGCGGTCTTCCTGGGCATCGCCGGGCTCTCGCCGGCTCCGTCCGAGCCCGCGAGCGAGGACCTTGAGACCGCGGCCGCCGCGCCCCAGGAGGATCGACCGTGACCGACAAGCCCACCCGCCGCGACCTGATGCGCCCCGCCCAGCTGCTGGGGATCGCGTTCGGCGCCGCCCTGTTCGCGGGGCTGGTCACGGCGACCACCATGGGCGCTTTCCAGGCGCTGCCGGGCGAGGCTGTCGCGCGCGCCTGGTCCGTCGCGGCGATCGCCGCCGGCGTCTCGTTCATCGTCGTCGCCCTGGGCCTGGCGATGCTGCTGCTCGTGGTCGACCCCGCGCAGCACGGCGAGACCGTCGACCGGCCCGTCCTGCTGCCCAAGGACCAGGACGACGCAGAGGGCGACCAGCCCGAGCGCTGAGGCGGGAACCCGCCGCCGCCCGCGCCGACGCGCGCCGACCTCGCCCCGAGGTTGTCTTCGGCGACCCGGAAATCTAAAGTTTCGGTGTGCCTAAAAATCGTCGCCCGCTGGTCCGGTCGCTCGCGCTGATCCTCGCTCTCGCGCCGATGCTGAGCGCCTGTGGCGCGCCCGAGGGCACGGTCGACGAGCGCCCCACCGTGCTGACGACCTTCACGGTTCTGGCCGACATCGCGCAGAACGTCGCGGGCGACCACCTGACCGTGCAGTCGATCACCAAGGCGGGCGCCGAGATCCACGGCTACGAGCCGACGCCGGGCGACATCCGGCGCGCCGCCGAGGCCGACCTCATCCTGGACAACGGGCTCAACCTCGAGGCGTGGTTCGCGCAGTTCGTGGAGTCCATCGACGTCCCGCACGTGGTCGTGTCGGAGGGCGTCGAGCCGATCGACATCGCGGGCGACGCGTACGCCGGGACCCCGAACCCGCACGCGTGGATGAGCCCCCTCAACGTGCAGACGTACGTCGCGAACATGGTCGACGCCTTCTCGGAGCTCGACCCCGCGCACGCCGCCGACTACGAGGCCAACGGCGAGGCGTACTCGGCGCAGCTGCAGGAGGTGCACGACGAGCTGGTCGCGGCGCTCGCCGAGCTGCCGGAGGGGGAGCGGGCGCTCGTGACGTGCGAGGGGGCGTTCTCGTACCTGGCCCGCGACGCCGGCCTCGCGGAGGCGTACATCTGGCCGGTCAACGCCGAGCAGCAGGCGACGCCGCAGCAGATCGCGGCGGCGATCGAGTTCGTGGAGGGCAACGGCGTGGCGGCCGTGTTCTGCGAGTCGACGGTCTCCGATCGGCCGATGCGCCAGGTGGTCGAGGCGACCGGGGCCGAGTTCGGCGGCGTGCTCTACGTCGACTCCCTGTCCGAGCCGGACGGGCCCGTCCCGACCTACCTCGACCTGATCCGCCACGACGCCGACACGATCGTCGGGGCGCTGACGGGCGGCGGATCATGAGCACCGCGATCGAGGTGCGCGACGTCACCGTCCGCTACGGCGACGTCCTCGCGCTCGACGACGTCTCGCTGAGCGTGCCCGCCGGCCGCGTCACGGGACTCGTCGGGATGAACGGATCCGGCAAGTCCACGCTGTTCAAGACCATCACCGGGCAGCTGAGGCCGGAGCGCGGCTCCGTGCTGCTCGACGGCGCGGACCCGGCGTCGGCGCGCCGTCGCGGCCGGATCGGCTACGTGCCGCAGAGCGAGGACGTCGACTGGTCCTTCCCCGTGTCCGTGCGCGACGTCGTCATGATGGGCCGGTACGGCCGCACGGGCATCACCCGCCGCCCGCGCCCGGCCGACCGGGCGGCGGTCGCCGAGGCACTCGAGCGCGTCGAGCTCTCGGCCCTCGCCGACCGCCAGATCGGGCAGCTGTCCGGCGGGCAGCGCAAGCGCGCGTTCGTGGCGCGCGGCATCGCGCAGGAGGCGGACATCCTGCTGCTGGACGAGCCCTTCGCGGGCGTCGACAAGCGCTCCGAGGGCACGATCGTGCGGCTGCTGCGCGACCTGGCCGCCGACGGTCGCACGGTGCTGGTGTCGACGCACGACCTGCACGCGCTGCCCGATCTGGCCGACGAGGCCGTGCTGCTGCTGCACCGCGTGCTGTTCCACGGGCCGGTGGCAGAGGCGCTTCGGCCCGAGGCGCTGGCGCGCGTGTTCGGGCTCGAGCCGCGCGGCGGGGAGGACGCCGCATGAGCCCGCTCGACCTCATCCTGGACCCGTTGCAGTACGACTTCATGCTGCGCGCGCTCGCCACCACCGTGGTCGCGGCGATCGTGTGCGCGCTGCTGTCGTGCTGGCTGGTGCTGGTCGGCTGGTCGCTCATGGGCGACGCCGTCTCGCACTCCGTGCTGCCCGGGGTCGTGCTCGCCTACGTCGTCGGCGCCCCGTTCGCGCTGGGCGCGCTCGTGTTCGGGCTGCTCTCCGTCGCGCTGATCGGCGTCGTGCGCGGCACCAGCCGCGTCAAGGAGGACGCCGCGATCGGCATCGTGTTCACGACGCTGTTCGCGCTCGGTCTCGTGCTGATCTCGGTCACGCCGAGCAACACCGACCTGAACCACATCATCTTCGGCAACATCCTGGGCGTCTCCGCCGCCGAGCTCATCCAGGTCGCGGTGCTCGCGGCCGTGGCGCTCGCGGTGCTGCTGGTCAAGCGGCGCGACCTCACGCTGTTCGCCTTCGACCCGACGCACGCGTTCGCGATCGGGCTGTCGCCCCGCCTGCTGGGCGCCATGCTGCTGGGCGTGCTCGCGCTCACGTCGGTCGTGGCCCTGCAGGTGGTCGGCGTCGTGCTCGTCGTGGCGATGCTCATCATCCCGGGCGCGACGGCGCATCTGCTCACCGACCGGTTCGGGCGGATGCTCGTGATCGCGCCCGCGCTCGCGGTGGCGTCCTCGGTCGTCGGCATCTACCTGAGCTACTGGCTCGACGCGTCGCCCGGAGGCCTCGTGGTCGTGGTGCAGGGCGTCGTGTTCGCGCTCGTCTACCTGTTCGCGCCGCGCCACGGCGTGCTCCGCCGAGGCGCGCGGCGCAGGGCCGCGGCCCGCGCGCGCTGACGCGGCCGGGCGCGGCCAGGGGAGAGGTCCCCGCGCGGGCCCCGCGGCGCGGTCGCGCCGGCACGCGGTGGGTACTGTGGAGCCTGTCCGCGGGCCGTGCGCGGAACGGGAGGAGGGGGCCGACGGCGTGATCTGGGAAATCGACGACGAGACCCGCCCGATCGAGGGCGTCGACGCGCAGGGCCGGCCCGATCCGGCCTATGCCGCGGCCCTCGGGCTCGTGCGCGCGCCGTACGGCCGTCGCGCAGCCGCGGCCCTCGTCGACGCCGTCGTGTGGCTCGCGCTGCAGCTGCCGTTCCTGCTGGGCGCGCTCCCGCTGCTGCTCAAGCTGACCTCCGGGTCGATCTCGCTGTACGGATTCGTGAACCACCCGCAGTTCGTGCTCGCGGTCGTCATGGCCGGCGCGAGCGTGCTGCTGTCGCTCATCCTGCTCGTGGTGCAGCTCGCGCTGCACGGTCGCCGGGGGCTCACGATCGGCAAGGCGGCGGCCGGCATCCGGTCCGTGAACGTCCTGACGCTCGAGCGCCCGGGCGTGGGGCGCGTGCTGCTGCGCGACCTCGTGCTGTCGGCGGTCGCGATCCTGCCGCTCGGCCTGCCGCTGTTCCTGATCTCGCCCGTGCTCGACCCGGACCGCCGCGGCCGCGCCTGGCACGACAAGGCGGGCCGGCTGTGGCTCGTCGACGTCCGCAAGGGCCTGAACCCGTATGACGAGAAGCGGATGCGCGTCGCGCGCAAGATGGTGCGCGCCGAGCCGATCGCCGAGCGGGCGCCGCTGCCCTCGCTCGCGACGTCGGCCGACCCGGTGGGCCAGGCGGGCTACCGGCCGGGGGGCCGCCTCAGCGCGGGCGTGATCGGCGCCGCGAAGCCGTACGACGGGGGTGCGCGGCCGCAGGTCGGCCTCA
>Ga0208492_1000537_pt1 | contig 31338 bp, 24 predicted proteins | sample Subbioar_CSW14AB_FD_184820 | JGI IMG/M metagenome (GOLD analysis project Ga0208492, IMG submission 184820) | Serpentinite rock and fluid subsurface biosphere microbial communities from McLaughlin Reserve, California, USA - CR12Mar_CSW14AB (SPAdes) | ecosystem: Environmental > Terrestrial > Deep... | reverse complement strand
TCGGATGCAGAGGCTGGTTCGGCGCGAAGCCCGCGGCAGCACAAATCCCAGCTCCGTGCCTCCGAGCCTCCCTGTGAGTCTCTTCTCTGGGACTTTGGCATCAAGGGCATCGGAGAGGCTGCAGCCTGAGTCGTAGACCCCTCTCGGTCTCGCCTCCGTGTCTCCGCGACTCCGTGGTGAATTCTCTCGCTCCTAGAGGCGAAGGCGAGATCAGCGGGCGACGCGGCCGTCGTCGTCGAGGCGGTAGCCACGCGGGAGCTTGTCGTCGACGCCGGCGCGGTCGGCCTCGGGGATGGGCCACGCGCGCATCGCAAGGCCCTCGGCGATGCGGTTGATGGTGCGGTTGGCCTCCTCGCGAACGAGAGCGCGGGCGAGCGGCGCTGCGGCCACAGCCGAGTCCTGCGCGAGCAACGTGGTGACGGCGTGGAAGCGCGTGGGCTCGTTCACGTCCTCGAGGAAACGCGTGACCCCCTCGACGGTCCGCGGGTCCTTGATCTCCTCGAGGGCCGAGATGAGTTGGATCTTCGGGTCCGCGTTGCGCGCGTACTCGGTGTCCCACTTCTCCAGCATCGCGAGGATCTCGCCGACGTAGTCCTCGTCGGAGAGCAGCTCGCGCATCATGCGCAGCGGCCACGTGACGCTGTCGGCCTTGACGCAGAACTCGCGGATGGCGGGGAGCGCATCCTTGCCGGCGGAGACGATGCCGCGGAATGCGGTCTCCTTCTCCTCCTGGTCAGTGATGGAGGGATCGACCACGAACGTGTAGCGCTTGAGGAGCGCCGTCGCTGCCTCTGCCGAGCCAATCTTCGCGAGACCCTCGAGCGCCTCCTGGCGGTCGTAGTTCTGCGCCTTCTTGGAAATGGCGTCGCTGAAACGGGCGACGTTCTTGTCGCTCGCCCGGGGGCGCTCCGTGTTGCCGGTGCCGGTGCCGGCTTTGCCGCCCTTACCCTTGAAGAAATCGAAGAGGCCCATCGGTGCGCGGGGTGTTAAGCATGAAGCGAGCCCGCGTCCAGCAGCCCGCACGCGGCGCGCACAATTGCGCCGGTGCGTGGTGCAGGGGGCTCGCCTCGTCGACGGTCGGGCGTGCTCGAATCAGAGCGGAATGGCGAGCAGCTTGACCTGCCCGTCCCGGCGCTGCACGGCGTAGCGGACGGCGCGGGCCATCTTGGCCGCCTGGTCGCGCTCCATGCCCTGGATGCGGTCGACGAAGACCTGCTCGGTGATGTTGTCGACCGCCTCGCCGTTGGCGCGCTTGGCGTCGATGTACTCACGGTAGAGACGAGCGTAGTACGCGGCCTCGGGCTCGGCAGCGAGGGCCGCCGCCTGGGCTGCATCCGGGGCGCCACGCGACTCGTCGACGGCCATCGCCTCCTGGAAGTGCTGAGGCGCAGGCGGCACCGACGGACGACCGTCTTCGTCGGTGTTGTCTTCCTCGACCCCGAGCACGGTGTTGAGGAGCTGGTTGATGCGGAACGCGAGACCGCCGAGCTCGGCGTGCTCGATCTGGACGCGGTGATTGGTGTTGCCGTTGATGACCTGGAGGAGGCTCTCCTCCATGCGGCCCACCGGATCGGTGACGTAGCCGCCGAGGATGCCGCCGGCGATGAAGACGAACGCGAGGCCGAGGCCCATCGCGGCGAGGATCGGCCACACGATCGCGTCAGGGCTCTCGATGTTCGAGATCCGGCGACCGACGGCCACCGCTGCCCGATCACCCGTTCCGATGTTGCGGAGGGCGCTCACGCTGCCGGCGAACGCCGGGGTGGTGAAGCTGTCGGCGCCGCTGGCGATCGCGCGGGTGCAGGTGTCCTTGAGCGTGCCCTCGAGATCGTTGGTGAGGCCCGGGGCCACGTTCTCGTTGGCCTTTGCCTTGACCTTGGGCGCGCCGTTCTCGATGACGACCAGCGCAGCCGCGCCGTCGCTGAGTCCGGCCAGGCGCTGATCGGAGAGGCTCCACGCGAGGACAACTGCGCCGATGGCGTTGCCGCTCGCATCGCGCACCGGCGCGTAGCTGACGAGGTGTTTGTGGGCGAAGCGGCTCGACAACCAGATGTCGCTGCCGCTGCGGTTCTCTTTGAGCGCCGCCACGAGAGCCGGGTATTCCTTGCCGAAGTCGTCGCCCGCGTAGGTCTGCGGGTCCTCGCTGCGGCCGACCGCCTTGCCGTCCTTGTCGACGATCGCGGCGAGATCCGGCGGATCCGCGAAGACCGCCTTGGCGTCGGCTGCGTGGCGCTTGAGCTCACCGAGGGCATTCGTCGTCTTCTCGCGACGGCCCTTGTCCTCGAGGCCGAGGTTCTGAAGCCGCTCGCGGAGAGCATCGGTGGTGCCGTGCTCGGTCAGCCAACGCTCGGCCCGAAGCAGCTGCAGCTGCAGCACCCCTGCGACACCGAGTGAGTCCTTCTCGACAGCGGCCTTCACCGTGGCGGGGTCGTCGATCGTGAGCAAGCGCTGCCGCACGACCACGTACGACAGGAGCCCAACGAGCAGAACGACGATCGCGTTCGGGAGAATGATCTTGAGGCGCATGGAGGTCCCTCGGGCGGTGCCCTGCGCGCGCTGCCGGTCACTTCGGCGGCGGCGCCAACGGCTCTCTCTGGGGCCGCGTCTGGCATCGCCCCCCCGGAATCACGCGGGCGCAAGAGGCGTGGACGACGCTATCAGACCGCCGAAGAGCTCGGCAAGGCGAGAGCGCAGCTCCCCTGACCGTAGAGTCGACGCCCGGCGAAGGACGCGCGATCGTGGCGAGGATGCCCGGGCCGGAGAAGGTGTTGGTGGTCGATGACGCGCTCTTCGAGCTCCATGGAGCGAGCGCCAATCACCCCGAACGTCCGGCCCGACTCGAGGCCGCGCGCGCGGGCTTGAAGGCCGCCGGAATTGCGACCGAGCAACTCCCCCCCGTCGACGCGACGCGGGAGCTGCTCGAGCGGGTGCATGCACCGAGCTACCTCGATCGGTTGGAGACCCTGCGCGGCGCCCGCGGAATGCTCGATCCGGACACGTACCTGTCTCCGCACTCGGTCGAGTCGGCGGTGCGGGCAGCAGGCGGGCTCGGCGCCCTCGGCGAGGCCCTGGCCACTGGCGCGGCCAAGCGCGGGATCGCGCTGGTGCGGCCGCCGGGGCACCACGCATTGCCCGACAAGGCGATGGGCTTCTGCCTGCTGAACAACGTGGCGATCGGCGCGGAAGGCGCGCGGCGCGCCGGGAAGAAGCGGGTGGCCATCGTCGACATCGACGTCCACCATGGCAACGGTACGCAGGCGATCTACTGGCGCGATCCGGACGTGCTCTACGTCTCGACGCACCAGCATCCGTTCTATCCGGGGACGGGCGACCTGCGTGAGCGCGGCGAGGGACCTGGGCTCGGGAGCACGGTCAACGTCCCGTTGAGCGAGGGCGCCGACGACGTGGTCTACGCCGAGGCGATCGACGAGGTCGTGGTGCCCGCCGTGACAGCCTTCCGGCCCGAGGTCGTGCTGATTTCTGCTGGTTTCGACGCCTTCGTCAACGATCCACTGGCGTCGATGGCGGTGACGGCCGACGGCTTCGCGTTCATGGTGGCGGCGATTGCCCGTGCGGCGGACGAGCTGGGGGCGCCGGTCGGGATGGTGCTCGAAGGCGGCTACGATCTCCCAGGTCTCGAGGCGTGCGTCCGCGCTTCGTCACGGGCGCTCGCCGGGGGGCACGCGCGCGATCCGCGCGATCATCCGATGTCGGGTCGTCATCGCGTCGATATCGCGCGTGCAGCCTCCGCCAGGGAGGACACGTGACGCGAACCACGTCTGGAAGAGCCGCGCAGCGCGCGCGGCCGCCGGCGGCGTCGGCGCGCGTCGCGGTGGGCCTCGAGCTCGAGCTCGCCGATCCGGCGATCGAAGCCGCGCTCGTCGCGACCGGCACACGTCTCGGGGTCGCGATCACCGTTCGCCCCGGCGCGGCTCGCGTGGCGATCACCCCCGAGGACACGCTCGCGCAGATCGTCCGCACCGAGGTGTTGGTGCACGTCGCCGGGAGCGTCGACCTCGAGGGCGGAGCCAGCGCGCGCGCCCGTCGCGCGCTCGACGGGCTCGCCGGCATGGCGACCAGCAAGAGCGCGGCGATCCTGCGCGAGGGCGCCGACGGCCGCCTCTCGTTGCACCTCCGCGAGCGGCTACCCGTCGATCTCGGCGAGCCACCGGAGGCCGCGGCGGCGATTCGCACCGCGCGGGCACGCCGCTTCGGGGCGAGGCTCGCCGCGCGCGACGTGGCCATCCCCGAAGGTGCCGAGCAGCGTGCGCGCGCGATCACGTTCGGCCCTTCGCGCACGCTCAGCGATCCGTCCTCGCGGCGAGTGCTCGAGGCGTTCGGGATCCATGCAGCCCCCTGGCGACTTGCCGAGAACGCTGCGCGCGCGGCGGCGCACGCGCGCGTGCTCGGCTATCCGATCGATCTCCGCATCGCGAGCCCCGACGTCTCGGCGATCGACGAGCCGCGATTCGCGGCACTCGAGCTCCGTTCGCCGGGGGAGGTCCGCGAGGGATTCCGCTCGATCGCACGCGAGGTGCGCAAGCTCGCGGCGAACGCTCGATCGCTCGGCGTCACCGTCAGCCGACACATCCCCGGAGTCCCGCTGTTGCGCGTCTCGCTCGAGCGTGGCTCCCCGGATCGGTTACGCATCGGCCTCGACGACAGCATTGGCCGGCGGCTGACGCGCCCCTTGGTCACCGCGGTGCCGAGCGATGCTGCGTCGCTCGCCGCCTCCCTCGCGAGCTTCGAGGGGCGCGAGGCCCTCCCAGAGCTCGACACCACGTCGGGCCGCGCCCTCCTCGACATGCTCGCGCGGTTCTCGCGGTTGTCGTTGGTGCTGGCTGACACGCTCACGGCAGCCGAAATCGCGCCGCTCGCACCGCAGGGCGACGGCTGGCTGGTGCTCGGAACCCGGCTGTCGGTGCGCGGAGTCGACGCGGCTACAGGCTCTTGATGAGGAACTGCGCGAGCAGGTCCTCCTCGTTGGCGTCGGCGCTCGGAGCAGCCGCGGGCGCCTGGCCGATGGGCTCGCCGATGAAGCCGGGGACCACGTCGTAGGCTTCGTCGCCGACGATCATCGAGGCCTCGAACACCTCGGCGCCGAGCTCGGTGAGCTGATCGCGGGTCTTCACCTTACCGAGCAGCGCGAGCTGATCGCCTCCGCCGGCGGCGTCGCGGACGACGTGCACCGCCTCGGAGATCGTGTAGCGGCGCCCCTCGTCACGAAGCGACAACTGATCGCCCACGAGCTCGACGCGCTCTTCGGCGATCCACGTGTCGAGCAGGGGCTGCGGGAAGAAAACGCGGTTGGGCCGCATGCGCGCGACGAGTCTATCGCGAGCGAGGCCCGGGCGCGAACGCCATCGTACCGGCTTGTTCGTCTCGTAGCCGACGGATGGGCACGCCGAAGGCCGAACCGAGCGTTTCCTCGGTGAGGACGGCGTCCGGACCGCCCACCGCGACGATGGAGCCGTCGACGAGCAGCGCGATGCGATCGGCGAAGCGGGCGGCGAGCGCGAGGTCGTGCACGATGGCGGCGACGGCAACGCCGCGCGCGGCCTCCTCGCGGGCGAGCTCGAACAACGCGACCGCATATCGCAGGTCGAGGAACGCCGACGGCTCGTCGAGCAGCAGTACCCTCGGCGCCTGGGCGAGCGCCTGGGCGACCAACACGCGCTTTCGCTCGCCCCCCGAGAGCCGATCGAACGGGCGTTCGGCCAGCGCCCCGATCGCGCAGCGCTCGATCGCGGCGTCGATCGCCGACGCGTCTTCGCGACGCTCACGGAGCCATGCGTCCTGATGCGGCGCGCGCCCCATCGCGACGACCTCGCGCACGGTGAACCCGGGCGCGCTCGGCACGTCCTGCGGAACGACGGCGATGGATCGCGCGATGTCGCCGCGCGTGAGCGTGCCGAGAGGATGGGCATCGAGCCGCACCTCACCCGTGCTCGGTGAAACGACGCCTGCCAAGGCGCGCAGGAGGCTGGTTTTTCCAGCCCCGTTCGGACCGACGATGGCGAGCACCTCGCCACCCGAGAGCGCGAGATCGACGCCGTGCAAGACCTCGCGCTCCGCGTAGGCGACCGACACGCCGAGCGCCGCGAGCGAGCTCACGCGAGCGAGAGCTCCGCCGTCGTGTCGAGACCGTGGGTGACGGCGTCGAGGAGGGCGCGGATCTCGCCCTCGCCCCCATCGAGATGCGCCGCGCGGAGGGCGCGCTCGGCGTCGGCCACCAGCTGCGCGCGATCGAGCGTGCCCGGCGGGGCTGCGCGGAGAATCGCTCCCGCGAGCGCCGCGGCGCGTTCGCGCCCGTTGCCCTTGGGCCCGGTGTTCTCTGCACCGAGCGTGAACAGCCGTGCGCTGCGCGCACGCAGGCCGGCGCGTACCGCTGCCGAGAGCGCCCCGCTCATGATGACGGTGCCGCCATCGCGGAGTGCTCCCACCGCTTCGAGCACGCGTCCCTCGTCGTGGAACGACACGCCATCGAGCACGAGGAGATCGAGCTCGGACGCCCCGTGATGAGCGCGCACCGCGTTGCTCGCGAACGTGATGTCGAACACGTCTTCGTCCGGTCCGACGTACAACGGCGTCGCGCGGACCTGGCCGCCGTACAAGTCGATGAGCACGTCGATCGGAACGCTCGGATCGCCGGCCCACCGCAGGGTGAACGAGTCGGGCAACACGCGACGTTCGGCCGCGGAGGGCACGACGTCCGGTCCCTGCTCGCCGCCGCGTCCGACTCGGAACGCGCGACGCCCTTGCTCTCCCTGGAGCACGTTCTCGACCACCGCGAGGAGATCGCCCGGGGTCGCCTCGCGACTCGAGGGATCGATGCACGCCGAGAACACCGTGGGGATGCGGCCGATGCCGGGATACCCGGGAGCCCAGGTGAGCGCGTCGGCGAACGCGGCCTTCACCTCGGTGGCGACAGGGTTCGATTGCGAGAGCGGCGCGTCGGCGCGCTCGATCACCGCGATGCCGCGGGCGCGGCCGACGGCGCGCACGATTTCGGCGCCGGGGAACGGTCGCAGCACGAGCAGCTGCACGAGACCGAGGTTCGGCTCACCGCCCGTCGCGCGCTGGTGCTCCACGGTCGCGCGCGCGGACTCGGCGATCGCGCCGCTGGCGATCATCACCACGTCCGCGCCCTCGGTGCACGCAGCCTCGACCGCGTGCAGGCGACGAGCCGCGTGGCGCTCGAACGCGCGCATCGCGGAGGCGAGGGCGAACGGGATGCGCGCGGCCGCGCGGCGATGGGGGGCGATGGCGTGATCGCTGGTGCCGAGGGGCGTGGGCGATGGCTCGAGAGTCGCACGCACGAGGGGCACGTCCGGGAGCACGATTCGATCGCGCGCGTAGCTCGCGGGCCACCCGTCGTGCACGATGACCACGGGCGTCTCGGCATCTTCGGCCGCGCGGTGCGCGACGATGGTGAGATCGGCCGCGTCCTGCGCGTCGCGCGCGGCGAGGACGGCGACGCCGATGTCGCCGAGCGCGTGCAGATCGGCGTGCGCCGACGGGTTGGGTCGGTCGCCCCGAAGCGACACGATGGCGTGGATGACCAGAGGCACGCGGCGGTCGACGAGCTCGACCAACCGGCGGCGCGCATCGACCAGCGAAGCGAGGCTGACCACGGCCGCCGCGCGTCCGCCATGGACGACCACCTCGGCGCAGGTCGCGAGCGCGGCCGCAGCATCGCGCGGGTCCTCGCCGAGCCGACGCGGCTCCTCGCCGAACGCGTTCGCCCGAACCGCGCCCACGTTCGGCCCCCACAACCCCGCGACGCACGAGAGCTCGGTGCGCACGGCCGCGTCGATCGCATGCGCGACGGCGACGGTGCCGCGCCGGGGTCCGCGGGAAACGGTTTCGCCACGAGATTGAGAGAGCGCCATCGGGCCAAGCTCTACGATTCGGGCGGCGGGGCGTCCATCGCTCCCGATCTTGACCAAGGGCTGTCACGGCATCGCTCGCCGTCCGGCGGCTCCCCAGGCATAACCGCTCCGTGTCGAGTCTCTTCAAGCTCCGGAGCAGCTTCACCCCGACCGGCGATCAGCCGAAGGCCATCGGCGAGCTGAACCGCGGAATTGCCCGGGGCGAGCAGTACCAGGTCCTGGTCGGCATCACCGGCAGCGGCAAGACCTTCAGCATCGCCAACGTCATCGCCGAGACGGGCGCGCCGACGTTGATCATGGCGCCGAACAAGACCCTCGCCGCTCAGCTCTACAGCGAGATGCGCGAGCTCTTCCCCGAGAACGCGGTCGAGTACTTCGTCAGCTACTTCGATTACTACCAGCCCGAGGCGTACGTCCCTTCGAGCGACACGTACATCGAGAAGGACTCGATCATCAACGACGCCATCGACCGCATGCGCCACTCGGCCACGCGCTCGCTGCTCTCCCGGCGCGACGTGATCATCGTAGCCTCGGTGAGCTGCATCTACGGCATCGGCGCGGCCGAGACGTACTACGGCATGCGCATCGACATCAAACGCGGCGCGGAGCAGCGCCGCGACGAGTTCCTCCGTCAGCTCGTCGAGATCCAGTACTCGCGCAACGACGTCGACTTCCACCGCGGTACGTTCCGGGTGCGCGGCGACGTCGTCGAGGTGTTCCCCGCCAACGAGCAGGACACTGCGATCCGCGTCGAGTTCTTCGGCGACGAAATCGAGGCGATCAAAGAGGTCGACCCGATGCGCGGCGTCGTTCGTCGCTCGCTCGACGAGTACTCCATCTACCCCGGCTCCCACTACGTCGCGGCCGAGGACCAGCGCGCGCGGGCGCTTTCGTCCATCCGCGCCGAGCTGAAGGATCGACTCGTCGAGCTCGAGCTCGGGGGCAAGCTGCTCGAACGTCAGCGGCTCGAGCAGCGGACGATGTACGACCTCGAGATGCTGGAGCAGGTCGGGTTCTGCAACGGCATCGAGAACTACTCGCGGCACTTCTCGAGCCGCAATCCGGGCGAGCCTCCCCCTACCCTGGTCGACTACTTCCCCTCCGACTTCCTGCTCGTCCTCGACGAGTCGCACCAGACGGTCCCGCAGATCGGCGCGATGTACGTCGGCGATCACAACCGCAAGCAAGTGCTGGTCGACTACGGGTTCCGGCTCCCGAGCGCGCTCGACAACCGACCGCTCAAGTGGGAGGAGTTCAAGAACTACATGCGCCGGACGATCTACGTCTCGGCGACGCCCGGCGACTACGAGCTCGAGTGCACCGAGGGCGTGGTGGTCGAGCAGGTCATCCGCCCCACGGGCCTGCTCGACCCGGAGGTGCACGTGCGCCCCGTCTCGGGGCAGGTCGACGATCTGCTCGCGGAGATCCGCACCCGAGCGGCGCGCAGCGAGCGCGTGCTCGTCACCACGCTCACCAAGCGGATGGCCGAAGATCTCACGGAGTACTACCGCGAGCTCGGTGTCCGCGTGCGCTACCTGCACTCCGACGTCGACACCCTCGAGCGCATCGATTTGCTGCGCGATCTGCGGCGTGGCGAGTACGACGTGCTCGTGGGAATCAACCTGTTGCGCGAGGGCCTCGACCTGCCCGAGGTCTCGCTCGTCGCGATCCTCGACGCCGACAAAGAGGGGTTCCTCCGTTCACCGCGCTCGCTCATCCAGACCATCGGCCGCGCGGCGCGCAACGAGCGCGGCGAGGTGCTGATGTACGCCGACAAGGTCACCAACGCGATGAGGCACGCGATCGACGAGACCGCGCGGAGGCGCGCGCTGCAGACCGCGTACAACGTCGAGCACGGCATCACCCCGCAGACCGTGATCAAGCCGATCCTCGAGATGTCGCCGGGCAGCGCCGAGCGCGACTACTTCGCGATCCCCAAGCTCAAGCCCGGCGAGGTGGGCGAAGCCGCGAGCGTCGAAGAGCACATCGAGCTCTTGCGCGAGCAGATGCTCATGGCCGCCGAAGCCCTCGATTTCGAGCGCGCCGCCGCGCTCCGCGATCAGGTCCGCGCGATGGAGAAGCAGGCCGGTCGCGACGGCGGGACCACCGCCAAGAGCGGCGCATATGCAGGCGGCGTGGGCAGCGCAGCGTACGGGGGCGCAGCGGCTCCGGTGAAGAAACCCGCGCGCAAGTCACCGCCACGTCGACGCCGGTAATCCGAGAAGTCACAGGGAGGCACGGAGGCACGGAGGAAGGCGTTTGGTGCTGCCGCGTGCTTCGCGGCGGCCTCCTGAGGCATCGGCAGACCACTCTCGCCTCCGAGTCTCCGTGCCTCCCTGTGCACTCTCGAGACGCGTGGACGTGTCAGAAGTTCGTGGCGAGCGTGACGAGCTCGGGCTCGTTCAGATCGCCCGAGACCGCGTACCCGACGCCGTCGTTCTCGGACACAGCGAGCGGGTAGCCCTTCGCGTGGCCGACGAGGACCGTGCGATCCTCGCCGCGCACGCGGACGGTCTTGGGCGAGAGGCAACACGCCGAGCGCACCTCGATGCGGTGCGGATCGAACACGACCACCGTGATGCGAGCGCCGCCGACGTTGCGATACGAGAGCGTCGCCGCGGGCTCGTCGCGGAAGGCCATCAGACGGGCGCCGGCGAACAGCCATGGGTCGGCCACCGGCCCGTTGGCGAAGCGCACCGGTCGAACCGGCACGCCGACGATCGGCGAGAACACCTTGGTCACCCGCGCAGGATCGATCTCCTCGGGAGGGAGCGGCCGCGCGTGCTGCACCGCGAACTCCTCGAGCAGCTGCGTGCGTGCGCTCGCGAACGAGGCGGTCGCCATGTCGGGGTTGCCTGCGTTACCGGTGCGGACGCCGCGCATGCTGCCACCAATTGCGAACGCGACGGCCGCAGCCGCGACCCACGGAAACGCGCTCCGCCAGCTCGGTGCACGCGTGGAGTGCTCGAGGGAGACGACGCGGCGAGACGGCGACACCGGACTCGAAGCGGGCGCCTCGTCGAGCGCCTCGGCGCTGCGAAGAATGCGGGCGCGGAGCGACGCGGGCGCGACCTCTTCGTGCGCCTCGACACGGATGGTGCGCTTGATGCTGTGCGCGAACGCGACACGCTCCGCGCACTCGGAGCAGTTGGCGAGGTGCGAGTCGAGGGTCAGGACGGCCGACGCATCGAGCTCGCCGTCGACGTAGGCCTCGAGCGCGCGCTCGACGTCCTGGCAGCTCGAATGGCTCACGATCGGCCTCCCTTGGCGGCGAGGCGAGGCTCGAGAGAGACGACGTTGGTCGGAGCGCCGAGCTCGCTCGACTCGCTGATGATGCCGGCGGCGATGGCGTGTTTGCGCAGGCGCTCTTGGAGGATCTTCCGCGCGCGGTGGATGCGCGACATCACCGTGCCCATCGGCGTGCCCATCGCCTCGGCGATCTCCTTGTACGAGAGCTCTTCGACGTCGCAGAGGACCAGCGCGACGCGGAACTCGTCGGGCAGCTCCGCGATCGCCCGCGACAGCTCGGCGCGCAGCACCGGACGGAGCGCCTCTTCCTCGGGCTCGCGCATGGCGCGCATGGTCGCGGCCGAGAGCCAGCCGTCGGCGACCGGATCCTCGGACTCGTGCGCGCCTTCCATCGTCGAGCGCTCGAGCCCGCCGCGGCGATAGCCGTTGATGAAGGTGTTGGTCAGGATGCGAAGCATCCACGCCCGGAGGTTGGTGCCGGGCTCGAACTGCTTGCGCGCCTTGAGCGCCTTGATCGCGGCGTCATGGACGAGGTCTTCGGCGAGCGACGGATCGCGGGTCAGCCTCCGCGCGACGGCGTACATGCCGTCGAGCTGCGAGAGGACCAACGCCTCGAAATCCTTGGCGGAATACGCGCTTTGATCGGACGAGACGGACATTGGCTGATGGGGGAACCGGCAGGGGTCGCCGTCCATTCCCGACCCCAGCGCATGCTCGCGCCGGGCTCGGGTCGGACCCACCTCGGAATGTCAGTCCTTCTTCGACGACTTGGAAGGGGGGGACTTCTTCTCGGCCTCGAGTCGCGCCTCGAGCTCCTCGACCCGCTCCTTCAGGCGAGAGACCTCGGCCTGGAGTTGCTGGAAGGGAGAGAAGCTGTGCAGCGCCGAGCGGACACGCTCGTCGATGCGGGTGCCGAGCGCCTCGAACGCCTCACGGGACTGGTCGAGGATGCCCTTCTTCTCGTCTTTGGCGGGCGTGCCGCCGTACGTCGAATGCTCGTCAGGAACCACGGCGGTAGCCTCTTCCGTCGTCGTCGTCGTCGTCTCGGTGCCTTCGGGCTTCTCGTCGGTGGGAAGCAGTCGACCGAGCGGGCCTTCCCGCAGCTGGGACATGAGCTTCTCGCCGCGCTGGTGAATCAAATCGCGGAGGGTCTGCAGCGGAACCGAACGGCTGTGCTGCTTCTGCTCTTCGTAGATGATCTGCGCGAGGGTGACCTCGGTGAGGTCGTCCTTGGTCGCATTGTCGATGATCTGCACTTCCTCGCCGGCGCGGACCATTTCCGCGATTTGGAGGAGAGTGACGTACCGGCTCTCACGCGTGTCGTAGAGCTTGCGGTTCGAGTACCGTTTGACGATCCGCTTGGCGCGATCGCCTGCGGGCGGAGGCTGATCTCCCTGCGCTTGCAATGATCCCTCCCAGGCCCGCCGCTGGAATCGCGGACACACGATCGAGGGCGGGCGGCCTTCTGACGCAGAGCGAAACGCTTGTTGCGCGCGGCGTCAACACCCATCGTCTTCGGAGCGCGTCGGTTGGACCTGCGCGGAGGGACCCCAGATACTCCTGGTGCGCAATTCACCGCCAAGAAAAGGCCCTCTCGTTGATCGCGTCGACCTTCGTCGTTTCGAGCCCCCACGGGTCGCTGGTGGGGGTCCGGCTCAGCCCTCGGGGGGTGGAGCACGCCCACGAGCACCCCGGGCTGCATCCCGACGAGTCTCGGCGGGCCGTCGAGCTCCGCGGGGCTCGACGCACGAGCTTCGTCGCGGGTCGAATCGCCCTCGCACGCGCCCTCGACGAGCTCGGAGCACCGAGAGTCGCCGTGGGCTCGGACGACCGCGGCGCGCCGATCGTCACGCCCGGGTTCGTCGGGTCCGTCAGCCACAAGGGTGAGCTCGGGGTCGGGCTCGCCGCGGTCGACGAGGGCATGCGCGTCGGCGTCGACGTCGAGACGATTTACGAGATCCGCTCTGGGATCGAGCGCCTCGTGCTCGTCGACGAGGAACGAGCCCGCCTGGCACTGCTGCCGGAGCACGAACGCGCACGTGCGCTACTCGCGTCGTTCTCGGTGAAGGAGTCCATCTACAAGGCGATCGACCCCTTCGTGCGTCGATACGTCGGCTACCGGGAGGCGATCGTCGAATTGCCCGAGGGCGCGGCGATGGAGCGTGGATTCGCGCGTGCGTCGGTCTCGCTCCAACTCGCGCAGGGCGAGTCGATCGCCCACCTCGAAGCGTTCGTGACCGCGCGCGACGGGCTCTTGCTCTCGACAGCCCGCGCCGCTCAGTGACCTGCCGCCGCGCGGAGCTCGGCGTCGAGCTTGGTCGGCTCGTAGAGGGCGACGTACGCCCAGTACGAGGCGAGGACGCGCTTGGTGTACTTGCGGGTCTCGTCGTAGGGGATGGACTCGACCCAGAGATCGAACGAGCCCGCGAGCGGCGGCGAGAGCCAACGATGCGTCGCGCCCTCCCCTGCGTTGTAAGACGGCACCGCGAGGCCGGGGTTCTCGGGGAACTCGGCGCGGAGCTTCTTGAGGTACGCGACGCCGAGCGGAACGTTGACGTCGGGACGCAGCAGCGCGTGCGCGTCGCTCGGGAGCTTCAGCGCCTTGGCGTAGTGCGACGCCGTGGGGACGATGAGCTGCAGGAGACCATAGGCGGCGCTCGGCGAGGCCGCGTCGGGATCGAACGCGGACTCCTCGCGCATCACCGCCCACACCAACGTCGGCGGCACGCTTTCGTTCGTTGCCGCGGGCTCCACGAAGTCGGCGAACCCACGGGGGAACGCGATCTCCCAGGCCGTGCGCCACTTTCCACCTGGAAAATGGCGGTTCCACTCGTCGAGGCGAGCGCGGGGGAATCCGTGCGCGGCCTTCGCGTCGGTGACCTTGGCGAAGATCGCGGCCACGAGCCATTGCGCGCTCGGATCCTTGGTCGCGTCTTCGAGGAGTCCGGCGACGGCGAGCTCCTTGCGCGCGAGATCGCTCTCGCCGACGCGCGCGAGCTCGACACCGCGCGCGAACGCGAGCGTCGAGACTTCGGGGCGCGTCAGGTCGAACAGCGTACCGGCGGGCTCGAACGCGATGCCTTGCTCGATGGCCTTGCGCGCGGTCTCGGCGTCGTCCTTCGAGCGGGCCGTGAGACGAGCGTAGGCCATGGCCGAGGCGAACGTGAGCGGCTCGCGCGCGATGACGTCGCGTAGCTTCGCGACGCCGTCGGCCACCGCGCCCGTCTCGATCTTCGCGCGGCCGAGGAAGTACTGCGCTCGCCCGGCCACGAAGTAGCCGTCTTCGTGCGGTGCGATGGCGAGCGACTTCTCGAGGTAGGGGAGCGCGCCGGCCCAGTCGCCCTTCTTCATGCGCGGGAGCGCCAGACGGAACAGCGCCTCGGTGCGCATGTCGCCGCTGACGTAGTCGTCCGGCAGCGCCGCGAGCATCGCCTCGCCCTTGGCGACGTCACCTGCGTCGATGGCAGCGAGGGCGCCGCGGAGACGCGCGTCGTCCGCGAGCCGGTGCTTGGGGTAGTCCTTTTCGATCGTCAGAAACCGCGCTCGCGCGACGTCGGGGAGCTTGGCGGAGAGCGCGGCCTTGGCGCCGTCGTACAGTGCCGACACTCGTACAGTCTCGTCGGCGCACCCCGCGATCAGCTCACCGTAGGCATCGGAGGCCTTGGCGCGTTCGCGGAGGCGCTCGTGCGCGCGCGCGACCGTCGTCGCGGCGCGACACCACGGCTCGGTGCCCTTCTTCTCGGTCGCGACGACCTTGCTCGCGAGCGGGAGCGCGTCCTTGGGCTTGCCGGCGTCGAGCCAGGCCTGCGCCGCGACGGATTGTTCTGCGCCGCTCGGTGCGCCGAACGTGGCCTGCTCGGCGGCCGGCAAGAGCGCCTTGCACTTGTTCTCGGCCTCTTCGGCGCGGGGCGCGAGGACCGAGGCCGGGCGCTCGAAGCGCACGCGGCGAACTGCCTTGGCCGCCTCGAACGCGTCGGCCGTCTTGCTGGCAGCGGCGACCTCCTCGGCCCAACGGATGATCGCTTCGAAGGCGCGAGGTCCCTTCTTCTCGGCGGCGTAGGCGTCGGCGGCTCCGGCGTGATCGCCCTTGGCCGCGAGCGCGTCTCCGGTGACGAAGTGTCGATCGACCGAGAACGGGGCGGTGGCGGGCACGTGCGAGAGCAGCGCGAGAGCGTCGTCGCTCTTGCCCTTCTTCGCGAGCATGGTCGCGCGACGCAGCGACGCATGCGGCTCGAGCGGGTAGTCGGCAGAGACGGCCGCGTAGGCCTGCGAGGCCGCCTCTTCGTCCTTCGCTTGCTGCAGGAGCCGCCCGAGGAGGAAGCGCGCGCGATCGAGATCCTTGCCAACGAGCTTGTTCGCCTTGAGCACGATCGACAAGGCGTCGGCGGCCGCGCGCGGGTCCTTCGAGCCGAGGGCGGTGCGGACGTCGACGAGCGCAGGGTGTTGCGCGAGCGCCACGACCGACCCGAGATCGAACGCCACGACGCTCGCCGCGGTCGACCCGCTCGGTGCCGCGGGCGGCGCGGCAGACACAGACGCGACCGGCGCGGGTACCTGGGCGGGATGTGGCGGACCACAACTCCCGACCTCGCAGGCCATGGTCGCAAAAGCGACGGCGGCGAGGCCAGTGAGGGGGCGGAGCGGGTTCGTCACGGCGGCGGAGTCTACTCCCGAGAAGTGGACCGTGGGCCAAACGCTCGGCGAACCGCCCCTGTTCCAGACCGACCCGCACTCACATCGGACGACGGAATCGGGCGGCAAATGCCTCTTCGGCCGCCTCGTCCTGCCTGGCGTCGGCCTCGCGATCGGCGCGGGTGCGGGCGGCGCGTTGGTGGCGTTCCACCACGTCGAGCGCCGTGCGTGCCTCGACCAGCGAGCCTCGCGCGCGATCTTCGACGGAGGTCGATTCGCGCGCGACGGCGGCCGAAGCACGGGCACGCGCCTCTGCTTCTGCGATGCGCTGTTCGGCGCCGACCTCGAATGCGGCCAGTTGGGCGAAATCGCGCGCCGAAGCGCCGCGACCGAGCTCGTCTGCCTCGGCGTCGCGGGTCGAGCGCTCGCCGTCGCGGGTGCGGGTGGCGCGCTCAGCGGCAGCGATCGCGGCCGCCCGAGCGGCATTCGCCTGCTCCACCGCGGTACGGAGCGAAGCCGCGGCCTCGTCGACGGCCTTCGACCGAACGACACGCACCACCTCGAGCGGCGGCTTGCGCTTGCTCACCCGTGGAATCGTGAGGTCGACGGCGGCGAAGGTAAAGGCCGCGGCGCTTTCCGTTTGCGCCCCCCGCTCGGTTTCGGCATCCGTGGACGGCCATGCCCCGTCCCGACCGCCGGCCGCGTCACCGCGCAAGGGTAGTGATCGCCTCCGCGATCCTCGCGTCCGTCGCACCCACGTTCGCGCGAACCGCGCACGCGCAGGAGGGCGGCGGCGTGCCTGGTGGTGCCTCCGGCGCCAAGGTGATCCCCGGCGAACCGGCGGCAAAGGCGAGCGCGCCGGTCCCGCCGAAGGTGAAGAAGAAGGTCGAACCGACCTACCCGCCCGAGAAGCTCGCCAAGGGCGAGAAGGCGGTGGTGAAGCTCACCCTCTCGGTCGACGCGACGGGCAAGGTCGTCGACGCGAAGGTGCTCGAGAGCGGCGGACCGGAGTTCGACGCTGCGGCGCTCGAGGCTGCGGCCAAGCTCGAGTTCGAGCCGGCGACCGTCGACGGCAAGCCCATCCCGGCAAAGATCCCCTACCGCTTCACCTTCGATTTCCAGGACGTGCCCAAGCCGCCCGTGCCGGGCGAGACCGAGAAGCCAGCGGAGAAGATCGCCGGGTTCGCCGGCAAGGTGCGCACACCGGTCGAGGATCCGCTCCCGGGCGCCACGGTCACCATCGTCGCCGCCACGGGCGAGACGCGCGCGATGATGACCGACGCCAACGGCGGTTTCGTCTTCGACAAACTCACCCCCGGCAAGTGGAAGGTCACGATCGAGGCCCAGGGCTTCGAGAAGCTGGTGCTCGACGAGGACCTGCCCGAAGGCAAGGTCATCTCCGCGGTCTATCGCCCGAAGCTCGCGGGCGGCGCGATCGACATCGAGGTCAAGGGCGAGCGTCCCGCGCGCGAGGTCACCGTTCACGTCCTCGACAAGCGCGAGATCACGCGCATCCCGGGCACCAACGGCGACGCGCTCAAGGCGGTGCAGAACCTCCCTGGCGTGGCGCGCCCCCCGGGGCTCGCGGGCATCCTCATCATCCGCGGCTCGGCGCCGCAGGAGTCGAACATCTTCATCGACGGCACGCTGGTGCCGATCGTCTACCACTTCGGCGGTCTCAGCTCCGTCGTACCGAGCGAGCTGATCGAGAAGATCGAGTTCCGCCCCGGGAACTTCGGTCCGGAGTACGGACGCGTCACCGGCGGCATCGTCGACGTGGGCATTCGCTCGCCGGCGAAGGACAAGTTCCACGGCCTGCTGCAGTTCGATCTGATCGACGGCCGATTCATCGCCGAAGGTCCGATCGACAGCAAGACGCGCGTAGCGATCGCGGGCCGGCGTTCTTGGGTCGACGCGTGGCTCGGTCCGGTGCTGCGGCAGGCCGGCGCCGGCGTGTCGACCGCACCCGTCTACTACGACTGGCAGATGATGGTGGAGCGCGACGTCACCAAGTCGACGACCGCGCGCGTGCTGTTCATGGGCTCGAACGATCGCCTCGCGATCACGCTGAATACGCCGGCTGCGAGCGATCCGACGGCCGGCGGTGACATCTCGACCGAGACCGGGTTCTGGCGCATCCAGGGGCGCGTCGACACCCGCATCACCGACGACGTCAAGTTCACCAACACCCTCGCGTACGGGTCGGACTACGCGTCGTTCAACCTCGGCGACCTCTACTTCAGGCTCGACAGCCACCCAGCATCGTGGCGCTCGGACGTGCGGGCGAAGATCTCCAAGGACGCGACGCTCATCGCCGGCATGGACTACCTGTGGTCCAGCTACGACGTGCAGGTGAGGGCGCCGCCTCCCCCCGAGCCCGGCTCGGCACCGGGGCCGTTCTTCGGTCGGCCTTCGCGCGAGGTCGGCGGCACTGGTGCCCTCTATCGACCGGCCTTGTACTGGATGCTGGATCTCTCGCCGCTGAAGGGCCTGAAGCTCCTCCCGGGCGTGCGCCTCGACTACACGCGGGACACCTCGTCGTGGGAGGTCGGGCCGCGGTTCGCCGTGCGCTACGACGTCGTCAGTGGGTTCCCTCGCACCACGCTCAAGGGCGGCGCGGGCGTCTATCACCAGCCGCCGCTCCCGCAGCAGAGCCTTCCGCCGTTCGGGACCACGGGGCTCTCGTCCTCGCGCGCGACGCATTACGGCGCGGGCTTCGAGCAGGAGTTCACCAAGAACATCGAGATCTCGGTCGAGGGCTTCTACAAGCAACTGCAGAAGCTCGTCGGGCAGACCGCCGCCGAGACCACCAGCACCGGTGGCGTCACCTACAACAACAACGGTGACGGCCGCGTGTACGGCATGGAGCTCCTGCTCCGCTACAAGCCGGACGACAGGTTCTTCGGGTGGGTGGCCTACACGCTGTCGCGTGCCGAGCGGCGCCTGAAGCCGGAAGACCCGATGACCTTGTTCATCTGGGACCAGACCCACATCCTCACGCTGATCGCCAGCTACAAGCTGGGCAAGGGATGGGAGGCCGGCGCGCGGTTCCGTTACGTCAGCGGGCGCATGTACACGCCGAACGTCGGTGGCGTGTACGACTACGACGCGGGCGCGTATTCGCCGATCCCAGAGATTCCGTTCAACGGATCGCGGCTTCCCTCGTTCAACCAGCTCGACATCCGCATCGACAAACTGTGGAAGTTCAACAGCTGGTCGCTTGCCGCGTACCTCGACGTGCTCAATGTCTACTATCGGAAGAACCCCGAGGGCGTGAGCTACAACTACAACTACACGCAGCAAGAGATCATCACCGGCCTTCCGATCCTGCCGGTCATCGGTTTGCGAGGTGAGCTGTGAGCCCCAAACAGAAGCTCGCGGGGTTGTTGGGCGTGGCGGCGTTGGCCACCGCGTGCGGCGGTGATCTCGACCCGGCCTCGCGCATCGTGTCGTTCCGCTCGTTCGCCATGCGCGCCACGCGCGTCGTGCAGAGCGACACCTGCGACGCAGGGCTGGTCCCCGTCGCCGATGGTCGCCCCGATCGCCCGCCCAAGCTCGGCAAGACCAACTGCGACGTCTCCGGCACCTACGCGCACCCGGGCGACGAGGTGCAGCTCGAGCTGCTCTGGCACGACCCGAACCCGGCCGCGATGCGCTCGTGGATGTGGACCACCTGCGTGCTCCCGAGCTCGTCGTCGGTGTTCGGCTGCTTCCAGAAGCTCGCCCAGGACTTCGCCCGAGTCCCGCCCGAGCAACGCGCGAAGTTCCTCGACCTGATCAAGCAGCGCAAGGGCGCGAGCGCGAAGGCGTTCGAGCAGAACGAGCTCGCTCTGCCCGCAGCCGACGGCAGCAAGACCGACACCCGAACGCTGTTCCGCGTGCAGGTGCCCGCCAACGCATTGGAGCCGCTGAAGAACCTTCCCCCGCAGGCTCGCGCGGGTGCGACGGTCGGTGTCGTGTTCCTCGCGTGCCCCGGCAACCTGGTGTTCAACTTCGAGGCACTCGCGACGGCGCGCAACGCGCTACCGCTGAAGTGCCTCGACGAGACAGGCGAGGAGCTCGGTAGCGACAAGTTCACCATCGGCATCAAGCGCTTGTTCCTTCGCGAGAAGGACGAGAACCAGGATCCGGGCATCCTCGGCGTGACGTTCGACGGGCAGCCGTGGGGCCCCGCCGACGTGAAGGAGCTCGGCATGGCGTGCGATCCGGACGAGGCACGCTTCGATCGCTGTGGCGACGAGGTGCACGATCTCGCGGTACAGATCGCTCCCGGTGTGGCCGAGACGGGCACCGACGAGAACGGCCAGAGCTTCACCGAGCAGGTCGTCGTGCAGTTCTACGCGACCGAAGGCCTGTTCGAGCACGACGTCAAACGCGCCGAGGACCCGAAGACCCGCTTCGCCGGACGTCGCACCAAGACGGGCGACCACACCATGTGGATCGTCGTTCGCGACAGTCGCGGAGGGGTGCGCTGGGTCGAGCGGAAATTCCGCGTGAAGTGAGCCAACACCGCCGGCTCCCCATCATCACACGAGCGTGGGTCGGTCACGGATCGCCGTCGCGTCCAGCGTGATCGCGCTCGCTGCGTGCGGCGGGCCGCGCTTCCAGCACGGCGCCGAAAAGCCAAGCCCCATCGCCTCGGCCTCGGCGGCGTCCGCATCGGTCGCGGGATCGAGCTCCGCCACCGAAGACGCGGATCGCGGGAGTCACCTGCTGCGCGCCGCGATCGGGTGTTTCGTCGGCGGCGCCTGGACCGAAGCGCTGGGAGCGCTCGGCGAAGAGCGCACGCTCGCCACCACGCGAAGGTGCCGCATGTTGGTGACCGACGCGCTCGGTGCCAAACCCGACGACGCGGCGACGCTCGAACGGGTGCGCTCGATCGATCCGAGCGCCGTGGAAGACATCGGCAAGGCGATCGAGCGGACCGCACGGCCAGACGAACGAGCGGCAGAGCTCGCGGCGCTCCGGGCGGTGGCGAATGCTGCACGTGAGGCGCTCGACGCGCGAAGGGCCGTCTCGAACGTGCGCGCCGCCAAAGACGCGGTGACCGCGCTTCGCGACGCCGAGCCCACGCTGCTCGCGAAAGACGGGCTGACGAAGCTCGAGGCGCTCGGCACGCCACGCGCACGCCTGGTCGCCCTGGTGCTCGCGGCCGATCACCTGGACGCGGCGCGTGGCTTGTCGCCGCGGGGGAAGACGCTCGCAGCGTCGCCCGCGTTCGCCACGCTCTTCGGGTTGCCGCGTCCGAGCGACGACGCCTGGCTGCCGTACCTGCGCGAAGCCGCGAAGGCCGCCAAGCACCTCCCCAAAGACGACGACGAGAAGTCCGCGTTCGCCGGGGTGGTGCGCGGGATCGCCGATCGGTTCGATGCCCTCGCGAAGGAGCTGCCCCCGTCGGAAGAGCGCGACGTCGCGCTCGGCTACGCGAAGGCCCTACGCGCGAAGCTGTAGCCGCCAACTCGCCAATCGCGTGATGGTTGCTCACGCACGCGAGGTCGACAATCGTCAGTCGACACGGTGTGGACCTCATCCTGACACCCGCGGCGACCAGATGCGGCAACAGGCGCGGAACGGTCGGACGTCCTGATTGGCCCAACCCGAGTCGCTAGATTACGGCCCAACTTGCTGGGGGTTTGGAAGATCAGAAGATCAAAAGATCAGAAGCGAGACGAGATGGGGGCTGCCGCGTCAGGCCATGAGCCTTCGTGCGCGACGGAGCGGTTCGCGCGTCGATCGGCAGACCGCACGACCTTCTGACCTTCTGACCTTCTGTTAGAGCGAGGCGGCCCCCGCAGAGGTCGGCTCGAAGTTACTTGCGATGACCTCGGAGGCGGCCCTCTCGGCGACGTCACGATGAGGTCCACACCCAGTCGACAGTCAACGGCGAGACGAGAACGACTCGAGAATTTTCACCACGGAGGCACGGAGACGAGGAGGTCGAGAAGCTCTGCCGATGCGAACCGAGACCCCACGTCCGCCATCGCAGCGCAAACCTCGATGCCCCCTCGGTCGACGAGAATCTACACTCGGTCGGCACGAAGCGAGCGGCAGCCGCATTCGAACTCCGTGCCTCCGTGGCTCCGTGGTGAGCTCTTCTCGCGGCCTGTCGACCGTCGACTGTCGACTCAGGAGGCGGTGAATTCCATCGGGTAGACGATGGTCGACGGCGCCTTCGGGTCGTCGTTGCCCTTGGCGTCCTTGGGCAGCGGGAACTTGAACTTCTTCACGGCGTCCTGGATGCAGTCCTTGAACTCTTTGTCCTCGACCGTGGTCTCGGGCATCGCCTTGATTCCGGTGACGGCGCCGCCGGCGACGCCGACTTCGAGGACCATCTTGCCGGCGGCCTTTTCGCCCTTGAGCGCTTTGCGCGCGTCGAGGATGCAGCGACCGAACTCGATCTTGTTCACGAAGAACACGTTCTTCACCTTGTCGTGATCGAGTTTGGCGCCGCTCGCCTTGGCGGGGCCTGCGCCGACGTCGATGCCGAGGGAGAATTCGACGGGGTAACGGACGACCGCCTTGGCCTTCGGATCGTATTTGCCGTCGGCGTTCTTCGCGATCGGGAGCTTCATCTTCTTCACCACGGCGACGATGCACTTGTGCGCGTCATCGAGCTTCATGGTCGAGACGGACTTGTCGGTGTCGGCCTCGAGGATCTTCCCGTTGACGGTCTTGATGACCAGGATGACGTCGCCCTCGGCGATCGCGTCCTTCTTGAGCGCCTTTTTGTAACAGTCGTTCATGTCCTTGAGGTACGGGCGCAACGCGGCCTCGAACTCCTCACGGTTCAGCTTGCCCGTTGCGTCGCTCGGCTTCGTGGAGGCGGAGGCCGATGCCGACGCCGACGCCGACGCCTTCGCGTCGGGCTTGGCTCCCGCCTCGGTCACGGCGGTGAAGAGCGGGAGGGCGAGGAGCGGAAGGGCGAGGGTACGAAGGGAGAACGCCATGGGACCTCCGGAGTCTAGAGTACGGACGGACGAGGTCCGAGGGAGATTCAGTCCCAACATGAGGTCGAGGCCGGGTTGATGCCTTGCGGCATCACCCCAGATTGCAGCAGTCGCTGGACGTCACCGCAAGAAGAGCGTCGAATCGGTCGATGGTCCCAGCGCGCCCCCCGCCCGATCGCCTGCCCGCGCCTGGCACGCGCGTCGGCGGCTATGTCGTGCGGGCCACCCACGGCGGCGACGCCGTGCAGGCGCGTGCGGGCGAAGAGGAGGTGCTCCTGGCGTTCGGCGGGATCATCGACCTCGAGCGCGAGGCGCATGCGCTCCGTTCGGTCTCTGCAGAGTTGAGCGTGCCCGAGGTGCGTGGACTCGCCCGTGACGAACGCTTCGGTCCCTATCTGGTGCTCCGTGACACCCGCATCGAGCCTGCGCCGATCTCGCTCGATCCCGTCCGTGTGCACCAGGTTCTCTGCGCGCTCGTCGAGCTCGCACGCAGCCTCGAGCGCGCGGGCTTCGCCTGGGCGCCCCACGCAGACGATGTCGCGCTCACCGATGCCGGACCGCGCATCCAGCGGCTGCGTGGCGCCACTCGCCTCGCCGCGCGCGAGAGGCTCGATGCACGAAGCATCGTCGAGACCATCGGTGCGGCGCTGGCCGTTTCGGTCCCCACGCTGCCTCTCGAGCTGCTCCGGGTCGTGCTTCCACGGCATCACGCCGACCGCTCGGTCGACGCGGTGGAGACCGAGCTCACGGCCGCCGCCGTCGCTCTCGAGACGATCGACGAGCCGACGTCGATCGCGACCTGCAGCGACGTCGGACTGGTCCGCGAGCACAACGAAGACGCTGTCGTGACCACGCGCGTCGACGATCGGATCATCGCGGTGGTGTGCGACGGTGTGTCGGCGTCTCGTGACGCCCACCTCGCCGCAGAAATCGCCGCGGAGACGACGCGCGCGACGCTGGTGGTCGCAGAGGAAGAACCGGCGACTGCGATGGAGAACGCGCTGCGCAGCGCACACGACGCGATCTGTGCGGCGCACGCGCGGCGTGGCGGGGAGCCGCTCGGCACGACGGCCGTCGCGGCCATGATCCTCCGCGGACGCATCACCGTCGGTTGGGTCGGAGACAGCCGCGCCTACTGGATCGGCGACGAAACGCCCGTGTTGCTCACGCACGACCACTCGTGGCTCGAAGAGGCGCTCGCCGCCGGAGTGACCACGTGGGAGGAAGCGGTGCGCTCGCCCTTCGCGCACGCGCTCACCCGATGTCTCGGACCGCTCGAGGGCGGCGACGACTCCCACGCAGAGCCCGAGGTCGTCGAGGTCACCGTGAGCGGGCACGGCTACCTCGTGCTGTGCAGCGACGGCCTCTGGAATTACGCTCCGTCGCCCGAAGAGATTGCCGCGCTGGTTCGCACGGGTGGAACCAGCGCGAGCGGCATCGCGCGTGCGCTGGTGTCGGCGGCGCTCTCGCGCGGCGGACAGGACAACGTCACCGTCGCGGTGATCGAAGTCGACGTATGATGCTCTGGTGCTCGTCGTCTCCCGCAGTCTGACCGAGCTCGTCGCAGCACGCGTCCGCGACGTCGCCGACGGCGCACAGATCGACGCGGGATACGTGATCGACGCGGTGCTCGGAGCCGGGGGCATGGGCGTGGCGTTCCTCGCGCACGTCGCCGAAGACGCTCCGCCTCGCGCCGGCCGACCCTCGGCGGGGACGCGCTGTGTGCTCAAGGTGCTCTTGCCCGAGGTGGTCATTCGCGAGGCCGAGGTCGCGCAGCTCTCGTTCAAGAAAGAGGTCGTGGCGCTCGCGCGGCTCGCCGATCGCAAACCGCCGAGCCCGTTCGTCGTTCGTTGGCTCGATGCGGGCGAGATGCCGGTGCTCCACGAGGGTTCTACCGTTCGCTTGCCTTGGTGCGCGGTCGAGCTGGTCGACGGACGCCCGCTCGGAACCACACTCGAGGAGCGTCTCGCGAACGCCCAAGGGCCGCTGGAACCGACGCGCGCCGCGGCGCTGATCGAGGGCATCGTCCGCGGCGTTCGCGCCATCCACTCGGTGGGCCTCATCCACCGCGATCTGAAGCCCTCCAACGTGTTGGTCTGCGGTGAGCCGCCGCACGAGATCCCCAAGATCACCGACTTCGGCGTAGCGCGAGCCGTCGGGCTCGGCGACACGTTCGACGTGACCGTCGGCACGACGGGGTATTGCGCGCTCGAGCAGCTCGAGGGCAAACGCGCCGGCGGCAAGGATTCCGTGGGCCCGTGGAGCGACGTCTTCGCGCTCGGCGCGATGCTCTACGAGATCCTCGCACGCGAAGAGATGTTCCCGGCGCCCAACGCGATGGGATACGTCGGCAAGGTCCTGGCGCGGAACTTCGTGCCACTCTCGCATCGGCCGGACCTCGGCGCTCCCTGGGCGACGCCAGAAGGACGTGCGCTCGCCGCGGAGCTCGACGCGGTGCTCGCGCGCGCGACGTCGCCCCGCTCCCCGGGCGGCGGTGCGATCGGAAACGATCTCGGAATGCCGCTCCGACACCGCGACGTCGACGAGCTGCTCGACGAGCTCGAGCCGCTGCTCGAATGGCTGCGCGGTCTCGGCCGCGGCGCACGACCGCTCAGCGTCGCGCGTGTGGCCGAGCGCTTGGTGCGTCGGTGGGAATGGACCGTGTCCGAGCCCGCGCCGACGCCGCTCGCGGCTGCGGCCGTCCGCTCGGATGGTGCGGTGCTCGCGTCGTCCGGACGCAAACTGCTCTTCTTCGACCCGGGTGCGAGCGCACGCTGGAACGAGCTGCCCGTGCGCAGTGCCGAGGCCGCGCCCGTAGGCGTGTTGCACGGAGGTGCGGGCACGTTCGTGGTGGTGCGCGCCGATGGTGAGGTCGAGGTGATGCCCGGGGGCGGCGGGGCATTTTCGTTTCGCCTTCCCTTCGCCGTGCAGTCGGTCGCCGCGCTCGCCGGTCACCCGCTCGGCACCGCGTTCCTCGCGGCGTGGGCCACGCACGGCGAGTCGTTGATCCTGAGGATGCACCGACGCGCAGCGTCTCCGTTCGCGCGACTCGGACACACCCGCATCGGTGCCCTTTCGCTCGGCACCATCGGCGACGAGGACGTGCTCGTCGCCGCGGGCTCCGCGCCCGATTTTCGCGGCGACGAGGCGTTCGTCGGGGCGATCGACCGATTCGGCCGCGTGGCAGCGCTCCCGCCGCTGCCAGGACCGTTGGTGAGCGCGGTCGCGTTCGACGCCGATGGACGCCTCTTGCTCGCAGGGCCCGAGGGCACCGCGACGATCGACACGCGTGGTGTGCTGACGATCGACGACCGTCCGCCGGCCGCGGTCGAGGCACTCACCGCCCTGCCCGACGGCCAGGTCTGGGGCTTCGCGCCGGGCTTCGCCATGCGACGCAACGAGACCGGCGTGTTCCAGATCGTCCATGTGGAACGCCAGCTGCGTGAGCAGCGCCTCCTCGCGCTCTCGGCGTCGGGGGCGCGTGTCTGGGCGGTGCACGACGACGGTCGCGTGCTCATGGGCAGGCTGGGGTATGTGAATTCGCCGTGAGCTTGGCCCGCGCTCGGGTTTTCTGCGATCGGTCAGGCAATGCGGTGGAGGGTCGCGCTCGCGGGAGCGCTCGCGGTGGCGAGCGGGTGCGAACGCGCGGTCGACAGGTCGCGTGGTCCCCTCGAGCCGTGGAACCCACCGGGGTACGTCGTCTACGCGAGACAGCCCGATCCGCCGACCGCGATCGAGCCGCAGGCGTTCTCGACGTGTGTCCCGTCGATCACGCCGGGACGTCACGAGGTCGAGCACAACGGGCACACTCGCGCGTTCGTGGTCGATCTGCCCGATGTGCCCGACGGCGCCGGACCGCGACCGTTGTTGTTCGCGTTCCACGGGTGGGGCGGCGATCCCGAGCAGCTCGAGGGCACGACGAAGATCGCGTCGATCGCAGCCTCGCGCGGCTACGTGGTGGTGCGGCCGCTCGGCTTCAACAAGAGCTTCGATGGGGGCACGTGCTGCGGTCTCGCCTCGGAGACCCATGTCGACGACGTGGGGCTCGCGCGCGTGATCATCACCCAGCTCGCCCGCGAGGCCTGCGTCGACGCAGGGCGCGTCTACGCGACCGGCTTCTCGAACGGAGGCTTCCTCGCGCATCGACTCGGGTGCGAGGCGGCCGACGTCTTCACGGCCGTCGCCTCGGTCGCCGGCACGCTCGGGATCGAACGGTGCGCACCGTCACGTCCCGTTTCGGTGCTGCACATCCACGGCAAAGCCGACGGGATCGTCGCCTTCGCTGGCAACTCGGCCAAGGGTTGGCGCTCGGTCGCCACGACGATGGACAGCTGGACCCGTACGCTCCACTGCCGCCCTGACGCCGCCGACGAGGTGTTCGTCAACGGCAGTGCCCGGTGCGTGCGCAACGCCGCGTGCGACGAGGGCGCCGAAGCGACACTCTGTCGCGACGACAAGGCCGCGCACACCTGGCCGGGGGGACCACGCTCGTTCGGGTTCGGCGGGAGCCAGGACCTCGACGCGACCGAGACGATCCTCGCCTTCTTCGGCCGCCACGCGCGAGAACCGTCAGGCCTCGGAGGGCCGACCGTCGGAGGCCTCCGCTAGCCAGGCCGAGGCGTAGAGCGAGAGCTCCTGCGCGACGGTCTCTCGCAACGTCTCCGAGGCGCGTCGTTCGGCACGGCTGAGACAGCGCGCCAACGTCATGAGCGCCTCGGCATCGTCGAGGTAGTTGTCCTCGACGAGGTGCTGCGCCGCGGGCGGCAGCTTCCAGACGCCGTCTTCGACCACCGCAAACACACCGCAGCCGCCGCGCGTACACGTCCCGACGACGGTGCCGATCGACTCATGGTGTTGCAGGTCGAAGACGCGACCGTGGATGGGGCATCGACCGTCGAGCAGACGGGCGCGCCGTTCAGTGCCGGACTGACGGGGCAGGCGCGGACCAGCCACGTGAGCCGGCGGCCGGGTGGTGACCTTCTCGAGTGCACGTAGCTTGCTCACGTCCCGCACGCCCAGCACACACCGTTCCAACGGCTGTCGGCGATCCCACACACCGAGGCGATCACCGCGCCGCCCCTTGGCGGCCTCGATCGGTATGATACGGCTGTGCCCCGATTGCCGACGCTGCTCGCGATCACGTCGCTCGTCTGTTGTGGTCCGGTGAATCCCGCCCCCGAAGCACCGACGGGACGGACGGGCGAGACCAAGGTCACCGTCACCCGGATCGACCCCGGGGAGTCCTCGAGCGAGCCGCCTTCGTCCGCGCCGACCGCGCCGATCGAGAGCGGATCGATCGCCGCGAAGCCGCTCGATCCTGCTGCGAAGGCCACGGTCTCGGCCGCGGTCGCGCTCGTGGGAGGCTCCGCGACCGAGGGCCCGCTGCCGCTGCCCACGGCGCTCGCGACCTCGAAGGGACAACTGTTCGCGTTCGCGCGCACCCGCGCCGGGTGGATCGTTCGTGCGCAGTCGACGAAGGCGAAGTCTCCGACGTGGTCACCCCCGAGCGTGGTGGCGACCGCGTTCGACGACGACGCGAGCCCCTTCGTGCTCGCCGACGGCGAGGTCGCGTGGTTCGGCGTCAGCTCGAGCACGGGCGGAACCCGGGTCGTTCGGGTCGACCCGCCGACGACGGCGGGCCCACGGATCACGGCCATCGCGAAGGTCCCCGGCAAACTCGGGCGGCTCGCCTCGTTCGTCGCCTTGAAGCCGCACGTCGCGGTCGTCGGTCGCGACGGAGATGCGATCACCTTCGCCCGTCTCGATCGCACGACCGGGTTCCTCGATGCCAACGCGAAGGTCATCGGGCGGGGTCAGCCGTCGACCACGACCACCTCGTCACGCGCACCGCGCGCCACCAACGAGGACGAGAAGGTGCTCATCGCGTGGGATGCCGACAGTGTGGCAGGCGCCCTCGAAGCCCCCGGCACCACCGCGGCCGAGCGGGCCGCGCCCAAGCCGGGGATCTTCGTCCGGCGGTTTCACGCGAACGGCGAGCCAGCCTCCCCCGCACGGAGGCTCACGCGCCCGTCGTTCGAGGCCCACGCGCTCGACGTGGTGGTCGAGCTCGGGGCGTGTGCCGTGCTCGCGAGCACCGCCGAAGGCTTCGAGATGTTCCGCTTCGTCCGCAAAGGCGACGCGCTCGATCCCTACGGCGGCGGACTGCACCTCGCGCCGCCCGGAGGCGACGCTGCTCTCGGGGCCGATGTCATCGGCACCATCGGCGTCACCTCGCACAAGCTCTTGCGCATCGGCCCCGGCATCAAGATCGTGCCGTCACCACTCGGTTTCTCGCCGCCTCCCGGTGGCGCGTTCGACGAGGTGCGCATCGCCATGGACGGCTACGGTGCGCACGTCCTGCTCACGACGAAGACCGCGCTCGGCCCCCTGCCGACGATCGCGCGGATCGATGGTGAGCACATGGGCTCGACGCTGCCGACGCCTTGGGTCGGTCCCCCGCCGCAGCACCTCGCGTTCGCGGACGTCGATGGCGACGAAGCGCTCGCTCTGGTGATCGGGGCCGGCGCCGTGCACGCGGTGCGCCTCGGGTTGGATGGGACGACCAAAGCCACGAGCGCGCTGCCGGTCGATCCGAAGCTGCTCTCGACCCTCGATTGGCCGCGCGCCCCGTTCCCGCGCTCCGCACGGGCCGCAGGCGAGTGGGTGATCGCCCTTCGCGACGGGCGCGCGCTCTTCGCCACGGGTCCGCGGGCCGGCGCGTTCGTGACCGTCGGGCCTCCCAAAGGTGCGCAAGTCGGAGGCACGGTCGCCCTCGTTCCGAGCGGAGGTAAGGCCGCGACGGTGCGCGTGGTGTACGTCCCTGCCCCCGATCGCCAGACGTCGCTGTGGACCACCAGCATCGACCCGAAGCTCGGCACGGTCGGCACTTGGTCCTCCATTCCGGGCACCGAGCACAACTACGGCGCCCTCGGCACCGCCCGGTTCTCGGGGCTCGCCCGCACCGGCGGCGGCCTGTGGCTCCTGACCAACTCCGGGCCGAAGGTCTCGACGGTCGCGCAGCTGTACGGGCTCTCGTTCGTCGACGTCGACGGCAAGGCGAACGACGAAGAGATCGGCGCGCCGGCGCCGCTCCAGGAGATCGCGTTGGCGCCCACGACCAGCGGTCCGGCGTTGATCGCCACGCTCACGGGAAAGGGCGTCGCGGCCCGATGGCTCGACGGCTCGGTGAAGGGCTGGCGCGAGTCGTTCGCCTTCACTCCGTTCAAGACGAAGGGCGATGGGCCGGTGCTCCGCGAGAAGGGAGTCCCGACGTTGCTCGGCGCCGGGTCGTTGCCCGTGGAGCTCGGAGCCGAGGTCTCGGCGTTCCTCGGCGATCGGTGCCCGTTCCCGATGGTCGCCGGACCGCGAACGCTGCTCCTCGCCTGCGAGGAGGGAAGCGGCGACACACCGCTGGCCGCACGAGCGACGGCGCGCGTGCTGCATTTCTGAGGGTCGAAGGTCAAAAGTCCAAGGTCGAAGCAAGAGGCCTCGCCTCTCCGTCTTTCGACCTTCGACCTTCGACCTTCGACCCAAGCCAGATATTCTCTCGGGATGTCGATGACGCGGCCTTCGCTTCTGCTCTGGGCCTTGGTCCTCTTCGGCTGCAGCGCGGGCAAGGAGAGCGGCGGCCCCGGAGGGTTGACCAGCGACGCAGGCGGCGAAGGCGGTCTCGTCCTCGGCGACGACGGGGGCGGGCTGAACACCGACGCCGAGGTCGAGGGCGGCGTCGTCGCCGACCCTTGCCCCGAAGAGCTCAAGCAGATCTACGTCGTCACCAACGACAACGAGCTGTACCGCTTCGCGCCGGCGACGGTGACGTTCACCAAGATCGGCAATCTCTCGTGTCCCGCCGGCGGTTTCTCCACCCCGTTCTCCATGGCCGTCGATCGCAAGGGAACCGCGTGGGTGCTGTTCAGCGACGGCAAGCTGTTCCAGGTGTCGACCAAGGACGCGTCGTGCAAGTCCACGAGCTTCGCGGTCGGGCAGGCAGGGTTCCAGACCTTCGGGATGTCGTTCGCCCGTGAAGGGGTGGGCGAGACGTTGTACGTCGCCGACTACGACGGCAAGGGCATCGCCAAGATCGACACGACTTCGCTGAAGCTCTCCTTCATCGGCGGGTACGGGAGCGCCGCCGGCGCCGGCGAGTTGACCGCGCGTGGCGAGCAGCTGTTCGGCTTCTTCAACAGCACCGGGTCGCTCGGCACGCGCGTCGCGATGATCGACAAGGCGACCGGCAAGCTCGGCACCGTGCAGAACCTAAGCGGCGTGACGATCGGCAGCGGCTGGGCGTTCGCCCACTGGGGCGGCACGTTCTGGCTGTTCCACGCGCCGAGCGCGTCGTCGCAGGTCACGGAGTACGACTTCGAGAAGAAGACCAGCAAGACGGCGAAGTCCGGACTCGGCTTCGTCATCGTCGGCGCGGGCGTCTCCACCTGCGCGCCGACCGAACGCCCGAAGTGAACGCAGGCGCAGGCGCAGGCGCATGCAGAGGCGAGGCGGATGCGGACGCGCTTGCGACCCCCCGGCTTGAAAAGCCGGGGCCCCTTCGCGAACCTCACGAACGCACGCGTCTTCAGCTTGAAGCCCTTACGGGCTCCTTGCGTGGAACCAGCGGCGAA
>Ga0208492_1000536_pt1 | contig 31340 bp, 26 predicted proteins | sample Subbioar_CSW14AB_FD_184820 | JGI IMG/M metagenome (GOLD analysis project Ga0208492, IMG submission 184820) | Serpentinite rock and fluid subsurface biosphere microbial communities from McLaughlin Reserve, California, USA - CR12Mar_CSW14AB (SPAdes) | ecosystem: Environmental > Terrestrial > Deep... | reverse complement strand
GAGGCGGTGTCCGATCCGCGCTGGCGTCGCTCCTTCGGCGATGCGGCGCGGCCGCTGGTGCCGCGCTATCTGCGGCGCGGCGTCACCGAAAGACTGGCCGCCGACGGCAGTGTGTTCGTCGCGCTCGACGAAGCGCAGGCGCGCGCGCAGATCCGCGTGCTGGGCCGCTGCAACGTGGACGGCATCGCCATCTGCCTCATGAACGCCTATGCCTGCGCGCGCCATGAAGAGCGTCTCCTTGAATTGGTGCGCGAGGAACTGGGTGACATTCTGTGTGCCGTCTCCAACCGGGTCTCGCCGCTGGCGGGCGAGTACCAGCGCACATCGACCACCGTCATCGACGCGATGATGGGCATCATCTACCGCGCCTATTCGCAGCGACTGGAACAAGGCCTGCGCGGCATCGGCTTTGCAGGCCGGCTCAATTACGCCGACTGCGCCGCCATGCTGGCGCCGGTCGAAGTGGCGATGACCCGCCCGTCGCGCGTGATCTTCTCGGGGCCGGCGGCGGGCACCAATGCCTCGGCGCATTTCGGCGCCGTCATCGGTGACGGCCATCTGATCTGCGCCGATGTCGGCGGCACCTCGACCGATGTCAGTGTGGTGGTCGATGGCCGACCACTGGTCAGCAACAGTGTCGAGCTCGAACACGATCTGCTGGTCAGCACGCTGTCCAACCAGATCACCAGTGTCGGCGCGGGCGGTGGCAGCGTGGTGCATATCGGCGACAGCGGCGAGATCCGGGTCGGCCCGCAAAGCGCCGGCGCCGATCCCGGCCCCGCCTGTTACGACAATGGCGGCCGCCTGCCGACCATGACCGATGCCTGCCTGCTGGCCGGCATTCTCGATGAACAGCGCTTCATGGGCGGGCGCAAGCGCCTGAGTGCGCAGCACGCCTGGGACGCCTTCGCCGCGCTCGACACGCCGCTCAGCATGGCGGAGCGCATTCGCCACGCCTTCGACATCGGGCTCAACAACATCGCCGAGGGCGTGGTCGACATCGTCATACGCAATGGGATCGATCCGCGTGAATACTCACTCATGGCCTACGGTGCCGCCGGGCCGATGCTGTTGCCCGCGCTCCTGCGCCTGGTGCAGGCGCGTCAGGTCATCATTCCTCCGCACCCCGGCCTCTTCTCGGCGCTGGGCCTGCTGAGCGCCGATCGCGTGTATCTGGAAAGCCGCAGCGAATACCTGCCCTTGACGGCGCAGTCGGCCACCACCATCAATGCCATCTACGAACAACTCGAAGCCGCGCTGCGCGCGCAGACCGGCACTGAGCCGAGCGCCCTGTACCAGCGCAGCTTCGACGCGCGCATGATCGGCCAGGCCTACGAGACCCCGTTCATCGATGCGCCGGACGGCATCATCGACGAAGTGGCCGTGCAGGACATGGTCACGCGCTTTCATGATGTCTACGAACAGCGTTCGGGCAATCGTTTTCCCGAGGTGCCGCTGCAGGGCGTGACGTTTCGTGTGCGCGCCACGGTGCCGACGGCGAAGGCCGCCTTCACGCCCGTCGCCGAACGCCGCGCGGGAACCGTCAGCGCCACGCGCCACACCGACATCCGCTATCTCGAGGGCGCGCCCTACCGCTGCGCCGAATACGAGCGCAGCGAGCTTCTGCATGGCGATGTCATTGTCGGCCCGGCGATCGTGCGCGAGCAGTTGTCCACGACCTTCCTGCCCCCCGGGCACCGACTGGCCGTCGGCCATTACGGCCAGCTCATCATCACCGAGCAGTCCGCCGATGAATAATCCATTGGAGTCCTGCGCCGCCGTCGAGCCGCGCCTGCGCGATCTGCCCGAGGCCGACTTCGTGCAGCGCTATGGGGCCGGTCGCTTCACCTGCGGCGTGCTCGCCAATCGCGGCCGCTATATCGCCGAACATATCTGCACGGCGCTGCTGCATCGCGCGTTCTCACCCATCATCACTTTCTCACAGGACTTCGTCGGCGCCATCATCGGCTCGCCGCAGGACGGCTATCCGCTGACCGCCGTCAACAAAGGCAATGTGATATTCCTCGGTTCCCTGTCGGTCGGTGTGCGCGATACGGTGCGCGAGTTCGGCCTCGAGCGTCTCGCGCCGGGCGATCTGCTGATCTGCAACGATCCGTTTCGCGTCGGCAACCATGTCAACGACATGTGCTTCATCCGCCCGGTTTTTCATGACCGCGCGATCGTCAGCTTCGTCGTCATCCGCGCCCATCAGCTGGATATCGGCGGCTCGATTCCGGGCGGCTTCTCGTTGTTGAAGACCAGCGTGTACGAAAACGGCCTGGTGCTCGGACCGCAGCTCATCTTTCATGGCGATGAGCCGGTCAAGGAGACCATGCGCACCATTCTCGACAATACCCGCTTCGGCGAAACGCTGTTGCCGGACTTCTTCACCATCCGCGCCTGTTGCGCGCTCGGCGAGCGGCTCATCGAGGAGAGCATCGCGCGGTACGGACTCGCCGCCTACCAGGGCGCCATCCGCTACAACCTCGACGCCTGCGCCGCCGCCATGCGCGACGCCATTGCGTCCCTGCCCGACGGCGACTGGCAAGGCGAAGACGCGGTGGACAGCGATGGCGTCGATGCCGACGAGTCCTATCGTCTCCATGTATCGATCAAGAAGCGCGGCCATCGTCTGGAAGTCGATTTGAGCGGCACCTCGCGCCAGGCACGCACGGCACTCAATGCCACCGCGCTGGATGCGCAGACGGCAGTCGCGCTCGCGCTCAAGCTGGTGCTCGACCCGCACACGCCGTTCACCTCGGGCCTGTACCGAGACATCGACGTGCTCATACCCGATGGCAGCGTGACCAGCGCGCGACCCGACGCTGCCGTGATGTTCTATTTCGAAATCCAATCGGCCCTGGTCAACGCGATGCTGCGCGCGCTGGCCGTGCCCCTCGGTGCGCGCGCCATCGGTGGCGCCTACGGCTCGACCAATCTGCACACCGGCGCCGGCTTCAACGCCGATGGCTCGCCGTGGTTCAGCGCGGCCGAACTCGAGGCACAGTACGGCGCATGGGGCGCGACCGACGCCGGCGACGGCAACAACCATTCCGGGCTGGCCATGCTCAACATGATCATGCCGGCCGTGGAAGAGATAGAACCGCGCGTGCCGGCGCTGATTCTCAATCGCGAATACCTGCCGGACACTGCCGGTCCGGGTCGTCATCGTGGCGGCGCCGGCCTGCTCAAGCAGTCGATATTCCTGGGTGCCGGCGATCATTACCTGGTGCCGCTGCATTTCCGCACGGCGAGTGGCAGCGGCGCCTACGGGGGCGGCGATGGACGTGTGGGCGGTGCCTGGTTCTTCGAGACCGCGACGGATGCGCATGCGCCCGACGCCGCGCTCAGCGCACCCGCGCCCGATGACTTTCGCGATGCGACGGTGGTGGCCGGCTGCGTGGCTGCCGACAGCGGGCGTCTCGACCCGGCGGGCAGCTTCGCCTTCTTTGGCCGCAAACCCGTCTGGCGCGAAGGCCGGGGTGCGGTGCTGCGCTGGATCACCAACGGTGGCGGCGGCTGGGGCGATCCCTTCAGTCGCGACCCGGAAGCGGTCAAACGCGACGTGCGTGATGAATACGTCAGCATCGAAGGCGCGCGGCGTGATTACGGCGTGTGCATCGTCGGCGACCCGCAGAACGATCCTGAAGGACTCACCGTCGACCTCGCCGAAACCGGCCGTCTGCGCAGCGCTGTGCGCGGAGGAACGCAATGAAGTATGTCCGCCCAAGCACACCGACGGTGAACGTCGAGCGCACGGCCGTCGATGGTCATTGCAGCGCCTGCGGCGCTGCCGATCTGGCGAGCTATCAGGTGCTTTCCGAAGGTGGATGGTTCGAAGTGGTGAAGTGCCAGACCTGCCTGACCTCGATGTCACGCGTGGCAGACGAGATCGGACCGATAGAGTTGCTGTCGCGATCCCTCTGAAACGCACCCCGGGGACCCGGCGTTCGCCCGCGTTGGGGGCTCAAGCGACTCGGCCATGGCGCTGGTCCGCATCGAGATGGCGCGACGGTCCGCATGCTCGTCCCCGCGAACCGGCTGGGGCGTTATCATGGGCTACGATTGAGTCGGTGTTGAACGAATATGACTGTACGAAGCGTACCAACGCACCGTACCGCCGAGGGCTAGACCCATGGCTGGCTCCACGGCTTTGCCGCCCCACGCCGCCACGCTGTCCCTGGGCACGGCGTTTCTGCTGCTGGCCGCCGTCTGCGCGTTCGCGGCCAATTCGATACTGTGTCGCCTGGCTCTGGCGGATGGCCATATCGATGCCCTGAGCTTCACCTCGGTACGGCTGGTGAGCGGCGCGGTCATCCTGACCTTCATACTGGTCGCGAAAAGCCGCCACCCCGTCATTGCAATCGATCCGCTGGCCACGCTTGCCCTCATGGTCTATGCGTTGGCGTTCTCCATCTCCTACATCGGCCTCGCCGCGGGCGTGGGTGCTCTGCTCCTGTTCGGGGCCGTGCAGGTGACGATGCTGAGCGCCAGCATCTGGCGCGGAGAGCGGCTTTCCTATCAGTCCTGGTGTGGCTTCGCGCTCGCCGTCGTGGGTCTGGTCACCTACCTGCAACCCGGTGACCGATCGGCGCCGATGCCGGCCGTCGCCGCGATGCTGATCGCCGGCTGTGCCTGGGGCATCTATTCATTGCGAGGCGCCCAGGGTCAGGACCCGGTGGCCGCCACGGCATCCAACTTTCTGACCGCCGCCCCCATCACGGTCGCGCTGGCCTTCCTGTTCAGCGATGGCGGCCATATCACCACCCACGGCATCGTGCTGGCGGCGCTGTCGGGCGCGGTGACGTCCGGCCTGGGTTACGTGCTGTGGTATCACGTGGTCAAGAGGATAGCCGCCTTCACGGCGGCCACCGTGCAACTCGGCGTACCGGTTCTTGCCGCCTTGGGCGGTGTGATTACGCTCGGCGAGCCGCTGACCCTGCGCCTCACATTTGCCAGCATCACGGTGCTTGGCGGCGTCGCTCTCGCGATCAAGGGGCGACAGATTTCCGTTGCGGCCGCGTCAGCGCGTGACACCCACCGCGCCGGACCGACGATGCACGAGCAGTGGATACACGGCGCGGGCATATAGAACATTTCTCGGCCCGCGACGACCGCCTCGGTGCGTCGGCTTTCCTTTCGTTCGACGCTTGACCCCGCGCTGGCCCGCGGGCCGTGCAGACAGCGCGGGCCATTGGCTCAGCGTCGGGGCCGCGCGGGTGTGCTTCGCGCGGCACTGGCGGCGCGCCGGACCGGCTTGGCGCGCCCGCGCGACGCCGCCGGCGACACCCCGTTCATCAGCGCACGAATGCGTTCACGCTCGCTGTGGAAACAGGCCACGCCCGTCAGATAACCGACCACCGCACCGCTCACATGGGCGACGAAGTTGACGTTCGAAGCGCCCTTGTCGTGCACCAGGTTGAACACGTCCCAGCCGACGAACCATGCCGCCAGGATCCAGGCCGGCACCGCGAACGTGCGCCAGAACACGATGAAGAACGCAAAGCAGCGTATGCGCATGGTCGGTGCCAGATAGGCGAATAGCCCGATCATGCCCGACACCACCCCCGACAGGCCGAGCGTAGGAATGGAACTGTGCTGCGCGACCTGCGATACGGCGTAGGCGAGGTGGGTACCGAAGGCGAGTTCCAGCAGCAGCAGGATGTAGTACACCGGCCCGACCACGGTTTCGACCAGCACCGCGAAGGCGATGAAGAAGAACAGATTGCCGAGCAGATGTTCGACATCCGCATGGGCTATCGCGGCGGAAAACATGTGGGTGATATTGCTCGACGCCGGGTCGAACACCAGACGCGAGGTCAAGGTCGGCGGCACCGTCTGCGCGAAGTCCTCTTCCAGCCGGGTCAGCGCCTTCGCGGTATAGCTGCGGCTGCGCTTGGCACTCATGGTGTCCCACGGTTGCGCCTGCTCCGCCAGCATCGGAATGATGGCCTCGGCCCGTCCCGAGCCATGCAATACCTGCAGCAGTTCGGCGCAAGTGCCGCGCTCGCGCGTGCCGGTCACTTTTTCCAGGGTCAACCAGAACTGCCGCGGATGATCCTTGCGCGCGCAGTAGTCGCGCGCGGCGGGCAGCAGCGAGTCTTCGCTGGTGCTCTGCTTTACGTAGACAAAAATGCACAGCGCGCAGATTGCCAGGGTAATCCACGGCAGGTTGTCGTGTTCAACGTCGACGCGATAGGGAATGAACATGGGGTCAGTCCTTTGACAATGACTGTCTGCCGGCAGCATGCCGGCGCGCAGCGCAAATGACCAGCCTCGTTGGTGGGGTGTCGATTACCGCCACACCGCCCCCACCACGCCGCGTGAGCCGTCGCCCGTCGCCTGCGCATGGCGTGAGTGGGGTTTCAGGAACCGCCTTGCACGGAACCCGGCGGCGCACGCCGCCGTGCACGGCCACCCAGCAACACCACAGCGCCGGCCAACAGCCACGCGGCCGACGGCACGGGCACCGCCGCCACCGTCAGGCGCAGCAGCTTGTCGGTGCCGGTGTCGAGCAGCAGGCGCTTGCCGTTCCAGGTCGGCGACACCACCTGCGCGAACGCCCCGACGATGCCCTGCCCGATGAACAGAAAATCGAAGTGACTGCCGATCAGCGGGTCGAAATCCTCACCAAGTTTGATCGCGAGCGTGCCATCGAGATGCGCGGCGCCGCTGACAGACAAGACATCGAAACGCGAGTCGCTCGCCAACTCGATTTCCAGCGTGCCGGCCGCGCCCTGGGTGTAGTCGCCCGTCACCTCGGTGCGGCCTGGGGAGTGACCCGGAGCAAGCGTGCCGCCCTGATTGACGAGCGCGCCGTCTATGCGCGTCACCTGCAGGCGGCCGCCGCTGAAATTGAAGGCGCCACCAAAGATGGCGAGCGTGTGCGCGTCGAGCGTACCGTCTCTCAGATTCAACGTGCCCTGCGGGCCGAGCACGAGGGTGCTGCCAATCCGCAGGCCACCGCCGTGCTGCAGGTCGACAGTGCCGCGACCGACCAGCCCCAGCAAAAGTTCGCCTGCGATCTGCCATTGCGAACCGGCCCCATCGATCACCACATTGCCGACGCCAGTGGCCTCCATGCCAAGCGCGCCGTTGGCGCTGGTCACCACGGCGCCCTCCGCAACCTCGACGCGCCCCTGCCCTGAGTAGCCGACGAACAGCGAGCCGGACGTGGCCCACACCGAGTTCGCGCCAAGCACGCGGGCAAGGCCCGAGGCGCCTTGCACATTGCCGACCACCGCAACACTGTCGCTCACATGGCCAGCGTCGCTGACCGTCAGGGTGCCGCGGCCTCGCAAGCCGAGATTCAGGCCGCTGCGATTGACCCAGCGCGCCGCGGATACCGTGACTTCGCCGCTGCTGCCGATGCTATCGGCCAGCGATGCACCGAAGTTCTCGACCAGACCACCGTTCTCAATCGTCAACAAACCCTGCCCGGCACCGCCGACGGAAAGGTTCTGGGAATTGCGCCAGGTCGAGCCGCTACCGCGCACCAGCGCAGTACCCACGCCGGTGGCGGCACGGCCCAGCTCGCCGTCATTGGAAATCACCGCGGCACCGTCTTCAACCGTCAGCGTGCCGACGCTATCGACGCCGACCACCAGACGCGCGCTCAGCCATTCGGTGCCGATACCGCGCACCGTGGCCGTGCCGCGACTGTCACGATGGGTACCCAGCGCGCTGAGACTGTTGAAGAGCCAGGCGCCGGATGACAACTCCAACAGGCCCACGCCGTCATAGCCGACATGCAGGTCATTGGTCAGCCATGACGAATCCGCGCCAGCGATGAACAGGCTGCCGTTGCCCGACGCCTGATGCCCGACAATGGTGTTGTGATTGCCAAAGACCTGTCCGCCGCCGCTGACCTGCGCGGTGCCGGTGTTCAAATATCCCACCGCGATGTCGCCGCTGTTGGTCCACTGCGCGAAGCTGTCGACACGCATCGCACCCTGGCCCGTGACGTCCGCGCCGATGATGGCATTGCCGGTCGAGTTCAAGCGCGCGCCATGGGCAAGATTCAGTTGACCCTTGCCCCTGAATTCGCCGATCAGCAAATCACGCCCGACGGTCACGGATGCATCGCGACCGGACACCGCCACCACACCGTCGGAAAAGATCGAGACCCCGACCCGCAGATCCCGACCGACCGTGACGCCGGCGTCCGTGACCGTGACGCGCCCCAGCCCGAACACACCCACTTCCAGGTCCTCCGTGCTTTGCCATGACGAGCCGAGGTCGCGCACGATGACTTCGCTGCCCTGCGTGAAGCCCGTCGCGAAACCACCCATGGGTATTGGTCACACGGGCGCCCTGTTCGATGGTCAGCGTGCCGATCCCACCGAAGCCGACGTAGAGGGAACTGCTGTTGATCCACTGCGAGCCCGCGCCAGACACCCCGGCCTCGGCGCGGGCACCCACCTCGCGGGCCAGAAAGCCGCCCGCTGAGAAGACCTGCGCGCCAGCGTCGATGGCGAGCGTGCCATTGCCTGAGTGAGCGACCACCAGTTCACCCGCGCCATGCCACGCCGAAGTCGGCCCGCTGATCTGCAAGCTCGCATTCACACCCGCCAGATCAGCGATCGTGCCGGCGTCGGTGTTGATGCTGCCGCCGTTGGCCAGGCGCAGAGTGCCGCCACGGATGATGGTGTCATCGACATCATTGTTGCTGCCGCTGAGCAGCAAGGTGCCGGCGCCGGATTTGATGAGCCGGCCACTACCGCCCAGCGCGGTGCTGATGGCAAAGTTATCGAGCGCCTCGAGCACCTCAATCGTGCCGCCACCGGCCTTGAGGTCAATGGTGTTGACCGTCGTGCCGCTGGCGCGCACGCGCAGCGTGCCGCCGTCCAGGCCGATGGTGCCCGTGCTACTGCCGATCAGGCGCTTCGCGCTGACCACGCCACCCTGGGCGATGTCGAGCGTGGCCTGGCCCAGATGGCCAAGCTGCAAGACATCGGTGGACCACAGCGAACCGGCGCCATCGACCCTCACCGTGCCCACCCCGCCCGTACTTCTGCCGACCACGCTGAGGCCTTCGCTGGCGACCGCGCCCCCGGCGAGGATGTCCAATGCGCCGGTGCCGGCGTCGCCGATCACCATCGCGACGCCGGCATGCAGCGTTGCGCCCGCGCCCTCCACCGTCACCCGGGCATCGGTCGCGACACCTTCACCGATGAGGGCATAGATGCTGTCGAGCACGGCGCCATTTCTGATCAGCGCCGTGCCATTGCCGAGGTAGCCAACATGGAATTCGTTGGTCGTCCAGCGGCTGCCGGCATCGGACAACAAGAGTTCACCGAAGGAACCGCGCTGATGGCCAAGCAGCGTATTGTGCTGGGCGTCGACCGTGCCGCCACGGCGGACCATCGCGAGGCCCTCGCCGCGGAAACCGATGGCGATGTCCGCGCTGTTGATCCACTGGGAATCCACGTCATCGACGGTGATCACGCCTCGACCGCCGAGCTGATTGCCGAGCTGCGCGTTGAAGCCGACATCGAGTTGCGCGCCGCCACGCACACCGATAGTGCCGGTGCCCGCTTCGCCGACGATGAGATTGCCGTCATTCGTCCAGGAAGCACCGGCGCCATCGAGATCGACGGCGCCGCTCACCAGTGCCGCAATGCCGAGTTGCGCGGAGCCGCTATGCAGCGTGCCGCCGTTGCCGACCCGCAGCGCGCTGTCGCGCGCGGTGGCGATCTCGAGCAGCTGCGTGACGTCGAACAGCGAATCGTCGCCATCGATCGTGACGGTCGCGCTCGAGCCCAGCAGCCAGCCGAGACTGGCGGCCTTGGCGCTGACCGTGCCGCCCTCGCGTATGTGCAGCGTGCCGCTGCTGCGCTGGCCGATATGCAGAAACTCGCTGCTTGACCACAGCGTCCGTGCCCCCGACACCGTGACCAGACCGTTGCCGTTTATCTGATCACCGATGTACCCAAAGCGATTGCTCAGCGTGGCGCCGTTGCTGACGGACAGCGTGCCCTGCCCGGCGTATCCAACCAACAGGGTGTCGGTGCTCCACAGCGTCGCGGTGCCATCGATCACCGCGCTGCCCTGCGCGCCGGCCTGCGTGCCGAGCAGGCCGAACCGACTGAGCAGGTGGGCGCCACCGTCGAGACTCAGGCTGCCATTGCCGGCGTAACCGATATGCATGTCGCCGGTGGTCCAGCTCGAGCCCGCGCCACGCACTGTCAGCGCGCCGCTGCTGCCGATGCGATGGCCGAGCAAAGAGTTGCTGTCACCGAAGACTTCAGCCCCCGCCAGCACCGACACCGCCGCCGTGCCATCAAAGCCGACGGCGATGTCACCGGTGTTGCGCCAGCGCGTGCCATTGCCACTCAACTGCACATTGCCATGGGCGCCGACCGCCTCGCCGAGCAGGCCATCACCCGCGACCGTGAGCTGCGCGCCGCCATCGAGACTCAGCGTGGCGCTGCCGCGTCTGCCGACCACCAGATCGTTCGACAGGTCCAGCGTCGTGCTCTGCGCGGTGAGATTGCCGATCACGTCGGCATCATCGGCCAGCACCGCGTCGTGGGCGACCACGCGGCCACCGCGGGCGAAGATCACATCGGCGATGGCGCCGGCGCTGCCCTGTCCGATGACGAGGCCCGGTGTGGTAACGCTGGCATTACCGAGCACCAGGGCATTGACGGTATTGAAATCGAAAGTGAGAGCATCGCTGGCGACCACCAGACGATTGAACTCACCCTTGACGTTGCTCACCGCATAGCGCGTGGCGGCCGGCACACCGAGTTTGAACAGCAGGAAATCGGCGTCGCGCGGGCCACCGAGCGGACTCCAGTTGGCGGCCTCTCCAAACAGACCACCGTGGATGTTGATCCAATCGCGCTGCACGGCCGGGACCGGCGCGATGACCAGCATGAGCGCGACGCCGCCAAGGGCGCGCATGCGCCGGAGACGGGCGGGCAGTGAGAGCTTGGCAATCATGGGAAATCCTTTTTTATTTAGCGCCAGCCCGGCACGCGGCACGCGGCGCAGGGGCTGTGCAGGCATCGCGATGCCGTGTCCAGCCTGTCGTTCAATCGAGCGTGGATTGGCAGGCTAACAAGCCGACGGATAGCGGGGTATTAGCCAAAGGTCCTAGGCGGGTCTTAAGACCACGACGTCCTCGACGGCCGGGCGACCCGGCATGCGGATGAAGTTCCTGGCATAAGGCGGCAGCGGTGTCCTCGCCGCGCCCGCAAATCCGCGACCGCGCGCGGCACGCCGCCGCCGATACCTGCAACGGACGTGAAACTGCCCCTTGCCGCGTGGCCATTCCCCGATCGCGGACTCTTGTCGCACCGACCTTCGTCGTATAGTGCCAATGGTTTCATCGATTCAATCCGGGGAGTTCGATATGAGTGCGGAACAGGTAGTCAATGCGTTCATCGCGGCATTCGACCGCAAGGATCTCGAAGGCGCGCTCGCGCTGGTCACGGACGATTGCTATTACGACAACGTGCCGCTCGGTGACATGCGCGGGCGCGACAAGATGCGTGAATTCCTCGCTCCGATCATGGCCGGCGAGGACCCTGTCCAGTTCGAAATCGTGCGGCAGGCCGCCACCGGCAAGGTGGTGATGAACGAACGCATCGACCGTTTCGTGATGAACGGCAAGCCCGTCGCACTGCCGGTGAGCGGCGTGTTCGAAGTCACCGACGGCCGCATCAGCTTCTGGCGCGACTATTTCGACAACGGCATGTTCATGAAAGCACTCAAGGGGGAATGACGGCGGTGGCTGACCGGGATGCGACGATGAACTACACAACTTTGCTGGTGGAAAAGCGCGGCGCGGTCGACTGGCTCGTTTTCAATCGCCCCGAAGCGCTGAACTCGCTGAGTCGCCGCCTGGTCAGCGAACTGCACCATTACCTCGACAGCCTGCAGGACAACCACGACGTGCGCGTGGTTGTGATGCGCGGCGCGGGCCGCATGTTCTGTGCCGGTCTCGACATGAAAGACCCGGATCGCAAGCCGTCGCGTGATGCGGAGCTCGGCATGGCGAGTCAGCGCAGGTTCTCCGGCCTGGTGATGAAGATGCGGCGCGCGCCGCAGCCGATGATCGGCCTGTTGCACGGTTATGCCGCCGGCGGCGGCTTCTCGATCGCGCTCGGCTGCGATGTGCGCATCGCCGCCGAAGGCACGAAGATGAACTGCGCCTTCATCAAGATTGGGCTGTCGGGCTGCGAGATGGGCTCGAGCTACCATCTGCCGCGTCTGATCGGCACCTCGAACGCCGCCGAGTTGCTCTATACGGGGCGCTTCATCGACGCAGCGCGCGCATTGCGGCTGGGCCTGGTCAGCGATGTCGTGCCCGAAGCGGAGCTCATCGCCGCCGGCCAGGCGCTCGCCGACGACATGGTGGCCACCTCGCCCCTGGGTCTGCGCCTGACCAAGGAGGCCTTCTGGGCCAACGTCGATGCGCAGAGTCTAGACACCGCGATTGCGATGGAAGATCGCAATCAAATCCTGACGGTGGCCAATGGCAATCTCGACGAAGGCGTCGCGGCGTTTCTGGAAAAGCGCAAGCCGCACTGGTGACGGCGCGAGGCTTCGGCCGCAGTGCGGTGATTCTGCAGCCTGACGCGGCGCTGCTGCTGGCACCCGTCCCGGCCGGTCCGGCTCAGGAGCGCCCGAAGAAATTGCGATAGCGCGCCGCCGAGTGGGTGCTCCGCAGCCGGTCATGCCCGAACAACTTGTGGCGCAACGTGCCTGGCTCATACGCATCGCGCGCCAGCCCACGTGCTCGAAGGACGGGCATCACTTCGCCGATGAACTCCGTGTAGCTGCCCGGAATGGTGGCATTGATCACATTGATGCCGTCGATTCCCGCCGCCTGCCATTGGCTTAGACGCTCGGCGATGGATTCGGGCGTGCCGCTGACGCGACTGCTGCGACTTGCGAGCAACCCGATATCGCGCACCGTAGCTACCCGGTCCGGGATTGCGGCGCGCACCCAGTCGAGGAGGCTCCTGGCGCCCTCGGTCTCCAACTCGCTGATAGGCTGATCCAGGGCATCGACCTCGAGGTCGATGCCCATCACTCCGCCGAGATGCGTGATCATCGCTTCCTGGTCGATGGCTTCATCGAGCGCGCGATCCTTGCGTGCCACTTCCTCATCAGTGCTGCCGATGACGAACGACAGCCCTTGAAAGAATTTGATATCGGAGGGCGCGCGACCGCAGGCTGTCAGCAACGCACGCATACTGCTTATTGCCTGGCCGGCGGCGGCCGGCGTCGGCGCCAGCAGGAACTGGGCTTCCGCGTGGGTGGCGGCGAAGCGCATGCCCGCCGGTGACGAACCGGCCTGAAAGAGCAGCGGCGTGCGCTGCGGCGACGGCGCGACCAGGTGCGGCCCTTCGACACGATAGTGCGTGCCGACGTGGTCGATCCGGTGCACCAGACGCGGGTCGCCGTGCAGGCCGCGCTGTCGGTCCTGCACGAACGCGCCATCGTCCCACGAACCTTCCCACAGTTTGTAGGTAACATCCATGTACTCCTCCGCCCAACGATAACGATCGTCGTGCGGACTCAGATCATCAAAGCCGAAGTTTCGAGCGCCGTTCGGCAGGCCGTTGGTGACGATGTTCCAGGCGATACGTCCATCACTCGCATGGTCCAGCGTGGAAATCTTCCGCGCAAAGCTGAACGGGTGCTCCTGCACGATGCTGCTGGTGAAAGCCAGACCGAGATGCTGAGTATGACTGGCAAGCGCGGAGAGTATCGTGGCCGGATCGTTGCTCGGAATCTGCAGACCGCATTCTACGTGCTTGCGAAACGATCCTCCTTTGCGGCCATACACGCCATGGACGTCAGCGAAAAAGATGACGTCGAACAGGCCACGCTCCAACTCCTGGACGAGCTTGATCCAGAATGTCAGCGAGTTGAAATTGGTTTGTCCCGCGTCCTCCTGCCTCCACAAGCCATGCAGGATATGCGACGCCGTATTCATCACGAAGGCAGAAAAGACAAGCGGAACGGGCACGGCTTCACCTCAGCGGTTTGTTGGGGATCCGGAGGCGGCATACCCGTCCGGTTCGCCGCTTTGTATACGATCTTTATCGGTTGGGGCAATCTGGAGCGGCGCGGGCAAATGGGCACCGGTCGGCGCCGGCCGGGAAAATTCATTGCCGCGCAAGGCGCCTTTGCCGCCACAATCCCGGCGTCACGGCCCTATACTCGACGCACATGAAAATTCCCGCCAGCCTCCAGCCCCTGATCGACGATGGCATCATCGACGAAGTCATCCGCCCCTTGCGCAGTGGCAAGGAGGCTTCGATATTTGTCGTGCGTGCCGGCGCCAGGCTCTGTTGCGCAAAGATCTACAAAGACCTGCGTCAACGCAGCTTCCAACAGCGTTCCCAATACCAGGAAGGTCGTCACGTGCGTAGCAGTCGTCAGGCGCGGGCGATGGGCAAAAGCACGCGCTTCGGGCGCGAGGCGCAGGAAACGGCCTGGAAAAGCGCTGAAGTCGATGCGCTGGTCCATCTGGCACGCGCGGGCGTGCGGGTGCCGGAAACCTTCGGCTTCTTCAACGGCGTGCTGTTGATGGAGTTGATCGTCGACGACCGCGGCGACATCGCACCGGACCTCGGCGAGGTCGACCATTCTCCGCAACAGGCGCGGGACTTCCACCAGTTCCTGATTCGGCAGATCGTCGGCATGCTGTGCGCGGGCTTGGTGCATGGCGATCTTTCCGAGTACAACGTGCTCGTCGGCTCGACGGGACCGGTGATCATCGATCTGCCTCAGGTCGTCAGCGCCGCGGGCAATAACAACGCACGTGCAATGCTGTTGCGCGACGTCAATAACGTCACGGCGACCCTCGGCCGTTTCGCGCCGGAATTATTGGCGACACGTTACGGCGAGGAAATATGGGACCGCTACGAGCGCGGCACGCTCGATCCGGACAGCGTGCTGACGGGTGAATACGCCGAAGACGATGGCCCCGCCGATGTCGTCGGCACACTGGAGGCCATCAACGACGCACGCCAGCAAGCGGAATTCCGACAGGCCGGGCGGGACGCCGCCGCATCGGCGAACGACCGCGGCCCTGCCTCCGCCCGTCAGTTCGAGCCGGATGCGGGCGATGAGAAGTGAGCACGGTGAAACGACGTGCGCATGACCCGACACGTCCTCCTTGCTGAGTCGGTGACGCCGGACCGCGAGCGCCTGACGCTGACGCTGGAGCAAGGGCAGCACGTCGTGCGCGTGCGCGGCGAGGTGTTGATGTCGAGTCGCGTGAGCGGCTCGGAAGAGGCGATGGCCCGCCTCGTGTTTTCCGACCGTGCACGGGAGAGCATCTCACGGGTGCTGATCGGTGGCCTTGGCATGGGCTTCACCCTGCGCGCCGTGCTCGATGGGCTCGGCCCTGCCGCGCAGGTTCTCGTCTCCGAACTGCTGGAACCCATCGTGGACTGGAACCGCGGCCCGCTGGGATGCCATGCCGGGCAGCCACTGGACGATCCCCGCGTCGAAATCCTGCTCGGGGATGTGCTCGAACACCTTGGCACTGCCACGCAGGCCTACGACGCAATCGTGCTGGATATCGACAACGGCCCGGAGGCCTTCACGGTCGCGGCCAACAACAGGCTCTACACCCCGCTCGGCATGGGTACGGTGTACGCTGCCCTGCGCGACGGCGGGGTGCTCGTATTGTGGTCGGCGTTCAAGAGTCCACGCTTCGAGCGGCTGCTGCGCGACACGGGCTTCAGCGCGGCCAGCGTGACGGTGCGGGCGCGCGGGAGCATCGCCAAGGGCGCTCGCCACACGGTATTCCACGCCACACGCCCGCGCTCGTAGCGCTCTGAAACGCGGAGCGTCGCCCAGGTCCTGGTTTCAACGACCAGCCGACGCTGCGTGGTCTGCGCCACGCACTGCCGCGCACGTCAAACCGATGATTGCCCGCCGCCCGCCACAGGCCTTTTCATTGACTATACTTGGTCGTGCCAATGGCGTAAGGCGTCGCACCAATACACTGGCCAAGTCCAGAATGGAAAGGACGTCGCCCGGCAACGTAAGGCCCGCTTCCGCGGGCTTTGCTTTTGGCGGGTGCCTCGCTCTCACGCCTTCGTCTGTCACGGACGCTGCTGCTTAAGATGCCCCTCAGATGCCCCTCGCCTGCGAACACGTGGCGCCGCTCGACGCGCAGCAAATGCGCGCGACTGCCGAGAGCAAACCGCGCCGCATCAATGCGTGTAGGACGTTCACACCACTTGTAATCCGCGAGCAGGAATTGGTTCGCAAAAAGCGGCCTTCGTCCGTCTTTTGCCGAATGCGGTCACCCAGGTCGCGAGGGGAGTCCTAAGCTCTAGTGCGTGAGTAGAGCCAGCACCTGATGAGAGGACCAAGCAATGAACCCGAATACAAAAAAAGCACTGCCGATGGCATTAGGCCTTTGTCTGGTGGCGGCTGCCAGCCAGGCCGCCACCACCGCGGTATCCGTTCTGCCGACCGACACACGCTCGCTTTTGACGGTGCCGAACAATCGCTCGGCCGTGGTGCGCAGCGTCGTCGTTTCCAACCCAGGCAGCGTTGCGGTCTGCGACCAGCAGATTCTGCGGGGACTCGGTATCAAGACAAGTATCTGTGTGCCGCCCGGTTCTTCGTTCCAGGTGGAATTCAGCCCCGCCCTCTTCTACAAGAGAAACGAATCGATCGATCTCAAGAACGGCGATGGCGTGACCACAACGATATTCACCGTCAATTATCGAATCATCCCCCCAGGCAAGGGGCTGCTCGAAAAAGAAGAGTAGCTTTCCGTCATCCGGTTGCCGACGAATCATCCACTGTCGACTTCGTCGGCACTTCGAGGATAAGCCCTGAAAGCGATTGATCCTTGCGCAGGGAGCATTCTCCTGCATGCCCGGGTCGCCGAAGGGTCAGTTCAACAATGGGCAAGATCTTGATCGGCACCGCCGGCTGGCAGATTCCGGCCGCGTCGCGTAGTGCGTTTCCGAGCAGCGGCACAAGCCTCGCGCGTTATGCCGCGCGTTTGAGCGCGGTTGAAATCAACTCGACGTTTCGTCGCAGTCATCGGCTGGTCACTTATTCCCGCTGGGCCGCGAGCGTGCCCGATGGGTTCAGGTTCGCCGCCAAGCTGCCCGAGACCATCAGCCATACATTACGCCTGCGCGGCTGTCGCGAACCACTTTCAGCCTTCCTCTCCGAGGTGTCCCACCTAGGCGACAAACTCGGATGTCTGCTTCTGCAATTGCCCCCCAGCCTGTGCTGGGACGGGCGTGTAGCGAACGGGTTCTTGCGCACTTTCCGCGCGCAATTTGACGGTGCCATCGTCGTTGAACCGCGGCACCCTTCGTGGTTCACGCAGCATGTCAATGAAACCCTGGCCCGATATCGCGTCTCGCGGGCTGCCGCCGACCCCGCCGTGGTTGCGATGGCCGCAACCCCCGGCGGCGATGGGCACTTTGTCTATTTTCGTCTGCACGGCTCTCCCCGCATGTATTACTCGAGCTACGACGATCACTATGTAGTGACGCTTGCGAGCCAATTGCGCGCGCTGGCGCAAAGCGGTCATTGTGTCTGGTGCATATTCGACAACACCGCCGCCGGTTGCGCGCTGGCAAACGCTGTTTACCTGTCCGACAGGCTCCAGGGCACTGACAGGAAGGCGAATGCGCGGTCGATTCGCACCCGAACCCGGGCCCGTGATCGCTGAGCGCTCCGACTGCGCGATGGCGGGAGATGTCGGGAGACTTCCCGCGATGGCTTGTTTTCGCCAAGCGACCCGCGCCGCTGGCGTCAGTTCGATGGGCAGTCAAGACTGTAGCCATAGGCCGTGATGGCGATGCGGCGCCCGCTGCATGAGGCGCCCTATGTCCCGTTGGCACCGTTCCCTCACATTACACAGGAGAACCGACATGAACGACGCAGACTTTCGTCTCTGGCTGGACCGCTACGGTGCCGCCTGGGAAAGCCAGAATCCGGACGCCGCTGCTGCGCTTTTCACACCCACCGGCACCTATGCCTGGGGGCCCTTCAACGAACCGGTCAAAGGGCGCGAGGCGATCCGCGAGGCCTGGGACTATGCGACCCGGGGCCAGCAGTCCGACATCCGCTTCGGCTACGAGGTGCTGGCAGTCACTGGCGGACGCGGTATCGCGCGCTGGTGGGCATCCATGACCGTCAACGCCAGCGGTCAGGCCGTGCGCATGGAAGGCATCTTCCTCGTCACACTGAATGAGCGGGGGGAATGCGAGGTATTCCGCGAATGGTGGAACGAAGATCCACCGGCGACCGGCGCTTCACAATACCAATGAGCGATGGCGTGGCGCGTTGTCACGCGGCCTGCATCGGCGGCGCGGCAGGCCGCCCCGGCGCCGCCATCAACAACGCGCGGCTGTGATGGAGGGTCTTCCATCAAGCGTCTATATCTTGCCAGGCGATTTCGGCGTCAAGGTCACGAACAAGTCGCCCGTGTCCGCAGCTATCTTCAAGGGCGCGGGATCGCTGCCCTTGTCCCGCCGCAGGCGCAATAGTTCGCGCAATAAAGTGCCGGGCGCAAGATCGTGTCGCGCCGCCATCGCAGGCAGTGGCATTGACTCGATGTATTCACCTTCCAGCGACCAAACATATACACGCCCAACAACCCCTATCAGGTCCATGCGCGTCTCCCCCGTGTCTGCAACCTCGGTTTCGGTCATGCGGCATGCCACTCTTTGCCTGACAGCACAACAACGGCGTTCGGGCCCGCCACCCGGTGCACCGCCATGAACGGCGCAACGGAAGTGCCATGTCAGCGTGTGGCCATTTGATCCTGAGCTTGTCGGAGTGCGCGAAAGATATCGGTCGGATGGGGAGCATCTCAAATGTAGGACAAGGATTACAAAATCACGCTGCTGGAACTTTCAGCGAAGTACTCGCAAGATCGTCGTGCCATTGCAGTGCAGTTCGCAGCCCATGGCACGTCGATTGCAGAATCGTAGGGGACCGCGTGGAGAGTCAGAGCCCCGGCAAGCCCCCGACACGGACGTGATGATAACTGTGGCTTGCTGTCCATCAACCAACCCGAAAAGCGCGGCGAGTCGATTGACCGAGAGTAGTCAGGCACGCGTTGACGGTGAGAGCAGCAGCTGAGAGTGGCGACGCTCTCCGCCCCCTCATTGCCGACGCCTACGGCGAGGGCTCCAGCATGAAATTCCGGTTTGACGCGGCGCGCTGGCGCACGAGATTGCGGCCCCTCTTTCGCTACGCCCTGGCACTGCCGCCTGGCGTGCGATCGCTCGTCGGCGTCATTGTCATCGCGGCCGGAATTCTTGGCGTCGTCCTGCCCGTGCTGGGCGTCTGGATGGTGCCACTGGGCATGATGTTCGTCGCTCTCGACATTCCGCCGTGGCGCAAGCGCGTCGAAGCCTGGTTCGATTGGAAGGAGGTGGCGGTCGCCCGTGCACGGATAGACGACCCTTGAAGTATTCCCGTTGAGAGGACATCTGCCGTCGCCAGCCACGGATGGCATCCGCTCGGCAGGCCGTTGAAGAACGGTCCGCAATTCACCCTGGTAAGAATGCAATGACAATGAGGGTTCATGTCAGGCGGATCGCCTTCGCCGGGTGTTGGATTTACAAACCTCGATTGTAAGGAGAGCCGGGAGGCCGTGCCTGGCGACCCGCAAGACCAGGTGCATCGCTGCGGGTCCCAGGCAGACCAGACTGGAGAGAAACGTGAGTCCGCATGGCGCAGTGTGCGCGAGGGCCACCGCACAGCCTCAGAGATCCATTCGGGACAATGGCCCTCGGCTTCACGCGGTTCTTCGGTCCATGATCACTGTGCGTTACGCGTTCCGGGCATGCCGTCTTCGGCGCTCATCCGATCGCCATCGGTGACCGCCTTCTCCGTTGCGTTGTCGTTGGTACCACCGTTGAGAGGAATGTTCTTGCAACTGGAACCGCGGTTCTCAGGACCGGAGCAGTCCGGCGTTCCGCTTTCCACATCATTCATGCTGCGACCGACGGCGCCTGGGCGAGTCCGGTCGACCGCTTCGTCGTTGGTTCCCGCCGCAACGGCGCTGCCTACATAGATCGTACCCCCGACTATCGATGCGATGAGAACGCGTGCTTTCTTTTGTTTCATGACGGCGCCTCGTAGACAAAGTGGAGAGCAAACATAAGAAAAAGCGGGTGCGATCCGATGTAGGACGAGCGCAATACCTGCCCTATTCAACTGCCGCGCCGTCGGTCTCTACATCACCTCATTGACCGCACGGCTGATGGCGTCGGCCACGGCGTAATGCACCATATGGCCTTGGCCGGGCACGATGACGAGTTCACTGTGTTCAATCTCGCCGTGCAGCCGAATGGAGTGATCCTCCGGATCCACGATGCGGTCGTCCTTGCCTGCGATGAACACCACTGGAACCTGTATTTCGTGGTACCGCTGACTCATGGTCCTGACCGATTGATTCATCAACCCGGCATCTTCCGCCGATGAGCGCAGCTGCTTCGGGCGCAGCATCAATTCCTTTTTGACCCACAGCCCGAATGCGGCGGGCGTCTGCCGCGGATGAAAAATGGATTTCACGATGCGGGGAAAGGACAGCCGCGCCGAAAGCGCGCCGACGGTGTATGACCAGATGCGACCCACCACCGGCCAGGTGATCGGCCGGAGCAGGGTCAGAGCGTGGTCGCTCGGATAGTAGTACCCGCCGACGAGAACGAGCTTTCTGACGCAGTCCGGATGTTGAAGTGCGAGGGCGAGCCCAACGACGGCGCCCATGGAATGCCCGATGACCGTGGCCCCGCTGATACCGAGCCGCGCCATGCATTGACGCAGCAGGTGCGCCTGCTCGAGGGGTGAACAAGGCCGCCGCGAGGCGCGTGAGCTGTATCCATAGCCCGGGCGATCAAAGGCGTAGACCGTATGCGTCAGCGCAAGCAAGTCGACGAGGCCGCAGGCAATGAAGTCCGGGTGATACACGAGCGATCCATGAATGAGCACACATGGCGGGCCTCTGCCCTTGACGACGTAGTGAATCGTTTCGCCCCCTACCGACATCATGAGGCCGGTCGGTGGATTTTTTCGTTCGGCCCGCCGCGCAAGTGCGGCGACGCAGGCGGCCGTGGCCAGCGCAGCCGCCGCGAAACCGAGCAGCATCCCTGCCTTTGAAAAGCGTTGGTGATCGCGTGAGAAATGCATAATCAAAACCTTTGTTCGGCGCTTTCGAAGCGCCTGCGGTATTCAGGAAAGAGCACTGATGGCGGACCCCCGTGGGCAGTCGGCAAGCGGTGAGCAAGCAGGTTTTGCGCCAAGCGCTTCGATGAGCAGCTGCGGCCGGTCGGCGAGCTTGCGTACTGCATGGGCAGGCAGGCCGTGCGGTCCGGATCCACGCTCGCGAACGACTCGCACGTTCGACAAATTTCACAGGGGGCAGCATGCGACGGAGGGATGAATCCTCGCTGCCTGCAAAGCTTCCAGGCGGCTGTTGTTCGATGGATATCCGCTGCCTATCGTCAGGATCCGGACAATTGTCGCGTCTTACAGCGTGGCGCGGCGTCGGCCTACAGAAAGAGAGCGGCCCTATTAACTAGCTTTGTCAGGCCCGAGCCACTTTCGCAACTGCATGTGTAATCCCGCCGATCACCCTCGGTGATCGTTTGAAGACGTGCCATGCATTTGTGCAAGTTGTGGAACGTCGCATCACGGTGTCGCAAGTTTAAAACCAGCGGGAGAACGTCATGACACGTACCATGTTCTATCTTGCCCTTGTAGGTTCGGTCGGCGCGGCACAGGCTGACGCCATCGATACCCAGGACAGTGGCGCCATTGCAGCGTTCCAAAGCGGGCTCACCATCAACACCTTTGAATCCGTCACCGGTCGCACGGCGCAAACCATCAGCAGTTACACCCAGGGCGACACGATAGACCCCAACGCCTTCGTTTTTGACCAGATAAGTGGCGTCCAGTATTCCGTGGGCGGCGCGGTGGGCACGAATATGCCCGCACTGTTCAGCCTGTCTGGCTCTCTCGCGGGTGACGCCAAATCCGGCACCACGGTGCTTGGGCCCGTCGATTTCGATTTCACGACCAAGTTCGTGAGCGGTGCCTTCATCGAGGTGTTCTTTCCGGTCAAAGTGGCCAAGGTCGGCTTCTGGCTCAATCCGTCCCTGGGTGACGTAGCGCTCATCGCCACCGATACGAACTTTGCATTCTCGGGCCTTCCCGAAACCACGCTCGAATCCGCGACCGGCACGGCGGGCAATTTTGTCGGCATCGAACGCGCTACGGCGGACATTGGCGGGTTCAAGATCATTGGACTCGGCAGCGCAGCCTTCAGCGTCGATGATTTCAGCTACGGCCCGCCCGCACCCATCCCAGTGCCTGCATCCGTGCTGCTGTTCGGATCCGCTCTCACGGGCCTGGGCTTGTTACGTCGCCGCGGAGCGCAGCGTCCTCGCCGCGATAAATAGGGCGCCGGCCCGCGCAGTGGCAAGATCGTGCTGTGGATGCGCGCAGCACGCCGGGTCGGCCTCGCTTCCTTGTTTGTTCGTGTCCTTGCTGGATGATGGGGCATCCACGAGGCGGCTCCGTCGCTAAGTCGCAGATCATCTGCACAAAGCAAGCCGCGAGCATTCACGATCCTTTGCCGTGAAAGCGCCGAGACGCGCCCACGCAGCCCCGCGTTCTCGATCTCGAAAATCGCGATCCTCACCTTTGTCGCGATGACAGCGCCGGCCGGCGCGTACACAATGGCCACCTGATTCCCCAGGCCGAGATACCAGCCATGCCCGCCACGTTGTCATGTGCCTTCGCAACCTCGCTCAAGTCACATGAGCACGCCCGTATCGCCGAAGAGCTCGGCTACGAGCGCGCCTGGTTCTACGACTCCCCAGCGCTTTATCCCGATGTGTGGGTGCAACTTTGCCGGGCCGCCGACATTACTTCCCGCATCTCTCTCGGCACAGGCGTTCTGGTGCCGCACCTGCGCCACCCGATGACGACGGCGGCGGCGATCGCTACCCTGGTGTCCGCGGCCGGCCAGCAGCGCGTGGTGGTCGGCATCGGTTCGGGATTCACAGCCTGCGTCAGCATGGGCCAGCGTCCGCTCTCCTGGCGCTATGTGGCCGATTACATGCGTGCGCTGCGTGGCCTGTTGCGCGGTGAGGAAGTCGAATGGGACAACGGCTGGATCCGCATGCTGCACTGGCCGGGTTACGGTGCCGAGCGTCCGATCGACGTGCCTTTCGTGGTTGCAGCCGGCGGCCCCAAGGGCATGGCGGTGGCGCGCGAACTCGCGCAGGGCGTTCTCACACCGTTCGCCGCCTGTGCCGGCTTTGACTGGAGCGTGGCCTTCATCATGGGCACGGTGCTGGACGATGGCGAGGCGCCCGGCTCGGCGCGCGCCATTGATGCAGCCGGTCACGGCGCAACCGTGATGTTCCATTACGCGATGGAGCACAAATTGCTCGACACCATTCCGGACGGGGAAGCCTGGGCGGCAACCTATGAGGCCATGCCGGAATCGAAGCGACACCTCGAGATGCACGACGGACATCTGGTCGGCGTGAACGCGAGGGATCGGGTATACGTCACTGGCGAGTTGCTCGCGAGTCAGGGCCTCGCCATCGACAGCGGCGCCTGGCGTGCGCGCATCGATGCCCTCGAAGAACAAGGCGCGACAGAGATCGCATTCCAGCCTGCCGGACAGGATATTCCCCGTGAACTGGAAGCCTTTGCACGAATGATGCAGCAGCGATGAACATGCGTGGCCGATGATTCGTGGGTCGCTACGTGGACTATGGACTCATCGGGCCGTCGAGCCGTCGGCCTGTGCGACGCAGGCCACGTTGGTCATGATATTGGTGATAATGCATCGAAGGTAAAGGGGGAACCATGTCCAATCGCCGCGCTGAATTGCAACGTCTGGTCGAAGACTTCACCGCCTGCTTCGATCGTGTCGACCTCGATGGCCTCATGACATTTTTCGCGGACGATGCTGTTTACGAGGAAGTAAACGGCCCCGTCAATCATGGCAAGCCGTCCATCCGAAAAGCCTTTGAACCGCTGTTCTCCGGCCAATTCGGCCATGTCCGCTTCGAAGGGCGAGACTTTTTCGTGGACTCGACGCATGACAGGGTCCTGGCGAGCTGGGACTGCCACCTGCAGATGGACGGCGTGCCGAAGGTTCTTGAAGGCCTGGACACCTATGAGTTCCGCGGCGACAAAATCGTATCCAAACGGGCCTACTGCAAGGCGCGGCAACCTCGCTACGTCGACCCGCCTCGAGCCTGAACCCCGCGTCGTCGTCGCCGCCCGCCTGCGCTCGCACCCCAGAACCTGTTGCGCGGACGCTGTCTCGCTGTTCACGGACGATTGTTCTCGAAACTTCATGGATATGCCCCCCAGCACCCTGCGCCTGCCGAGCGGCCCATGGCCGACGGTATTCGAGTGTCTATGTGCGCATTTTCCGTCCACGACGCGGGCGCAGTGGCTGGCGCGCTTCGAGCGCGGCCGCGTGCTCGATGCCGAGCACAAAGCAATAAGCGTGCATCATCCCTATCGCGTCGGCCTCACGGTGCATTACTTCCGCGAGGTGGAAGATGAACCCCACATTCCTTTCACGGAATCGCTGGTGCATGTCGACGAGCACCTCGTGGTGGCCGACAAGCCGCATTTCCTGCCGGTGACGCCGGCGGGTCGCTTCGTGCGCGAAACGCTGCTCGCCCGCTTGATTGCAGGCTTGGCCAACCCCGACCTTGTGCCCCTGCATCGCATCGATCGCGGCACGGCCGGCCTGGTCCTGTTCTCCGCCAGGCGTGACTCGCGCAGCGCGTACCAGGCGCTGTTCCGCACCGGCCGTGTACGTAAACTCTACGAGGCCATCGCCGCGCCTCTTCCTGCGCTGCAGTTACCCCATAGGCGCCATTCGCGCATCGTGCGCGGCGCACCGTTCTTTCGCATGTGTGAAGAACAAGGCGAGGCCAACGCCGTGACCGTCGTCGAGGCTATGGAACGGCTGGACGCGCGCGGCGCGCAACGCGCGCGCTACCTTCTACGTCCGGAGACCGGCCGCAAGCACCAGTTACGCGTTCACATGGCGGCCCTCGGCGCGCCCATCGACAACGACCCGTTCTATCCGGAGCTGGATGCGGCCGCGTTGCCGGGCGCCCGTACAGTGGGCGACTGGCGCGCATCGCCAGACGATTACAGTCGTCCGCTTCAGCTCCTGGCCCGCGTTCTCAGTTTCCACGACCCGCTCAGCGGCAAGCTGCGCCACTTCGAAAGTACGTTGCGCCTGGAATAAAGCATGTCGAGGTCATTGCTGTCGCGCTCGCACTTTGGAGTGGATGACTGGATACAGCAGCCTGCAGGCCACATCAACTCGAACCAATAGTGTTGGCCAGCGTGATCTTCTGTTCGCTTTTGACTTCCTCCAGGAGGTCGACTCACATGCTTTTGAGTTCGACGTCGTTTTCAACACGTGCGGCTCTAAGCGACCCATGACAATAGTCCTAAGTGCGACCCGCTTCCGAAGAAAGTGATTGCCAATCTTTCGCTTCTCAATCTATGGTCCTGACAACCGAGCCGGGAGCACGAAGGTCATGAAAACATCATCGCTATCGTTGGCGTGGGGGCTGTTGTTGATGGCTGGTCACGCATCGGCAACAACAGTGACCAGCGACTTTTCAATTGACGCAGACGGCTGGACTGCGGTAACGACATCTGATTTCAACGGGCGCCCGAATTTTGGATTGCTCGGTCAGTCGGGTATTGCTCTTCAGCACCATGCCGCGGGCGGCGAGCTGGCCGGATATATCTCCATCACGGATCCGGACGATGGGTGGACCTACTTCTCGGCACCGACCAAATTCCTGGGGGACCAAAGCGAAAATGGTCGTGTCCCACGACGTGGTGTAAGAGTCGCAAGTCTGGGCGGTTTGATTACGCGCCTCAGTTAATCACGGCCGAGAGCCGTGCACTTGGATTGTCGATCAACGATTGCAGCCCCTCAAGTTGCATGTAACGTCGTTGCAAGGCCCATTCGTCGTTCTGCTCCAGCAGCAGTGCACCGACCAGGCGCACGACGGCGGCATCGTTCGGGAAGATGCCAACCACGTCAGTCCGTCGCTTGATCTCGGCGTTGAGACGTTCGAGCGGGTTGGTCGAATGGATCTGGGTGCGATGGGCCTTCGGGAACGCCATGTAGCTCAACACCTCGGTCTCGGCCTTGTCCATGAGCGTGCCGAGGGCCGGGAACTTGGCGCGTAACTGGTCGGCGACGATGCGCCATTGCGTGACTGCGGCATCCTGGGTTTCCTGGGCGAACACGGTGTTGATAGCCGCCAGCACCATTTGCCGTTGGCCTTTGCCGGCGTGGGCCAAGGCGTTGCGCAGGAAGTGCACCTTGCAACGTTGCCAGGTCGCGCTCAACACTTTCGCTGCCGCCGCTTTGAGTCCTTCGTGGGCGTCGGAGATGACGAGCTTCACGCCGCGCAATCCGCGTCGGGTCAGACTTCGCAGGAACTCGGTCCAGAACGGCTCGGCCTCGCTCGGCCCGACCGCCATACCTACCACCTCGCGCATGCCGTCGGTATTGACCGCGACGGCGATTATTACCGCCCGCGACACGATACGGCCGGCCTCGCGCGCCTTGACGTAGGTCGCGTCAATCCACAGGTACGGCCAGTCGCCCTCCAACGGCCGATTGAGGAACGCGCCAACCCGCTCGTCACTCTCGGCGCACAAGCGCGAGACCTGGCTTTTGGAGATCCCGCTCATGCCCATCGCCTTGACCAGTTCATCGACCGAGCGGGTTGAGACGCCCTGCACGTAGGCCTCCTGGATAACCGCAGCCAGTGCCTTCTCGGCGGTGCGACGCGGTTCGAGGAAAGGCGGGAAGTAGCTGCCGCTGCGCAGCTTCGGGATCTTGAGCGGGATGCTGCCGGCGCGGGTCTCCCACAGTCGTTCGCGATAGCCGTTGCGGCTGTTCTGCCGCTCGGCGTGACGCTCGCCGTAGGGCGCTCCACACAGGTTCTCAACGTCCATCGCCATCAGGCGCTCGACCACCTGCGTCACGAGGTCACGCAGGAAATCTTGGTCTGCCCCCTTCTCGACCAGCTCGGTCAGTGCAATGCTTGTCTTGGTCATCGTGGTGTTCTCCAGGTCAATGTTTAGTGTCGTAACCAAACCTTAACCCAGACCCACGATGGCCGCCGAATCTGGCCCGGTCCGTCCTTCGGGACGGGCCGGGCTATCCGATCCGAGCGAACTTCTTACACCACGTCTGGGGACACGACCAAATTGTGAAACGTGACAAGTCATCAAGCGTCGATGATCTTGGGAAAGAGGGAGAGAGAGTTGGCGGCCATACCCCAAACGAACGTCGTCTGGATATTCTCATCAGGTGGTACCGCCCCGCGTATGCGGTAGCCTTGTCATCTCCAATCACCAACGCTCGCAAAGCGGTGAAAAGGCATTGAGTGAAAGAATGGGCTCAGCACGACATAAGCTACCTGGCAGCCAACAAGTCAGCGTCGTAGTGCAGTCGCAGCGAATCAGACCCGCCTTGGTGGGCAGCGAACCCGAAGTGTGTCGAGCGAAGTCCCCAATAAGTCGACCCTGGCGCCTGCGCTGTCTTGATCCCATTTCGTGCAACCTTCAAGCCCAAGGCTTGATGGATACGCGCCAAAGTTATCGAATTCAACTTTTCTTTCTACCGCCACCGCATTTATCAAGTCGCCGAAACATCGGCACACAGGCGGCCAAGGCCACTGAAAGGCTGAAAATGGAAGGTGAGATGGGGATGGGTCGAACATCCATTTGAAATTCGGCGGAAGCGCTATAGAAGTCAGTGCCGGCGGCAGTGGAGCCGGCGGCCGCATCCCAGCGATATGACCCCGCATCGAGAGTTAGATTGTCATTACCTAGAATAGATAGGATCTGCACCCACGCTCCGCCTTCCTTCTTGAACAACTGGGTATCATAGGTCCCGCCGGATACAACATACGCATAACTGCGAAAGGCAAGGTCGAAGTAGACATGAATTGTGGATGCTCCGAGAGCATACGTATCGAGCCCGTTTGCGAACGCTTCAGCAACCCCGCCGGCCGCGCCTGACAGCGAGGTGACTACACCGAAAGTGGACGTGTTCCATCTGAAACTGGTGGTCGCCCAGCCGTAGTGCTCGCCAAGCTCGGGGTCTACGAACGTCGATCGCGATTCCAGTCGCTTGGAAAACGATGGGCCAAGAACCGTACCGCTTTCGGACCTTTCATCCGCTACTGTGACGGCCGAAGTTTGGGCGACCATGGAATAATCACCGCCTGTTACCGTGACCAGCGCAGCGTGGGCCGGGTTCGAAGCCAGCCCAAGAATTGCGATACAAGAGAGTATCAGTCGTGTCATACGATCACCTCGCTTATTCCTGACAGGGGCCCCCCAGCATAACCAGATTACATTGACGCCGAGGCGTTGCGGTGGATTACGGGGTCGGCAATCCGTGATGGAGTTCGCTGCTATTAGCAATACAGCGTCACGGTGCGGTCAACCGGCGCGTCTGGATCGAGTTCCGTATTTCGAGGGTGCGTGGTTCGCAGTCCGGCTCTCGATCGCCAACTCCAGGCCCTCGGACTGATACCCACGCCCCCACTCCTCGGAGATCCGTTCGGACGATTGCTGTGTTCCACAGCATTGCGTCACCTTCTCAACGCCTCGACACCCGCGGCCGCACTCTTCCTCTGCGCCTACAAGCTCGCTGCAGCCGCTTGTGAACTTCATCACATTGCCAGAAGCGAAATGGTCGGCACCGCGAATTCGAAGGTCTAGTTTTGAATGGTGTACACGGACATGGCTGCTCGGCTAAGTTCGCTAATGAAGGTTTTCCGTTCATGAAAGACAATCGTCGCGACATGTCTTCGGGCCGCACTTCTCCCCGCGACCATGTTGATGTAGCGCAGTCCATTTGTGCCGAGATCTCCACGGGACTACATCTTTCGTGTGTAGTGGTTTCAGGTCAGAGCGAGGGCGAGTCGCTGGTCTCGGCCCTCCGCGAAGGGGCTGTGAACGCGGTGATGATTGCGCTGGTGACGCCGACGCCCGGCGCCTTGCTGCGGGACATCCTCGACGCGCTCAGAATTGCCAATTCCGACGCCGACCCGGTCGGGGCCAGAAGACAGTTGGCTTTACGCCTTGATACGGCCCGGCAGCAGAAGCGACCGATTGTTTGTGTGGTCAATGCGGCCCATACATTGACGGCCGTGGATATCACTGCGCTGTTCCACTTTTTTCCGCGCGGCCACGCGAGTGTCGTTGCGATTGGTGAAGGCGATCTCGGGTCATGGCAGCTGACCCGTGGCACGGACAAGTCGGACGTGGTGATTGACCGCATCTTCGATCTGCGAATCGAAACACCGCCAGTCGCGCCACTCCACCCGGACACCGGCAGCCGTGTTCGCCAGGAAATCCGTCGCCCGACCGCCAGTCGGACCTCCCTTCCTGCGGGTCAGCCGTCTGATCGCCCCGAACCGCCCGCCTACATCGCTCTGAATCGACAAAAGGAACTCGAAGCAAATGCACGCCGCTGGCGCGGACGTGCCATCGGTCTTGCCATTGTGCTGGTTGCGACCATCATCCTGGCGTGGCTGCCGCCGCAGGGGCTGGTGGATCTCAAGACGGCGTATTTTAAGGAACAGGATTCCAGCGCCGGCACTGCACGGGAATCGAATCCTGCCTTGAAACCTGAAAGTGATACCGAGCGACCACCCGCGACCGACACCTCGACCGTTCGAGCGGAAGGCAATGAGTTCGACTCGAGCGGCCCTGCTCTCAACCCCGAACCGCCGGCAACGGTCAGCGTCCCCCCTCCGCCGGTGCCGGGGTTGGAAGTGGAGCCTCAGCGTGTGGTGCCTGCCGACGAGGCGCAGGAGCCGTCGAATCCTCCATCAGCTTTGGAATCGCCGCCGGCGCCTGCTCCGCCGATGAACCAAGCGCCTGTGGCGACCGATGGCACCCCGCCTGCGCCGGCAGCCGATGCTTCGACGCTTGCCGCACCGGCTCCACCGGAAGGGGAGTCCGCCAGTTCGCCTGGCCCGCCATCACCAACTGACCAGGCCGACACCGGTGAAACGAACGAAGCTCCGGCATATCACTCCCCGGCGGATCCCGAGACGGGACGCCTTTATGCCGAACGCGCCGAATACGAACTGGAACGCGGACATTCCGATGACGCCGCCATAAGCGTCGCCCGGGGCCTTGCCGCCGACCCGCAGAATCCCCGTCTGCTCAGACTTCAAACGCTGCTGCGCCCACCCTCCAATCGCAGCGGGCCGGCATTCCATCAACCCTAGCTCCTAGTATGTGACGAGCGCATGCAGGCGCCTGGCTGCGGCGAAGAGCGCGCTTCAATGTGACTTACCCCCGGAGCGAAGACAGGGGACCTGCTGCTCGTCGACTTCATCCAGGCGGATGATGTCGAGCACCAATCGAGCGAAGGTTCGACGCGTGACCGAGGCCATGGTGCAGATGGTCAAACTCGACAGCGCTTTGCTCAAGGCGGCCTTCCGCGACGAAGAAAGCAAAAGCCCCTGGGGTTTGACGTGCCGGAAGCGAAAGCTTCTGCGCTCGTTCAATGGGGAGTGGCAGATGCCCTGACCGAAATGCGGCGGCGTGCTCCCTCGAGTTCAATCGGCCATCGGGCATTTGCCGTTCCCCGGCACAGGTGGGCGTAACGACTTGCGCGAAAGCATCACCTGTCTCGAATCTCGAAATCAGGGCGGGCTGCCCGCTCCCGCTGCCGCATCACTCCGCACGACCTTCTCCTGGGATGCCAACACTCAAGCTGCACCCCGCCTCACTGCCGCCAGCAGGTCGCGCGTTAGTCCTACAGGTTTGCGAAAATCCTGGGATTAAATTTTCTCTACTAAAAATAGTGTTTTTGAAATGCGAGAGCAGGCTGTTGTGGGCTTGACTCGATACCGCTCGTTCGCAAGGAGGAGCATATGCCACACAAGGACCTCCCCGCCTACTTTCGCGTAAATGGACCGCCGCTGCTTGCCTTGGGAGTCTGCGCATTGGCTGCGGCGGGACTGGCTCTCGGCTTGTCTTTCTCTTCCTCTTCCACGCCCCCTTCCACCCGCGAAGCGTTCTTGCAGCCGTTCGTTTTCGAACCCAATGCCTCCCTGACCCGCGTCGAATCCGTAAGCTTCCGTGACACGGTCGTGCCACTGGACGGGTTTGACTATCGCAACTGTCAGTTCGACAACGTCACTTTCAAATACAACGGCACGACGCCGGTGCAGTTTCAGAACAATCTCGTGCGCGGGCCGCTCAATTTCACGACGGACAATCCCAGCATATCGTCGACCCTCGCCGTCCTGGCGGGATTCGGG